>FTIF01349116.1_pt1 | contig 47882 bp, 41 predicted proteins | sample 1658001 | NCBI WGS metagenome assembly FTIF01 (sample SAMEA3914789, study PRJEB12502) | metagenome | biome: forest; material: soil | place: Canada | collected 2011-07-03 | depth 0.3 m | reverse complement strand
GGGCTGTTGCGGGCCGCTAGATCGCCGACTGGATGGCCTGCTGTACTTCCTGCGTATGCGGGTCGTCCTTCTGGCCGACCACGGCGAAGCCGTAGCCGTTGCGGAACCAGTACTTGGTCGACAGGCCCAGTTCGTCGCGCAGGCCGTTGACGCCGTCGGGGCGATTGCTGGGGCGCACGTAGAAGCTGACGCGCTGGCCCTTGGCGTCCTCGTACAGCAGCAGCGCCGCGGCGCCGTCCTCGGTGGCGAGCAGGCGGCCGCCGAGCAGCTTGAAGCCGTAGGTGTTGAGGTCGGGCAGGGCCAGCGGCCGGCCCAGGCGGGTCGATAGCCAGCTTTGCAGATCGGTGCCGTTGCCGGCGTTCATTTCCACCGGGCGCAGGCGGTCGGTGGCGAAGATGCGATGGGCTTCCACGGCGTCCTGCATCGGCAGCGGCGCCGCGGCCTCGACGCGCATCGAGCGCGCTTGCCAGCCACCGGCGCCACCGAGCCCCAGCACCAGCAGCAGGGAGGCGCACAGCGCCAGTTGCCGCTGGAAGCGCAAACGCATGGAGGCGCGGATGACCTTCGGATCGAGCCGCGGATTCGCCGGCAGCGGGCCCATGCTCATCAGGGCCACGCGCAGGGCTTCGTTGCCGCGCCGCCATTCGTCGACGCGCGCCCTGGCTTCTGGATTGCCCGCCAGATAATCCTCGACCTGCGCGATGCGCAGCGGGTCGAGCTGGCCGTCGACATAGGCGTGCAGTTCGGCCTCGTTCGGCAGCAGGGTGTTCATTTCACTCTCCGCAACGGCATGGTGGGGGTTTCGCCTTCGGTCAGCTGGCGGTAGGCCTGCCGTGCCCGCGACAGGCGGGACATCACGGTGCCGATGGGGATGTCCAGCGCCTGCGCCGCTTCCTGGTAGCTGAAGCCCTCGACGGTGATCATCAACAGCAGGGCGCGCTGGTCGGTGGAAAGCTGGCCGAAGGATTCGAGCGCGGAGCGCGCCATTACGGTTTGCTCAGCGGAGGGCTCCAGCTCCGGCTCGTCGCGGAACACATCCATGAAGCGCTGGAAGCGGCCGGCGCGGCGACGGCCGTCGATGAACTGGCGATACAGGATGGTGAACAGCCAGGACTTGAGGCTGGCTTCCGGCCGCCTGGAGCCTCCCTTTGTCAGGGCGCGCTCGATGCAGGATTGCACCAGGTCGTCGGCATTGCTGGCATCGCGCGAGAGCCACAGCGCGAAGCGCCGCAGCCCCGGGAGCAGCTCCCTAAGTGCTTGATCATCAAGGTCTTGCATGGTGCATCCTGGCTTGTTCGGAAAGAGGCTTGATGGCCTCGGACCCCCTATTGACGTGTGGCCCCCAGTTTTATTCCATCGCCGATCAAAAGATTTTTCCGCTGGAATAGAACGGCGCGCCGGACGTCGTACAGGTCCATGAACAAGGCCGGCCCGGCCACGGAGCGCGTGATGTCCAGAATGACCCCCGCAATTCTGCGGTTCCGCAGCCGATTCCTCAAACAGCTGGTCCTCAAACAACGGGCCTTCAAACAGTGGGGTGCGATACGGGAGGATCTTGCCCGCTATCTGCTGATCGCAGCCCTGGTCGGGGCCTGTGCCGCCGCCTTCGCCTACGTCGCCGGCTGGCTCAGCCCGGGGCGGCTGAGCGCGGACAGGATCGTCGATGCCCTGGAGGCCCACGACGGCAAGCATCCGGGGTTCCGCCGGGCCCACGCCAAGGGTCTGTGCTTCTCCGGCACCTTCGACAGCAACGGGCAGGGTGGCGAGCTGTCCAGGGCTTCGGTATTCCAGCCGGGACGTTATCCGCTGATCGGCCGCTTCTCCACCGGCGGCGGCATGCCTCAGGCCCCGGATGGCCGGGTGGTGTTCCATGCTGTGGGGCTGAGTTTCTCGTTGCCGCATGGCGAGTTGTGGCGCGCCGCGCTCGACGATGTGCCGATCTTTCCTGTCGCCACGCCGCAGGCTTTCTTCGATTTCCAGAGGGCGACCGCGCCGGACCCCGCCACCGGCAAGCCCGATGCGGCGCGCATTGCCGCCTATCTCGCCGTGCATCCTGAGACGCGTGCCTTCAATCAATGGCTCAAGGACAACCCGGTGCCCTCCAGCTTCGCCAACGGCACTTATTACAGCATCAATGCCTTCCGCTTTACCGACGCTGAGGGCGTGCAGCATTTCGTGCGCTGGTCCCTGGTGCCGGAGGCCGCGTTCGAGGCGCTGGACAAGAGCACGCTGTCCACGCTCGACAAGAACTACTTGTTCGGCGAAGTGATCGGGCGCATTCAGCAGGGGCCACAGCGCTGGCATCTGCTGCTGAGCGTAGCCGAGCCGGGCGACACGATCGACAACGCCACCGTGCAGTGGCCGGCGTCGCGCCGTGCCATCGATGCGGGCACGCTGACCATCGATCACGCGAGTCTCGAGGACGACGGCGCTTGCCGCGACATTACCTTCGATCCCTTGGTCCTGCCGGCTGGCATCGGGCCTTCCGACGATCCCTTGCTCAGCGCCCGCTCCGCTGCCTATTCCAGCTCGCTGACGCGCCGTTCCGGCGAGCCGGCGCAGCCCAGCGCGCTGGCGCAGGAACACGCCGCCGGGGAGAAGCAGCAGTGAGCGCCCCGGTCGAGCGTTTCAATATCGCGGCGCGTTCGCTGCACTGGCTGATGGCCCTGGCGATCCTGACCATGCTGTTCATCGGCGTGGGCATGGTGTCCACGGTTTCGGACTTGCACAACCGTCTGCTCGATCTGCATCGGCCACTGGGCATCGCCATCCTGCTGCTGGCGGCGCTGCGGTTGTTGGTGCGCCTGCGTTATGGAGCGCCCGCCCTGCCGCAGGATCTGCCGCGCTGGCAGCAGCATGCGGCGCAGGTGTCGCACATCCTGCTCTATGTGTTGATGCTGGCGATGCCGCTGGTGGGCTGGGCCATGCTCTCGGCCGGCGGCTATCCGGTCTCCCTTGGCGGCGGAGTGGTGCTGCCACACATCGTGCCGCAGAGCCGTTCGCTCTACGCCTTCCTGCGCAGCGCGCATACCGACCTGGCGCTGTTGCTCTTCGCAAGCTTTCTCATGCACTTCGCCGCGGCGCTGTTCCATGCGCTGATCCGTCGCGATGGCGTGCTGCGCAGCATGCGGCCGTGAGCGCAAGGCGCGGCGGATGTTTCGGGATTTGCGGATGACATTGGAATAGATCGGAAGGCCGGCCGTCTCATATACAGAAGCCCCGTAGCCATCGTGGTTACGCCCTATCGGCAAAGGAGAGTTCAAATGGAAAAATTCGCGAAGAAATCGGTGGCACGTATCAACGGCAAGATGCTTTCCCTGATCGGCGCGGCCGCGATGTCGGTCTGCGGCGTCAGCCTGGCCTCGCCGCAAAACGACGACGTTGCGGCCTTCTCGCAGCGCCTGCTGGTCACCGGGCAGTCCGGCGACGGCGTCTGCGCCAACGGCTCGCGCTGGAGCACCGAGGACTGGGTCTGCCATCCGGCAGAAGTGGCACCCAATGCTGCGCAGCGCTCGCTGGTGGTGACCACCAGCGGACATGCCTTCGGCAGCCTGGTGGTGACCAATGACGGTTTCGGCAGCGGCCGGCCAACCCTGGCAGTGCCGGTGGGCGAGTGTCCGGTGGGGGCAGGCCTGCTCAGCGGGGCCGCGCAGCAGATCGGCGCCAAGGCGGAATTCGTCATCACGCCGGCCCAGGGCGGCGCACAGCGCATCGTCTCGACCGTCATCGCCCAGCCACAGGCCGCCAAATTCCTGCGCCAGGACCATGGCCGCGCGGTGTATGACCTGCCGGCGCTGGATCAGCCGTTGGCCAGCGCCGAGCCGGTGGACCTGGGGCAGGTCAAGGCCGGCGACAAGGTCGAGCTGCGCCTGCTGGCCACCGGCGACACTGCCAGCTGTGTGGGCGGGATGCTGCAGCATCAGGCCCTGGAAGCCGGTTTGTGGGGGCAGAGCTCCACCGAGACCACCGGTTACCTCAGCGGGCCGATGAAGGCGGCGAGCTATGACGACACCAAGGTTGCGCCGTTCAAGGCGATAGCCATCGTCTCTTATTGAAACAGGCTGTCTGGAACATGGAGAAGGCCGCATTCGCGGCTTTCTCTGTTCACGCTGCCGGCTCAGCCGGATCGCGGCGGCCGCGAGCCCGCTCCCGATCGGCTATTCTCGGGCCATCCGATATTGCAGCAGCGAATGCACCATGATTTATCCGCGTTCCGTAGACCCGCTCCATGGCATCACTTTGAAGCAGATCGTCACCGAGCTGCAGGCGCGCTTCGGCTGGGAAGAGATGGCGCGCGAGATTCCGATCCGCTGCTTCACCAAGGACCCCAGCATCAACTCCAGCCTGACCTTTCTGCGGCGCACGCCGTGGGCGCGCAAGCAGGTGGAGGATTGGTACGTGAGTGTTTTCGTATTGAAGTGAGCCGCAGCTTTGGCTGGCACCCCTATGTCCCGCCGCTGCCGAGCTCGATTGCCGCATCCTGTCCTATGTATGGCACATAGCGGAAATCGCGGATTGCCGTCACCTGTCCTGCGCTCAGTTTCAGCTCGATGAAATAGCCGGGCCGCGCATCTTGCGGATTGCGGAATACCGCGAGCACTTCGACATCGTCGAGCCACGCTGGAACCAGCCGCCAGTCGTGGTATTTGTCGTAGTTGCCGACATAGCTGCCGACTTCGCCGCGCCCGGAGAGGCGGACGCGCGAGACCAGATCGAGCTGCACGTCTTCGGCCAGCATGGCGCGCACGCCGTCCCAGTCACGGGCATTGAACAGGGTGGCGTAACGCACCAGCGCCGGTGAAGCCCGGCGTGGCGCTGTCGGTTCCGGCGCAAGCTGTCTCTGCTGCAGCAGGCGTGCGCGGCCGCGATGCAGGGCGGCCTTGACTGCGGGCACGCTGAGTTCCAGCAGGGCGGCGATTTCCTCCAGCGAATGGCCGAGCACGTCCTTGAGGATCACGCAGCTGCGCTGCGCCGCCGGCAGTTCGATGAAACGCGACAGAGCCGCGCGCACGCTCTCTTCCTGCGCCAACGCCTCGCCGGGGTCCGGCGCGCTGTCGGCGACGTCATCGACCGCAGTGTCCAGCGATTCGCCCATGCGCCGGTCGTAGCGGCGCAGGTGATCGAGCGCGCGGCGGTGCGCGATAGTGAACAGCCAGGCCCGCAACGGCGGCAGCTGGTTGAGCTCCGACAGCGCGTAGTAGGCGCGGGCCAGCGTCTCCTGCACGATGTCTTCGCCTTCGGCGACCGAGCCGGTCATGCGCGCGCAATAGCGATGCAGTTCGGGCCGCACAGCGGCCACCAGCTCGAGAAAGCGCTGGCGCCCCTGCTGCAGTTCGGACAGCGGAAATTCGCTTGCGCTCACGCTGCCGGACCGTCGAGCGGGCGGATGCCGCTATCGCCCTTGAAGCCAAAGGCGATGCCATCCCGATACGCCGGATCGGTGAGCACGGCCACCACGTACTCGCCGAACTGGCGCGGCGGCAGTGGTTTGCCGAAGCCAGCCAGGAAGGCTTCGGGCGTGATGCCTTTATGCCTGGCATACGCCTGCGAGGCGCTGCTGCCGACGCCGGTGCCCCCGATCATCTGCTGCGGCACCAGCACCTGGAAGCGGATGCCCAGATCGAGCTGTGCCGAGACACCGTTTGCATAGTTCGCCATCAGCCACAGCATACGCTTGGCGCCCGCATAGCCGCCCGACAAAGGCGAGCCGCCGATGGCCGCGCCGCTGGAACTGACCAGCACCCGGCTGCCGCGCGCCAGCGGCAGGCGGATCGCTTCCTGTATCCAGTGCAGGCCCGCCTTCACATCGCTGTTCCAGGTTTCGCTGAAGGCTTCCCAGCTTTGCTCATGCAGGGGCAGCATCTGCGGCGTGGCGCCGGCGTTCAGCACCAGCAGGGTGGGGCGGATGTCGCGCAGCAGGGAGACCGCCAGTGAGCGGTCGGTGACATCTCCGGCGACCACACTGACGCCGAGCCGCTGCCCGACCTGGGCCAGCCGCACGGCGTCGCGGGCCACCACCACAACCCTGGCCTGCCGCTCCACCAGTGCCTCGACCATGCCCAGTCCGAGGCCGCTGCTGCCGCCGGTGACGATGACGCGTTGATCCTTCAGGTTTTCCACGGTGAATCGCTCCTCGCAAGGCAGGGCCGGATTGGTCTCGCTGCGATAACGATTCAGGGATGCAAAAGGATGCGCCCGTTCGTCACAGGAACCACCAGAACGCGGCGGGATCGAACGAGATGCCGATCATGAAGGCCAGCATGGTCTCCGCCGGCCTGCCCCGGGCGAGCATCATCAGGATGGCGAAGGCGGCGCCCTGGGCGCTGCGCAGGAGATATCTGAGCATCAAGCCGTCCTGGCCTCGGCGGAGGCGCTGCGTTTTGCGCAGGAATTCACCCCACAGGCCCTGGTGGCGCACGATGCGGCACCGGCCGGCGACGTGCGTGCATCAGGCCGGCGGCTACCCGGTCACGGTCGTAGTGACCGGAGACCAGGCGCAGCCGCGTTTCGGTGCCTGCGGATGCCGCGCCGGGGCGTCGCCGCAGGCGGCGGAGCAAGGCGCGCAGGAAGGCGCTCATCGGCTCAGTCGCAGGCTGCGCCGCTCGATCTCGCGTTCGGCGTAAGCATCGGCGAGATCGCGCGCATGCGCGGCCAGCGCCTGCTCCTCGATGGTCATGGCGGCTCCGGCCAGCAGCTTGTTGTAGAGCACATGCAGGGCGCGCTGGGCGCCGAGGGCGCGGCGGTTGCTTGCCAGCCGGCGCGCCAGCGTCTCCGGCTGATTGCGGTACTTGTCGCGCAGGCGGCGCTCGTCGGTCTCGGTCAGGAAATCGCCGGCGAGCGCATCCATGAAACTGTCGGTAAAGCCGGCAAGGCCGTTCAATACATCGTCGCGGAGGCGTCCGGCTGTTTCAGCTCCAGTCTGGTGAAGCTCGGCTGCCGTGACGGCGGCGCGGCTCTGACAGGGTTCGGGGGTGCGGGCCTGCTGATTCATCCTGGTCTCCCAACGGTGCTGCTGATGGAAGTATTACAACAAATGTTGTTTCTACAGTCAACAACAATAGTTGTTACGCCCGATAAGCGGTGGCCACCCCGGAGTCCTCGAATTTTCAGGCTTCTGCTGTCTCCGAGACGCATTGGTGAGGAAGGGGTTCCGCCTCAGAACGGCATACGCGCCGTGGCGATCACGGCGTTGTCGTAAGTCTTGAAGGTGGTCACCGCTACCTGGTAGCCGGCGCCGAATACCACGCCCAGGCGATTCCTGATCACGAACTTGCCGAAGACGATGCCGGGCGTCACCAGCACCTGTGTCTTATTGTCGTTCTTGCCGCCAATGAAGCGGGTGTAGTTGACCTCCATCTCCGGCCAGAAGTAATGGTCGAGGCGGTACTGAAAGGCGGTGTTCCAGGAAATGGTGCGCCCGACGTTCGCCACCCGATCAGCCGGTAACTGGATGCCGAGCGTGCTCTGGACATCGAAGTTGCCGAAGCCCTTGCCGCCGGCGATGGTCGGGGTCAGGGTGACGGCCTGGCCGCCATTGGGCGGCGCGCCGGTGGGGATGCTGATCCCCATGAAGCCGGTGAGGATGTAGTTGCCGTGTTCCTCGTTGGCGGCGAAGAAGCGGTACTTGGCCAGCATCGAGAAATCGCCGAAGCCGTTTTCCTGCGAGGCGCCGCCGTGCTGCACATAGGGTGGCAGGTTGAACAGGATCTCGGTGTTCTCGCTGGGGATGATCTCCAGCCCTTTGCCGTTGCCGTAGTTGTCGACGCTGCTGTCGTTGGGCAGGTGCTCGTGAAGGTAATCGCCGCGGAATTCCTGCTCCAGGCGCGGCGTGACGGTCGCCAGCGGCGTGACCCAATGCGGCTGTTCGGCCTGGCTGCGGCTGGCCATGGCGAACCAGTCGTCCACCCAGCCGTCCGCGTGTGCCGCGAGCGGCAATGAACATCCGAAGAGGACGACACCCGCGATTTTCCCATGCATGCTGCCTCTGCTCCATGGTCGAAATTAAAAGGCGTGCGGTCCGGCAATGCCGTTATGCATTGCGGAATACATCGCCGTTTAGAATCGCCTGTTCCATCCGGTTTATTTCCCATGAAATTCCCACGAAGCGGGTTCGATCGGGGAAATCGGGTGGATGGGAGCGAGTTTCTTGTTCGGGAAGAAGCGGACTTCCAGTTCAAACGAGACAGGCCGTTTGAAACCGGGGAGCCGGCGCTGGCGCGTCTGCGGACATGGTTGTTGCGGACGCGCTTATTTTTTTGCGTCGATTTCGAAGTGATCGGCGTCGGCCCAGGCGGGGGACGCGGCCAACGGGTCGAGCCGGTACATGGTTCCGCGCAGCACGTCCTGGTCCAGGACCAGCTTGACGTAGTGGTAGTTGGGAAATGCACTGCCGGTGTACAGATCGTCCGGTCCTCGCACTACCGCCGAGGGTTTGGCGCCACCGCCGCCCGAGACGATGTAGCTCACCTCGTCCTGCTGGAAGCGTTCATAGTTGTGGACGTGCGCCGCCACCACCAGCAGCCTTGCACGCAGGCCGGGTGCGGCGGTCTTGAGGAAATCCCGCAAGGCAATCTCGTTGTTGCGCGGGTTGTCGTCGCCGTCGGCCTGGAGGTCGTCCACCGGCGGATGGTGCATCCAGATCAGCACGAAGCGCACGCTGCCGGGGAGCCCGGCCAATTGCGCCTGCAGCCATTGCATCTGGGCGCTGCCCGGCAGCAGCGAGGTGTCGCTGTCGAGGGCGATACCGTAGAACTGCGGCCCCAGCTGCACCGAGTACCAGCGCAGACTGCGCAGCTGGGGAAATTCCGCCCACCAGTTACGCAGGCAGGCCTGCTCCTCGCATTTCTTGAATTCGTGGTTGCCTAGGGCGGGGTAGACGCGCAGGCCAGCGTCGCGCCAGGCGGCGGTTTCTTTGTGGTATTCGGCGTAGTCGTCGGGGTTGCCGCCGATGTAGGGCACGTCGCCGTTGAGGAAGACGCCGTCTGGCCGCTCCTGCGCGATCCTGGCGATTAGCGCCTGTCGCGCTTTCGGGTTGGTGGCGGTGACATTGGCGGGATCGGTGAAGCGCATGTCGCCGTAGGCGATCAGGGTGAGCGGCTGGCGCAGGTCTTTTGCGTCAACCGTGAAAGTGGCGGGCGAGGCGGCGGCCGCTTCGGCCGGGTGGCCGGTCCAGGCACAGCCGGCTAGGGCCAGCAGCAGGCCAGTCACGGCCGTGGCGGCGGCGATGCGGAATCCGATGCGCGTCATGCGGGCTTGCCTTTGAATAAGCACCCGGCGCTCATGTTGAAACGCGGGCGTTGCTGATAAGGGGTGTTGCGCCGTACAAAAAAGGCACCGGATTGGCGCTGGGAGGGACCACCGATCCGGTGCCAGGTCATGAAGCCTTGCTCTTAGAATTTGGCCGATACGGTGGCAATCACGCTGCGGCCGGCGACGGTCCAGTAGAGGTTATCGGCGTTGCCTGTTGCCGGGTCGTTGCCAATGGTGGTGCCGGCCAGAGCGCTCAGCTTGGTTACGTCAAGCAGGTTGTCGACGTTGACGCGCAGCGACACCGACGAAGCGCCGATGACATTGTGCAGTGTGTAGCCCGCCGACAGCATCAGGTCACTATAGGGCGAGAACTCGGCTCCGCTGTCCAGGCGTCGGCCTACCCATTTGTCGATGAACGAGCCGTAGATGTCGTGGCGGTTGTAGATCACGCCGCCGGCCAATGTGGCATCCGGCACCTCGGCTACCCAAGTGCCGGTCGGCTGGTTCTTGGCGCTGTTGAAACTGCCATTGCCGAAGACACTGAAGCCCAGGCCCGCGTAGTAGGTCGCTTCGGCTTCCACGCCCTTGTAGTCCGCACCCCCACTGTTCACGAAAAGCTTGGTGGTGGGGTCTTTTACAATCAGATTGTTGAAATTGATCCAGTACAAATCTCCAGACAAGACAAGACGGTTCGTCTGCCAAGCCGTGCCGATCTGATAGTTCCAGGTTCTCTCGGGACTCAAGTTGGCGTCTGCTGCGGCAGGATCCTTGACGTAGAACAGGTTTAGATTCGGTGCCAGGAAACCCTCCGCGACCTGGACATATGCGGTCCAGTTCGGAGTGATGGTGTAATGCGCGGCGATGGAGGGCAGTAGCTGTTTGTAGTTCTTGGCAATGTCGATCGGCGTCTGTGTGCCCTGGTTGACGGGGGCATCCGTGCGCCGGCGGAAGAAGTTGTACTTGACCCCGGGGGTGACAGTCAGGTCCTTCGTAACCTTCCAGTCGATTTCCACGTAAGGCTGTATGGTGACCAATTCGTTGTGCTGCAGGCGATCGATCGGGCCCAGGGGCGCCTGGACTGGAGAGATATTGGGTGTAAGGCCCCCTAGCGTGTAGTCCACCTCGGTCAGCTCGCGCAGATTGGTCTGGTTGTCGATCCAGACGCCGGTCTTGATCTCGCCGAAGGAGAAGCTCTTGGTGAGGCGCGTCAGGTCGCCGAAGGAGCGGTAGTTGTTGGTAAGCCGCTCGCCTGGCACGTCGTTGTTGCAGAAATTGCTGGGCTGGGTCGGATTGCCGCTGCCGTCGACCGGGATGGTGCAACCGTCGCCCGGAATCACAGTGCCGTTGGGCGAGAACCCGTTCGGATCAAAGCCGTTCTTGCCGATGTGATAGTAAGCGTAGGTATAGACCTTGTTGTCGATCGACCAGCCGTCGCCGAACTTCGACTGCACGCCGATGTATTCGAAGTCGGTGTGGATGTCGTCGAGGTTGTAGTCGTAGAAGTTCTGCTGCGTCGGGTCGTTGGACAGCATGTAGTTCCGACCGTTGGCATCGATTTGCGCCTGGGTGGCGCCGAGCCCGACGTTCTGGTGGACCTGGTTGTACATCGCCACCACGGTGACGCGGGTGTTGTCGCCGATCGGCCGTACGATTTTCAGCATGAGGTTGTCGCGGGTCTGGCCGTTGAAGCTCAGGTAGCCGTCGCTGGTAATGCGCTCGCCGTCGATGAAGGCGGTGGTGTCGCCGTACTTGTGCAGTTCGCCGGTGTCGAACTCAAGGCCGCCCTGCAGGGTGTTGAAGCTGCCACCCGACAGGTAGGGATTGATTTCGGTTTGTGCGGTGGGCGCCTTGGTGTTGAGCGAGATGGTGCCGCCGAAGGTGGCGTTGCCGATGGTTTGCGCGCTGCCGGGGCCGCGGTCGACCACGACGTCGTCGAGGTCGTGCGCCATGAAGTAGGAGGTAGTGTGGTGGGTGAAATCGTTGGAATCGCCCCAGGGAATGCCGTCGAGAGTGACGTTGAACTGCCCGTCCTGGAAGCCCCGGATGCTGAGGTAGCTGCTTTCCTGCAGGCCCGGCCCGTTGGGGGCGACCGAGAACACGCTCGGCGAGATTTTCACCACATCATCGTAGTTGCCGCTGGGCGCGAGGTTATTCTCGATGTACTGCCGGCTGATCACCGAGGTGGGCTGTGTGGCGTCGAGCGGGGCCTTGCTCGGCGCCTGATACGGCGCGGACTCGATCAGCTTGGCCTTGATCTCAACGCCGCCCAGTTCGGTTGCCGAATCGGAATCCGCAAATGCCGGCAAGGCGCAACTTGCGCCGGCCGCAAGGAACAACCCTGCAATGTTGTACATCCCATTGCGTTTCCTACGAAAACATGTATGCCTCACAGCTGTCTCTCCTTTTCTCATGCAGTGGAATGCCGTACCCGCCATAAAAGGGGCTGGCCACACTGATCCGCGCGATGACTTGCGCTGTGGTGGACTGCAGTGCTTGCATGGGCCAATCGGGGGAAACTATTGGCGACGTATTGCTGATTTGTTACGAAGTTTCTTTATTATTTTTTCGCAACGATGGAGTAATGTCTTCGTACAGATCGAATCGAAAACCAGGCCTGGTAACAGCGCTTTTGAGATGTGCCGTGTTGCCGCTCACCGTTGCCGAACCTATCGTAAGGTAGCTTTCAAATGCGCTTTGTTCAAGATGGCCCACGTTGTTGCGGCGTTGTCGTCGGCCCTGCGCCTCTATTCCTCCGACTCGAACAGGTCGCAGCTGCGGATCTCCGCACTGTTTGCTTCAGCTGCGCGACGTGGATGATCCGCAGCAGTCGCCGGCCTGTTCCGCGGGCTGGTATCGCCCCTGGTCGTTGACGCTGCCGTCCTTGCCGTAACGGTCGTGCGGGCGCACCCAGTCGGTAAGGTTGTGGCGGGGGCCGGTTTCGTTGCGGCCCTTGGGCGTGAGATCCAGGTAAGCGTAGGTGGTCAGGTGCTCTTCGCCACCGCGTCCGAAGGCGGAGTAAGTGTGAAAGATCTCGCCGGCCTCGTTGCGGTAAAACACGCTGTTGCCGGACAGGTCTTCGATTCCGATGGGGCCGGACTGGTAGTTGTAGTAAGCCTTGCCGCTGGCGATCTGCTGCGGGGTAAAGGAGACGTTGAAGTCGTAATTGAAATCACCGTGGAAAGACGACACCCAGCGAAAGCGCCAGCCCATGCGCTGCTTGTAGGCCTCGATCTGCGCCAACGGCGCTCGGGCCACGGCGACGTAACTGACATCGTGGTTTTCGAGATGGGCCAGGGCGCCCTCGACGTGATCGACTTCAAAGGCGCAGCCGACGCATTGCTGCTCCTGGCCAGGCGCCATCATGAAATGCTTGACGATCAGCTGGCTGCGCCCGTCGAACAGATCGGCAAGGGATACCTGGCCCTGCGGCGCGTCGAACAGGTAGGGCTTGTCGATCCTGACCCAGGGCAGTGCGCGCCGCTCGGCGTTGAGCAGGTCGCGCTGCCGGGTCAGTGCCTTTTCCCTGGCCAGCAGGGCGATGCGGGCCTGCAGCCATTCCTCTCTTGAGACGATTTTGGGGAGATCCATCTTTGTTCTCCTTTGATGCGAATGATCGGTGGACGTCGCGCGATCGGCAGGCAGAGCCTTATAGAATCCCCCAGCCTTGTCACCTTAGCAGGGTGGCTGCCGCATGGCCTGCTGAATTTCTTCGGGGCTTACGTCGCGAACATGTGTGGCGACCGACCAGCGGTGGCCGAAGGGATCGCGCAACTGGCCATAGCGGTCGCCCCAGAACATGTCCGTCGGCGGCATCGTGACTTCCGCCCCGGCGGCTGCCGCCTGCGTGACCAGGGCATCGACATCCGCGACGTACAGGTGAATGAATACAGGAGAGTTGTTCAGTGCGTTCGGACCGAGGACGCCCATATCCGGCGCTTCATCGACCAGCATCACGGCAGAATCGCCGATGCGGATCTGGGCGTGCATCAGTTTGCCGTTGGGGCCGGGCAGTCGCGTTTCTTCGACGGCGCCGAAGGCCTTCTGGTAGAACTCGATCGCCGCGGCGGCACCGTCGCAGATCAGATGCGGCGTGACGCTGCGCATGCCGTGTGGAATCGGCCGTACCTTGGCCTGGCTGGTCTTATTGCTCATATGTTTGTTCCTCCTCGGGTTTAATCATCATCCAACAGGATTTGATGTTGGCTTTTCCCATAAGGTTTGATGTCATGCTGGCTCGAAAGTGCCTGCCGGTTCAATCGTTCCTGATCGCTTCCACTTGGATGCGCAGCGTCACGTCCATGCTGAAGCCGTAGGATTTGCCGGTGTCGAGGCCGAATTCGTCACGCTTGAGGGTGCCCAGCGCGTTGGCGCGGCAGACTTCGCGCTTCAGCCTCGGATGCGGCAAGCACTTGAAGGAATTGATCTTCAGGGTCAGCGGGCGGGTCAGGCCGTGCAGGGTGAGGTCGCCGGCCACCTGGAGTCGGCCCGGGTTGCCGCTCAGGCGGTCAGAGAGGTCTGTGTCGGAACGGGGGGAGTGGCCCCGGAATCACGCGAGCGCCGCAGTCGGCGATTCAGGTAGATCCATCCCGCCGTCAGGACGGCGAACCAGGTCACCACGATCAGCAGCAACAGCAGGATCGTCCATCCGGAGGAATCCTGCTGTGGGGCGCTGAGCACGGTGCGCATCCGGTCGAGGTCGTCGAGGTAGGCCTGTACGCCGCCGCTGTCGGCGCGTAGCGTGGTTTGCGGAAGCTGGAGCAGTGCCTGGAAGTGCATGCGGCATGATCGCCCAGGCCGTCGTTACGATCTGTACGCTGGCAGACGCAGAAGCGACGGCCGTGGACGGCGCCTGCTTAAGTGCGGCGACGTACAGACGCGACACCGGTCCGTGCGTAAATTATTGCGGTTTCACCCGGGGTTTCGCGGCAACTTCGCACGGCGAACCGGGGTCAGGAGTTTCCATGAGCAAACAGGCACAGCCGCCGGCATCGGGCGGCTCCATCAAAACCAGCGGGAACGAAACAGCCCAGCATGTGGGCAACGTCACTGCCCGCGTCGCCGAGGCTGCGCCGCCGGTCACCGACGCGCAGATCGCCAAATGGAAAAAACACATCGGCAGCGCCAAGATCGTCTGGTCCAGGTTCAGCAACGAAGAGTTGCTGAAGAGTGGAGGACAGGCCGAGACCTTGACCGGCATGGTGCAGGAGCGTTACGCGCTCAGCACTGAAGAAGCCGGCAGGCGGGTCAGGAACTTCCTGCAGCAATACCGGCTGTAGGCACTGCCTGCTGCGCCTAGGCGGCCCTCTCGACACCGGGGCCAAGCGCAGGGTGTCTTTCAACACCCTGCGGTCCGGCGGATTACGAAGGCGGCGGCACCACTACAACGGTGCTGCCGGTATTACCGGTTTTGCCCTTGTCGCCGGGGCGGCCAGTAGCGCCCTGGTTGCCGGTGTCGCCCTGAGAGCCTGCTTCGCCGGGTTCACCCTTGCTGCCGGTGTCGCCGCTCGCGCCCTGCTGGCCGGTGTAACCGGCCGCGCCCTTGCTACCCTGGTCACCGGTGGCGCCCGGCGGGCCTGCCGGACCGGGGACCGCGGCCGGTACGACCACGGTCTGCGGCGGGGGGCGATCGCAGGCGCCAAGGCCGAGCGTCAGCAGCAGAGCTGCGATGGGAATTGAATATTTCATGGGGGTACCTGGGCGTTGGCACGGCGAACAAAGCCGCATTCGCCATTGTGGGCAGGCAGGGTGGCTTTCTCTGTTCGGTGGAGAACGTAGCCGGCCCTGCGAATGTTGCCGTCCGCTTTATTGAAGCAGACGGCTCGCCTTGAGCGTCATCGGCGAGGCGCTGCGCAGCAACGGCGCACCGACGAAAGCCAGGTATCGCGCACGCACATCGCGCAGCGCAACCGTCTCCCGATGCAGTTTCATGAATGCCGACAGGGCGATGATCGATGCCGCCAGCAGCAGCGCGGTAGACAGGGGCGAAGCGTAGTACGCAAACGGATGCGGCTAGGCCGTGATGGGTCCGGCCTGAACTCCGCTCTGCGTTTCCATCGGTCGTGAAAGCGACGCCGCATGTCTCTCCGCAGGCATGCCCGCCCCGAGGTACAGCGGCGCCGCTCCCGCGGAAAGAAGATCCTGGGCCACGTGGTGTCGGATCATGTTTCGATTCCCCGATTGCTAGGACACCTCTTCAAACGACTGCCGGAAACATCCGGCAAGGTATACCCGATGAAGATAGGCCGCGGCTGCCGCCCTTTCCGTTCGGTGCCGCACCGAGCTGACAAGCTGGTCACAAGGGGCCTGAACCGGACAAAGAAGGGGGCTGACGTTCGCCCCGGCGCAATCAAAAAAGCCCGCCCGCTAAGAGATCAATGCGGGCGGGCGAAGGTCGAATCCGCGCGGAGCGCCGGTCGGGGGAAAACAAAACCGGAGACTCTTGGGGGGAGAAAATACGCGGATCAGAGTTCCTGCTGATTCTTTCGCCACGCTACGCGTCGGCGCGAGTCGGGTCGGTGCGGCAGCGCACGCACACCGGCTATTGCCGTGACGGCGCCATTCGCCCGGCTCCCTAGCCGAAGAAGCGCTCGTAGTCCGCCTGCACGGCTGCATAACATTCGCAGGACGCCCGCTCCAGCCCCCTGCGATCCAGCACGGTGACATCGCCGCGGCTGTAGTGGATCAGCTTTTTTCTTTGCAGCTCGCCTGCGGCCCGGGTGACGCCGCTGCGGCGCACGCCCAGCATCTCTGCCAGCAGGGCGTGGGTCAGGTAGAAATGATCGGCATGGGCGCGGTCGTGCGTCATCAGCAGCCAGCGCGCCAGGCGCGCTTCGAGCACATGGAAGCAGGTGCAGGCGGCGGTTTGCGCGAGCTGGGCCAGCAGCACGTAGATGTAGCGGTCGAGGTCGTGCCGCAGTGCGGGGCTATGCTCCAGCTCGCTACGGAAGATGGCAGCCGGCATGCGCAAGGCCCCACCCGCGCCCTGGACCAGAGCCCGCATCGGCGAGGTATCCACGCCCAGCGCCAGCGAGACGCCGAGCATGCCTTCGTTGCCGATCAGCCCGACTTCCAGCGAGGCCTTGCTCTTCAGCACCGTCACCAGGGAAATGAAGCTGCTAGTGGGGAAATAGACATGGCGGATATGTTCGCCCGACTCGCTCAGGATCAGGCCGTAAGCCAGTTCGACCGGCTCACAGCGTTGCAGCATCCTTTGCTGGACCTTGCGCGGCAGGGTTCCCAGCAAACGATTGACCACCGGTCCGGGAGTTGCGAGTGACATGCGAGCTTTCTGCCCTGGTGAAGATGCTGTGCCGGCGCGACGAGGGTCGTCGCGACGCGGTCCGGATTGGCGAGGGTAGGCGCTTACTGTTGAATTTTCAGTGCGTTGGCACGCATAGCCGAAGAACGGCCGAGGTATTCACCGCTTCCGCCGATGTTTTGGGCCGTCACCGGCTGTTCCCCCGGTAGCGGCATCAGGCTTGCCGCTGTCTCGCCCCTAGCTTGCAATGACATCGGGCAGCAGCCGGTCGGACTCTTTCTTGACCACGGCATAGCACTCGCAAGCTTTTCTCTCCAGCCGCGGCCGGTCGAGCACGATGATCTTGCCGCGGCTGTAGCTGATCAGGCCCATGGTCTGGAGCTTGCCCGCTGCCTCGGTGACGCCCTCGCGACGCACCCCCAGCATGTTGGCGATCAGCTCCTGGGTCATGGTCAGGCTGTTGTCGGACAGGCGATCAAGGCTCAGCAGCAGCCAGCGGCACAGTTGCTGCTCCACTGTATGGTGCCGGTTGCAGACAGCCGTCTGCGCCATCTGCGTCAGCAGGGCCTGGGTATAGCGCAGCAGCAGGTGTTGGGTGGCGCCGGAGCGGCTGAATTCCTGCTTGAGCAACGGCCCCTTGAGCCGGTAGGCATAGCCGGCGCTCTGCACCACTGCCCGGCTCGGGGTGGTATCACCGCCCATGAACAGGGAAATGCCCACCATGCCTTCGTTTCCGACCACGGCGATTTCCGCTGAGGCGCCGTTCTCCATTACGTAAAGCAGCGAGACGATGCAGTCGGCCGGGAAGTAGACGTACTGCAGGGCGACGCCGGATTCGTAAAGCACATGACCGAGCTTCATCGGCACCTGTTCGAGAAAAGGATAGAGGCGCGCGCGTTCCGCTTCCGGCAGGACGGCCAGCAGACGGTTCTGCTGGGGCTGGGATGAAGTGGAAATGTGCGGGCTCCTGCGTCGGCATGGATCGCCGGGGTGGCGAGACTGGGGGGCGGGTACGATTCCGCCGATCGCATTAATACAGCAAGGGCGGCACCCACTCCGTACGCTTACGCACATTGCATGGTGCCGGCGCAGTGCGCTGGCCTTGCGCTCAGTTGCGCCAGCGGCGTCCACCTGCCGGCGATAGGTCGAGCAGTAGTGCGATGACGATGCCGATGGTGGGAATCAGAGTCCAATGACTGCCGAACCAGTGCTGCACGACCAGGTACCAGAGCAAGGTGGTCGGCAGCAGAATGAAGCCCAGGATCGGCCACAACAATGTGTGGAACACGCCACGCGGCCACGTCGTCAGAAACCACAACAGCAGCAGGACCAGACGCGGTGCGATCAGTGCAAAGACGACGATCAGAAAAGGCATTGGAACCTCCAGGCGGCTAACGGTGTTTCGTACTGCGTGCTTTCAGGCATCGTGGCCGATTCCGTTCGATGGGCATGGCGTGTCCATGGTCGGTGCGGCGCAACATGCAAAGAGCTGGCCGTTCGATGGGTCGATGGTCCGGGCTGTGAGGGTAAAACCTAGCTGTCCGCGCGGGCACCATCTGTGCGGTGTCGTACCCAGGAGGAGCGAGTCGCTCCGATCCGCCGGTCCGCCGGCGATTGTCCCGCAATGTTCGGCAACGCACTGACGCTGGCTTGCACTGAGTCTAGGTTGAATCGGTCGGCCCGCTGCCTCGCCAGCGAATCGACCGATGCGTGCGGCAATAGCCGCCGCGCGGCGCTCAAAGCGAGCACCCATCCCCCATTTCCGGAGTCAGATCATGCAAAGAAATTTCCGTCAACCCGCTTTTCCTGCTTATGCGATCGCAACGATTGCCTTCCTCGCTGCCGTCGGCGTCGTCATTCCGGCGACTGCCGCCGATGCGCCGGTAAGCGTGCAACCGGTCTCTGCGGATACCGCGTCCATGACTCCCGAGCCGGGGCAGCCCGCGTCCATGGACAACATCCGCCACAAGGGCGAAAAGGGAAAAAATGTCGAAACGCGCATCGACGATCTGCACACCCGGCTGGCTATCACGGCTGCGCAGGAAGACTCTTGGTCCAAGGTCGCCGCAGTGATGCGCGATAACGCCAGCGCCATGGCCCCGCTGCTCGAGGCCCGCTCCGGCAAGGGCAGCATGACGGCAGTCGAAGATCTGAAGACCTATTCCGCCATTGCGGAAGCCCATGCGGATGGCTTGCAGAAGTTCGAGCCGGCGTTCGAGACTCTTTACGGCGGCATGTCGGACGAGCAGAAGAAGAATGCGGATGCCATTTTCCGCAAGCACGGCCACAAGTCGATGAAGCACATGACGGCCAAGGCCGGCTGATCCCGTCTGGTCCCCGCAGGATGCGAAACCCGGCCAGGTGCCGCCGACTCACCCCAACAATGGATGAATCATCATGAAAAATTCAACAACGCGGAGTCCCGGCTTCCGATTCACTGCCGGCAAGGTCGGCGCAGCCTTTGCCCTCCTTGCGATGATCGGCGGCATGGCCATGAGTCCGGCGTTCGCAGACCGCGACCATGGCCGCGGCGGTCACGGTGATCGCGGCGGTGATCGCGGCGGCGACCGCGGTGGCTATGACCGTGGCCAGGGCCACTGGCGCCAAGGTTACGATCGCGGCGACTGGCGCGGCCGCCCCGAGTACGAGCCCGTTCCGGTGTATGCGCCGGCACCGGTGTACTACGCGCCGGAGCCCTCGTCCGGCGTCAGCCTGTTCTTTCCGATCCACATTCGATAGCCGACGGAATCCGGAGGCCATCATGAACAGAATCAGAAAACCCGATGCGGCCGACGGCACGTCCGGATTGAAGGTTTACGGAGTGGTGCGCAAATTCACTCCCGCGACCATAGCCGGGCAAACACCCGATCCGATTCCCTCGAAGGATCCGGTGAATCCGCCGCCGCGTGCGGCCAGAGGTGACGACGACCTCATGAGCCAGGAGCAGAAGCCATCATGAATATCCCCAGCGTGGGCGAGCTCGAGGGCAAATGGAAGCAGCATCTCGGTGCCGCCAAGATCGCCTGGGGGAGCTGACCGAGGATGAGCTGCTGAAGAGCGAAAGGCGCCAGTAGAAGCTGATCGGCCCAGGGAGCGTTACGCCATCACGCGCGACGAAGCTGACAGGCAGGCCAAGAGTTTTTTCGGCAAGCACAAGGTCTGAGCCGGCTGCTCGTCCCTGCCGCCTCGACGCGGCGGCAGGGACGTCGGCCGCATCCGCTGCTCCTGCCGATTCCGCAGGCAGCGGCACCGGGGACCTCAACCGAAGCGCTTTTCCGGGACGTAGGGCAGCAGCCGGTCGGTCTCCTTCTTGACCACGGCATAACATTCGCAACTCAGCCGCTCCAGCTTGGGCCGGTCGATCACGGTGATCTTGCCGCGGCTGTATTCGATCACGCCGAGTTTCTGCAGCTTGCCGGCGGCATCGGTGACGCCCTCGCGGCGCACGCCCAGCATGTTGGCGATCAACTCCTGTGTCATGGTCAGGTGGTTGTCCGGCAGGCGGTCCAGCGACAGCAGCAGCCAGCGGCATAATTGCTGATCGATCGAGTGGTGCCGGTTGCACACGGCTGTTTGCGACATCTGCGTGATCAGCGATTGCGTATAGCGCAGCATCAGCAGCAGCATCTCGCCGTGACGGTTGAATTCGTCCTTGAGCCGCTGCCCCAGCAACTGGTAGGCGTGGCCGGCGCTTTGCACCACGGCGCGGCTCGGCGTGGTTTCGCCGCCCATGAACAGGGCCACGCCGATCAGCCCCTCGTTGCCCACCACCGAGATTTCCGCCGACGCGCCGTTTTCCATGACGTAGAGCATGGACACGATGGAGTCGGTGGGGAAATAGACGTGGCGCAGGGCATCGCCGGATTCGTATAGCACCTTGCCCAGCGGCAGCGACACCAGCTCCAGGTGGGGCAACAGGCGTTCCTGGACCTCGGCGGGCAGGGCGGCCAACAGATGGTTTTGTTGCGGTGTGGGAGTTTCAGGCATGGCGACCACCGTGCGCATAGGAGCAACGGGTATGAATCCCGTTCGGCCTAGCATAGTCCAATACCATGCCCGCTGCGTCCGATAGCGCACGGATTGGCCGTAGCGCCGCCAGTGAAATACCTGTTCTGTGTATGCCGCCGCACAGAGCTACCCCGACTATCCCGGCCAATCTAGCGTATAGCGGCCAGTTGCCGCGCGTAAACCGGAGATCTCGACCATGCTCGAAACAATCGCTGTAATCCTGCTGATTCTGTGGGCATTGGGGCTGATGACCTCCTACTCGATGGGCGGCTTCATTCATGTGCTGCTGGTGATCGCCATCATCGTCATCCTGATCCGCGTCATCCAGGGCAGAAGGCTCTAGGCACGCTCCGCCGACGGTCTATGTGTGCTGACAGACGGACTTCACCGGCGGTTGCGCGTAAACCTTGTGTGCGGGGAAGTCGAATCGGCCCCGTGGTCCGGCTCATCAGGCACGCGACATCCGCGATTGAAATCCATCGCCGCTGCTATAGGACGGTCCAGCTGATCCATTCATCCGAATCAAGCACAGGGTGCCAACGCGGACCCGCGGAGAAACACCATGAACACCATGATTTTTCGTAAAACCATCCTCTGCAAAACCCTGATCGCGGCCAGTCTCGCCGTCGGCATCAATGCGGCTGTCTACGCCGACTCCACCGACGCGCCGCAGCCGCATAGCGACGGCATCGGCGCCGCGGCTTCCGATACGGTGATCACCACCAAGGTGAAGTCCCAGTTCATCGACGATGGCCGGCTGAAGAAGTCCGATATCAGCGTCACCACCACCAATGGCGTGGTCACGCTGACCGGCTTCGCAACCAGCGCGGATGCCAAGTCCGCCGCCGAGACTGTCGCCGCCAGCGTCAGCGGCGTGAAGAGCGTCGACAACCAGCTTAAAGGGCCTTCTACCGCCGATGCTGCCGCCAGCAAGATGGACAAGGCGGCGGTCACCACCAAGAAGGCTGTGTCCGATAGCTGGATCACCACCAAGGTCAAGTCGGAGATCATGGCGGACAGCGTCAGCAAGGGTTTCAAGGTCGGCGTGAAGACTATGCATGGCGTGGTAGTGCTGAAAGGCGCCCTGGCCAATCAGGACGCGATCGATCATGTCAAGGACATCGCTGCACAGGTCAAGGGTGTGAAGAGCGTGGATACGTCCGCGCTGAGCATCGGCAGCACCTGAATCCTGTCTTGCCGGCATACGGATGTCCGGCGTATCGATCAAGGATGATCGGAGCCGCACCGCAAGGTGCGGCTTTTTTTATTTACCGGTGCAGAACAGCGCCGGCAGGAAAATGCGGAAAGCCGGCGCCGGCCGGCAGAATGCGGCGCCCCGCACGAGTTTCCACTCGCTGCGCTGGTCATCAGCAATGAAGCCCATGTAGACGTTCAAGAAACTTATGTGGCAGGCGATTGCCTGAATCTATACAGCTACTAACATATTCGGAGCGCCTGATGCCCAATCCGTTGTCTCCCGATGTCCTGCGGAAAATGCACGCCTACTGGCGCGCCGCGAATTATCTGTCGATCGGCCAGATCTATCTGCGCGACAATCCCCTGCTTGAATCGCCGCTCCGGCTGGAACATATCAAGCCGCGCCTGCTCGGGCATTGGGGCACGACGCCCGGATTGAATTTTCTCTATGTTCACCTGAACCGGCTGATCAAGAACAACGATCTGAACATGATTTACGTCACCGGTCCCGGACATGGAGGGCCGGGCCTGGTGGCGCAGACTTATCTGGAAGGCTCGTACACGGAGCGTTATCCGGCGATTGAGCGTGATCGCAACGGGCTGCAGCGGCTGTTTCGCCAGTTTTCCTGGCCGTATGGGATTCCCAGCCATGTGTCGCCGGATACACCCGGCTCGATTCACGAAGGCGGGGAGCTGGGCTATTCCTTGGCTCACGCCTATGGCGCCGCTTTCGATAATCCGGAACTGATCGTCGCCTGTGTCGTCGGCGATGGCGAGGCGGAAACCGGCGCGCTGGCGGCCAGCTGGCACTCCAACAAATTCCTCAATCCCGCGCGCGACGGCGCGGTTTTGCCGATCCTGCACCTGAATGGTTTCAAGATTGCCAATCCCACCGTGCTGGCCCGCATCAGCCGCGAGGAGCTGACGCAGCTGCTGTGCGGCTATGGTTACGAGCCGCACTTCGTCGAGGGCGACGATCCGGCGCTGGTGCATCAAAGTCTTGCCGGGACGCTCGATGCGATTCTGCTGCGGATTCGCCAGATCCAGGGCACGGCGCGGTCTCGCGGCAAGGCGGAAAGCGTCGAGCGTCCGCGCTGGCCCATGATCGTGTTCCGCACTCCCAAGGGGTGGACCGGACCGAAGGTGGTCGACGGCAAGCCGGTCGAGGGCACCTGGCGTGCGCATCAGGTGCCGCTGGCGGATCTGAAGAACCCCGAGCACCTGAAGCAGCTCGAACAGTGGATGCGAAGCTACCAGCCGCAGGAACTGTTCGATGAACAGGGCAAGTTCCGCGATGAATTCGCGGCGCTGGCGCCCACCGGCCACCGGCGCATGGGCTCCAACCCGCACGCCAATGGCGGCGAGTTGCTGCAGGCCCTGGCGATGCCCCGCTTCCACGACTACGCCGTTCCGGTGCCCGAGCCCGGCAGTGTCGAGGCGGAAGCCACCCGGATTCTCGGCAGCTTTCTGCGCGACGTGATGAAGCTCAATCTGGAGCAGCGGAACTTCCGGCTGTTTGGGCCGGACGAGACTGCGTCGAACAGGCTCGAGGCGGTGTTCGAGGTGGCCGGCAAGGAATGGATGGCCGCTGTTGAAGAGGTCGACGTCAATCTCAGCGCCGATGGCCGCGTCATGGAGATATTGAGCGAGCATCTGTGCGAAGGCTGGCTGGAAGGCTATCTGCTCACCGGTCGCCACGGCCTGTTTTCCTGCTACGAAGCTTTCATCCACATCGTCGACTCGATGCTCAACCAGCATGCGAAATGGCTCAAGGTCAGCCGCAATATCCCCTGGCGTAAACCGATCGCATCGCTCAATTACCTGCTTACTTCGCATGTCTGGCGACAGGACCACAATGGCTTTTCCCACCAGGACCCTGGCTTCATCGACCACGTTGCCAACAAGAAGTCCGATATCGTCCGCATCTATCTGCCGCCGGACGCAAACTGCCTGTTGTCGGTGGCGGACCATTGCCTGCGCAGCCGCAACTACATCAACGTGATCGTCGCCGGAAAGCAGCCGGAATGGCAGTGGCTGGACATGGACGCCGCCGTGCGCCATTGCGCGGCGGGTGCCGGCATCTGGCATTGGGCCAGCAACGACGACGGCGATCCGGACGTGGTGATGGCCTGCGCCGGCGATGTGCCAACCCTGGAAACGCTGGCCGCCGTGACCCTGTTGCGCGCGTATGTGCCCGATATCCGCATCCGTGTCGTCAACGTGGTGGATCTGATGGTGCTGCAACCCCAGTCCGAGCACCCGCATGGTCTGGAGGCCCGCGATTTCGACGAGCTGTTTACCACCGACAAGCCGGTGATCTTCGCTTATCACGGCTATCCCCCGATCATCCACAAGCTGACCTATCGGCGGCACAACCACGGCAATATCCATGTGCGCGGCTACAAGGAAGAGGGCACGACCACTACTCCTTTCGACATGGTGGTACTCAACAATCTCGACCGTTACCAGCTCGCGTTCGATGCCATCCGGCGCATTCCACGGCTCGGCGATCAAGTGGAAAAGGCGGAAGCGCGTTACTGGGAGACCATGGAGCGCCACCGGCTTTACATCAGCGAGCACGGCGACGACATGCCGGAAGTCCGCGACTGGCGCTGGAGCCTTTGAGCATGACGTTCGCCGCGGAGTGAGACATGACGGCCGGCGAATCGGGATTGCATGCGCTGGCGCTGAACAGCGGCTCGTCCTCGCTCAAGTTCGGGCTGTATCGCGCTTACTCTGCTGGCGCAGGGCTGTTGCTCTCCGGCGAGGTGGAGTCGATCGGCGGCAGCAAGGGGAAGATCCAGGCGTGGGATTCGCATGGGAACGAACTGCTCTCCGAGACGGCGATCATTCCCAGCCAGCAGGATGCGATCATTCGCATTGGAAAGCTGCTGACCGAGATCAAGGCGCCGGCACCCGCCGTCATCGGCCACCGGGTCGTGCATGGTGGGCCAAGGCTGCGACAGCATTGCATCATCGACGAGCCGGTCCTGCGGCAGCTGGAAGCGGCGGCCGCGTTCGCGCCGCTGCATGTGCCGGCGGCCCTGGCGGTGATCCGCTTCGCGCAAGAACATTTCCCCGCTGTTCCGCAGGTGGCGTGTTTCGATACGGCTTTTCATGCAGAGCTGGCCGAGGTCGCGCGCGTTCTGCCGCTGCCGAAAGAGCTGCGCTTGGACGGAATCCAGCGTTACGGCTTTCACGGCCTGTCATGCGAATCGATCGTGCGCCAGCTTGCGGGCAAGCTGCCCGGCCGCCTGGTGATCGCCCATCTCGGCAACGGCGCGAGCATCACCGCGGTCAAGGACGGCCAATCGATCGACACCAGCATGGGAATGACCCCGACTGGCGGCGTGATCATGGGCACGCGCAGCGGCGATCTCGACCCGGGTGTTCTGGTCTACCTGGCACGCGAGAAAAAGCTTGGCGCCGACGCACTCGAAGAACTGGTCGATCACCGCTCCGGCCTGCTGGGAATTTCGGGCCTCGGCAGCGATATGCGGGCTCTGCGCGAAGCTGCAGCGACGAACGCCGATGCGCGGCTCGCCATCCGGATGTTCTGCTATTCGGTGCGCAAGCAGGTGGCGGCGATGACCGCAGCGCTTGATGGCATCGACCTGCTGGTCTTCACCGGCGGCATCGGCGAAAACGACTGGGAGGCGCGTGCGGCGATCTGCGACGGTTTGTCCTGGAGCGGCCTCAGGCTCGATCAGGAGCGCAACCGGTCCGCGAGCAACCCCATCAACGACACCGCCTCGCGCAGCCAGGTGATGGTTCTGGCCTCGCAGGAAGACGAGCAGATCGCACACCATGCCTGGGCGCTGCTATCGGGAAGCCAGCGGCCTGAAAGGCAGTCGCATTGAAGCGGCCTTCGGATCGGCCGCACGGCTGCGCGATGCACGCGGGGCTCACATTTTCCCGCCCTGCAATTGGGCTGCGCGACTAGTCATGCCCTGGAATCAGGCAACCCTGGATCGGCAGTTGCAGCATCTGCAATGCAAAGCCTTTGCCTACTTCGAGAAGGAAACCAATCCGCTCAACGGGCTGGTGCTGGACAAGACCGCGCCGGACTGGCCGGCGAGCATCGCCGCCACCGGCATGGCGCTGGCTTCCTATCCGGTGGCAGTGGAGCGCGGGCTGATGACGCAGGGCGCGGCAGTCGAGCGCACCCTGACTACCCTGCGCTTTTTCTGGAACAGCCCGCAAGGGCCGCAGGCCGACGCCACCGGACACCACGGCCTCTACTATCATTTCCTCGATTTCCGCACCGGCAGGCGCGCCTGGGAGTGCGAGCTGTCGACGGTGGACAGCGCCTTCCTGCTCCCCGGTGTGCTGACGGCGGCGGCCTATTTCACCGGCGATGCGCCACAGCAGCGCGAGATCCGCAGCCTGGCCGAGGCGCTGTACCTGCGTGCCGACTGGTCGTGGGCGCAGAACGGCGGCGCCACCATGTACCACGGTTGGAGGCCGGAGAGCGGCTTCCTGCAAGGGCGCTGGGAGGGCTACAACGAAGCCTTGCTGCTGTATGTGCTGGCGCTCGGCTCGCCCACCCATCCGCTGCCTGTCGACAGCTATGCGGCGTGGCTCTCCAGCTACGAGTGGAAGCGCCTTTACGATGTGGACTATCTGTACGCCGGTCCGCTGTTCACTCATCAGTTATCGCATGTATGGATCGACTTCCGCGGTATCCAGGACGCCTATATGCGGGGGAAAGGCATCGATTATTTCGAGAACAGCTGCCGCGCCAGCCTGGTGCAGCAGCGTTATGCGATCGACAATCCCTTGGGTTTCAAGGGCTATGGCCGCAACGCCTGGGGTATCACCGCCAGCGATGGCCCCGGTCCGGTCATCTTGCGGATCGATGGCATCGAGCGCCGTTTCTACGACTACGCAGGGCGCGGCGCGCCGCACGGCCTGGACGACGGCACACTTTCGCCCTGGGCGGTGGTGGCTTCGCTGCCGTTCGCCCCGGAGATCGTGGTGCCGACCATCGAGCATTATATCGATACCCTGCAGCTGCATGAAGATTACTCATACGGATTCAAGTCGAGCTTCAATCCAACGCATGCCGGTACTGCGGACTCACCCTGCGGCTGGGTATCGCCGTTCCATTTCGGGCTGAACCTGGGGCCGATCGTACTGATGATCGAGAACCATCGCAGCGGCATGGTATGGCAGCTGATGCGCAGCTGCCGCTGGATGGTCGAGGGCCTGCGGCGCGCCGGCTTCAGCGGCGGCTGGCTTTGAACCACGCTGTCGATCGTCGGTCTTAAACGACATCGTGTGCCGTCGTCGGTCCGACGTTTGCAGGCATGCGGCTTATCCAGACAGGAGTAGCACATGGAACTCGGCATGATCGGCTTGGGGCGCATGGGCGCCAACATGGCGCAGCGCCTGGTGCGCGGGAAGCATCGTGTGGTCGGCTTCGACCCCGATCAGGCAGTGCGCAAGAGCATCGAGAGCAAGGGCGTCGAACCGGTTGCTACCCTGGATGCCCTGGCCGGCAAGCTGAAGGCGCCGCGGGCGCTGTGGCTGATGGTGCCCGCCGGTGAAACGGTGGACCAGACCATCGAAGCCCTGCTGCCGCAACTTGCCGCAGGGGATACCCTGATCGACGGCGGCAACTCCAACTACAAGGACACGCAGCGCCGCGCCAAGGCGCTGGCGGAGAAGAAGATCGCCTATGTCGACTGCGGCACCAGCGGCGGCGTCTGGGGCCTGGCCGAAGGTTACAGCATGATGGTGGGCGGCGACGAGGCGGCGGTGGAGAAGCTGCGGCCGATCTTCGAAACCCTGGCGCCGGCGAAGGACCAGGGCTGGGGCCGCGTGGGGCCGGCCGGTTCCGGCCACTACACCAAGATGATCCATAACGGTATCGAGTACGGCATGATGCAGGCCTATGCCGAAGGCTTCTCCATCCTCAAGCATAAGGAGGAGTTCGGGCTGGACCTGCACCAGGTCGCGGAGATCTGGCGCACCGGCAGCGTGGTGCGTTCCTGGCTGCTGGACTTGACCGCCGACGCGCTGGGCAAGAATCCGACGATGAAGGGCATCGCGCCCTACGTGGTGGATTCCGGTGAAGGGCGCTGGACGGTGGACGAGGCGATTGCGCTCAATGTGCCGGCGCCGGTGATCACGTTGTCGCTGATCGAGCGGCTGCGCTCGCGCGACACCGAATCGTTTTCCGACAAGCTGTTGTCGGCGATGCGCAACCAGTTCGGTGGGCATGCGATCAAGTCGGAGTAGGGCGCTGCGTAACGCTGCCGCCGGCGGTTTGCAACGCAGGCGTCGTTGAAAACGGCTGTCGTCCTGAGCGCAGCGAAGGATCCGGCCGGATCCTTCGCTGCGCTCAGGATGGCAAATTGAAAGCTCGCTGCCGGATTCCTGCCACAGCCTACCGGTAGGGCGCTGCGGCCAGCGCCAACAAGGCCTTGGCGCGCGCACAGACGTGGTCCACGGTGAAGCCGTATTCACGCAGCAATACTTCGGCCGGGGCCGAGGCGCCGAAGGTTTCCACGCCGAGCATGTCGCCGCGGCTGCCGATGTAGCGTTCCCAACCCTGCTGCACGCCCAGCTCCACCGCCAACCGCGCGGTGACGGCGGTGGGCAGCACGGCTTCGCGCTCTACTTCCGGCAGGGCTTCGAACAGCTCCCAACTCGGCATCGAGACACAGCGCACGGCGACCCCGTCCTTTTTCAGCAGCTTCGCTGCGCCCAGGATCAGGCTCACTTCGGAGCCGCTGGCGATGAGGATCAGATCGGGCTTGCCTTCGGGCGCATCGCTCAAGATGTAGGCGCCGCGGCGCAGTCCGTCCGCGGCGGCGTAGCGCTTGCGATCGAGGGTCGGCAGTTCCTGCCGGCTCAGGATCAGCGCCACCGGACGGTCGCGTGTTTCCAGGGCGACGCGCCAGGCCACGGCGGTTTCGTTGGCGTCGGCCGGCCGGATCACCAGCAGATTGGGAACCGCGCGCAGGCTGGCGAGCTGCTCCACCGGCTGGTGGGTAGGGCCGTCCTCGCCCAGCGCCAGGCTGTCGTGGGTGAAGACATGCACCACATGCAGGCGCATCAAGGCGGCCAGCCGGATCGGCGGTCGCATGTAGTCGGAGAAGATCAGGAAGGTGGCGCCGTAGGGAACGAAGCCGCCGTGCGCGGCGAGGCCGTTGACGATGGCGCCCATGGCGTGTTCGCGCACGCCGAAGTGCAGGTTGCGCCCGGCATAGCTCCAGCTTTTCTCGGCGGCTTCGGGCGGGTTGAAATCGCCCAGGCCCTTCAGGTCGGTTTTGGTCGAGGGGTCGAGATCGGCCGAGCCGCCGATCAGCGCCGGAAAGTGGGGTGCGATGGCGTTGATGACCTTGCCGGCGGCTTCGCGCGAAGCCAGGCCCTTGGCATCGGCGGGAAAGACCGGGATGTCCGTATCCCAGCCGGGCGGCAATTCACGGCGCAGACGGTTCTGCAGCTCGACGTGCAGCTCGGGAAAAGCCCTGGCATAGGCGCCGACGCGCTCGTTCCAGGCCGCTTCGTCGCGCGCGCCGCGTTGCAGTGCTTCGCGGAAATGCGCCAACGCCGCTTCCGGTATGAAGAAATCCGGCTCGATCGGCCAGTCCAGCTTTTGCTTGGTCAGGCGCACGTCCTCGGCGCCGAGCGGCGAGCCGTGCGCCTTGAAGCTGTCCTGCTTGGGAGAGCCGTAGCCGAGATGGGTGCGCACCAGGATCAGCGAGGGCCGCGTCGTCTCCGCGCGCGCCTGGCGCAGCGCCTCGTCGATGGCGGCCAGGTCGTTGCCGTTCGCGACCGTCTGCGTATGCCAGCCGTAAGCCTGGAAGCGGCGCGCGCGATCCTCGGTGAAGGTGATGGCGGCGCCCGCGGCCAGGGTGACGTTGTTGTCGTCGTAGAGGCAGGTGAGCTTGCCCAGCTTGAGATGGCCGGCCAGGGACGCGGCCTCGGAGGCCACGCCTTCCATCAGGTCACCATCGCTGACCAGGGCATAGGTGTAATGGTCGACGACCGTATGACCGGGGCGGTTGTAGCGCGCTTCCAGGTGCGCCTCGCCGGTGGCCATGCCGACCGCATTGGCCATGCCCTGTCCGAGCGGGCCGGTGGTGGTTTCCACACCCGGCGTATGGCCGCGTTCGGGATGCCCCGGCGCCTTGCTGCCCCACTGCCGGAACTGCTTGAGGTCGTCCAGCGAGAGGTCGTAACCCGTCAGGTGCAGCAGGCTGTAGAGCAGCGCCGAGCCGTGCCCGGCGGACAGCACGAAGCGGTCGCGATCGAACCACTGCGGATTGTGCGGGTTATGTCTGAGCCAGCGCGTCCACAGCACGTAAGCCATCGGCGCGGCGCCGAGCGGCAGGCCTGGGTGTCCGCTATTGGCTTTCTGCACCATGTCCACCGAGAGGAAGCGGATGGTGTTGATGTAAACGGAGTCCAGGGTGTTCGACATGGCTGTTCCTTTGCAACGAATGGGGATGGCGTCATCTGCTGCCGGCAAGTGCGGCGTCGACGATGACTTGTGCTTCGCGCAGGATGTCGCGCAGATGGTCCTGGCTGCGGAAGCTTTCCGCGTAGATCTTGTAGATGTCCTCGGTGCCGGAGGGGCGCGCGGCGAACCAGCCGCTGGCGGCAATCACCTTGATGCCGCCGATGGGGGCGTTGTTGCCGGGTGCGCGGTCGAGCACGCTTTCGATCTTTTCGCCGGCCAGCTCGGAACTGCGCACCCGTCTCGGTGAAAGCTGCGCCAGCCGCTCCTTTTGCCCGGCGTTCGCTGCTGCTTCGACGCGATCGGCCAGCGGCTCGCCCAGTTCGCGCACCAGATCGCGATACAGTTCACCGGGATCGCGGCCGCAGCGCGCGGTAATTTCCGCCGACAGCAGGGCCGGCACGATGCCGTCCTTGTCGGTGGTCCATACCGCGCCGTCGCGGCGCAGGAACGAGGCGCCGGCGCTTTCCTCGCCGCCGAAGCCGAGCGCGCCGCTGAACAGGCCGTCGACGAACCATTTGAAGCCGACCGGTACCTCGTAGAGCCTGCGCCCCAGCCGCTGCGCGACACGGTCGATCAGGGCGGTGCTGACCAGGGTCTTGCCGATCGCCGCGGACTTGCGCCATTGCAGGCGATGCTGGAACAGGTAGTCGATCAGCACCGGCAGGTAATGATTCGGCGGCAGCATGCCGCTGCTGCGGGTGACGATGCCGTGGCGATCGTGGTCGGTATCGCAGGCGAAGGCCACGTCGTAGCGATCCTTCAGGCCGATCAGCCGCTGCATCGCATAGGGCGAGGAGGGATCCATGCGGATTCTGCCGTCCCAGTCGACGCTCATGAAGCCAAAAGCGGGATCGACTTCCTCGCTGACCACGCTGAGGTCGAGCCGGTAGCGTTCCGCCAGCGGCGCCCAGTAGTGCACGCCGGCGCCGCCGAGCGGGTCGACGCCCATGCGGATGCCGCTGCCGCGGATCGCATCGAAATCGATCACCTGGCCGAGATCGCCCACGTAGGCGTCGAGGAAATCGTGTTCATGGGTGCTGCCGGCGCGGCGCGCCTGCCCGAAGGGCATGCGCCGCACTGTCTTGACGCCGCCTTCTAGCAACGCATTGGCGCGGTGCTGGATGCGGCCGGTGATGTCGGTATCGGCCGGGCCGCCATTGGGTGTGTTGTACTTGAAGCCGCCGTTGTCCGGGGGATTGTGTGAGGGGGTGATGACGATGCCATCGGCCAGTCCCGAAGGCCGGCCGCGGTTGTAGGTCAGGATCGCATGGGACACCGCCGGCGTCGGCGTGAATTCGCCGCCCCTGGCGATCATCGTTTCGACGCCGTTGGCGGCCAGCACCTCCAGCGCGCTCTCGAACGCAGGCTGCGACAGCGCATGGGTGTCGATGCCGAGGTACAGCGGGCCGTCGATGCCCTTGCTTTTGCGGTAGTCGCAGATGGCCTGGGTGATCGCCAGCACATGCCATTCGTTGAAGCTGCGCTCGAACGAGCTGCCGCGGTGCCCGGAGGTGCCGAAGACGACGCGTTGCGCCGGCACTGCGGGATCGGGTTGCAACTCGGCGTAAGCCGCCAGCAGCTTCGGCACATCGACCAGCAGCGATTGCGGTGCGGGCTTGCCGGCCAGGGGGCTGATGACGGCGCTCATGCGCCGGCCTGGCGCAACTCGCGATAGCGCCGGATCAGCGCGTTGGTGGAGCTGTCGTGACTGAGCCCGGGCTGCTCCTTGCTGGCAAGCTCTGCGGCGGTGCGCGTGGCCAGGGCCTTGCCCAGCTCCACGCCCCACTGGTCGAACGAATCGATGTTCCAGATCACGCCCTGCACGAACACGCTGTGCTCGTACAGCGCCACCAGCGCGCCCAGGGTGTGCGGCGTGAGCTGGTCCGCCAGGATGGTATTGCTCGGCCGGTTGCCTTCGAAAGTGCGGTGCGGCACCAGCGCTGCCGCCGTGCCCTCGGCCCGCACTTCGTCGGCGGTTTTGCCGAAGGCCAGCGCCTCGCTCTGCGCGAACAGGTTGGCCATCAGCAGGTCGTGTTGCCGGCCGAGCGGGTTGAGCGGCTGACAGAAGCCGATGAAATCGCAGGGAATCAGGCGCGTACCCTGGTGGATCAACTGGTAGAACGAGTGCTGGCCGTTGGTGCCTGGCTCGCCCCAGTAGATCGCGCCGGTGGGGTAATCCATCGCGCGGCCATCGAGCGTGACGTGCTTGCCGTTGCTCTCCATGGTCAGCTGCTGCAGGTAGGCCGGGAAGCGCTTGAGATATTGCTCGTAGGGCAGCACGGCCTGGGTCTGGGCACCGAGGAAGTTGCTGTTCCACACCGCCAGCAGGCCGAGCAGCGCCGGCAGGTTGTGCTGCAGCGGCGCATTGCGGAAATGCTCGTCCATGGCGTGGAAGCCGGCGAGCATGGCGCGGAAATGTTCCGGCCCGATCGCCAGCATGGTGGACAGGCCGATGGCCGAGTCCATCGAGTAGCGGCCGCCGACCCAGTCCCAGAAGCCGAACATGTTTTTGGTGTCGATGCCGAACTTGAGCACTTCCTGCTCGTTGGTCGACACCGCGACGAAGTGCCTGGCCACGGCCTGTTCGTCGCCCAGGGCCTCGATGCACCAGCTGCGTGCGGCGTGCGCATTGGTCAGCGTTTCCAGCGTGGTGAAGGTCTTGGAGCAGATGACGAACAGGGTCTCCGCCGGGTCGAGGTCGCGCACCGCTTCGGCGAAGTCGGTGCCGTCGACATTGGAGACGAAGCGGAACTGCAGGTCGCGCCGGCTGTAGTGGCGCAGCGCCTCGAAAGCCATCACCGGACCGAGGTCGGAGCCGCCGATGCCGATGTTGACCACATTGCGCATCGGCTTGCCGCCGTGGCCGGTCCAGGCGCCGCTGCGCACGCGCTCGCAGAATGCCGCCATGTGATCGAGCACGGCATGTACTTCCGCCGCAACATCCTTGCCGTCGACGCGGAGGTGGTCGTCCGCCGGTGCGCGCAGGGCGGTATGCAGCACCGCGCGCAATTCGGTGACATTGATGTGCTTGCCGCGGAACATGGCTTCGATGCGCCCGGGTAGGCCGCAGGCCACGGCGAGGCCCTGTAGCAAGTGCAGGGTTTCGCCGGTGATGCGCTGCTTGGAATAATCCAGATACAGGCCCGCGGCCTCGGCGGTGTAGCGTTCGCCGCGCGAAGCTTCGGCGGCAAAAAACTCGCGCAGATGGCGGCCGCCGATTGCCTCACTGTGTTGCTGCAACGCCCGCCATTGCGGCCGCCCGCTGACCAGGGGCGCGGTCTCCGTGGGTGTCGGCATCGGCAGGTCCGGGCTCACGCGGTGTCTTTGCCGGCACCGGCCAGCGCGGAGCTGCTGTCGGCGATGCGCTTGAGCAGTTCCTTCCAGGACTTGACGAAGGACTGTGCGCCGTCGTGCTGCAGCTGCAGCGCCAGCGCATCGACATCGATGCCGGCCTTGGTGAAGCGCGCCAGCGTTTCCTCGGCGTCGCCGCCGTCGGGCGCCAGGGCGCCGCGCAGTGCGCCGTGGTCGGCGTAGGCGCGCAGGGTTTTCTCCGGCATGGTGTTGACGGTATCGGGTGCGGCGAGGCCTTCGACGTAGAGGGTGTCGGCGGCCTGTGGGTCCTTGGTCCCGGTGCTGGCCCATAGCAGGCGCTGCGGACGCGCACCGGCGGCGGCGAGGTTGTGCCAGCGCGGCGAGCCCAGCAGTTCGCGGTAGGCGCGGTAGGTGCGCTGACCGATGGCGATACCGAGCTTGTTGCGCAGCTCGGCGGGCGCCTTGTCGCTCACCGCCTTGTCCCAGCGACTGACGAACAGCGAGGCGACCGAACTGATGCGCGGATCGCGCTTGGCGGCGATGCGGCGCTCGATGCCGCGCAGATAGGCTTCGGCTGCGGCGAGGTACTGCTCGCGCGAGAACAGCAGGGTGACGTTGATCGGGATGCCGGCGTAGATCGCTTCCTCGATTGCCGGGATGCCTTCCGGCGTGCCCGGAATCTTGACGTACAGGTTGGGGCGGTCGGCCTGCGCGTGGATCTGCTTGGCTGCTTCGATGCTGCCCTGGGTGTCCTGCGCCAGCAGCGGCGAGACTTCCATCGAGACCCAGCCATCGACGCCGTCGGTGGCGTCGAACATCGGCCGGAAATAATCGGCGGCGCGGCGCAGGTCCTCCAGCGCCAGCTCCATGAACAGGCCTTCGCCGGATTTGCCGGCTCTGGCCTTTTCGCGGATACCGGCGTCGTAGGCGTCGCTGTTGCCGATGGCTTCGTCGAAGATGGTCGGATTCGAGGTCAGCCCGGTGATCAGGTACTCCTCGATGTAGCGGCGCAAGGTGCCGTCGTCGAGCATGCCGCGGGTGATGTTGTCGAGCCACAGGCTCTGGCCGAGGTCGCGCAACTGCCGGGTCTTGTTCATGTCTGTTCCTGGATGGATGCCGGAGCGGACACTTTGACATGCTCCGGCGGGATGGAGGTGAAATGGGACGGATCGAGGCCGATCAGTTGGTCGATGCGCTCTATGCGCAGATCGGGTGCCGGATCGATGACGGTATCGGCGGAGGCCAGGGCGTAGTGGCCCTGGCGTACGAACACCGTGGTCATCCTGGCGCCGAGCACCTGCTTCATCGCCGCCAGCAGCTGCGGCTTGTCATCGACCATCACATAGTGCGCCGCGGGATAGCGCTGCTGCACGGCTTGCAGCGCGCCCTGTTTGTGGATGTGGATCGACACGCGGCCGGCGACCGCATCCCACAGACCGGAGCGCTGTACCTTGCGCGGCTGGAACACCATGTCGCCGTCGGACAGGATCACCGGTGTGCCCAGCCTGCCGAGGTGGGCGATGGCTTCCAGCGCGCGCGGATAAAGGCGCTGCGCAAAGGGATATTCCAGCAGGAAGGCCGACATCTGCAGCAGTTCGGGATGCTCGTCGAGACCGGCGCGGAAGGTCTGCAGGGTGCCGAGGTAATCGGCATAGCCGAGCTGGTCGCGCAGCCCGGCATAGAGGCTCCAGTAGCGGTCGCGCCCGGCGGTGCCGAAATCCTGCCGCAATCGTGTGTCCAGATCGTCGGCGAAGCGGTCGTTGTCGAGCAGGGTGTTGTCGACATCGAGCAGGAACACGGTCCCTCGCGCATCTCCCGGCTCATTTTTGGGCGCGGTTGCAGTCGCCGACGGCATGGCCTCTGCCGTCAACACGGCGTGGTTTCCTCCGGCTTCGGATCGTGCCAGCCCTGCTTGCCGCTGACGACACGGTTCGCCGCTTCCGGACCCCAGGTGCCGGACTCGTATTGTTCCGGGGCGGGCACGTCGCCGAGCATCGGATCGATCACCCGCCATGCCGCCTCGACTGCGTCATCGCGGGTAAACAGCGAGGCGTCGCCGCGGATTGCGTCGTGCAACAGACGCTCATAGGGCTGTTGTTCGCCGTGTGTCTGGTGGCGCGCGATCAGTTCCACCGGCTCGCCGTGCATTTCCTCGCCGGGGCGCTTGACCCGTGCGCCGGTGGAGATCACCACTTCCGGGCTGAGGCGAAACCGGAAATAGTTGGATGTCGCCGGGCTGATATCGTCGAAGGTGGCCAGAGGCGGGCATTTCAGGCCGACTCGCACCTCGGTGGCGGTGATCGGCAGGTTCTTGCCGGTGCGGATGTAGAAAGGCACCCCGGCCCAGCGCCAGGTGTCGATGTGCAGGCGCAGCGCGGCAAACGTTTCAACCGTGGAATCCTTCGGCACGCCCTCCTCGTCGAGGTAGCCGCGGAATTGCCCGCGCACCGCCTCGGCCGGATCGAGCGGGCGCATGGCGCGGAACAGGCGCAGCTTCTCCGCGCGCATCGACTCCGCATCGTGCCCGGTGGGCGCATCCATCGCCAGCAGCGCGATCACCTGCAGCATATGGTTCTGCACTACGTCGCGGATGGCGCCGACTTCCTCGTAGAATGCGCCGCGACCCTGCACGCCGAAGTTCTCGGCCATGGTGATCTGCACGTTGTCGACGTAGTGGCGGTTCCAGATCGGATCGAGGAAGGCGTTGGCGAAGCGGAAATACTGCAGGTTCTGCACCGCTTCCTTGCCCAGGTAGTGATCGATGCGGAAGATCGCCGATTCGGCGAAGACCTCGTGCAGCTCGCGGTTGAGTGCCTGCGCCGAGGCGAGATCGCGGCCGAACGGTTTCTCCACCACCACCCGCGCGTCCCTGGCGCAGCCGGCTTTGGCCAGACCCTGCACCACGGTGCCGAACATGCTGGGGGGAATCGCGAGGTAATGCAGGGGGCGTTTGGCGGCGCCCAGGGCTTTTTTGAGATGTTCGTATGTTGCCGGCTCGGCGTAGTCGCCATCGACGTACTGCATTCGCGCCGCCAGCCTGGCGAACGCCTCTTCGTCGACGCCGCCGCTCTTTTCCAGGCTATCGCGTGCGCGTTCGCGCAGCTTTTCCACAGTCCAGCCGGAGCGGCCCATGCCGATCACCGGCATCTCCAGTTCGCCCCGCCTGGTCATCGCCTGCAGAGCGGGGAAGATTTTCTTGTAGGCCAGGTCGCCGGTTGCGCCGAAGAAAACAAACGCGTCGGAACTGGGTGTGCTCATCTCGTTTTCGCCTTATCCGTGGCCGCCCGCGGCGCGCCTCGGCGATACCGCGGACCTTATGAGGGTCTGACCGCGGCGCGCATGGGATTGTTCCACAATTTACCCGCTGTGCCGCACCGTATGGCCGATGCATCGCGCTTCAGTCAGGCCCCGGACGTGGGGGCGGCCTGCATGGGCCTGTTCTCGGGCCTACTCATGCATCAGGTCGGTTTCCGCCATGCGCGCGGTCATGCCGGCTGCCTGCCACAGTCGAAATCCGCCCGGGAAGGCATTGGCGTTGTCGCCCCGCCTGACGCCGGCCGGCAGCTTGCGCAGATGCCTGACATTGCCGCCGCCCAGAACAATGTAGTCGGGCTGGATCGCGGCGCGCAGCAGTTCGATGGTCTCCTCGACATGGGCGCGCCATTTCTTGCGGCCAGCGTCTTCCAGTGCCTTCTCACCGACGTAGTCCTCGAATGTGTGCTTGCGATACGGCAGGTGGGCCAGTTCCAGCGGCTGGATCACGCCGTCGAAGATCGCCGCCGAGCCGAGGCCGGTGCCCAGGCCGAGAAACAGCATGTGGCCGCCGGCGTAGCTGCCGAGTGCCTGCATCGCGGCGTCGTTGATCAGGCGCACCGGGCAGTCGAACGCCGCCTGGAAGTCGAAGTCCTTCCAGCCCTTGCCGAGATTGCGCGGCTCCTGCATGACGCGGCCGTGGATCACCGGCGCCGGGAGGCCGATACTGACCGCATCGTAGCGTTTGCCGCGCAGGCGGGCGTGCAGCCGGGTCAGCATCGCATCCGGAGTCAGTTTCGGTCCGGAGACGATCTTGATCTCCTGCCTGCCGCCCTTGATCTGCGCCTTGACGTGAGCGCCGCCGACGTCCAGCACCAGGATGCGTTGTGGCGCCGGCGCGGCGATCTGCGCGGCGACCTGATTCGCAGCGTCAAGCCCGGGTTTGCTGTCCGGAAGACTGGTTCGGGGTGTGCTCATCTCGATTCGCCTTCTCCGTGGCAGCCATCCTTGCCTGCGGCGCTTGCCCAGCGCCTAGTGTTGATCTGACCTGCCGAACGGCAGGATCGTTCCGAAGCGGCCCGGCGCCGCACCGCGCCTTCATTCCGTCACCGCCGGCACGCCAGCCCGGCTGATGTGCACGTTCACCTGATGCGTGCGCTGATCGTCCACCAGTGGCACGGCGTGGTCGGTCTGCACCGCGCCATCGAGTGTGATGGTGATGCTGCCGGCCGCAGCTTCCGCTGCTGCTGTCTGCGTCACGGCGATGCGGTAGAGGGTATCGCGATGGCGATAGGCCATCGAGCACGCCGTCCACTCCTGCGGCAGGCAGGGCATGAAGCGCAGCTTGCCCTGCTCCAGTTTCAGGCCCAGCAGCGATTCGGTGATCAGGCGGTAGAGCCAGCCGGCCGAGCCGGTATACCAGGTCCAGCCGCCGCGGCCGGTATGCGGCGCGACGGCATAGACATCCGCGGCGACGACGTAGGGCTCGGTCTTGTAGGTGGCGACGGCTGCTGCGGTCAGCGCGTGGTTCACCGGGTTGATCAGGGCCAGCAGTTCCCAGGCGCGGCGGCTGTCGCCCAGGGCGGCAAAAGCCATCGCGGTCCACACCGCCGCATGCGTGTACTGGCCGCCGTTTTCGCGCACGCCGGGAACGTAACCCTTGATGTAGCCCGGATTCATCGCCGACTTGTCGAACGGCGGGTCGAGCAGCTGGATCAGGCCGTGGTCGCGCCGCACCAGCCGCTGGTCCACTGCCTCCATCGCCTGGCGCGAGCGAGCGGCTTCGCCGCCGCCGGACAGCACCGACCAGCTCTGCGAGATGGAGTCGATAGTGCATTCCGGATTGGTCGAGGAGCCGAGCGGCGAGCCGTCGTCGAACCAGGCGCGGCGATACCAGCCGCCGTCCCAGGCGTGCTGCGCGATATTGTGCCGCAACTTCGCAGCTTCCTGCTGACAGCGGCCGGCGAAAGCGGGATCGCGGTGCAGGGTGGCAACCTCGGCGAAGGACGTCAGCACCTCGTGCAGGAAGAACGCCAGCCAGACACTTTCGCCCTTGCCGTGGATGCCGACCAGGTTCATGCCGTCGTTCCAGTCGCCGGAGCCCATCAAGGGCAGGCCGTGCTCGCCGAAGCGCAGGCCGTGCTCGATGGCCTGCACGCAGTGCTGGTACAGGCTGGCGCTTTCCGCCGAGCGGCCGGGCAGATCGTAATACGACTCCTCGTCGGCGCCGAGCGGGCGGCCGTTGAGGAAGTACGCGCGCTCGTCGAGCACGCTGCTGTCGCCGCTGGTCAGCACGTAGCGGCAGGTTGCCAGCGGCAGCCACAGGTAGTCGTCCGAGCAGCGCGTGCGCACGCCGCGTCCGGCCGGCGGATGCCACCAGTGCTGCACGTCGCCCTCGGGGAACTGGCGCCCGGCGCAGAGCAGCAAGTGCTGGCGCAGCAGCGCCGGCTCGGCGTGGACCAGGGCCATCGCGTCCTGCAGCTGGTCGCGGAAGCCGAAGGCGCCGCCGGACTGGTAGAAGCCGCTGCGCGCCCAGATGCGGCAGGCCAGCACCTGGTACAGCAGCCAGCCGTTGGCCAGCACGTTGAGCGCCGCATCCGGCGTCTCCACCTGCACCGTGCCGAGCGTGTGTTTCCAGTAGCGTTGCACCTTTTCCAGTGCGGCGCGCGCCGAGCCCGGCTGGCGCAGCCGCTGCGCCAGCTCGCGCGCCTGGCCGAGATTGTGCCCAGCGCCGAGCCTGAAGATGATCTGCCGCTCCTGGCCGTCGGCCAGGTCGAACGGCACCTGGATCGCACCGCAGGGGTCCAGCGCCGCGCCGAGGCGCCCGGACAGGCGCGAGCGGCTCATCGCCTCTGGATTGGCCAGGGTGCCGTTGCGGCCGAGGAACTCGGTGCGGTCGCCGCTCAGGGTGCGTGACAGATCGTCGACGTCGAAGAAAGCGACGCGTCCCTCGAATTCGGCGTTGTAGGCATTGCGCGCGAATAGCGCGCCGCTGGCCGCGTCGATTTCGGTGACCACATGCATGGCGCACTTCGGCCGCAGATCGCCGAGCACCCATTCGACATAGCCGGTGGCGGACAGCCGCCGCGCGCGACCCGAGCCGTTGCGCACTTTCAGCACGGAGAATTTGACCGCGTCCTCCAGGTCGACATAGACCCATAGTTCCGAGCGGATGCCGCCGCTGGTGTGCTCGAACACGCTGTAGCCGAAGCCGTGACGGGTGAGGTAGGGCATGGCGCCGCCGCTGGGCAGCGGTGTCGGCGACCAGAAATGGCCGCTTTCCTCGTCGCGCAGATAGATGGCTTCGCCGCCCGAGGCACCGACCGGATCGTCGCTCCACGGCGTGAGCCGGAATTCGTGCGCGTTCTCGCTCCAGGTGTAGCCGAGCCCGCTCTCGGTGATGACCGTGCCGAACTGGGGATTGGCCAGCACGTTGCACCAGGGCGCCGGTGTCATCCGCGCCTGCGCGGTGCCGATGACGTACTCGCTGCCGTCGGCGGTGAAGCCGCCCAGCTCATTGGCCAGGATCAGCTCCTGTCGCGGCGGCTCGGGCAGCGCCGCGGGCTCGGCGCGGTGGGAGCGCGTGGACGTAAGCCGCGCCACTCGCTTGTCGGTCAGGCTCTGGCGGTTGACCTGTTCCAGCAGGGGGCCGCGGCTGTCGGCGAGGATGACCCTCGCCACCGCCTGCAGCAGAGTGCGGTCCTCGTTCGGAATCTGCTCGGCGGAGCGCACGAAGATGCCGCCGGGGCGGTCGATCGCCTGCGCCTCGGTGCCGGTGGCGATGAGGCCCATGATCTGGTCCTGCAACTGCTGCCGGTAGCCGGCGTGGTCCTCATTCCAGATCACCAGGTCGACCACCAGCCCCTTCAGGCGCCAGTAGGCGTGGCACTGGATCAACTGTCGCGCCAGCTCGATGTTGCCGCTGTCGGCGATCTTCAGCAGCACGATCGGCAGGTCGCCGGAAATGGCATAGCCCCACAGACCCGACTGGCCGCGCCGGTTCTGCAGCAGCACCCCGGCTTCGGCGCGCAGCGCAGCGTTGGCATAGAGCACCGAGCTGGCCAGGCGCCGGTACAGCTGTGCATCGGCCTCGCCGGCATTGATCTGGCGCAGCGTCACGCCGCCATGGGTCCAGGCCAGGTCGAAGACGCGATCGGCGAGATGCCGGTCCTGGTATTTCTCGACCAGGGTCATGCAGGCCTCGCGGCTGTCCGCTACGCCGGAGACCAGGTCGATGGTGGCGGATTGCCCGGCGTCGAGCACCACGCGGCAGCGGATGGCGACGATCGGATCGAGTACCGAGCCTGCGCTGCCGGACAGTGCGGCGGCCTCGGTCATGGCGCGCGGCGAAGCGATGCCGTGGCCGCGGCCGATGAAACGCATGCGATCGGTTTCGTAGGAAACTTCGCCGAGGTCGCTGCCGTGCGCCGCCAGCAGGTGGAACATCCACGGCGTGTGCTCGCCGACCGAGCGCGGCCGCCGCGTGCACAGGATGGCGCGGCGCTCGCGCAGGATTTCGGTCTGCACGAACAGGTTGCCGAATGAAGGTTGCGTCAGGTCCGCCGCCGGCAGGGCCAGCACCACTTCGGCGTAGCTGGTGATTTCGATGGTGCGACGCAGGCGCGAGCGGTTGGTGAGGCGCACCCGGCGCAGTTCGATATCGTCCTCCGGCGAAACCACGATCTCGGAATAGGTTTCGATATCGCGGTCGCGGCGGCGGTATTCGGCGCGTCCCTCGGAGAACATCGCCTCGTAGCTGTCCGCCCGCCGCAGCGTCGGCTGGTGGGCGGCCGACCAGAATTCGCCGCTGCCGATGTCGCGCAGGTAGATGAAACTGCCCCAGTTATCGCAAGTACTGTCCTCGCGCCAGCGGGTGACGGCCAGCTCCTTCCAGCGGCTGTAGCCGCCGCCGGCATTGCTGACCATGACGTGGTAGCGGCCGTTGGACAGCAATTGCACTTCCGGCGCCGGCGTGTTGGCGCCGAGCGGCGCCTGCATCGAGCTTTCCGACGCGCCCGAAAAGGCGCCGCCTTCCGAGTATTCGGTGCTGTGTTTTTGCGGCGCGGCGTTTTTCGGAATGCGCTCCTGCAACAGCAGCATGGTGGCCTGGAACAGGGGGTCCGATTCGAAGCGCCGCTGCATCGGCCGGTCGAGCAGCAGATGCGCCAGCGACAGCAGCGTCATGCCCTGGTGATGCGCCATGAACGAACGCACCACCGCACTGGGCTGGCCGCGCGTGAGGCGTGTCGCGGTGTAGTCGATGGCCTCATAGAAGCCGAAGCGGCCGGCCAGCCCATCGGCCGCCAGCCGCTGCAGATTGGCGCAGGCGGCTTCCGGCGCCACCATCAGGGCCAGGGCGGAGGCATACGGCGTGACCACCGAATCTTCCGCCAGGCCGCGCTTCAGCCCGAGGCCGGGCACGCCGAAGGCGTGATACTGATAGTTGAGGCCGGCATCGACGGTGTTGTAGCCGGATTCCGATACGCCCCAGGGCAGGAAGCGCTGGTTGCCATAGGCGATCTGCCGCGCCACCGCCGCGCGGCAGGTCTGGTCGAGCAGGGTGCCTTCATAGGACGGCATCACCAGCAGCGGCATCAGGTACTCGAACATCGAGCCGCTCCAGGACAACAGGATCGGCTCGCCGCCGGTGCTGGTGCGCAAGCGCCCCAGCGCGAACCAGCTTTCCTGCGGCAGTTGCCCCTGGGCGATGGCGACGAAGCTGCACAGCCGCGCTTCCGAAGCCAGCAGATCGTAGAAGCTGGTGTCGCGCCGGAACTGGTCGACGTTATAGCCGATCGACAGCAGGCGGCGCTCGGGGTCGTAGAGGAATTCGTACTCCATCGCCGCAAAGCCGGTCGCCTGCAGCGCCAGGCTTTCAACCACCGCGATGCGCTCCGCCGCGTGCTGTGCCGCTGTCAGCAGCAGCGGGCGCAGGGCCAGAAGCCAATCGTGCTGCGCTGATGGCAGCTGTTCCAGCAGACGCGCATCGACGGCCGGCAGCAGGCGCACGCTGCATTCCGCCAGTTCGCGCAGGGTCGCAAACTTGTCCAGATCGGCGAATCCGCCGAGGTCTTGCGGTGCGGTCGGCAGCGTCAGCCAGGGCGCAAGGAAGCGCAGTTCCTCCAGCGCATCCTGGCATTGCCGGGTGAAGGCAGCGGCCCAATCGCCCGCTTCATCTTCGGCGCCGGCCTTGGCAGGGGCGCTCATGCTGGCGGCGCTGTCCGCCGCTGCTTCGAGCGTGCGCAGCACTGCCGGCAGCGTTGCTGGCGGCTCGGCGCAGGCCGCATCCAGCAGAGCCTGCAGGCGGCCGATCGGCGCCTGCGCGGATTCGGCTGCAGTTTCGGCGAGGAGACCGAGCGTAACCGCCAGGCCCTCGAACAGGCGCGCACCGACGATGGTTTGCCCGGGCAGCGCCAGCAGGCCGGCGCGCAGGGTCAGCAGGTGGCCGGCCAGATTGCCGCTGTCCACCGAAGAGATGTAGCGCGGCTGCAGCGGTTGCAGTGATAGCGTGTCGTACCAGTTGTAGAAATGCCCCTGGTGTCGCTGCAGCTGTGCCAGGGTGCGGAAGGTATCGTCGGTGCGCCGCAGCAACGATCCCGCGGGGATGTAGCCGAAATCGCAGGCCGTAAGGTTCGCCAGCAGCGCCAGGCCGATATTGGTCGGCGAGGTGCGATGCGCCAGGATCGGGCCCGGTTGCTCCTGGAAGTTGTCCGGCGGCAGCCAGTGATCCTCGGCGACGACGAAACGCTCGAAGAAGGCCCAGGTGCGGCGGGAGATCGCGCGCAGGAACAGGATCTGCTCCGCGCCCAGTTTCACCTCGCGGCGCGGCAGCGGCCGGCTCAGCCACCAGGCGATGCCCGGTGCCGCCAGCCACAGGCACAGGATGGGCGCGGCCACCGTCAGCGATTGCGCGCCCGAGCGGCTGGCGGCTATTGCCGCCGCAACGGCCGTGACCGGAGCGATCCACATGGTGCGATACGAGGCTGCAATGCCGCTTGTGTCGTGCTCATCCTGCTTGGTGGAGCCCCTGGCCTCGTCGTGCTGTGCGCCGGTCGACGCTACGCTCCATTGCAACAGGTGGCGATGCGTGACCAGCATGCGCCACGCGGTGCGCAGGATCGCATCGAGGTTGAACAGCGCCTCATAGGGCAGGCAGGCGATCCGGAATCCGGCCAGGGCGAAGCTACGGCCGGCCGCGCGCAGCACGATGGCCAGATGCTGGCCCAGCAGCACTTCCCTGGATTTGCGCAGGATGTCGACCAGGAACAGCAGCAGGGGCGGCAGCAGCACCATGCCGAGCACGGCCAGGGTCCACAACCAGGGGCGCGGCAGCGTCGACCAGCCCAGCAGCAGCAGCGAAGTCAGGGCGACGAGGGCGAGGCTGCGGCGCAGGTTGTCGAGAATCTTCCAGCGCGACAGCGCCGACAGGGGATTGCGCAGCGTTCGCCCGTCCGGGCCGGGGACGTAGGGCAGCAGCCAGTGCGCGATCTGCCAGTCGCCGCGGATCCAGCGTTGCTGGCGCTTGACGTCGACCTGGTAGCGGGCCGGATATTCCTCGTACAGATGCACGTCGCTGAGCAGGCCAGAGCGCGCATAGCAGCCCTCCAGCAGGTCGTGGCTGAGGATGCGGTTTTCCGGGAAGCGGTCCTTCAGGGCGCGTTCGAACGCATCCACTTCATAGATGCCCTTGCCGATGAAGGAGCCTTCGCCGAACAGGTCCTGGTAGACATCGGAGACGGAGCGCGTATACGGATCGATGCCCGGTTCGCTGCCGCACAGCTGCGCATAGCGCGAGCGGTTCGCCGCCGACAGGCTGGCGGCCATGCGCGGCTGCAGGATGCCGTAGCCGCCGCTGACGCGCTGTCGCTTCTCGTCATAGCGCGGGCGGTTCAGCGGATGTGCCATGGCGCCGACGAACTGCCGCGCCGAATCGCGCGGCAGCTGCGTATCGGTATCCAGGGTGATGACGTAGCGGATGGCGGGCAGGATGTCGAGATCGCCGACGATCAGGGAAAAGCGGCCCGCCGCATCGCCGCGCAGCGCCGCATTGAGATCGGCCAGCTTGCCGCGCTTGCGCTCATAGCCCATCCAGACGCGCTGCGCGGCATTCCAGCGGCGCGAGCGATGGAACAGGAAGAAGCGGCTGTTGCCGGTGCCGGGATATTTCAGGTTGAGATCGTCGATGCCCTCACGGGCCTGGCGCAGCAGCGGCTCGTCCCCGGGCAGCATTCCCTTCGGGGCGTCGGGCAGGTCGCTGAGCAGGCCGAAATGCAGATGCGGGTCCTGGTTGCCGAGGAAGCGCACCTCGAGCTCTTCGAGCAGATACTCGATGTCATGCGCACTGCCGAGCAGTGTCGGGATTACCACCAGCGTGCGCAGTTCCGGCGGCAGTCCGCGCGAGTAGTCCATGCGCGGCAGCAACTGCGGCGTGGTCAACAGGGTGGCGAGCCAGTTGGCGAGGGCCGAGGCCAGCTGGCTGCTGGCGAACAGGCACAGCATCGCCAGCAGGCCGAGATGCCAGCCGGCCACGCCGTCGGCGTGGGCGCGCAGCAGCAGGGCCGCGGTGAGCAGTCCCGTCAGCAGCAGTATTGAACCGAGATAAAGCCACAGCGGAGCGCGGCCGATCGATCCACGCAGTAATGGTGCCAGCGACTTGCGCGCCCCGACAGCCTGCCGCAGCTGCTGCAGGCCGCGGTCGATCAGGTAGTAGCCGACATGCGCGGCGTGTGCCTTGCCGCTTTCGCTTTCGGCACTGCCTTGCGCCAGCGCGATCGCTGCGTTTGCCACCTCGATTTCCGACCGGTGGCTGCGCTTTGCGAGACGGTCCACCACATGCCGGTAACGGTCCCGCGTGGTGAAGTCCATGGCGCCGTAAACGCCGCCGGGGTCGCGTAGCAGGATCTGCTCGACCAGGCTCATGGTCTCGACGAAGGTGCGCCATTCCGTCGCTCCAAGGAAGCGCAGGCTGCCGATGGTATTGCTGATCGAGACGTGATCGGCCGATTGCTGCTGGGTTTCCGACTGCACCATCTGCTCGATGGTCTGGCTCGACTCGGCCAGGCGTTGCTCGATCCAGGTCAGCGGCAGGGCCAAGGCCGGGCCATGGCCCTGCAGGCGGCGCGCCAGTTCGGCGACAAAGGCGCTGACCATCGGCGGGTTCGAGCGCGCCATGTCGGCGATCACCAGGATCAGGCTCTTCGGATCGCTGGCGGCGATCTCCATCATCCGGTTGGCCCAGTCCTGCGCCTGGTTCAAATGGATTCTGGCGGTGGTGATGCGCGCGCCGACGCGGCGCAGGTTCTCGATCAGCGCCAGGCGCAGCATGATCGGAATGGCCCACAACTCGCCCAGCGTGAGCGGCGTGACGGTCTGGTAGGCCGCGACGAACCGGGCCAGTGTTTCCGCGTCGACGCGCCCGTCGCCGTGGGAGATGGCTTCCAGTGCCAGGTCGTAGACGCGCGGCAGCCCGGCGGAGGGGCCTTGCGCCAAGCGTGGCAGCTCGCGGCTGTAGCCGCCGGGCAGGTGCTGCCTGGCGACGCGGATCTGCTCTTCGATCAGGTAGAAGTTGTCGAGCAACCATTCGCCGGCGGGGGCGATGCGATGCTTGGCCTTGACCGCTGTGGTCAGCAGGCGGCAGGCGTCGATCAGAACCTGCTCGTTTTCACCCAGCCGCTTCAGCAGTCGATCCCGCGTGCCGGAGCGGCTCAGGGTGTGCGTCGCCGCCAGGGCCTTGCCGTGCTGCTCCATCTGGTCGGCGCTGAACAGCTCTGCGCGCAGCGGCGTCTGGTCGTCGCTGTCGCCGAAGTGCTTGCGTTGCCAGTGACCCGGGTAGGCCACGGCGTCGCGCAGCAGGGCCTTGAACGCGATCCCGCGCCTGCTCAGGGCGCGGGCGATGGTGGCTGTTCTCACGGTGGCCGGCAAGTCGATCAGGTCCCGATGCGCTTGCCGGTACGTAACGGTACGGCGCGGGGCGATACGGCCGGCGCGGCTGCCTGCGGATGGGTGCGCTTCGTGGTATTCATCGGGAGCCTGTGGTGAGGTGCCGCACGGCGGCGCCGGGTGCCGGGAACGCAGAACCCGGGAGCGCCCTCCACGTATACGCCTGATTGTCGGGAGCGTCTGTCCGACAACGCACAGACTGCCGCCAGCCCGGGGCGCAGGCGCTGCTTCGTCCGGAAATTCCATGCGCCATGGATCGCCGCGCCGCCGGCAGCAATGTGCGCAATCGAACAGACCATCCTGGGTCGTCCAACTAAGGTGTGTCGAAGCCGAACGCCGTCAAGGACGACGTTTCAGGAAAACGATTTCGTAAGAGGACGCAAGCGGGAGGAGTTCGCCAAAAGCCGTCGGATGCCGATTGTGCGAAAGCCCGTGCTCCACCGACCGCATTGCGGACGGCATCGATGGTTAAACCAGTTGAAGGAATAAGAAATGAAAAATCTACGACACCTTGCTCTCGCCCTTGCCCTTGCGGCTGTGCCCGCCTTTCCGATGAGCGCGATGGCCACCGGCGCCAGCGAATCGACCGCCGAAGACCTGAATCGGGATGCGGCTCAGGCCCTGCAGAACCTGTACAAGGTCAGTCCGGCCGCCGCAGAAGTTTCCAAGCATGCGCGGGCGGTGCTGGTGTTCCCCAATATCGTCAAGGCCGGCCTGGTCTTCGGCGGCAGCTACGGCGAAGGCGTGCTGACCAAGGGCACCGAGGTGGCAGGGTACTTCAATTCCGTTTCCGCTTCCTGGGGCCTGCAGGCCGGCGCCCAATCCTACGGCTATGCGGTGTTCCTGATGAACAAGAAGGCCGTGAACTATCTGGACAAGTCGAAGGGTTGGGAAATCGGCGTCGGCCCGACGGTGGTGGTAGTGAATGAAGGTGTCGCTAAGAACCTGTCCTCCTCGACCATGAAGGACGATGCCTATGCCTTCATCTTCGACCAGCAGGGCCTGATGGCAAGCCTGAGCATCGAAGGCACCAAGATTTCCCACATCAAGCGCTGAGCCTGTCGTCTCCCGACCGCGTCGGGAAGTTCGACGGCAGCGCCGATGTTGAAGCGGTTGTTGTATTTCGCCGGCACGGATGTCCGGCGTAAGATCAGGGACGATCGCAGCCGCACCGCAAGGTGCGGTTTTTTTTGG
>FTIF01000221.1_pt2 | contig 49771 bp, 47 predicted proteins | sample 1658001 | NCBI WGS metagenome assembly FTIF01 (sample SAMEA3914789, study PRJEB12502) | metagenome | biome: forest; material: soil | place: Canada | collected 2011-07-03 | depth 0.3 m | reverse complement strand
CCGCCGTCCAGGTCGTCGGTGATCCGCCGCTTCCACGGCCGCCGGAGGATCTGGGTGGTCAGGCGGCGCGTCACCCGGCGCTGGCTCAGCTTGGCGGTCGACGCCTGGCTCTGGCGTTCGCCGACAACCATCATCATGGGGGCGTAGGTGGTGATCACGGCCCGCGCGGTTTCGATCGCATCGGCGTCGCCGGCGACGAAGGTCACCAGTTGCGCCGCCTCTGCGGCCGGCACGCGGCCGACCACCGGGCCCGCGAGATAGCGCCGCCCCACTTCCGCGTGCAGGGTAGCGAGTTCGTCCGAGGGGCCCGGAGAGACTGTGCTCGTACCTATGTGGATGGCGTCGGGGCGCAGGCCGCCGAGGACACCCTCCGGCCCGGACACGACCGCCCTGAAGGAGGCGTCGTCTGCCAGGCTGGAGATGACGATGTCGGCGGCTCGGGCGGCGTCGGCGACCGATCCGGCGAGGCTCGCGCCGGCGGCGACCAGCGATGCGGCCTAATCGGCCGACCGATTCCAGACCACCAGCGGATAGCCGGCGCGCCGGAGGTTGGTGGCCATGGCCACGCCCATCTTGCCGAGACCGATGAAGGCGACGGGCGGCTTATCGGAGGATGGCGTCGTCATGCAGATTTACCTCACCTGTGTTGGCCGCAAATCCGCCTTGTGTTCGCGAAAGTGCGGACCTGCAGGCCGGGGACGCGCCGATCACCGGCCCCATGCCCTGGGTCTCGCGGCTGAACCCCAGCATTTCGCAAGTGGCGAAATGCTGGGGCCCGCGATCGACCGCTGAAGCTTTCAAGACCTATTTCAGCTCAAAATACTCCAGGGTTCCGCGTCCGGCCGCCGGAAATCGACCTGGCAGAGTCAAGGTGATCGGACTTTCGAAGCGTGTATACCAGGGCTTCATGGACATCGCCGCCGCCAGCGCGCGTACGGCGAATGATTCATCCGCGATCAGATCGGCGGATTTCAGAAGGTGGTCGGAGATCTTGAATTCGGCTTGGCTTCCGTCAGCCGTCGCGAAGGTGATTCCAGATCCGATCTGGCGTTGGTGCTTCGGGTCAGGGTGACGCACAAGGGCGCCTTCGGTCGTCGATACGTCAGATCCGAAGGCGTTGACCTCGACCTGGCGCTCGTCGCCGATGAAGAAGAGCGGAACGCTCGTGCCGCCGACGGCCGCCTTGCCGTGGATCACTGAGGCGATGATCGTCTGTTCGCCGCTGCGTCCCCGTCCCCACCACCAGTTATCGAATAGCTTGGCGGGCGAGACATTGCCCCAATTATGGTCGTGGTATCCGCTGCCGGTGACCTGTCGGGTCACGCCATCGGCGGTCAACGTGCCGGTGACCGAACCCTCCGGCACGGCGACCAGCCACGCGAAATACTGTTGCCCAGCCTCGATATAGCCGGTTGCGGGGCGATAGGAGGCGACCCGACGGCGCAGCGTCAGATCGCAGCCGATCCCACCTGTTTCCGCTGCATCGACATGAATCGAATAGGTGTCGAGGTCGCCTCTGAACTCGTGAGGCCCGATCTTGATGTCCGCATGGTCGGTCGCGAAGGCGCCCGGCTCGTCGAAGGTTCGCATGATGCGGCGGGTCGGCTTGCCTGGGGACGTCAGCTCCAAGGTGACAGCGCGCTTGTGCGATCCATAGAACCAATTGTCACCGAACCAGACGACCACGACGGTTCCATCGTCCAGCAACCCGTCAAAATACCACCATTCGAAACTGTCCGCGGACTTCGCAGTCCGCCGGCCGTCTTCCCAGACCGCAACCTTCTGGCCGATACCATGGGCCGCGAAGTCCGCTGGCGTCGTGGCCAGGTGGAGCTTTTGGTCGTCGGCAGACGCCGCCACGGCGAACGTGGCCAAGCTGACAGCTATCGCCCCAACCGCGGCGCCCATGAATCGAACCCAACGCGCTTTCGTCATCAACATTCTCCGTGCATAATGCACGGAGACCTATAGTGCGGACGTGTTGCGCATTGCAACGATATTCGTGCATAATGCACGAATGAGTGATTGGTCAGACGAAATCCACGACGTCCTCCTGCGCCTGAACGGCTACATGAATCGGCCGGACCTCGATCAGGCGTTCCTGGCGCGCGCAGGCGTGAAGCTGGACCGGGCGCTGTTTCCCTTGCTGACCAGGATCGGGCTGGCCCATCCGATCAGCGTCGTTGAATTGGCGAACTTGGTCGGCCGGGATCATTCCGTGGTCAGTCGTCAGGTGGCCAAGCTTGAGGCTCTTGGCCTTGTCGAAAGGCAGGCCGCAAAGGGCGACCAGCGCGTTCGACTGCTCGAGCCGTCTGCAACCGCCTGGAAGATGCTGGATCAATTCGCCCTGACGCGGCGCAAGTTCCTGACCGAGCGGCTGGACAACTGGACCGCCGAGGAGCGGTCTACGCTCCTTGATCTTCTAAGAAGGCTGACAGATACGATCTCGAACATCGAGCAGACTGCGGAATTGGAATCGTAGCTGGGCCGCCGCACCTGGACGCGAGGTCCATCCGAAGGCTGAATTGCCTTTCTCCACGACGAGCCTCAAAGCCGGAACAGATGGGGGCTCAATGCAGAAGCGGAGGCCATTTCAGCCCTTCCGTTCCTGCAGGATATTGCCTCCGTCGACGACCAGAACGGCCCCGTTGACCTAGCTGGCGGCGTCCGAAGCCAGAAATACGACCGCGGCGGCGACCTCGTCGGGCGCCCTGCGCGTCCGGGCGGCGTATTGTTGGCCGCGCCGCGCTCTTCCGGCGTCGATGCGCCGGTGTCGATCCAGCCCGGCGCTACCGCGTTCGCTGTAACGCCCGCCGGACCCACTTCCAGCGCCAACGCGTGGGTCAATCCCACCATTCCGGCCTTGGCGGCGGAATAGGCGGACTCACCCATGTTCGAAACAAAGGGGCCGGTCACCGACGCGATATTAGCGCTGCGTCCATAGCGCCTGGAGACCATGTCCGGCAGGATGGCGCGGGTCGCGAGGAAGGCGGTTTTCAAGCTGACGGAAATGCCCTGATCCCACTCGTGTTCGCCTGCCAAGGTCAGACAGGCCACGGCTTATCTGGAAGCCGCAATTGCTCGACGCCTTGCGCCCAAATCGGTGTCCAATGGCCAGGGCCGGCCCCCGCGACCGACTCCGGCTGGGGCGCCTTGAGGTTTTCGATAGGGGAGATGCGCATGCAACCGACAATCGCGATCATAGCCGCGGGAGCGATGGGCGGCGCGGTCGCTCAAAGATTGACCGACCATGGCGTTACGGTTTTGACCTCGCTCACAGGGCGAAGCCCGAGCAGCTGCACGCGGGCTGAGGCGGCCGGAATGCAGCATGCCGAAGACGTAGAAATCGTCGAACGGTCGAAGTTCATCCTGTCAATCGTCCCACCAGCCGACGCTATCGCCGTCGCCGAGCGGTTCGCGGCGATCCTGGAGGGAAAAGGCGCAAGGCCCATCTTCGCCGACTGCAACGCGACCAGCCTCCCCACGGTCACGAAGATCGCTGGAATCCTCGAAGGGGCCGGAGCCGTGTTCGTCGACGGCTCGATCATCGGCGGTCCGCCCAGGGGCAGTGATCCCGGGCCGACTTTCTATTTCGCCGGCCGCGACGCCGCCATCCTGAGCGAACTGACAACCTATGGCCTGCGCGTTCGCGTAATGGATGGGTCGATCGGAGCCGCCAAGGCGCTAAAGCTTTCCTACGCCGGCATCACCAAAGGCCTGACGGCGCTGGGGACCACCATGATCCTTGCCGCCGAACGGGCCGGAGCAGGCCAGGCGCTGCACGACGAACTCGCCGCCAGCCAAGCGCAGCTTTTAGGACGCTTTGCGCGGTCTCTGCCAGACATGTATCCGAAGGCCTATCGGTGGGTGGCGGAAATGCAAGCGATCGCCGACTTCATCGGCGCGCAGCTTCCCGAGGCGAAAATATTCGAAGGAACCGCCGGCCTCTACGCCCGCCTGGCAGAGGATGTCGCCGGGTCAAACGATGAACGCTTGATGCTCGACGCGTTCCTTCGCAGATAGGATCTCGCGGCGCGACGATCCAAAGGGACAAAAGCTGTGGCCGGCCGGACGGCGACAGGGTCGTTGCGACCACCAGCGTTGTAGGGCAGAGACTGATCTGCCAGCGAATTACTCATGTGCGCGGCAAAGGCCACCCTGGCGCGCGACAATCCTACCCCTCCCTGTCCGCCGAATGACCGTTCGCGGAGACGCTCGGCCGCCCTGGCTGAGTGGTGGGCAGTCATGGCCTAAACCCTGCATGGGTTTGGGTTCACTGCGCCTCGGCGGAGACAAGTCGCCATTGGTCTGACGGCGCCGAAGCGCGCCTTCGCGGCGCCTTCGTTCTCAGCCAACTGTCCATCCTTCATACAAATCGTGAGGGCGCCCCGCTCGCTTTGGAATGGGATGATTTCGGCGAGGAACAACAGGTTGCCGTACGGAGGATTCTCCGCGACAACATCAAGCGCTTAGTCGGCAAGGCGGGACCCGTCGATGTCGCTGACGCTGGCGGCTTCCCGGCTCACCAGATCATGCCGCGCCCTCCAAGCTTTCAGACGTGGCCCCTTCCGCGCCTGTGGACAGCGACTGACAAGTCAGTTTTAGGAAAGCCTCAATTGTTTTCGTACGGGGAGCGGCTGCTCGTCGGTGTTTCAGGTCGCAAGGGCGGCCTCGACGGCGCTGACGAGTTCTGGGTCGTCCGGCGCCATGGTCGGGGCGAACCGAGCGATCACTGCGCCATCCCTGCCGATCAGGAATTTTTCAAAGTTCCAGAGCACTTCGGGCTCGAGATTGGGGGTCATGCCATAGCCCCTCAGGCGCTCCCGGAAACCTTCGGCGTCGCCCCGTGAAGTTGGCGCGGCGGCCGTGAGCGCCGCGTACAGCGGATGCTTCTGCGGACCCACGACAGTCACCTTTGCGAACATCGGAAAATCCACTGCGAAGTTCGTCGTGCAGAAATTGGCGATCTCCTCATTCGTCCCAGGTTCCTGCGCGCCGAAGTCGTTGGCTGGGAATCCGAGCACGACGAGCCCATCGTCGCGGTGGGCTCGGTAGAGCGCTTCTAGGCCCTCATATTGGGGGGTCAGACCGCATTTGGAAGCGACGTTGACCACAAGGATCACTTTGCCCGCGTAGTCGCTGAGCGAGGCGTCCTCTTCAAGGATTGACTTGAGCGGGATATCGGCGAGCGGGGTGGTCATGATGGAGCTTCCTACGAGGTTATTCTTGAGGTTATTGGCGCTAATGGCTGCCCGGCAAGGGAAACTTGGCCCCAGCTCTACTTGACTCAGATTTCGGAGCGCAAGAGGCCAGTCCGCTAGTGCTCCTGTTTAGGCAGCTTGTCTGAACGCGAGCGCATCGGTAGGGCTGGAATGAAGGCCGTGATCAGGACGGCTAGGCCCAGCCCCACCAGCGCAATCCAGAAGATGTTGATCATCGCTGCGGCGAAGCTTTCGCTGGTCGCCCGGATCATCTCCGGAGAGCGCGCTTCGGCCGAGCCCTGGCCGGCGCCCGATGCACGGGACAGGGCCATAGCCTGAAGCCGGCTGATATCGATTGTCTGATGCACGCCGGCTGGCTCCCGTGGCGCCCTCTTGGCGAGCTCGGCGCCCAGGTCGTGCGTGAGCAGGGCGCCGAACAGGGCCACGCCTATGGTCGAGCCGATTTGCCTGAAAAACATGCCGCTGGAGGTCGCAACACCCATCCGGTGCGGCGGCACAGCGTTCTGTACGGCGAGACTGAACAGGCTCTGGGTCGGCCCTAACCCCACCCCGACGATCAACAGCCGCCAACCCAGTCCGAACAGGGTCGTGCCGGGACCGATCAGCGTGAGCAAAAAGACGCCGGCCATGAGGATCAAGCCGCCCCCAAGCATGAAGGACTTATAGCGACCGGTGCGCGAGACCAGCAGCCCGCTCGCCGTGCTGGATGCGATCATGCCAATCATTAACGGCAACATGCTGAGCCCGCTGGCGGTGGCCGGCACACCCAGCCCCACCTGCATGAACAAGGGCAGGAAGGTCACCACGCCCATGAAGGCCATACCGACGATGAAAGCCGCGCTGTTGGCGGTGGTGAAGGTGCGGTTGGCGAACAATTCCATCGGCATGATCGGCTCGCGCACCTTGGTTTCGATATAGACGAAGGCCACCAAGGACGCAGCGGCGAAGACCACGAGGCCAACGATCTGCGGCGAGCTCCACGGGTAGTCGTGGCCGCCCCAGCTCATGGCGAGCAGCAATGGCACGAAAGACAGGACGATCAGCGCCGCGCCCAAAAAATCTATCGACGCCCCGCCGCGATGGGTCAAACGGGGCATCTTTGCGACGATCATGAACAGCGAGAGGGCGGAGAGCGGAAGGTTCACGTAAAAGACCCAGCGCCAGCCGGCGATGGTCTGGCCAAATAGGCTGACCGTGCCATGCTCGGTGAAGAAGCCGCCGACCACCGGACCGACGATGCTGGCGAGGCCGAACACCGAGCCGAAGACGCCCGAGAACTTGCCCCGCTCGCGCGGCTCGAAAAGATCGGCGATGATCGCAAAGGCGGTTGTGAACAGGCCGCCGCCGCCAATCCCCTGCACCGCGCGAAACACGATCAGCTGCGCCATGCTCGTGGACAATCCCGACAGCCAAGATCCAAGCAAAAAGACGCCGATCCCCGCCAGGAGAACGTGCTTACGGCCAAATACATCGGACATCTTGCCCCAGATCGGCACCATCACCGTCGAGGTCAGCAGATAGCCCGTCGTGACCCAAGCATAGAGGTTCAGCCCCTTCAGCTCAGCGACGATGCGCGGCATCGCCGTTGAGACGATAGTCTGGTCGAGGGCGCTGAGGGAAAAGACGATCAGCAGCGCAATCAGGGTGATGCGCCGCTCGTCGTCGGTGAAGGTCTGCGGGCGCTCGCCAACATTCCCTTGGGTTGGCTCATTCGGTAACGGGTTGCTGCCGCTCACCGGTGAACACTCATGGGGGCGAAAGCCTCGACGGACGCGCCGAAGCCCCTTTCGAATATCACCACGGTGGGGGCGTCGAGCATGGCTTCGGCTTCTATCTGATCAACCTGGCCAACGGCGCGGGGCATTAGTGAGTTTCCTCGATCGACGGTGTCGCCACGATTGCGGCGGGGCCAGGCTTGGCGAGCCGTGAGATCGCCGCAGCGCGGAGGCAAGTGACTGTCAACAAGGCGAAGCTGTCGCCGAACGCGAGCACCTGAGTTTGCTCCGACAGCATGGAACTGAAGGCCTTGTGTGCGCTTGCCAGATCGCCCCCCGTTGAAGTCATGCATCGATCAACTAACCCCCCAGGTCCTGAACGCGGCCACAAACGTCGGCGGCGGGTTCTTAAACTGGACGACTCCGTCCATTTTTCAAAGGCGAATCATTTGACTTCCCGTCGCTGTTTCAGTCACGGCTGGAAGAGGGCGTCGGCCAGGGCGCTGGCCTCGCCGCCGTGAGCCTCACTGATTGCGGACATCAAAGTCTCGTCCAGCGATGTCTGCGAACCGACTTGCTCGCCCCGCTGTTTGACGGCGCCCCATTGGGCGTGCTGTTCAATCCTGAGCTGGACGAAGGCAGGCTTGACCAGGGGCGTCATGGCGCCTCCGGATAGAGCGCGTCCGACAGAGCCCGACATTCAGCCCGATCAGCCTCGAGGACAAACCCGGCGGCGACCGCTTGCTCCAGCGCCTCATCGAAGAGGCGGCGATAATCCCCTCGCCCCTGCGGATATAGAGCCTCGAGCGTTTCGGCGGAAAACGGTCTTGTGAACCCCAGGAGCGCGGACAGGGGCGAGGCGCTTTGCGCAAGTCCGGAACTGATCGCTGTCGGCGCATCGATCCAAGGCGTCCTCACCCCACCCAGGGCGTTGCCCCAAGGATCGAGGCGAAAAGCCGGCGGATCGATTGACGCGACATCGAGAACCGGGGCCTGAGGCGGCGCCGCGCCGTGCTGGATCCAACGCACCAGATGGAAGAACGCTGCGTTCAGCACATAGTGATGCTGCGGAGCGCAATTGGCGGCTTCGTCGAAGCTCAAGCCAAACAGCGTGCGCGTCGGCTTCATCAGAGCAGCCAAATCTGTCGGCGCCGCCAGCCCGGAATCCATGGCCCCCGCCAGGGCCACATAGTTGTCCCCATGGGCGGCGCCCGCGATCTCCCAGAGCCGGAAACAGTCGCTGTCGGGTTGGCGAGAGCCTACCGACATCAAACCACCGATGACGTCGGTCTCCGCCTGCACGGTCAGCACCGGCGAGCGCCCATCGTCGCGAATGCGAATATCGGCCCGACGGCCGGTTCGCGCGAGGGCGCCGGCGCCGTCCAAGGGCGCCGCGGCGCCTGGGCGGCCATGGACCAGAAAGCCGTCGAAGACCGGATCGAGCCGGTCAACGGCGTTGATATAGGTCACCAGATAGGCCGCCGACTGGGAATGACCGGTGGCGACGACGATGGGAGGACGAACGCCGCCGAACAGCCGTCCCTCCCGCGCCAAGCGGCCTGCGCTGGCAAAGGTGTCGAAGGCGTAGGCGTCGCCCGGATGGTCCAAACCGGCGTAGCGGGCGGGATCGGCGACCTTCAGGTGACGAGGCGGCCCAAAGGCGGCTGCGCCGGTCCCCTCTATACCAACCTTCTGCGCCGAAACGCCGATCCAGGCGGCGCCCGCGCGGATCATCTCCCGATGCATATAGATCCAGTCCGGGCACATATCGAACCCGGCGCTGACATTCAGCCATTCCACCGCCACCACGCCGGTGAACCGGGCCAGATCGCCCGGTCGATAGACCACGATACGAGTCTTGAACGGCGCTTGGGCGCCCGGCCTGACCTGCCAGCGACCATCCGCCCCCAGATCACCTTCGGGGTCAAACCGGCTCGCGAGCCCCTCGAGAAAATATTCCTCCTCCACATAGCCGACATCCGACAGATTGAAGGCGGTGCTGGCGAGGCTGGCCGATCCCGCTATGGGTCCCAGATAATCCACGGTTCGATTTGATGGTTCACGGTTCGACATGCCGCTATGCTCCAGGATAGCTCGCTGCAGCGAGATCTCTGATCTCCTGTTCATAGGCCGCGGGAATAAATCCGGCCCGGATGGCGGCCTTCAAGGACACCGCCGACCGGAATTTCCTCGCAATCCTGATCGCGTCTTTTTTGATGCGCAACGATAATGCCGTATAGAGGCATCTAAATTTTAGCTAGCCACCCGAGCCAAGCCCGGACAAGGCTTTGGACCGAACTGTTGTCGAGACGAGGAATTCGGTGGCCCAGGCCACCCCGACCGGCGCCCCACCGATCAAACTGGGCGGCGTCGCCTTGAACGTGACGGACCTGCAGCGCTCGGAGAACTTCTACACGGAGATCATCGGCCTAGCGGTAGCCAATCGCTGCGGGGTATGTCGCCGACGCGCTCAGCCCGCCGGGCGCGGATCACCCCGTTTATGTCCTGACAGACCCGCACGGCTACCAGGTCGAGCTCGACCAGGCCTCCGCCGCCGAAGCGAAATATTGACAAGCGCCCGGCGCGTTGGTCATCGCCCAAACGAGGACGGCGGAGCTTGCCTTGCGCAGGCCAGCAGAATGCGGCGGCGTTGGGCGAGGTCGCCTGAGGCGAAGGTCTCCGCCACCATGTCTGCTGTGACCGTCGCACCTTGGTCCACAGGAAGAAAAGGCAGGAGAATTTCGACGAAGATGTCCAGCGGCGGGTTCGCCGACGTCAGGGCGATTGCGGTCGACAACGCGCCGAAGGTCACCCCGCGGGTCGGCGCCAGCGCCTTGCGCAGATCTTCTTTGCGAATGATCAGTCCGCCGTCCAAGGCCTCAAGCATGATGTTGAGCAGAAAGGCCTCGACATCCTCGGGCGCCGCAGCGCCATGCCGGAGAAACGCCTTGGCGTGAGCCACCGCCCGGGGACGATCGGGGACAGCGACGAAAACCCCTCCCGTCCGGCCCCGCTCCACCTCCACGGCCCTATGTTCCTGAAGCATGCGTACAGCCTGGCGCAGCACCGGGGTGGTTGCGCCGTAACGCGCGATCAGTTCCGCGCCGCCACCAATACGCTCACCCGCCTTCCAGCCATTCAGCCGAATCTCCCGCAGGATCTCACGTGCCAGTCGCTCCGCGCGATTGCCTGCGAGCTGAAATTCAGGCCGGTCCGGATCATTGATCTTGGGCGCCAGTCCAGGGTCCCGATCGATGGCGCTCCATTGAGGCCAACTAGCTCGGAACATCTCCAACTGCCGGCGCCGACAGTCAAACATACGCGCGGCGTCGCCCGCAATGAGAGCCTCGGCCGTGTCGTAGGTGATGCGCCAGGCCTCACCCTTGCTGCCTTCGGCGGCCACGTTGACGCTGTAGGGGATCACGTCGATCCCGTATTCCGTTGCGGTCCTGTGGCCGAGCGCGACAGCCGGCTCGCCCGACGCCGTGCGGATCGCCTTGTGCAGCCGCCGATGGGCTCCGGTGCGGAGAAATTCCTCATCTGATAGTCGATCGAGCCGATGTGCGAGCCGGCGAAGCTCCTCACACTTTTCGAGGCTTATCGATCTTGCGCTATAAAGGAACAGATGAGCGTCGACCGCCTTCGGCAGCAGCGAAAGCGCCCGCAGATCGTCCGTCAGGCTCTCAATGACGATGGATAACGCACGCCCCGCAAAATCGGCATTGGGTTCGGAGACCACCAGCCCACCGCCATGGCCTCGCCGCATAAAGGCGATCCCTCGCTCTTCGAGGATACGAATGGCTTGGCGGAAAACAGGCCGCCCGGCCGAATGCAGCGCGCGAAGCTCGGTTTCCGACGCGATGACGGCGCCAGGCGACGCCTTCGATGCGGCCACGTCGCGAGCGATCTGATCCGCCAACTGAACCCCGGCCGAATCAGGCGCCCTGTCTGCAGCCGCATCGGCGTTGATGCTCATCGGTCGGACCTCAAGATTCACGCACCTGCTTTTCGCGCCTTAACAGACAAATATCGACAGGGCCGTTTTACGCCCCGTCAAATAGGCACCTACATTCTGTTGCAATGCCCTTCAAGGATGGCCACTTTGCCCTCGAAACAATAGGGCTCCGATAAGAGGCGCCCCCGGGCTCCACCTAGGGCGGCGTTCGGGAGGCCCGAGTCGTGTTGGTGGAGGATGCGTGACGGGTTTCGACTATATTATCATCGGCGCAGGCTCGGCCGGATGCGTCCTGGCCAACCGCCTCTCGGCGAACCCCATCTGCAAGGTGCTGCTGCTTGAGAGCGGGCCCAAAGACAATGACATGCTGATCCAGATGCCCCGGGGCATCGGCAAGATGCTGCAACCTGGCGGCAAGCACGTCTGGACGTATCAGGCCTCGAAAGGCGGCAACCGCGGAACGGAGGACTGGCTCAAGGGCAAGGCGCTGGGGGGCTCCAGCTCGGTGAACGGCATGGTCTATGTGCGCGGGCAACCGGCGGACTATGACGGTTGGAAGGCGGCAGGCTGCGACGGCTGGGGCTGGAGCGACATCGGCCGTTGTTTCAAGGCCATCGAGGATCACGCCCTGGGCGAGACGGAATGGCGCGGCGTGGGCGGGCCGCTGAAGGTCGCCATCCATCCCTCGGGCCACCCACTTCTCGAAGCGATCATCGAAGCGGCAGGAGAAGCGGGCGTCCCGCGGGTCTCCGACATCAACGAAGCGGACCAGGGTGGGATCGGCTATCAGACCCATACGATCTGGAAGGGTCGCCGCTGGAGCGCCGCCAAGGCCTTCCTGCATCCGGCGATGCAGCGCCCCAACCTGACCGTCCGCACAGGCGCATACGTGCGCAAGATCGTGTTCGAAGGCGTTCGCGCCGTCGGCGTGGAGGTCAAATCCGACTCGGGGACGTCCGTTGTTAAGGCGCAGCGTGAAGTCATTCTTTGCGCCGGAGCGCTGCAATCCCCTGCCCTTCTGCAATTGTCCGGCGTGGGCCCCGCCGACCATTTGGCTGCCTTGGGCATTGACCTTGTCAAGGACGCCCCGGATGTGGGCGCCAACCTGCGCGAGCACCGCTGCCTCCTCATGAACTATCGGCTGACCGGCGGCAGCATGAACCACGAGTTCGGGGGCCTGCGGATGCTCGCCAACGTGCTGCGCTATCAGGTCCTGGGCGGCGGCCCCATGACCCATGCCGCGCATGAGGTCTGCGCCTTTGTGAAGTCCCACCCGGACCTGGAAACGGCCGACTGCGAAATCGGCGTTGGCCTGTTCTCCATGGCCATCGTGGACGGCCAGGTGGTGATCGAGAAACAGCCGGGCATGAACATCGCGGCCTATTTCACCCGCCCGGAAAGCCAAGGGTCGGTTATGATCCAGTCCGCCGACCCAGAAGCGCCGCTGGCCATAAACGCCAACTATTTCAGTTCCGAGGTGGATCGCCGTCACTCCATCGACATGCTGCGCTTCGTTCGCAGAATGATGAGCCAGCCGGCCCTGAAGCCCTATGTGGTGGCGGAGCTGGTCCCGGGGCCGACCTACGACAGCGACGACGAAATTCTCGAGGCCTTCTATCAGTTCGGCAGCACTGCCTATCACGTGGCCGGGACGTGCCGCATGGGCTCTGACGTGGCCTCTGTGGTCGATACCCAACTGCGGGTTCGCGGCGTCGAAGGCCTGCGCGTGGTCGACACCTCGGTCATGCCGAGCCTGGTGTCCGGCAACACCAATGGACCGGCGATGGCCATGGCGCTGAGGGCGTCGGAATTCATCCTCGGCGATCGCGTCACCTCAATGGCGGCGGCCGCCTGATGCTCGCCGTCGCCGCGCCGCCATCAACAAAACCTTTCAGCTTCCGTCCGGGCGTCCCATGACCGTTCCCTATACCCAGTTCGAAGGCCTCTATATCGGTGCGCGCTGGATCCCACCGCAAAGCGGCGAGCGTGAGCCGGTGATCAACCCGGCTAATGAAGAGGTTATCGGAGAGGCGCCGGTCGGCGGCGCTCAGGAAGCTGAAGCCGCCATCGCCACTGCGCGCCAGGCGTTCGATTCCGGCGTGTGGTCCGAAAAACCGCAGGAGGAGCGCACCGAAATCATGCGCCGGATGCACGCGGCGCTCCACGCCCGCGCTGACCGGATCAAGGCGCTGATGATCGTCGAAGGCGGGATCACCCGCATGCTGACCGACACCATGCACTTCGGCCCACCGATGCAGCTGGTGGAACGGTTGCTGGCCCGCTCGCTCCTTCCCACCACCCGCCATCTGCCGGTTGAAACGGGCATGAACCCCTTCAACCCGACCGGTCCTCACCTAATCGGCGGCGGGGTCGTGGTGCGAGAGCCCATTGGCGTGGTGACCGCCATCACCCCTTACAATGCGCCGTTCCTGGTCAACATCTCCAAGATCTTCCCGGCTCTGCTCGCCGGAAACACGGTGATCTTGAAGCCTTCGCCTTTCACCCCCTTCTCGGCTCTGTTGCTTGGCGAAGTGGCTGACGAGATCGGCCTGCCGCCGGGCGTGTTCAACGTCGTCACGGGCGGCAGCGAGGTCGGCGCCATGCTGACCTCCGATCCGCGCGTCGACATGGTCACCTTCACCGGCTCGGAAGCTGTCGGCGCGGCCATCATGGCTCAAGGCGCCCCGACCTTGAAGAAGGTGCTGCTGGAACTGGGCGGCAAATCCGCCCTCATCGTCCGCGAAGACGCCGACGTGCTGAAAGCGGCCATGGAAGGCCTGTTCCAGATCTCAACCCATTGCGGTCAGGGCTGCGCCCTGGCGACGCGCCATCTGGTCCACAATTCCATACGGCCGGCCTATATCGAGACCATGACGGCCCTGGTGGGGCAGTTGGCGCTGGGCGACCCGAACGAGCTGACGACCGTGGTCGGCCCCCTGATCCGCGGCGGCGCCCGCGACCGGGTCGAGCGCATGGTGGCGCAGGGTCAAGCGGAGGGCGCCAAGCTGGTGTTCGGCGGCTCGCGCCCCGACCACCTGAAGAAGGGGTTCTTCTACAACGTCACCGTATTCGACGACGTTCAAAACAGCATGTCGATCGCCCAGGATGAGATCTTCGGCCCCGTGGCGGCCGTGATCGGTTTCGACACCGACGAAGAGGCCGTCAAGATCGCCAATGACAGCCGTTACGGCCTCTACGGCGGCATACATTCGCGCGATCCGGCCAAGGCCTATGCCATGGCGCTGAAGATGCGCACCGGCGGCGTGGTCCTGAACGGCGGCCTCTACAAGCAGAACGACGCGCCATTCGGAGGCTACAAGCGCTCGGGGCTCGGGCGTGAATACGGCGACCAGTGGATGAACGAATACACCCAGGAGAAGTCCATTGTCTTCCCGATTGGCGTGTGATCGCCACCCGCGGGCCAAGACCAATCCGATCGGCGGAGTCACGCCAGATGAGCCGAGCAGCACGACCTTAGGCGCGCTCCCGCGGGCTTCAGGTTGGCGGGGCGCCGCGGGTGGACAAGACAGGTGTGAATTGGCCCTGCGAGCCAAAGTGGGAGTGAAAGAATGCGGGCGGCGGTAATCACAGAACGCGGAGCCTCACCGGCTATTGGCGACTTTCCCGAGCCGGAGCCGAGAGAAGGCGCGGTTCTGATCGACGTAAGCACCGCGGGCCTCGGCGGATGGGATGTGCTGGGCGCCTATAGGCTGGGCGTTCAATTCCCCTGCGTGATCCGCGGCGAAGGTGTGGGCCTGAACCCGGAGGGGCGACGGGTCTACTTCGGCGAACGCTCAGTCCTGCCGTTCGGCGCCTGGGCGGAACGCACGCTGGTCCCTGCCGAGGAGGTCTGGGAGGTTCCCGACGACGTGGACGACAAGCTGGCCATCACCATGGGCATCGCTGGCACGGGTGCGCTCATCCCGCTTGAAACGGCCAAGATCCAGCCCGGTGAAAGCGTGCTCGTTCTGGGCGCCACCGGCACGCTCGGCCAGCTTGGCCTGCAGTTCGCCCGCTATCTCGGCGCGGGCCGGGTGGTGGGCGCCGCCCGCAATGAAGCCGCCCTCACCCGACTGAAGGACCGCGGAATCGCCGACGCCACGGTGCAGCTCGGCTCCGCCGACGACGTCGCCGCCTTGAAGGCCGAGGCCGGCGATGGCTTTGACGTGGTGCTCGATCTGGTGTGTGGCCCGCCGATGCTCGCCGCTCTCAAGGCTACCCGCTGGGGCGCCCGGATCGTCACCGTGGGAACTGGGGCGGGGCGCGAGCTCAATCTGAACATCGCCGACCTGCTCTTTCGAACCTTGTCCTGCATCGGCACGGGGCAGCGCGCGCCGAGCGATCGCCACGCCATCTGGCTACGTCTGCTGAAGATCGCTCGGGAGCAAAATATCACGGTCGATCATGCGGACTATGACTTCGATCAGGCGGCCCAGGCCTGGGCGGACCAGGCAGCCGGCCCGCATAAGAAAATCACGACGCGAATTCGCCGCTAGGACCGCCAGGCTCGGCAGCCATCAGTCTACAGATCGCAACGGGAGGAATAGGCCATGAGCGACCGTCTCTTGATCATCTCCGGCGACAACCACGCCGGTGCGCAGCTGTCCGAATACGCCCCCTATATCGAAGCGATGTATCGGCCGGCGCTGAAAGACCTGGAAGAGGAGGAGGCCGAGTTCTTCGCCGCCACCGGCGCGCTCAGCAAGTTTTCAAGCGAGGTGTTGGAGGTCATCGACGACCGACAGGCTATTCGCACCGGCGGGGTGTCCGGCGCCTGGGACGTCGCCCGCCGGCTGAAGGAGATGGACGCAGAAGGCGTCGCCGCCGAGATCGTCCATGCCGGCCACCAGGCCGCCACCATGCCGTTCTTCTCGCAGGTCAACAAACCGCATCCAGCCCAATACCGGGCCGCGGGCGCCCGCGCCTATCACCGTTGGTTCGCCGACTGTATCGCCGAAGGTCACGGACGCATCCACGGCGTCGCTGACCCGGGCCCCTGCCACGATGTGTTCGAAACCGTCCGCGAACTGCACTGGCTGGCGGACAATGGTTTCGTCTCCGTAGGCGTTCCCGGCATCGTCAAGGATGACAATCTGCCCAGCCTTATGAGCAGCTATTTCGAGCCGTTCTGGACAGCGTGCGAAGAGCGCGGACTGGTCCTGTCGGTGCATGCGGGTTGGGGCGCCGAACAGGGGATGTTCTTCAAATACTCCAAAATGCGCGCTGAAATGGGGATGATGCAGGACGCGGAGGACAGCGAGGCTTTCGCAAAGGCGCTGCGCGAGTCCCGGGAGTCCCCGCTCTTTCTCAATCTCGCGCCCCGGCGCGTCTTTTGGCAGCTTGCCATGGCCGGCGTGTTCGATCGGCATCCGCGGTTGAAGTTCTGCTTCACCGAAGTGCGCGCCGATTGGATTCCGGAGACCCTGGCATGGCTCGATCGGCGCTTCGACCGGCAAGGCGTCCGCGCACGCCTACGGCCTAGCGAATATTTCAAGCGGCAGGGCTATGCCTGCCCGTCCTCCCCGCGTCCGACCGAGATCGCCCTGCGAGATCGCATCGGCCTGGAGCGGTTCATGTTCGGTGTGGACTATCCCCACCCGGAAGGAACCTGGCCGAACACCCTGCCCTGGCTGCGATCCATCTTCGCGAACATTCCAGAGCACGACGCCCGCCGGATCCTCGGACAGAACGCGGTGGACTGTTACGGTCTCGATAGCGCCAAGCTGAGCGCTATTGCTGAGAAGGTCGGGCCGAAGGCCGCCAAGGTGCTGTCCTTCACCGGCCAGATCGACCGTGGCGTTCTTGATCATTTCGACGTGCGCGCCGGTTTCGCCAGGCCGCCGGAGATGATCGACGAACTCGCCCTGGAGAGAGCGTTCCAGGACGATCTGCGTGTCGCGGCCGCCTAGGTGCTGTCAACGCACGTCGGCCTGACCGCGAACCTCGCACAAGGAGAAGCCATGCTTGTCATCTACCACGTCGAGGGCCGTCGCTCCGAGCGCGTTGTTTGGCTCTGCGAAGAGATCGGGTTTTCCTACGATCTCAAGTTCGAGCCCGGCGATCTGCTCGGCTCGCTCAAGGCTGGGCGTGAGGTCAATCCCCTGATGCCCATGTTCCCAACCGTGGTCTATGACGGCGAGGTGCTGGTCGAGTCCGCGGCGATCCTCCAGCTTCTGCACGAGCGTCACGGGGAGGGCCGCCTCGCCCCGGCGCCGGCCTCCGCCGACTACCCCAAATATCTGCAATGGCTGCATTTCGCCGAGGGTTCGGCCGCGCCGCGGTTCATCACCGAGTTCCTGCTGACCAAGGCGGCCCAGGGGGAATTGCCCCCGCTGTTGAAGGGGCAGATGGGGCGTTCGGCGCTGGTCCTGACATATCTGGACGATCATCTGTCGCGCCGACCCTATTTCGGGGGCGACGCTTTTTCCCTGGCCGACATCATGATGCACTTCCCGGTCAGCTTCGTATCGATGGTCGCTCACACGGATCTGTCAGCCTATCCGCACGTGGCGGCGTGGTTTGCGACCGCCGAGGACCGTCCTGCTTTCAAGCGGATGCGCGAGGCCTCCTTACCCAACGGCTTCATCGGGGTTCCATCCTAGCCTCGCATCAGAGCGGACTTCACACCAAGGACCGGCAGAGACATGGAAACCATCATCACCACTCAGGCCGGTAAGGTTCGGGGCGTCACTGTGGACGGCGTGCACATCTTCAAGGGCATTCCCTACGGCGCGCCGACCGGCGGCGCGATGCGTTTCCGCCCGCCCATCCCGCCGCAACCCTGGTCGGGGGTGCGCGACACCCTGGCCTTCGGACCGACCGCGCCCCAGGCCTCTCCCGCCGAGGCCGGCGGCGGGTCGCACACCGCGGGCGGCCGAACCGCCGAGCTCATGACATTCCTGCATGAGCTTTCCGGCGACGAACCGCCCATGGGCGAAGACTGCCTGGTGCTCAATGTCTGGACTGGTGGGCTCGAGCGGGATCGCAAGCGGCCAGTGCTGTTCTATATCCACGGCGGCGCCTTCACGACCGGCTCGGGGTCATGGAAGCTGTACGACGGTGTCGGCCTGGCCAGCCGAGGCGACGCGGTGCTGGTGACCGTCAACCACCGGCTCGGCGCTCTCGGCTACCTGCATCTGGCCGCCGTCGGGGGCGCGGACTACGCCAGTTCAGGCAATACCGGCATGCTCGACCTTGTCCTCGCCCTGGAGTGGGTGCGCGACAATATCGAAAACTTTGGCGGCGATCCGAACCACGTCATGGTCCTGGGCTCATCCGGTGGTGCGTCCAAGACGGCCACGCTTTTGGGCATGCCGGCCGCCAAGGGATTGATTCACAGCGCCAATCTGATGAGCGGCCCCATGTTGAGGGCCACGACCGCCGACCGCGCGACGGAGGTCGCCGGGCGATTGCTGGCCCGCCTCGACATCGCGCCCAAGGATTTCCGCAAGCTGCATGACGTCCCGGCGGCTCGGCTGGCCCATGCAGCCGAGCACATTGGCGCGGCGATCGGCGGCGGTCTGGCCGGAAACGCCAAGCCCGAGGATTTCATGCCGCTGCAGCCAGTGGTGGACGGCGTCGTATTGCCCGCCCACCCCATGGACCCGACCCCGTCGCCCTATGGCGCTGATGTTCCGGTGATGGTCGGCTCCACCCGGGACGACATGACCCTGATCATGTTCGCAGCGCCCTGGTTCGGATCACTCGACCAAAATGGATTGGACCAGATGGCGAGTTCCTTCTTCGGCCCCATGACTGACCAGGTGCTCGCCGCCTATCGCCAAGAACGCCTCGATGCGACACCAACCGATATCGCCTGCCAGATCGTCACGGACAGAACCATGTGGATCGGCTCGGTCGAGTGGGCGGAGCGCCGCGCCGCCGCGGGCCGCGGCCCCGTCTACGCCTATCGGTTCGATTTCGACACGCCGGCCCTGGGCGGGGTCCTGGGCGCCACGCATGGCGGCGATATTCCTTTCGCCCTTAACAACTATGGGGCCTCGTCCTTGGCCGGAGACCGGCCTGACAATCCGGCGATGGCGAAGATCATGAGCGACACCTGGATCGCCTTCGCAAGGACCGGCGATCCTAACTCTTCAGCCATACCGCAGTGGGATCCCTACGATGTGCAGCGGCGGCCGACGATGCATTTCGATCTCCCACCCCATGTGGAGGAGGATCCGCGCTCCGCTATTCGCGTGTTGCTTACCGAGGCCTTCGCCACGCCAGCCTGACGGGCGCACCCAATATTATATACAAAATTTGAGAAACTGTGCTGCTTTTGCTTGAGCCAAGCTCACAAGTGACGGAAGCTCTTCCATCGCCGCCGCGCCCTGGAGACCCAACCAGCGCACGGCAGGCGCAATAAAAATAATGGGAGGACTGCGATGTCGGACGTGATCGTCGAAACCACCGCGGGCAAGGTCCGCGGCGTCACCCAGGATGGAGTTCACGTTTTCAAGGGCATCGCCTATGGCGCGCCGACCGGCGGGGGGAACCGCTTCAAGCGGCCAAAACCGCCGACACCCTGGTCCGGCGTGCGCGACGCTCTGGAGGCCAGCCTCCCGCCGGCCCAGGCCGGTCTGCCACTGCCGCCGCGTGGCCCCTTCGCGCTGCCAGGCGGCAATCCCATGCAGGCGCCGCAATGCACCGAGGACTGCCTGAAGATCAATGTCTGGACACCCAATCTCGACACCTCGGTCAAGCGCCCGGTGATCGTGGCCATGCCGCATTTCGCCTGGGGATCGGCGGGCATGGGCGCCACCTATGAAAACCTGGTGGCGAACAGCGATCTGGTGGCGGTGTCGTTCGACCATCGCCAGGGGATCACCGGCCACATGTACCTGGCCGAGCTCGGAGGCGTCGACTATGCCGAATCCGGCAACGCCGCCACGTTGGACATGATCCTGGCGCTGGAGTGGATCCGCGACAACATCGCCGCGTTCGGCGGCGACCCCGGCAATGTGCTGCTGTGGGGTTGCTCCGGCTCCGGATCGGAGACCACCATCCTGACCGGCGTGCCGGCGGCCAAGGGTCTATTCCACAAGGCCCTGGTCTCCGACGGTTCGATGAACTGGGGCCAATCCCCCTTCTACGCCACCATGCTGGCCGAGCGCTCCCTCCACGCTCTGGGCATCCCCGCGAACGACCTTTCCAAGCTGCATGATGTGCCGTGGGATCAGCTGCACCAAACCACCCAGCAATTTGGCGACCTGGCCTATTGCCTCTCGGCGCCGCTACCGATCCAGTCGTTCTTTCAGTTCTACCCGGTCACCGACGGTGTGGTTCTGCCCGCCGCCCCCTATGGCGAAGGCTCGCCCGACTGCAGTAGCCAGGTGCCGATGATGCTGGGGACGGCGCGCGACACTCTCAATATGATCGTCTCGTCGCGTCCCTGGGTGGGGCATCTGGACGAGCGGGGCTTGCGCCATATCGCCGCCAACCACGCGGGCGAGGACAAGGCCGACGCTATCGTCTCCGCCGAGCGGCGGGCCAATCCCACAGGAACGCCAACCGAGCTGGGTCTGGCGATCATCAACCACCGCACCCTGTGGAGCAATGGCGTCTGGATGGGCGACAAACGCGCCGCCGGCGCCAAGGCGCCCACCTTCATGTACCGCTTCGACTACACCACGCCTGCCTTCGGCGGCCTTTGGGGCGCCTTCCACGGCGGCGAGTTCGGCTTCTTTTTCAAGAATGTTGATCGGGGCCTGAGCGCAATGTTCGGTGGCCTCTATGCCGACCGCAACGATCGCCACGAGGTGCAGCAGACGCTGAACGAATCCTTCGTCGCCTTCGCCCATACCGGCGATCCGAGCGCCGACCGCATCGGCCATTGGGACCCCTTAAGCCCCGGCAAGCACCCCACCATGCTGCTGGACAGCACCTGCACGCTCGACACAGACCCGGATTCCGAGTTGCGCAAACTCTATGAGGACGTCGTCCATCCCGGCAGCCCAGAGGACTACGAGCGCGCGCTCAGCCTCAGCGGCTTCGCCCAGTGATCACGGCGCGGCGGCTCGCAGAGCCGCCGCGCAGCTCCAAAGGAAAAACATGACAAGACGACTGGAAGATCGAGTGGCGGTGATCACCGGAACCGGCAAGGGCATGGGCCGCGCAGCCGCTCTCCGGTTCGCGTCCGAAGGCGCCTGGGTCATCGGCTGCGATCTCGACGCCGAGGCCAACGCCGCGACCACCGCCGACGTCCGCGCCGCCGGCGGCGTCATGGACGGCATGGCGCCAGTCGATCTGGGAGACCCCAATCAGGCCCGAAAGTGGATCGCCGACGCCATGGCGATCCATGGCCGCATCGACATCCTCTACAATAACGCCTCGGCCTGCCGTTTCGCCACCATCGGCGCTATGACCGACGACGATTGGTATTTCACCGTTCGCAACGAGCTCGACCTGGTCGCTCACGTCACCCGGGCGGCCTGGGCGCACCTGTGCAAGAACGGTGGCGTCGTCATCAATACTGCATCGGTCGCCGGCCATGGCGGAGGGCCCGGTGGTTTCGGCCACTCGACGACCAAGGCTGGCGTTCTGGCCATGACCAAGGTCATGGCCGCGGAAGGCGGACCGCATGGCGTGCGCGCTGTCAGCATCAGCCCGGGCATGATCGAGACGCCGGGCTCATCTGGGCAGCTGTCGATTCCCGGCGTGCGCGACGCCCTGCTCGCCCGCTCCCTGGTGCCGCGCATCGGCACGCCCGAAGAAATCGCCGGTGTCGCCGCCTTTCTCGCCTCCGACGAAGCCTCGTTCATCACCGGGACCGACTATCTGGTGGATGGCGGGCTCACCAACTGATCGTCGCAGGAGCCTGATCATGGACGCTATTGGACGCCGAGCGATATTGGCTGGGTTAGTGGCCCTCTCCGCCGCCGACGCTGCTGCGCAGACGCTTGCCGGTCAAACGGTCGATCCTCTGCTGCAAGCGGCCATCGATGATCCACGCAGATCGCCAGCGGATCGCGCGAGGGACATCTACCGCCATCCGGGCCAATCGCTGACGTTCTGGGGCCTGAAGCGGGGCGATACGGTCATCGATATCGGTCCGGGCCCCGGTTGGTGGACGCAGATCATCGCCCCCTATCTGGCGGCGACCCACGGCCGTTACATCGCCGCCCTGCCTGACCTGGGCGATCCGGCGCTGTCTCAGGCCGCTCGCAACAGCCGCGCCGGTTTTGAGGCGAAGTTCTCCAGCCATGCCGATTACGGCGACCTGACCCAGGTCAGCTTTGGCAGGGTGTCGGGCCCCCTCACGCCGCCCAACACAGCGGATCTCGTCCTTGTCTCGCGAGAGGTCCACGACTGGGCTCAGATCGACGGCTTCGTCCAGAAGGCCTTGGCCGATTTCCGCGCCGCCCTGAAACCCGGCGGCGTTCTGGCCATCGAAGACCACCGCGCGCGCGATGGCGCAGACCCGAAGAAGGGTGACGGCTATCTTTCGGAAGCCTTCGTCATCACCGAAGCCGGCAAGGCTGGGTTCGCTCTGGCGGGTCGATCCGAAATCAACGCCAATCCGAAGGACACCAAGGACTATCCCTTTGGCGTCTGGACCCTGCCGCCCACCCGGCGTTCGGCGCCCGTGGGCCAGCCGCCGGATCCCTCGTTTGACCATGCCCGCTATGACGCCATCGGTGAGAGTGACCGGATGACCTTGAAGTTCGTCAAGCGGATGTAAGTGGGGGCCGGTCGGCCGACTTATCTCATCTAAGATTCCAACCCGGAGAGCTTATCCGGATCGCTGTTGCTTTGCTTGGCGACGTCGAGGATGTCGAAATATTCCCGCCAGGCGGTGATCAGATTGTCGGCGTTCAATTCGTAAACGGCCGCCAAGGAGTGCTTTACCCGGTTTCCATTTTTCGTGAAGTAATCAACCCGCTCGGTGAACACCACGTTGTCGGTGGAGCTGAGGTGGACAATGTTACATTCGGGAAGCTGGACGTAAGTCATCTGCCGCTGGATCTCGCTCATCAGGGCTTCGCGCCCCCGGATGGTCGGACCGTCTGGCATATAGAGCGTCCAATAGCCCTCCGGCGCAAAGAACGAGACGATCTTTTCCACATCAGGCTCGCGCACCCCGCCACCCCAGGCGTTCAACATCTCTCTCACAGCGGCTTCCTGCCTGTCGCCCATGGGCTCGCTCCTTCTTTGCTTTTTGCTGTCTTCACGTGTCCGATCAGGCCGACCCGACCTGATCCAGAAACAACGACAGCTCGTGGGTATGGGGTTGATGTTCGAGAGATCCGCCATTGCAACGGATGGTTTCGCCGTTGATGAAGCCCGCGTCGTCGGAGGCCAGAAAGGCCGCGACGGCCGCGACATCCTCGGGCCGGCCCAGGCGCTGCGTGAGCACGTGGTGCGATATGATCGAAACCAGTTCGGGCACGGCCTTCTGCGTGGCCTCGGTCAGGATCAGACCCGGTGCGATGGCGTTGCAGCGGATGCCTTGTCGTCCGTGCTGGGTGGCGATGGATCGCGTGATGGCGATGGCGCCGGCCTTGGAGGCGCCATAGGCGATGCGCGAAAGGTCGCCCACCAGTCCGGACCCCGAGGCCGTATTGATGATGGCCCCGCCGCCCTGGCTCAGCATCACCGGAATGGCGTATTTGCAGGCCGCCAGATAGCCGCGAAGATTGACCGCCATGACGGCGTCCCAGACCTCCAGGGGGATACCTACCGCCGTCGTGTCGCTTTGAACGATCTCAGGCGCCGTCAGGGCGGCGTTGTTATGCAGAATGTCGAGCCGGCCATAGCGCGAGACCGCCAGTGCGATCATGGTCTCAATCGAGGCCGGATCGGCGGCGTCGTAGCCGGCCGCGCTGGTCTCGCCCCCGATCTGGCGAGCGACCAGTTCGGCGCTGGCCTCGTTGATATCGGCCACCAGCACCTTGGCGCCCTCTTGCGTAAACCGGCGCACCGTAGCCGAGCCGATGCCGCCGGCCCCGCCGGTGACGATGGCGATCCTTCCCTCCAGGCGCCTCACGACGGGCTGGCCCCGTGCCGCGGCAGCAGGAAATCACGCTGCAGCTGGGCGAAGGGAAGCGAGGCGGTGATGCCGCCGTCACACTTGAACAGCGCGCCGTTGACATAGGCGGCTTCGTCCGAGGCCAGGAAGACGGCCAAGGCGGCGATGTCCTCAGGCTTGCCCAGTCGCGGAACATTGTGCAGCGCCATAAACGCCGCCTGCATCTTTTCGTCGGCCCAACCCTTCATGGCTGGCGTCTCGATGACGCCGGGGATCAGACCGTTACAGCGGACGCCGCGTTTGCCATAGGTGGTCGCGATCGTCTTCACATACCAATTCACCATGGCCTTGGACGCGCCGTAGGAGAATTGGGCGACGTCGCCGCCAAGCGAACTGGTCGAGGAGGTGAACAATATGCACCCCTCTCCCCGCTCCAGCATGTGCGGGATGGCGTATTTGCTGGCCAAGACCCCGCCCAGCACGTTCACCTGGACAATTTCGTGGAAGACGGCCTGGTCGAATTGAAGGAAGTCTACGTCGCGTTTCTTCTTGCCCGCCGCGGTGTTGACGGCGTTGTTGAACAGGATGTCGAGCTTGCCGAACGCGCTTATCGTCCGCGCGATCATCTCTTTGAGCGCTTCCTCCTCAGCCACATCCACGCGCAAACCGATGGCCTGGCCGCCGGCGACCCTGATCTCCTCGGCGACGGCTTCAGCGGCCTCCTCGACAATGTCGGTCACGGCGACGGATGCGCCTTCCGCCGCGAACCGCAAGGCTGAGGCCCGGCCGATCCCGGAGCCGGCGCCGGTGATCACGGCCGATTTTCCCTTCAAACGATCCATCGCGACATCTTTCACTCAGGCCCATAGAAATTGTTCAGGAAATTGGTCTGCCACTCCACACGTTCGCGTCGCACGCGTGCCGACGTCAGCGGATGGTCTGAAGCGCCGGCGTCCGCGAGCACCACCGTCGGACCGTGACCAAGATTGGCCAGGCCAGCGCGAGCGACATCAGCGGCCGGTGTCAGGGCGACAACGTCCGGCGATAGGCCGAACTTGGCGAACACGGTCCTCAGCTTGGGAGTGTCGGTGGCGCCGATCAGCAGGTTCAGCACGTCGACGCCGTGCGGTTTGAGCTCGCGCCAGAGGCTTTCGCCGAAGTTCAGCGCATAGCCCTTGGTGGCGGTATAGATCGCCAACCGGCCCGTACCCCCGAGCGCCGCTTCCGACCCGACCAGGATGATGCCGCCGCGTCCGCGCTTGACGAAAGCCTGGGCGAAGCGGTGGCAGGCCTCGGTGAGCATGTCGATATTGCGTGCGGTCAGGGTTCGCCAGGCCTCGTAGGAGCTATCCAGGAAGCGGCCGCCGACGCTATCTCCCCCGGCGTTGAAGATCACCAGGCCGACCTCCTTGCCAGCGACAGCGTCCTGCAGAGCCGCGGCCGCGCCAGGGGCGGACAGATCAATCGATCGGGTCATCACCTCGGCCCCGTATTGCTCCCGCAGTTCCGTGGCGAGTTCCTCGAGCTTGTCCACGCGCCGGGCCACAAGGATGCAGTGGGCGCCCTTCTCTGCCGCATGGTGCGCGAACGCGGCGCCAGTGCCTTCCGAGGCGCCGGCGATCAGAACCCAGGGTCCGTAGCGCTCGAGGAAGGCTGAATCCCTATTTTCAGAGGTAGGCACGCTAGATCTCCAACGGTGAAAGGCTTCGTGTCATGGGTCGCCGCCGGCCGGCGCGCCTCTGCTCCGCCTCAGTTCGCTTCGGTGGATGGAAAGATCGCCATGCGCGCGATGTTCGATCGGTCCGGCTGCTCCAACATGAACCGGATCGCCGCGGCCACGTCCTGCGGATCCAGGGGCTGATGGTCGCCCATGGGCGTTGTTCCGATCATCTGAGCGTACATGGCTGTATCCGTGGAGCCCGGAGCGATGGTGCCTACCTTGACTCCGGAGCCGGCCAATTCGATCCGCAAGGATGCGGAAAAGGCCTCCAGCGCATGTTTGAGGCCGCCATAGACTCCTCCGCGCCGCGCGATCAGATAGGCTCCGATGCTGGAGACATTGACGATGGCGCCCGATCCCTGCGCCTTGAAGGCGCGCGCGAACACATAGGAGCTGCGCACCACGGCCTCGAAATTGACGCGGATCATATAGGAAATGGCGTCGAGGTCGGCCGTTTCGATCGAGCCGCCAGCCATCACCGCGGCGTTGTTGATGAGGATGTCCGCGCGGCCGAATCGCTCGCACACCAGGCTGAGCAGGCGTTCCGGCGTCTGCGGGTCGGTGATGTCGGCGGCGAGCACCGCCGCCGGACCGGCAAGCGCCGAGCGCACCGCTTCGAGCGCCTCGGGACGGCGTCCAGTCAGAACGACATTACAGCCAGCGGCGCTCAGTTCGCGAACCGTCGCCGCGCCGATCCCCGCCGACGCTCCGGTCACGATGGCGGTCTTGCCCTGCAGGTTCACAGCTTCATCTCGGCCATGAGCGCCTTCATGGGCACCATGGTCGGCAGGTGGGCGAGAATACCGCCATCCACTGAAATCACCTGCCCGGTGATGTAGGAGGCCAGGTCCGAGGCCAGGAACACCGCCATGTTGGCGATGTCGCGAGGAACGCCCAGGCGCGGCACCAGGCAGTTGGCCACAAAGATGTCATGCACCGCCTGGGGCAGCCGGCCAGCCGAATTGGGCGGGACGATCAGGCCGGGCGCGATGGCGTTGCAGCGGACCCCCTTGTGCCCATAGGCCGTCGCGATATGGCGGGTCAGCGAGTTGAGCGCCGCCTTGCCGGCGGCGTAGGCGATGTTGGTCAGGTCGCCCGAGAGCGATTGGCCCGACGAGATGTTGATGACCGACCCGCCCCCTCTTGAGACCATCAATGGCAGCGCGTGCTTGCACAACAGCATCGGGCCGCGGGCGTTGATGGCCAGCATCTTGTCCCACAACTCGACGGTCATGTCGGCCACATCCTGGTCGATCGAGGCGTTGCCGGTGGCGCCGGCGTTATTGTCCAGGATGTCGACGCCGCCGAATGCGTCGACGGCGAAGGCCAAGAGGTCGCGCACGGCGGTCTCGTCGGTGATTTCCGTCACCTTCGCTGCGACCTCATAGCCGTCTGCGCGAAGCGCCTCGGCCGCTTCTTCCAACGGCTCCTGCCGAATATCCGTCATGACCACCTGGGCGCCGACTTCGCACATGGCCCGCACAGTCTCGAACCCGATGCCGCCAGCCGCGCCGGTGACCAGTGCTACCTTCCCCGAGAGAATGGACATTCTTGTTCTTTCATCCTGCTACACAGATTAATCACAGTAAAAATATCCTCATCGCCAGGATATTCAGCGCCATTTCGGACGTTCTGATCCGACGTTACTTAAGTCGACAACTCAGCTGACGGGCGGCCGCGCGGTCTGGGGACACATTGCTAGAAAAGCCTGGGCCACCCGAAAGATCGCCGCTTCGCTTCCCGGAAGGCCGGCGATCTGCAATCCGACCGGAAGACCGTCAACGAAACCGGCGGGAACTGAAACGGCGGGGAATTTCAGCCAATTGAATAGCTCCGTGTGGCTGATATAGGCGCCCATGAAACTGCCGTTGGGATAGGTCGGCCCGGCGGTGGTCCAGGCCGCTTCCCATTCCTCGACCGGGCGGGTCACCCGAGGCGTGGTGACGGTCAACAACAGATCATGGTCGCGAAACAGGCGCCGGAACCGATCCCAATTTCGGCCACGGGTCTCGAATCCCTGGCGCATCCCATCCTGGTCGGGCCTGGGCAGGCCCGGCGTTGGATTGAAGGCCATCCATTGGGCCATTCGCCCCGGCCAGAAGTCCTCCCAGACCTCGTCCGTTGTGGCCATATCGGCGCCAAGAGCACTGAGGGCCATCGCTTTTTCGCGCACAAGGGCGATGACCCGTGAGCCTTCGGGGGGCGCATAGCGCTCGGCGAAACCGAAATTGTCAGTCCAGGCCAGGCGCAGGCCGCTGATGCCCGAGTCCAGACCCGTCAGGTAATCGCCCGGGTCGGCCTGAATGCACATGGGGTCACGCCCATCCGGACCGGCCATGATCTGGGTGATCAGCGCTGCGTCGCGAACATCGCGCGTCAGGGGACCGATCGTGATGCCGGCCGGTGGTCGTGGATTGGCATAGTCCAATTCGGGGATCAGGCCGCCGGTGGGGTGCACGCCAACGATACCGCAGTAGGCGGCCGGTAACCGGGTTGAGCCGCCGCCGTCCGAGCCGATCGCCACCGGCAGCATACCCGCCGCCACCGCGGCTGCACCGCCAGAACTGGACCAGCCGGGAACCTTGCTGGTGTCCCACGGATTGCGCGCTTCGGCGTCCCAGTTGAAGGCCTTGAAGACCCCAGCGGCCTGCATGGCCCCGCCGCCGCCGGCGCCCATCATGGTGTTGCCGCCGAACAGGATCGCGCCGGCCTTGCGCAGACGTTCGACACCAAAATGGTCGTCCTTCGCCAAGGGTCCGCCGTGAAGCGGCAGGCCGGCGACGGGGATATGATCCTTTACAGCGATCGGCACGCCGTGAAGGGGACCAAGGGCGTCTCCGCGCACAACCGCCTGTTCCGCGCGTCCGGCGGCCTCCCTGGCGCCTGCGATATCGAGATGGGCGTAGACCTTCAGGCGAGCGTCCAGTTCCTCAGCCCGGCCAAGGAAATGATTGGTGACTTCGACGGGCGAAATCTCCCGCGCCGCGACCAGTTCGGCGATCCGCCAAGCCGGAGTCCAGCTCAGATCTTCGCGAGCCGGATCGACGGCTTGCGGTGATCTGTCCAATGCAATCGGGGCCTCATCGACCAAGGACATCACCGGCTCTCCCTAAGGGCTCGGGCTGGGTCGCGGCGCTCATGCGCGTAGCGAATAAGGGCGCCACAAATCCTCCCGACCGTGATCGTTGAGGCCCGATTTCGGATCGAGCCGGCGGAACTTGATGGCCGCCTTATTGAACAGATCCTACACACATGTTCATAATCTTGGCAAGGAAGCTATGCTCGCCCCGTTGGGTGTGGTGCGCTTGGCGCCGGACCCTTCGGCCAAGACACTGAGCGATCTGTTTTTGCCCGAAGGGAGATTGTGATGGACCTGGGGATTCAAGGCCGACGCGCGATTGTCTGTGCGTCTTCGCGCGGCCTCGGCAAGGCTTGCGCCGCAGCGTTGGCCTGCGAAGGATGCGAGGTTGTGGTCAATGGCCGGGACAAGGCCGCGCTGACCGCCACGGCCGATGAGATCGAGGCCGCCACAGGTCGACGGCCCACCGTGGTTCAGGCCGATCTGAACACCGAAGCCGGGCGGGCGGCCCTGCTCGCCGCCTGCGCAGAGCCCGACATCCTGATCACCAACAATGGCGGCCCCGCGCCCGGCCGCATGGAGGACTGGGACCATGCCGCCTGGCTCGCCGCTATCGAAGCCAACATGCTCGCGCCGATCTTGCTGATCCAGGCCACCGTGCAGGGCATGCGCGCGCGCCAATTCGGCCGGATCGTCAACATCACCTCGGCGATGGTGAAATCGCCGAAACTGCCCATGGGCCTGTCCACCGCGGCGCGCGCCGGCTTGACCGCTTTCACCAAAGCCTTGTCCCGAGAAGCGGCGGCGAACAACGTGACGCTGAACAACCTCCTGCCGGAACGCATCGACACCGATCGGTTGAAATACATGACCGAGCAGCACGCCAAGCGCACAGGCATACCCTTTGATCAGGCGCGGGTTGAAATGGCCAAGCCAATCGCGGCCCGGCGCTTTGGAAAGCCCGAGGAATTCGCCGACGCCTGCGCTTTTCTTTGCTCGGCCCAGGCCGGTTACATTTCGGGCCAGAATATCCAGGTGGATGGCGCGAGTTATGAAGGCCTGATCTGACCGCCGACGGGCGATGATGGCTAGACGGTCGCGAGACCCTGATCGACCAGGGTGTCGATCTCGCCATTAGAAAATCCCATTTCGGCCAGGACCTCGCGTGTATGTTGACCGAGCGCCGGTGGCGCGCGATCCAGATTCAGGGGCAGGTCCCCGAAGCTCCAAAAGCCGCCGACCTGTTCCATTTCGCCATAGACTGCATGGCGATAGTGGGCGTGAAGGCCGGCCGCCGCGTTGTCCTGGTCATCCAGAAAGGCGTCGAGTTGGTTTTCCCGCACAGGCGCGTTTGGCACCTTGGCGCGCTGCAGAGCATCCAAGGCTGCCGTGGCCGCTAGCGATTTGAACCAAGCCTCGGGATCGGGGCCGACGAGATCCCGAAAAGCTTGCCTTTCCGGGTCCGTGAGGGCGGCCACCGCCACCCAGCCCTCAGCGCATCGATAGATCCGGTGTTCAGGGGAAAGCCCGGTTTGACCGGCGTCCAGCTTTGCGATGGCCGTATGCGAGCCGTCCGGCCGCCCTATGGCCTCGGCCTCAGTCAAGAGCGCCGCACCCAGCAGAGACGCGCTGACAGCCTGGCCGCCGCCGCCCCGCCCGCGCCCATAAAGCGCCAGCAGCAGCGCATAGACCGACGCGGAAGCCGCAAGGTGATCGGTCACGCCAAAGCGCAGCCACATGGGAGGATTACCCTCGCCGGCGTTTTCGACCTCCCAGCCGCACGAGGCCTGGAACAGCTGGTCGAAGCCCGGCCAGTCCGCGCGCGGCCCTGTCGGGCCATAGGACGAGACGTGGCAATAGACCAGGTCAGGGTTCACGGCCGCGAGATGTTCATAGTCGATGCCCAATTTCCTCGCGGCGGGCATGCGGACATTGTGATGCACAACATCCGCCCATCGCGCCAGAGCCTCCAGGGCGGGCCGCGTGCGCGGATCACCAAGCTTGAGGGCCACGCCGCGCTTGCCCCGCTGCGCGCCGGCGAAGGTCCGCTCCAACCGGCGCATGGCGTCCCCCGCCGGCGGTTCGACTTCGACCACATCGGCCCCAAGATCGGCGAGCAACATGGCTCCGAACGGGCCGGCCAGATATGCGCCGAGGTCGAGAACCTTGAGGCCGTCCAGCGGCGGGCGACGAGCACCCTGCACCATCGGCCCGGCTGGGACCCACACCTCACTTTCAGACGAACACACCTCGTCAGTGTCCGCGCCGAGGCTCCGCAGCGCGCCCCGAAGGCGGGCCGGCGGCTTGACGCAATAGGCCGGTCCGGGCTGCAGGGTCGCCCCGAGAACGGGATCCCAGACCTCGACCACAGCGCCGATCGCCCGCGCTTGCTCGTCGAAATAGATCTGGCCGAAGGGCGCGGCGATCTGAGCCGAGACGTCATGCGCCCAGAAATGTTCGACCCAGTCCTGCGCCGGGCGGGTGGCGATGATCGCGCGGTTCGCGCCGAAATTGGGCGCCACATGACTGGGCGGCCAAAGTGCGTTCTGGCGCGCGATCTCGCCTTCGCCCATGCCCGCCAGGGCTTCGGCCATCCACGGCGACTTGTCGGGAGAATAGTGGACGTGAATCCAGCGGCCATCCGAACAAAGATGCAGAGGAATGGGCACGGTCTTATCTAGACCCTTGGCGAAGGACGCCGACGGCGTCTCCGCCCTGGCCCAATGCATGGACATGGGCGCGAGCCCGCCTTGGGCGATGCTGGTATGGGCCGCGCCGCCGCGACCGTCGCGATCCCGTGCGATCAGCCGGGCTATGATCCCAATGGCGCAGAACCAGGCCGCCATCCAGCTGGCGAAGGGCATGCGCACGAAAATCGGCCCGGGGCGGTGTCCCGGCTGTTCATCCAGAATCCCAAGCCGCGCCAGAACGAGAACCTCATGCGCCGGGGTCTCGGCGGACGGATGTCCGGCCGGCCAGCCGGTCACGGCTGAGACCACGAGGCGGGGATAGATATTGGTGAGGCTGGCGTCATCGAGGCCCAGCACCGCCGCAGCCCGCGGCGTCAGATCGTGGATGAGCACGTCCGCCGACGCGAGCAGGCGCTTGAGCTTGGTGCGTCCATCCTCGGCGGCTAGATCCAGCGCCACACTGCGCTTGCCGCGATTAAGCACTGAAAACAGAGTCGAGCCGCGCTCGGGATCGCCCCCAGGCGACTCGATCTTGACGACTTCGGCCCCGGCCTCTGAAAGCTGCAACGCCGCCGCCGGCCCAGGAATGCCGTGGGCGAGATCCAGCACCCGAAGCCCTGACAGAATGCCTTTGGGCGCCTCAGCGGCTTGACGATCGGGCATGGGATTTCCAGTCTTCCGGGGCTGTCTCGGCAGGGTCGAAGTCGAGCTCCACCTCCGCCCCATTCGGATCATCGAAGAACAGCTGCCAGCTTGAAAATGGCCGCGGCGCCCTGATGATGCGGAACGAGATGTTGCGGGCCTTCAGCCGTTCGACGGTCTCGACGAACCCTTCGGCCCAATAGGCCATATGATCGATAGCCCCCCGCCGAACCACAGGCATGACGTCCACCCCAAGCAGATGCAGCACCGGCCTGTCGTCAATGTAGAGCCAGTAACCCGGCACGCCGAAATCCGGCCTTGGCCCTTCCACAAAGCCGAGCAGAGACCTGTAGAAATCCAGCGTATCCGCCAGCCGGTCGGTCACGACCGTGAAGTGGTCCATTCGCCTGATCGTCATCGCCCGCTTCCTGTGAGCGCATTTTCGCGCGCTGAAATCGCACCTCAGATCGTCTCATTTATCGAGACGGATGGATCATATCTAAATCGTTCAAGACCATTTTCTTGACGCGATAGTCTCGATGATTGACATTGAAGCCATATTCCGGAGATGTGAAGCCGCTTCCGCAAACCAGACGCCGGATCGTGAAGCCCCTTCGGCGGCGCATGATTATTCGCGCGGGTCATGGAGACCTTGATGTTCGATTTCCTGTTGAGCGCCGACATGATGGTGTCGGATCCCGATCACATGGCCGCTCTGCTGGTGGACAAGCTGGGGATCTATGGACATCCGAAATGGCGGCAGGCCTTCGACAACCACCCCTATATCGCCCACTTCCTGCGCGTTCATAAGTCGCTGGCGATGGCGCCCACCCGGATCGAGCCGCAGGGACACCTGGACCTGCCGAACCCGGGCGACCCCTTGTTCCACGACTTCCTTGAAAGCCTGAAGGCCTTCCAGGGCGCGCACAGGCCCATGCTGACCCACTCGATCGTGCTTGTGGGCGCCAAGGATCACAATTCGCAACTGATCGAACGGCTACAGCGGCGGCGGCTTCCTTTCCGGCTGGCGCAACGGACGCCGGAAATGCCCTTCGATCGGCTTTGGGTGGGTGTGACGCCTGAGAAGCCCTACTATCAGCCGTCGGTCGACGGCGGGCTCTGCATTGAGGTCATCGCCACGGAGCCGACCCAGATGCCCGCTGAGGCCTTCGCCAATCCGCCGCCGCAGCCGGTAGGCTTCAAGGCTGGTGAGATGGTGCGCGTCACGGCACGCGGCTTCATCGTTCGGGATCTGGACGACACCCTGCGCCGCTGCTCGTCCAATCTCGACCTTGAGCCCTCGGGTCCGATCGAGCTGCTGGATGGCGAAGGCTATCGGCGCGCGCGCATCGGCTTCCGCCTGCCGCACAGCGCCACCCTTGATGTGATCGAGCCAACCCGTTGGGACAGCGAGACCGGTCTTTATCTCCACAATTGGGGACCCGGCCCGCACTTCACCCGCATCGCCGTGATCGGGCTGGACGCCAAGGCCGACGACCTGAAGTCCAAGGGCGTCAAATTCCAATGGGTGGACGAGAGCGACGCGGTCGGCGGCCGCCCTCTGATCAAGATCGACCCCGCCGAACTGGAAGGCCAGGTGTTCGAGTTCGAAGAGTTCGTCCTGTAACCCTCCGGCTCCGCCCTATGGCTTGGTGATGCGGGTGCGCAGCACGCCAAGTCTTTCGACCTCGAGCTCGACCACGTCATTAGGTTTCAGATTGCGCATGCGCTCCAGGCCGGACCCGTTGCCGACAGTGCCTGAACCGAGGAACTCCCCGGGATGCAGAGTCTCGGACCGGGTGACATGGGCGATGACGTCCTCGAATCGCCAATGTGCGTCGCCGGTGTTGCCCCGTCCCCATTCCTCGCCGTTGACCCGCGCGATCATGGTCAAATTGTAGGGATCCGGTATCTCGTCCGCGGTGACCAGGCAGGGCCCCATGACGTTCGCCGTGTCGAAGTCCTTGCCCTTGGCCGGGCCGAGCTGACCTGGCATTTCCAAGGCCTGGGCGTCGCGCGCGCTTATGTCGTTGAAGATGGTGTAGCCAAAGACGTAGTCGGCGGCGTCAGCGGCGGCGATGTCCTTGGCGGGCTTGGCGATATAGCATCCCCACTCCAGTTCGAAATCCAAGGCCCGCGAAAAACTGGGCCAGATCACGTCGTCGTCTGCGCCGATGACCGCAAACCGGTTGGCTTTGTAGTAGATCGGCTGGCGTCGGAAGGTTTCGATCACCTTGTCGTCGGCCGTGGTGTCCAGCGCCAGGAAAGCCGCCTCGGGATCCGGCTCGCGCATGACACGGTAGCGGCGAGCGGAGGCGAAACTCTGTTGGAGATGGAGCTCAAAACAGGAAAAGTCCCGCATCTGCGGCGGCGGCTGAATCGGCGCGCGCAGGCGCACCGCCGAACGGTCGATCCGGGCGGACAACGGCGGCTTGTCGACGATTTCGCGGGCCAGGGTCTGAGCCGCCTCGCCGCCTTCGATAAGGCCAAGCACGCTGGCGAGCACGCCTGGGTTGGAGACCTTCAGATCTGTGGCGGCGCGCTCTAGGTCGACAATGGTGCGGTCGGCATCGACAAAAGCGCCGGCGCGCATCTCGCCGGAGGCGGTGACGTAGGTGACGAGTCTCACGGCTTTTAGCTCCTCAAAGGCCGCCGCAGGCCTGGCGGCCAAGCTGCAGCTGGTCGGAAATCTAGGGCGAGGCCGCCGGCTAGCGAGGCTTTGCGCCCCGGCGAAGAAGATCGACCATGGCTCGGATTCGCGCAGGATATTCCTCGTCCTCAGGCCCTGAGGGGACGAGCATTTCACTGAGCGCGTAGCGCACAAGGATATCGACGACGAGGCCCCTATCCACGGCGCCGCCCAAATCCGCGTCCCAGGTTTCGAAGATGGGCGTCATGACATCGTCGAGCCGGCGACGGAAATGGCCGAAATTGCGCTGCAGATAATTGATCACGAAGGTCGGCTCGACCTCCAGATAGTGCGTGCCGTGCGCTATTTCAGGATTGTGCAGAGTATAGTCGATAATCCGCCGCAGTCTGGCGCCGGGATCGCTGGAATCCGCGCCGATCGCCTGGACCGCCCGGTCTGTCTGATCTCGCAGATGTAGCGTGACGCCGTCGAGCAAATCCTCCTTCGAGGAGAAATAGCGGTACATGGTGCCGCGGGAGACGCCGGCGGCTTCGCAAACGGCGCTGATCGACAGCTTTCTGGAGCCGTCGCCAAGCATCAAATCGATCGTCGCCGCAAGAATTTGATCCACGGTCCGCGTCGCCCGGCGATCCAGCGGCCGATCGGAGAGCGTCCATGCGCCGCGTGACGACGGGCTGGCTTGCTTCACCTCAGCCGACCCGCTTGCAAGTTCCGCCTTGGGGGTCGTGGCGCTTTTGGCGGCGGCGCCCGCCGTCGGCGGGCGAACAGCTCGTCCAGACGGCTGAACTTTCGTCATGAGTTACCCTGGCTCCGTCAGGTCTTTCACGTCAACTTTACATGAAGCAACCGTCTTCCCGCATTAGACGAGGGTCCCCGCGCTGTCAAAGAACGCCGCCCCGTCGGCGTCAGCGCCGCGTCCAGGAACGCTGTGATTGAACAGCGCGCCAGGGTCGCCTTGCACAGCCAACGTGCGCGAACCTGCGAGGCCTGTCGACAGACATATTGAACACCATTTGAAAAAACGTATAATAACTTCATGGGCCGCTCGCGCGAGATGCACGCGCGTCAGCCCCAAAGAACCAGACGCCCGACCGGCCGCCACCGGAGGGATCCAATCGAAGAGGAACCGGTCCATGAATATGGAAGATATGATCCTGGTCAGCGTGGACGACCACGCGATCGAACCGCCGAACGCCTTCGCTCAGCACATGCCCACGAAGTACAAGGGCCGCGAGCCGAAGACTCAGAACATCAACGGCCGTGACGTCTGGATGTTCGAGGGCAAGGCCTGGGGCTATATGGGCCTCAATTCCGTGGTCGGGCGCCCGAAGGAAGAATACGGGATGGAGCCGCTGAGCTACGACCACATGCGTCGCGGCACCTGGGACATCAAGGCTCGCGTCGACGACATGAACGCCAACGGCGTTTTGGGCTCGATGTGCTTCCCCACCTTCCCCGGTTTCGCGGGCCAGAAGTTCCAAGCCTTTCCCGATCGTGAGATCGCCCTGGCCGCCCTGCAGGCCTATAATGACTGGCATGTCCACGACTGGTGCGGGGCCGCGCCTGGCCGGTTCATTCCACTGTGCATGATTCCCATGTGGGACATGCAGGCGGCCGCCGCCGAGGTGAAGCGCATGGCCGCCAAGGGCGTGCACGCCATCACCTTCTCCGACAACCCGGCGCTGCTTGGCTTCCCGTCGATTCACGACGACTACTGGGATCCGCTCTGGAAGGTGTGCGCCGACAACAAGGTGGTGATCTGCTGCCACATCGGCACGGGCGCCCACGCCCACCACGCGTCGGACCTATCGCCAATTGACGCCTGGATCACCTCCATGCCGATCTCCATCGCCAACAGCGCCGCCGACTGGATCTGGGCGCCCATGTGGAAAAAATACCCAGACCTGCGCATGGCGCTCTCCGAGGGCGGAATTGGCTGGATCCCCTATCTTTTGGAGCGTGCCGATTTCACCCATCGCCACCACCACGCCTGGACCCACGCCGATTTCGGTAAGGACAAGCCTAGCGACGTGTTTAAGCGGCACATCATCACCTGCTACATCGAAGATGATTTCGGCCTGCAGAACCTGAAATATATCGGCGAGGACATGGTCACCTGGGAGTGCGACTACCCCCACTCCGACTGCACTTGGCCCAATTCGCCAGAATCTGCGTGGGATGGCTTGAAGAGCCTGCCGAAAGCCACGATCGACAAGCTCACGCACCTGAATACCATGCGCGAATTCTCCTACGATCCCTTTGCGGTGACGCCACGCGAGGAATGCACCGTCGGCGCTTTACGCAAGAAGGCCCTGCACGTCAGCATCGAACCGCGCCCCGGCATGGGCGGGGCGGCGCCGGAGGGACAGGGACAGCGAGTGGTTACGTCCGGCGACATCAACAAGATGTTCGCCGCCGCCAACGCCGAGTCGGCGCTGTAACCCTGTTCTGGACTGAAAAAGCAAGGCCGCGTCGACAGGTTCGGCGCGGCCTGCGCGTCAAAGAATTCCACCACGAGGGCCGCAGAGTCCGGCGGAAAAGGGGAGATACGGTATGATCATCGACCTGAGCGGAAAACGGGTCATCGTCACCGGCGCCTCGCGGGGCATCGGTCAGGGCATCGCCTCAGCCTTCGCCCGCGAAGGCGCGCGCCTGGCGATCTGCGCGCGCAACGCCCCAGCCCTTGAAGCCGCGGCGGACGAATACCGCAAGCTGGGCGCCGCGGACGTGATCGCCACGGCGCTGAATGTGAAGGACACCGCTCAGGTTCGCGCCTTCGTCGATGATGTGGCCGAGCGCTGGGACGGCGTGGACGTCCTGGTCAACAACGCCGGCCAGGGCCAGAGCGGCAACATCGACACCTTGGACCCCGAAGCGCTGCTTGAGCACGCCAATGGCCTCCAGGTCGCGCATTTCCGCTTCGCCCAGGCGGTTACGCCCCATATGCGCAAGCAGAAATGGGGTCGAATCATCAATATCAATGCTCTGGCCGGCGCCATGACGCCCCCGGACGGCATCCCCTCGGTCAGCAACCGCGCCGCCGGCATCGCGATGTCCAAGTCCCTGGGCCAAGCCCTCGCCAAGGACAATATCCTGGTCAACAGCCTCAACATGGGCTGGATCGATACCGGCCAATGGGAACGCCATTACCGCGAAATGAGCCCGACCATTTCGCGCGAAGAGTTCTTCGCCATGGCCACCAGCGTCGTCCCGCTCGGCCGCTTCGGAAAGCCGGAGGATGTGGCCGGGATCGCCCTGTTCCTGGCCAGCGACTATGCCGGCTTCGTCTCCGCCGCCTCGATCGATGTGGCTGGCGGCATGCAGGGTCAGATCGCCTACTACCCGACGCTGAAGCGCGAACTGATGAACGAAGGTCTCCGCCGCGAAGCCGCGGCGAAGACGAAGACCGCGTAACCAGCCTGCGCCCAGGGGAGCCGCCCTCTGGGCGCGAGGCGCTATGCCTCCAGCGGCGCAAGATCCGCAGGTTCAGACGCGTATCCGGGCAGATGCAGGCCCCCATCCACATTGATGATCTCGCCGGTGACGTAGCGCGACATCTCGCTGGCTAGGAACACCGCCACGGGCCCGATATCGAATTCCGGGTCACCGTTGCGGCGCAGCGGTTTGCGCTTGGCCGCGGCCGCCGCAAAACCGGGCGTCGCCGCCGCCAGCTTCTCGAACACCGTGCCCATGGCGGTCGGCGCAATAGCGTTGACATTGATGTTGAAACGGCCCCATTCGGCCGCGGCGCTTCGCGTCAGGCCCCGGATCGCCGACTTGGTGATGTTGTAGTCCGCGTGCAGCCAAGCGGCGACCTCCGCGTCGATCGAATAGAAGTTGATCACCTTGCCGCCGCCCCGGGCCTTGAAATGCGGGAGGGCCGCGCGCATCGCCCACCAATTGGCCCAGAGCCCGGAATGCAGGGTGCTCTCCAGCATTTCGTCGGTCTTGCGCTCTAGCAGAATGTTCGGCGACAGGCTGAAGGCGTTGTTCACCAGTATGTCGATGGCCCCGAACCGCTCGACCGTCGTGGCGACCGCCCGCTCCACCTGGTCCTTGACGCGGACGTCGGTTCCGATTGCATCAGCTTGCAACCCAAAATCATCGGTCAACTCGCGCGCCACAGCAGCGCCCGCCTCGGCGTTCAGTTCGGCGATCATGACCTGGGCGCCTTCCCGGGCGTACTGCCGGGCCACGCCCCGGCCGATGCCGGCGCCGCCGCCTGTGATCAAGGCCACCTTGCCCTCGAGCAATCCCATCCGCTTTCTCCTCTGAACCCTGGCTTTTGCTTTTTGCTAGATCGGAAGGCCCAGACGGCCCTCGGCGCGGGCCGGCGAAAGCGCGCGCGGAGGTCCGACCGACGCCGAAAGCACGCCGATTTTCTCGATATAGGCTTCCAATCGATCACCGGGCTGCAGGAACCGGCCGTCCTCGAGTCCGACCCCGCAGGTGGTGCCGGTGAAGACAACATCACCCGGTCGCAGCGATACGCGCACGTCCACGAAGTTCAAGAGCTCGTCGATCCCAAAGATCATGGTGGCGGTGTTGTCGGTTTGGCGAACCTCACCATTGACCTTCATCTCCAGATCCAGCGAGGGCTGGCCAGGGCCACCGATCTCGTCGAGCGTCGTGATCCACGGCCCCACCGGGGCCGAGGCGTCCAGCGCCTTTTGCCCGAACAGGTCGGCGATCCCGACATCCTTGCCGGCGTCGCGGGCGCTGCCATCGTTGCCGATGGTGTAGCCCAGCAAAGCTTCCGAGGCCGGGCCATGATCGCCCAGCGCCCTGGCGATCACCGCCACCAGCTCGATTTCATAGTCCAGCTGTCGGGTGGTCGGCGGATAGGCGATCACACCACCGGGATCGACCAGCGCCGATAGCGGCTTGATATAGCCCACGGTGTGCGGCGGCGCTTCCTTGCGCCGGCCGAGCTTGGTCAGGTGAGCCAGATAGTTGAGCCCCACGCCGAAAATCCGGCCACTGGGATCTACCGGCGCCAGCAGGCGCACCCTATCGAGGGGTTCGAGCGGCCCGGTGAGCGGCAGGCCTGACAATTCGCCCCGAGCGGCCTGAGGGGCCCAATCGGCGAAGGCTCCGGCCAGCCGCTGAGCCGCCGCGCGCGCCTCGTCGACAACCGCCCAGGCGGGCACGCCGTCGGGCGTCACGATTCGGGCGATCTTCATTGGTCAGCCTCCAATGTCCAACCATCCGCGATCACGATTGGCGCAGTTCTTCGGGCGTTCGCACCGAGGGTCCAAGGATCGGGCCCACCAGTTCGTGGCCCCAGATGCTCAGCCGTTCGGGATTCAATTCGAAGGCGTCGCCGGGCCAGGGTTCCAGTTCGGCGATGGTCTCCACGGCGAAGCCCGATGGGCTAAAATGGTAGAAGGACAGGTGCGGGTCCTGAGTGTGCTGGCCGAGTGTCATCTGCATCTGCAGTTGTCGGGCCTTGACTAGGTCATAGGTCTCGCCGACATCGCGCACCGATTTGACGAACAGGCCCACATGCTGGATGCCCATGCGTCCCGGGCCGTAACCGTAACCAATGTCGTGGCTGGTCTTGTTGTTCAGCTTGGCGCGGAAGAAGCCGGTGCGGCCCTTGCCTGCGCCGAAGCCGTACCAATGGAAACCCATCACATTAAGCAGGAAGTGCTCAAGCTCGTCGGTGTATTCCGGCGTAATCACCACCAGATGCCCGAAGCCGCGCTCCTCGGTGTTGTATCCGCCGTGCGGACGCCCCGGCGCAAATGACCGCGGATCGAACTTGTGACCGTAGAAGAGCTCGTATTGAAAGCCGATCGGGTCCTTGAACCGGACCAGTTCGCGAACCCCGCGGCGAGCCGCCAGCGCCGCATCACCGACCTCGACCTCGACGCCAGCGGCCCGCAGCTTAGCCACGCCCTCAACGAAAGCCATGCGGCCGACCGCCTCCCAGCCGATATAGGCCAGCCTGTCGATGGGACCGGGATGGAAGGCGAACCGATAGCGCCGGTCATCCATGCGCAGATAGAGGGAGTCTGGCTCGTCCTCGGGGGAGGCGGCAACACCCATGCCCAGCACATTCGGGCCGTAGTCGCGCCACGCTTCGATATTTGGGCTTTCGAAGCCGACATAGCCGATGCCGCGGATATCCATTTGTTCCTCGCAAACCCTTAGGCTGCAGACCGCCCTTTCAGGCCGTCAGGCCGCCGTCCACCACGATATCAGTTCCCGTACGATAGGACGCCTCGTCGGAGGCGATCATCACCGCGATCGCGGCGATGTCCTTGGGTAGCCCCGCCCGCCCGAGCGGAATTCCAGAGACCAGGGCCTCCCGGGCTCCCGCCGCCTCCAGCGCCTTTTCCGTGCCGGCGGTCTGGATAAATCCCGGACTGATCGAGACAGCCCGTACCCCGTACCGCGCCCCTCGAGCGCAATCTGGCGCGTCATGGCGATGACGCCCGCCTTGGTGGCCGAATGGGCGACGATGCCCGCTGACCGCGAGGCGTGATGGCCGGCGATCGAGGCTACATTGATGATGACGCCGCCCTCGGTGGCGAACCGCAGGGCAGCTTCCCGGCCCTGGCCACCACCTGTGCCCGTGATAAGAGCCACTCTTCCCGCCAGTTTCCCGGTCATTCCTGTTCCCTGGGGCCGAAGCCCCCCGTGATTTTCAGACGCTCTCTTGATCGGCGCGTAGGCGCCGTCAGGCCGCGACGCCGTCACGGACCGACCCGGAGCGATTGAGCTCAGGTTGCAGTCAACGCCTCGTCCTCGAACCTCTCGATCGTGATCACCGACTGCGGGCAAACCTCGGCGCCTTCGATGGCCTTTTCCTCCAAGCCCTCAGGAACAACGTCAGTGGTCAAAACAACCCGGCCGCCCCGATCCAGCTGATAAATTTGTGGACAGGCCTCCTTGCAAGCGCCGTAGCCGCAACAGGAATTCACGTCGACATGGATACGCAGTCTCTTCGCCAAGCCTCTTCCCCGTCTGCACTCGCCGTCGGCACGCACTCATATCGAGCGACCGCGACGTCCAGCGAATGATTGCACTTTCAGAACAGAAATGCCACAAGTGTGCAGAACAAATTTTTGGCGCGCCGGCTGACGCCATTTCTGGGAGGTCACCATGCTCACGAAGACACCGCCTTCGCTCTCTGATGGCACCCGCATCGACGATCTGATCCATCTGCAGACCCGCGAGGTGCAACTGCGAGTGCTCGCGGACCCCGAGCTCCATCGGTTGGAGATGGATCGGATCTTCAGCCAGACCTGGCTCTTTCTCGGTGTGGCCAATGAAATCCCCAACCCCGGCGACTTCATGGTTCGCTCCATGGGCGACGATCAGGTCATCGTCACGCGCTCGCGCGACGGTGAAGTCAATGTCCTGCTGAACGTCTGTCCCCACCGGGGCATGCGCGTCTGCACGACCGAAGCCGGCAACACCCCCGTTCACAAGTGCATCTATCACGGCTGGGCCTTCCGCCCGAACGGCGACTTCATCGGCTCTCCCGTCGAGAAGGAGCAGATGCATGGCCATATACTGCCCAAGTCCGAGCTCGGCCTTCGACGCGCGCGTGTGAAGGTTTATGGCACACTGATCTTCGCGACTTGGAACCTCGAAGGCCCATCCTTCGACGACTTCCTCGGCGACATGAAATTCTACTACGACATGCTCTTCTGCCGCTCCGATGGCGGCCTGGAGGCGCTTGGTCCGCCGCAGAAATTCACTCTGCACGCAAACTGGAAGACAGCCGGCGAACAGTCCGCCTGCGACGGCTTTCACACGCTGACGCTGCACCGCTGGCTGGGGGATTTCGCCAAGTTCGGCGACGGCGATCTGACCACGTCGATGTACGGCACCGAAGTCAGCGCCAATGGACATTCGATGCGTTGCCCACCGGTCGCTCAGAAGTTCAAAAAGCTGGGCCTGGAAGACAAATCCATCGAGGAAAAGCTCGAACTGTTGCCGCCCCCGGGCGTCACCAAGGAAATGCTTCCCGAGCTCAAGCGTCGCCTTTCGCCCGAGCAGTTGCACCTTCTCGTGGAATCTCCGCCCCAGGTCGGCGGCATCTTCCCCAACCTCATGGTCGCCTTCATCTATGTGCCGCAACCGGATGGCACGGTGGTCGGCGTCACCTCATTGCACGCCTATGTGCCTCGCGGCCCGGACAAGGTCGAGTTCACCAACTGGTTCCTGGCTGAACGTGACGTCTCCATGGAGATGAAGCAGAAATCCCTGCAGATCGGCATTCGCATGCTGGGCACGTCCGGCCAGATCGAGCAGGACGATTCCGACACCTGGCCGCACATGAGCCGCAACGCCCGCGGCCCCCAAGGCCGGCTGAGCACGATGAAATATCAGGCGGTCTGCGATCAACCGCCGCGGCCGGACTGGCCAGGCCCCGGACACGTCTATGAGGGCTTCACCAAGGACGACACCCAGTGGAACTGGTGGCTTAAGTGGCATGAACTCATGTCGGCCACGATCTGAGCGAGTGCGAAACATGGAAACGGTACAGCAGTCCGCCCCCGTCGCGGCCCCGCAGGTCGAACCCCGGGCGCCTTTTCGGCCCAATCGCCTGCCCGTGGGATCAGACGCCTATAATAGAGTGGCCGAGTTTCTCTACGAGGAAGCCCTGCTGCTCGACGATCTGCGCTTGGCCGAGTGGACCGAAGGCTTGGCCGAGGATCTGATCTATACCGCGCCGCTGCGGCAGACCCGGCACTTCTCGGAACAGCATTTGACTGTGATCCGCTCCGTCAAACATTTCGATGAGACCTATGACTCCATCATGGGCCGCGTCGGTCGCCTGACCAAAACCAACAGCGCCTGGGCTGAGGATCCACCCTCACGCACGCGTCGGCTGGTCACAAATATCTTGGTGGACGCCACCGACAATCCGAACGAATTCGACGCGACCAGCTACGTTCTTCTGACGCGCAATCGGTTCGAGGAAAGTGAAATGATGGTGCTGAGTCTGGTTCGCTACGACCGTATTCGAAGGGTCGAAGGGCGGTTGAAACTGGCCAAGCGCGAAATCATCGTCGATCAGTCGGTTCTGGGAATGCCCAATCTCGCGATCTTCCTGTAGACTCTTTCCAGCAGAGTCTTTGGCGCATCTGAATTACTTCTCTGAGACGCCCCTCAAGACAAAAAAGAGCGGCATCGCCTTTTTTGGTCGATGCCGCTCAAGTCGTCCCGTTGACGCCCGTTTTGGATTTACCAGGCGTATCGCACACCTTGGCGACCTGGTTTTCGGACGCCGCCGCTCTCGCGAGCCATGGCCATCAGGCCGGCTCGCGCTCCACCACGTTGCGTAGCGCCCCCACGCCCTCAACGATGGCTTCAACGACCTCCCCGGGATTCAGATAGCGCCCCGTCCCCTGGCCAACCCCGTTGGGCGTGCCGGTGAACATGATGTCACCGCACTCCAAGCTCGACCGCTCGTCCGCGAACCGGATCAGGTGTTCGACCGGCCAAGTCATATCGCCCGACGAGCCGTCCTGACGCACATCACCGTCGACCTTAAGGATCAGCCTCAGGACAGGCTGACCCGGCGGAAATTCGTCGCGGGTGACGATCCAGGGTCCGACACCCGTCGTCCGGTCCTGGCTCTTGGCGCCGAAAAGGTCCATCCCAATCCCGGCAGGCCCGCTGCGTTGCACGTCGCGAGCGCTGACGTCATTGCCCGCCGTATAGCCGAGGACCGACGAGAGCGGATCGCTGTGATCCACACGCTCCGCGCCGATCACGGCCACAAGTTCGACCTCGTGGTCCAGTTCATGGGTCAGTGGCGGATAACGAATGGGATCGTTAGCGCCGATCAGGGCGCCATAGGACTTCAGAAACGCCACCGGCTGGGCGGGCGCCGCCACCCCAAATTCCACCAGGTGCTTGGCGTAGTTGGCGCCGACGATCACTACCTTGTTGGCCTTTTCGATCGGCGGGAGCAATCGAACCTCGGCCAAAGGCCGCGCCTCGCCCACCAGGCGCAAAGCCGCCTCCCCTTCACCGCGGGTGACGGCCGGCGCCCACTCGTGGAAGGCGCCGGCGATCTTCCGCACGGTCCCGGCTTCGATATCGACGATCGCCCAGAAGGACGATCCATCAGCCGCGCACCGCGCGATTTTCATCAGGCGGCGACCTTGGCGCGGCCGATCTTGGCCGGATCCAGGTGCAGGAGTTTGATCGCGTTTTCGTAACGGATCTTGCGCATATCGGCCTCGGAGATCTTGAGGCCTTCGGTCATGTCAAACCGGATCGCGTCGCTGCCCCCGAAATTGGTGCCATAGACCAGCTGATCGGCGCCGATCATTTCGACGAGCGCCTGACGCATCGGCAGTTCATGCAGTTCAGGGTCGAACCAGAAATTCTTGAGATAGGCGCGAAGCGGCTTTTTGTTGTGAACCGTATCAAGGTTCTGGATCGTCTGCTCCAGGCGGCCGAACTGATAGGGCACGAAGCCGCCCGCGTGGGTGATATAGACCTTCAGATTGGGGAACCGGTCCAGCACACCGCCGCAGACCAAATACCAGAAGCATTTGGTCTCGTCGTAGTTCATGCCCACGATCGCGGTGGTCTCATACCGGTCTTCGTTGGCCTTGGGACCCCAGGTCACCGACTGATTGTAGCCATGGACGAAGATCGGCAGATCAAGGTCGCACATGGTTTCCCAGACGGGGTAGAGCTCCGGCGAGTCGAACTCGAGCCCACCGAAGTTGGAGCCGCCGCAGCTAAGCCCGACGGCGCCGAGATCCTTCACCGCGCGGCGGATTTCCTTGCAGGCCGCGTCGGGCACGTTCAGCGGCGCATGAGCCCAGAAGTAGAGCCGGCCGTCACCGCCGGCGCAGTATTCCGCCAGAGCATCGTTTACTGAACTCGCATAGGGCACGGCGAATTCAGGTTCGGTCCAGTACATGTAGCAGTGCGAGGGCACCGAAAGGACCTGAGCGTCCTGGCCGGCGGCGTCCATGTTATTGAGACGGTTGCGGGGATCCGCCCAGGTCGCGAAATACTTTTCCACCGACAGCACCTCACCCCGCTTGACGGCGGCGCGGCGTTCCGGAGATCCGAGCGTCAGGACCCATTCGCCGACACGCAGCCGAATATCGCCGTCGTCCCCTTTTTCGAAGAACGGACCCCAGTGGGGATGCTGGTTATAATATTTCGGGAGCGGTGCGTGGGCGTGCAGATCGATAAGCATGGAAGCGTCCTTTTGGAACCGCTGATGCGGCGCATGCCGGGCGCGACCTCGACCGCGGCCGGACACTATGAAGCGGGAGGCGCGCGCGGGGCGCACTCGATCAATCAAGGCCGGAAGCAATCCAGCGTCCGATCAAGGGCCTTTACAAAGGCGCCTTTGAGGACCGCCGGAGGCGCCCGCATAGCGTTCCTCCCATCTCGAACGCTACAGACAGGCCCTGAACGAGTCAATTAGCGCCATTCTGTTCAACTTGAGAATCGACACAAAAATTCTACCATGAGATGGTCATTTTGATGTCAGGATGAACTCGACGGCGTTGCGTTGGCGTTCCGACCGGGCCAGGCCAGGCCGGCGGTAAAGAAAAATGGGGGAGAATACTTTGGCGGAAGCGGCGCGCGCACGCGATGCGCAGGAACGGCCACACCCATCCGAAGGCTACGCCTGGTTTGTGATCGGCGTCCTGTTTGTCGTCACCCTGTTCTCGCAGCTTGACCGGCAATTTCCGGCCTTGTTGGTCAAGCCGATCCGCCACGCCTTCGGCATTTCGGATACGGGCTTCAGCCTCTTGCAGGGCTATGCCTTCGCCATCGTCTACACCTTGGCCGGACTTCCATTCGGCCGGCTGGTTGACCGAACCAATCGCCGAAACCTGATTGTGGGCGGGGTGCTGGCGTGGAGCCTCATGACTATCCTGGCCGGCTTGGCCCAGACCTATTGGCAGTTGTTTGCGACCCGCATGGGCGTGGGCGTCGGCGAGGCCTGCCTGGCGCCGGCGGCCTATTCGATCATCGCCGACTATGTGCCTGACGCCCGACGCGGGCGCGCGCTCAGTGTCTACTACGTCTCGCTGGCGATCGGTTCCGGCGCTTCGCTGTTCCTGGGCGGGCTGATCTTTCGGCTGGTCCCCGCAACTGGGGTCGTATTGCCGCTTCTGGGCGCCCTGCCGTCGTGGAAGGTGATGTTTATGATGGCTGGCGCCCCCGGTCTGGTGGTCGCGTTTTTGCTTCTGGCTGTTCGCGAGCCGGCGCGCCGCGACAATGTCCGCACCGAGCCCGGCGGGGGCTCTCTGAGCGAGTTCCTCGCCTATCTCAGGCTTCACGCCGCGACCTTTGCTCGCCTTCTGACCTATCCTGCTGTGTTGGCGGTCATTGGCTATGGCGCGCTAGCCTGGGCCCCGGCGCTTTACGAACGCCGCTTCGCGATACCGCCAAAATCGTCCGGCTTGGTGCTCGGGGGTCTCGTGGCCGCGGCCGGCCTGACTGGGACCCTGATCAGCGGCTTTCTCAGCGACCGATGGACGGCCAGGCAAGTTCCAGGCGCACGCCTTCGCGTCACCCTTGTCGCCTGGGCCTTGATCATTCCCGGCACGGTCGCCTGGCCGCTGGTAGGCGACGCCAGGCTGAGTTTCGCGCTGCTCGCCCTGACCGTCGGCTCCATCAGCCTGGCCCAAGCTGCAGCGCCCGCCGCCATACAGGATGTTGTGCCCAATCGGATGCGCGGCCAGGCCATTGCAGTCTATCTGTTGATCGCCGGTTTGTTGGGGATCGGCTTCGGCCCGACCGCGGTCGCCCTGATCACCGACAGGCTGTTTCACAGCGATGCCGCGCTGCCCTACTCCCTGGCCCTGATCGGTGCGCCCATGGCCCTGGCTGGGATGTGGCTCTCATGGTCGGGACTGAAACCTTACGCCCGCACTCAGGCCAAACTGCTAGGTGAGACGCTCTGACGGTCGGGTTGGGCGCTCAACCTTGCCCATATCAGAATGACTTTCTTCAGCCAGAATAAATCTTGCGTCGCCAAGCTGATCTCACTAAGAGCTATTGCGGCTTCGCGCGGGCGTGACGCCAAGCGGCGAAGGGTTGCGGGGCTCGCCTCAGCCAGGGGCGCTAGCCGCCGATCAGTCCAAAAGTCCCACCATTTCAATATATTCGAGCGACAGACTTCATGACCATCGAGCGAACAGAAAAGATCGTTGTCGCCGGCGCCGGCCTGATGGGCCGCGGGATCGCCCACGCCTTTGCCACCAGCGGCTATCAAACGGTGCTGTTCGATATCAGCGACGAGGCCTTAAGCGCAGCCCACGGCGCCATCGTCTCCATCGTCGCCGACGGCGCACGCCTCGGGAAATTAAGCGAGGAGGACGCCGACGCGGCTCTGGGGAGGCTCACCACCAGCACGACGATCAGCGACGCCGCGCGGGAAGGCGATCTCTTGGTCGAGACCGTCTCGGAGAGCCTTGCCACCAAGATCGCCGTGGTGAGAGCCGCCGAACCCTTGCTGGCGCCGGACGCCATTGTCGCCACCAACACATCGGCCCTCAGCGTGACGGAGATCGCCGCCGCGTGCCGGACGCCGCAAAGGGTGGCGGGCATGCATTTCTTCAACCCGGTTCACAAGATGCGCCTGATCGAGTTGGTGCGCGGGATCGCCACCGACGACACCACCGTCGCCAAGTTGAAAGGCTATGCCGACGCGCTTGGCAAAAGCTCCATCGTCGTCAACGAGTCGCCGGGCCTCACCACCAGCCGAATGTCCGCGCTCATGGGCAACGAGGCGATGTATATGCTGATGGAAGGCACGGCGAGCGCCGAAGACATCGACACCGCCCTGAGGCTGGGCTTCAACCACCCGATGGGACCGCTGGAACTGGGCGATCTCACCGGCTGGGACACCCGCCTATCGGTGCTTCGATATCTGCACGGCGCCTTGGGCGAGAAGTTTCGGCCATGCCCGCTCATCATCAAGATGGTTGCGGCGGGGCGACTGGGCCGCAAGGCCGGCCATGGTGTCTATGCCTATGACAATGGTCAGCGGGTGGCGGGTTCCGGACTGCGGGCCAGCGCGCTTTGACCGGAATTGTCATTGTCGACGCCGCGCGCACGCCCATCGGCCGTTTTCGCGGCGCGCTGAGCAGCATTCGCGCCGACCATCGCCGGGGGCGCGGAAAGCATGAGCCGGGCGCCGATGGGTGGCAACCGAGGCGTCCACGGCGAAGCTTTCGGCTGGAAGCCGCAGCAGCGCTTCGAGACTGTCTCGCAGGGCGAGGCCGCCGAGCGCGTGCTGACAAAGCGCTGTTCATCCACGATCGTTATGATCCGTTCGGGACAGGCCCGCGCGCCGCGGCCCGCCCATTCTTCCTGTCCGGGCGGCGCGTCGAACCCATTGCTGGCGACCTAGCCATTTTCATCGAGCGCGAAGAGTTCTGGCGCAACCGCGGCGCATCGGGCGTGCCCGGCGCAGCGTGACCGATCGACAACGATTTTCATATCAGATCCTCGCCGATCGCCGCGTTGCGTCTTCAGTCCGGCGACACCTGCGGCTTGCGGGCTGCTTCACCGCTTGACGAGCGCGACGTCCGACGCCTCCCGGTCCCAGGTGGCGTGTGTGCGCCCCTCATCACGAAGCTGATATTTGAGCACGCGTCCTTGCGGATTCTTGGGCAGGACCTCGCGAAATTCGATATATCGCGGCACCGCATAGTAGGGCACCTGGTCGAGCGCCCAGCGACAGAGCGCCTCTTCTGTGAGCTGCGCGCCGGGCTTGAGCACCGCGGTGACCTTCACGTCATCCTCGCCCACGGGCGAAGGCACCGCATGGACCGCGACCTCTTCGATCCCCTCATGACCCAGGAAGGCGGCTTCCATTTCAAAGCTCGAGATGTTTTCACCCCGTCGGCGCAGGTAGTCCTTCTTGCGGTCGACGAAGTAGAAAAAGCCGTCGTCATCGAACTTGCCGATGTCGCCGGTGTGCAGCCACATATTGCGCATGATCTTCTGGGTGTCTTCCGGGCGACGCCAGTAGCCCTGGAACATGATGTTGGGCTTCAGGGGCCGCACGACGATCTCGCCAGCCTGGCCGGGCGGCAGTTCGCGATCGTCATCGTCGAAAATTCGAACGTCGAAATCAGGAATGCGCTTTCCCGAAGAGCCAGGCGCTGCGT
>FTIF01005289.1_pt3 | contig 50310 bp, 49 predicted proteins | sample 1658001 | NCBI WGS metagenome assembly FTIF01 (sample SAMEA3914789, study PRJEB12502) | metagenome | biome: forest; material: soil | place: Canada | collected 2011-07-03 | depth 0.3 m | reverse complement strand
CTCCGGGAGAGGGGCAGGGGTGAGGGACGCACCTTCACCTTTCGATACTTCCAATCAGACAACGAAACCGCCATGACCGATCCGACCGAGTCAGCACCGAATGCCCTGCCCAAGCCGACCCGCCTGGCTCCCATCGTCACCCTCGATGCCAAGTTCTTCTGGGACGCGGCCGACAAGGGCGAGTTCGTCGGCGAAGGCTGTGCCGACTGCGGCAAGCTGCGCTTCCCGCCGCGCCCGATGTGCCCGCATTGCCATAGCGTCAGACGCAATGAAGTGAAGCTGTCCGGCCGCGGCACCGTCTATACCTGGATCCAGCCGCGCCATCCGGCGCCGTTCGGTTTCAAGGAACCGCCGATCGTCGCCACCATCGAGCTGGAGGAAGGCTATCGCCTGGTCTCCAACCTCTACGACATCGCGCTGGAGGACGTAAAGGCAGGGCTGCCGGTGGAAGTGTTCTTCGCGCCCACCATGGGCAACCATCAAGTGCCGGTGTTCCGGCCGCGTGCGAAATAAACCAATAAATAAGAGGAAATAACCATGGCACGCACTTTCCGTGAAGCCGCCATCGCCGGCATTGGCGCCACCGAATTCTCCAAGGCCTCCGGCCGCAGCGAGTTGCAGCTCGCCGCCGAATGCTCCAAGGCGGCGCTGGACGACGCCGGCATCCATCCGTCCGAAGTCGACGGCATGATCACCTTCACCATCGACAACAGCGACGAGATCGGCCTGTGCCGCTGCCTCGGTGTCAAGGACCTGGCTTATACCGCGCGCATTCCCGGCGGCGGCGCGGCCGCCGTGGCGACGATCTACCAGGCGATGGCCCTGGTCAACGCCGGCTTGTGCAACACCGTGCTGGTGTGGCGCGCCATGAACGAGCGCTCGCAGTACCGCTTCGGCCAGCCGCACACGCAGAACCTCGGCCCGCAGGCCGGCAACGGCACCGGCTCGCTGCTCTGGTGCATGCCCTTCGGCGCGCAGACCCCGGCCACCTGGGAATCCCTGGCGGCGCAGCGTTACATGCAGCAGTACGGCGTCACCAACGAAGACCTGGGCCGCGTCGCGGTGGCGCAGCGCAAGTACGCCGCTACCAATCCCGCTGCCTGGTTCTATGGCAAGCCGATCACGCTGGAAGAGCACCAGAGCTCGAAGTGGATCGTCGAGCCGATCCTGCGCCTGCTCGACTGCTGCCAGGAGAGCGACGGCGGCGTCGCCATCGTCATCACCAGCCTGGAGCGCGCCAAGGACCTGCGGCAGAAGCCGGTGAAGATCGTCGGCGCCTGCCAGTCGATCCCCTACAACGTGGAAGTGATCTCCAATTACTATCACGCCGATCTGTCGATGATGCCGGAAGCCGAGGGCACGGCGAAGCGCCTCTACGCCCAGACCGGCATGAAGCCGACCGACATGCAGGCAGCGATGATTTACGACGCCTTCACCCCGCAGGTGTTGAAGCAGATGGAAGGCTTCGGCTTCTGCAAGCGCGGCGAGGCCAAGGATTTCATTAAGAGCGGCCAGATCGACATCGACGGCATCCTGCCGGTCAACACCCACGGCGGCCTCATCGGCGAAGCCTACATCCACGGCATGAACAGCATCGCCGAGGGTGTGCGCCAGGTGCGCGGCACCGCCGTCAACCAGGTGAAGAAAGTCGAGCGCGTGCTGGTGTCGTCCGGCATGGCCGGCGCGATCTTCGAGAAAGTCTGAGGACGTGATGCCCGGCGAAACGTCGATCACCCTGCGTCTCGATTCCGGCGTCTCGTTGCCCGGTAACGGGCCGTTGCATGTCGCTGTGGAAGTGCGCGCGCCGCGCCAGGCCAGCCTCGGTGCGGCGCCGGTGATGCTGGTCTGCCTGCCCGGCGGCGGCATGAACCGCCGCTTCTTCGACCTGATGCCCGGCGGCGAAGCGGCCAGCGACATCAGCTTCAGCTTCGCACGGCAGATGGCGGGCCGCGGTTTCATCGTCGTCTTCATGGATCATCTGGGAGTCGGCGAGAGCGACCGCCCGGAAGACGGTTATCTGCTGACGCCGGAAGTGCTGGTCAACGCCAATCAGCATGCGCTGGAGCAGGTGCTGGCTGGCCTGCGTGCCGGCAGCCTGCTGGCCGACTTGCCGCCTTTGCCCGATCTGGTCAGCATCGGCGTCGGCCATTCCATGGGTGCCATGCTGACCTTGCTGCAGCAGGCGGCCTATCACCCGCATGCCGGGCTGGCGCTGCTCGGCTTCAGCACGCGCGGCATGCCCGAGTACCTGATTCCCGAGGCCAAGGCGCTGGCCGCCGACACCCAAGCGGTGCGGGCCGAGCTGGTGCGCCTGGCCAAGGCCACTTTCGTCGTGCCGTATCCTGAGGTAAAGCCTTCGCCGCAGTCGAACAGCCTGTTTGCCGGTGCCGCCGCCGAGGCTCGCGGCGTCGAAGCGATCAAGGCGGCGCGCGACAAGATGCTGCCGGTGACGGCCTTCATGTCGATGCTGCCGGGCAATGTCGCGCCGGAGGCGGCGCAGATCGAGGTGCCCCTGTTCCTGGCCCTGGGCGAGCGCGACATCGCCGGGCCGCCGCACCAGGTCCCCGCGGCGTTTACCAAAAGCCGCGACCTGAGCTTGCACATCCTGCCGGAAACCGGACACAGTCACTTCCTGTTTCCGGCCCGCACCGGATTGTTCAACCGCCTCGGCGGCTGGGCACGGCTGGTGGCGGAAAGCGTATAAAAGTAACCATTAAGTCTGGAGATTCGAGATGGCGGTAGCACTGAAAGCCGGCGCAAAGCTGAAAAGCGCGGTCTGCGACACGCAGTTGATGGTGGTGAAAGCCCCCGCGGGCGAGTACGACATCCGCTGCGGCGGCGTCGAAATGCTGGCCGGCACGGCCACTGCGCCGGAAGGCGCCCAGCTCGATCCGGCCCTGGCCGGAGGCACCCTGATCGGCAAGCGCTATGTCGATGCGGAAGAGAAGGTCGAACTGCTCTGCACCAAGGGCGGCAAGGGCTCAGTAGTGCTGAACGGCGTGGCCATGGAAATCAAGCAGGCCAAGCAGCTGCCGTCGTCAGATTGATGGCCTGTCCGTATTACGAATGACTTCACTCTCAAACGTCATGCCGGCTCGAGTTTTTAACCAGCTGTTTCCGCAACTCCTATCTGAACCATGAACATCGCGACCATCCTCGACATGGCCGCCGAGGCGTTCGGCGATCGCACCGCCGTGGTTTCCGGCTCCACCCGCATGACTTACGCCGAGCTGCGCACTGCCGCACAACGCGCGGCAGGGGCCATCCGTGCCAGCAAGGCCGCCTATGTGGCCTTGCTCGACGTGAATACCCCGGCCGCACCGGTGGCGATCTTCGCAGCTGCCTACGCCGGCGTGCCCTACGTGCCGCTCAACTACCGCCTGACCAGGGTCGAGATCAACGAGCTGGTCGAGCGCATCGCGCCGGCCTATCTGATCACCAGCGCCGACTATCGCGCGCTGCTGCAGCCGCGCAGCGATATCCAGATAGTCGACCGCGCCGAATTCCTCGATCTGCCGGAGTCGCTGGCCGAAGGCCTGCCTGAGCCGGGCGATGATCCGCGCGCGGTGGCGGTGCAGCTGTTCACCAGCGGCACCACCGGCAAGCCCAAGGCGGCGATCCTGCGCCATGAGAACCTGATGTCCTACATCGTCGGCACGGTGGAGTTCGCCGCGGCCGAAGAGGACGATGCCATCGTCGTCACGGTGCCGCCGTATCACATCGCCGGCATCTCCTCGGTGCTCAGCTCCACCTACGCCTGCCGCCGCATGGTGCAGCTCGACGGCTTCGACGCGCGCACCTGGCTGCAGGCCTGTCGCAGCGAGAACGTCAGCAATGCCTTCCTGGTGCCGACCATGCTCAGCCGCATCGTCGATCACCTGAGCGAGCAGGGCGAGGGCGCCGGGTTGCCGGCCCTGCGCTCCATCGCCTATGGCGGCGGCAAGATGCCGCTGAGCGCCATCCAGCGCGCCATGAGCCTGTTCCCGCAGGTCGATTTCACCAATGCCTATGGCCTGACCGAGACCAGCTCCACCGTGGCCGTGCTCGGCCCGGACGATCACCGCGTCGCTGCCGCCAGCGAAGACCCGCTGGTGCGCAAGCGCCTGTCCTCGGTGGGCAAGCCGACCGGCGCGGTGGAAATCGCCATCCGCGACGAAGACGGCGCGCTGCTGGGCGCCAACCAGCCTGGACTGGTGTTCGTGCGCGGTGGCCAGGTGTCCGGCGAGTACCTGTCCCTGGGTAGCGCCCTCGATGCGGACGGCTGGTTCTCCACCCGCGACCGCGGTTATCTGGACGATGAAGGCTTCCTGTTCCTCGAAGGCCGCGCCGACGACGTCATCGTCCGCGGCGGCGAGAACATCTCCCCCGGCGAGATCGAGGACGTGCTGCTGAGCCACCCGGCTGTCGCCGACGCGGCGGTGGTCGCGGTGCCCGACGAGCAGTGGGGCGAGGGCGTCGGCGCCGCGGTGGTGCTCAAGGAAAACGCCCAGGTCAGCATCGCCGAGTTGCAGGACCTAGTAAAGCAGCGCCTGCGCTCCTCGCGCGTGCCGCAGGCCATCGTGTTCCGCGATGCCTTGCCCTACAACGAGCTGGGCAAAGTGCTGCGCCGCGTCATCCGCCAGGAATTCGCCGAAGCCAAACCCGTCGCGTCAGCCTGAATCCCGTAACGCCGCCATCGTAGGGCCGGCTGTGCCCGCCGCATCTCCCAAATCCAGGGGAGGCTGGTGGGCTTGGCAGGTCCTACGACGGCGCGGTGTTTGTGAACGAAATGAACCATGACGGACCGGGCCGCGGCGGAATAAGCTTCGGCATGTCCGCTGCATTTGCCGATGATTCCAGGGACTCGGTCCCCGATGTCGCCGCCGCCTACGCGGCGCGGTTACTGGATTCGTTGGGGTTGAAGCCATCGCCGGCCTTGCGCACGCCCAATCAGCATCCTGCCATCGCCTGGGCCGCTTCAGGGTTGATGGAGCTGAGCGGCCCCGCCGACGGTGCGCCGCAGATGTGCCCGGTTCCCCTCGCGGCTTGCGCCGACGGCGCGCTTACCGCTCTGGCCAGCCTGGCACCGCAGACCGATCTCGACGGTCTGCGCGGTGCGCAGCTGCTGGCCGAGCGAGCGGCCATCATGGGCCTGCGCCGGTCCGGTCCGGTTTCTCCCGGCGGGGCTTGTCGCCTGTATCAGACAGCGGACGGCTGGATCGCATTGAACCTGGCACGCCAAGATGATTGGTCCTTGTTGCCGGCCTGGCTGGAGCTGGCCGAGATTCCGACGGTTGCTGCATTGCCGCAGCTGATCGCTGAACGCCGTTCGCAGGAGCTGGTGGAGCAGGGGCGATTGCTGGGCCTGGCGGTTTCGGCCGATCAGCCTCCGCATGCAGGGACTTCGGATTGGTTTTCGGTGATTGCCGAAGGCAAGCCGCGGCCGCCCGGCAAGCAGCGCGCGCCTCGTGTTGTCGACCTGTCCTCCCTCTGGGCCGGTCCCTTGTGCAGCCACCTGCTGCAGCGCCTCGGTGCCGAGGTGATCAAGGTGGAAAGCCCGGCTCGCCCGGATGGAGCCAGGCAGGGGCATCCGGGGTTTTTCGATCTACTGAATGCAGGCAAGCGCTGCGTCGCCATCGATCCCCGGCAGGAGTCGGGCCGCGAACAGTTGCGCGCGCTCCTCGCCAGCGCCGACATCGTCATCGAGGGCTCGCGCCCGCGCGGCCTGCGCCAGCTCGGCATCGATGCGGAGCAACTGGTGCGCGATAGCTCGGGGCTGAGCTGGATCGCCATCAGCGGCCACGGCCGCGGCGAGCCGCAGGAGAACTGGGTGGCGTACGGCGACGATGCCGCCGTCGTAGCGGGCTTGTCGCAGCTGATGTTCCAGGCCACCGGACAGCACCTGATCTGCGGCGACGCCATCGCCGATCCGCTGACCGGCCTGCACGCTGCCTTGGCGGCCTGGGCCAGTTACCTCAGCGGCGGCGGGCGACTGCTGTCGCTGGCCCTGAGCGGGGTGGTGGCGCATTGCATCGCCTTCGATCTGCCCGGGACGGAAGCAGCGCTGGGTGAGCGGCAACTGCAATGGACGGCGCTTGCGCACCGAAGCGGCGTTTGCCCGCCGCGTGCGCGGCCGGTGACGGCCGCCGCGCATGCCCTGGGCGCGGATACAGCTGCGGTGCTGGCCGGGCTGGGCATCGCATGCTGATCCGCCAGGCCGAAATCAATTTCCGCGAAGTCGTCGACCTGCGCATCGCGAATGGGCGCATCGCCGCCATCGCTGCGCAGCTGCCGGCGCAGGATGGCGAAATGCTGATCCAAGCCAGCGGCGCGGCCCTGCTGCCGGGCCTGCACGATCATCATCTGCACCTGGCTTCCCTGGCGGCATCGCGGGCCTCGCTGCAGTGCGGGCCGCCGCAGCTGCATGGCGCCGCCGAACTGGCCGAGACGCTTAAAGAGCAGGGTGGCGGCACCGGCTGGCTGCGCGGCATCGGCTATCACGAGTCGGTGGCGGGCGAGATCGATCGCCACTGGATCGACCGCAGCCTGTCCTGCCGGCCGGTGCGCATCCAGCATCGCGGCGGCCGGCTGTGGGTGCTCAACTCGCTGGCACTTCAGGTGCTGGGTGTCGGCGACGCCGGCGATGATCCGCTCGAGCGCATCGACGGCAAGCTCAGCGGCCGCCTCTACGACAACGACACCTGGCTGCGTCAGCGCCTCGGCCGCGAGCGGCCCAACCTGGCGGAAGTCAGCCGCCATCTGGCCAGCCTGGGAGTGACCGGCGTCACCGACACCAGCCCCAACAACTCGCCGGAAGAAGTGCGCTGGTTGCGGCAGGCGCAGCGGCGCTGCGAGTTGTTGCAGGAAGTGCTGGTGATGGGCGATGCCAGCCTGGATGGCTTCGACGCCGGGCCGGCCATCTGCGCTGCCGAGGTGCCGCGCCTGCTGATCGGCCCGCGCAAGTTCCACCTGCACGAGGCGCATTTGCCGGACTACGAGACCCTATGCGCCGATATCCGCTGCGCCCACCAGGCCGGGCGCAACGTCGCTTTCCACTGCGTCACGCGCACCGAGCTGGTATTCACCCTGGGCGCCTTGCGTGAGGCAGGTACCTGTCCGGGCGATCGCATCGAGCATGCCTCGGTCACGCCGCCGGAGCTGCTGGATGAGTTTCGGCAATTGGGGCTGACCGTGGTGACCCAGCCCGGCTTCATCGCCGAGCGCGGCGACCGCTATCTCGCCGAGGTGGATGCCGCCGATCAGCCCTGGCTGTACCGGCTCAAGGCATTTCTCGATGCCGGCGTGCCGCTGGCCGGCAGCACCGATGCTCCGTTCGGCGAAGCCGAGCCGTGGAAGGCGATGGATGCAGCCGTGGCACGCCGCTCCGCCGGGGGGCAGGTCATCGGGGCTGCCGAGGCACTCAGTCCGGAGCAGGCGCTGGCCTTGTTCACCTCGCCGCTGCACGCGCCGGGGCAGGCGCTGTGCCGCATTGAAATCGGCGCCGCCGCCGACCTGTGCCTGCTCGATGCGGCCTGGGGCAGGGTGCGCCTGGACCTGGCTTCGGTGCGGCCGCGGCTGACCCTGCGCTGTGGACGGGTGATCTGGGCGCGTTCAAACCCGCCCTAATGGAGTAGGCGGTGCGTCGGCCGATTTGCAAAGCTTGGCCGCCGACATCCGAATCGGCGGCTCAGGAGGAGTACCCATGAAGCATCAAAGCCAGGCGCGTTACCCGGCCCCGTCGGACGTGGTGATGCGGATGTTCACCGACAAGGCCTTCCATACCCGCAAGCTCGATGCGATGGGCCTGAAGGACTACCAGATTCTCGATCACACCCTGAAAGGCGCCGATTTCCGCATCAGGATCCGGCGCAAGGTGCCGATGCAGGCGCCGGCCTTGGTGAAGAAATTCTTCCCGGCCGAATCCACGGTGGTCAACGAGGAACGCTGGAACACCAAAAGCAGGACCGGCAGCGTGGTGGTGGAGCCGCAAGGCGTGCCGCTGGAGATGTCGTGCGTTACCGCACTGAAGGACCAGGGCGGTGAATGTATCGTCAGTTTCGACTGGACCGTCAAGGCGAAGATTCCCCTGGTGGGTGGAGTGCTGGAGAAATTCGTCATTTCCGACATGGAAAGGCTCGCCGCCGAAGAGACTGCGATCGCCATCCGCATGCTCGAGGGCTATCGCTGAAAAAGCCGGAAAAAGGCCCCATCCGGCCCCGGTAATCCCCTGTTTTTCATGCCCGCCGTTCAAATCGATAAAACCCTAATCGGTTTGGACGAGGCGCCTATCGGGGGTCGCGCTACCATTCCTGCAGTGGCAAATGCGGATGCCGACAATCGGCCAGGCGGGGACTTTCCCTTGCCGGTCGTGATTGCTCAGGTGGCCGATGATGCTTTCCAGCACGCCGTGCAAATGCACGAAAAAAGGATCGGCGCGACGGGAAGGCGAAGACCGCAGCAAGGATTGCGTAAGCGTCTTCGCCATCGGCGAATCAGAACCACAATGGACTCCAACAGGGTCCGGTGCCTTTGAGGAAATCGTAATGAAAATGAAGTTAGTCGCTGCGTCGTTGATGCTGGTTGGCGGGATCGGCCTGCCCCTGCACACGGCGTTCGCCAAGGTTCCCGCCGACAAGGCCAAGGAACTCGACGGCCCCAGGCTGACCTGCATGGGCGCGGAAAAAGCCGGCAGCCCCGGCGGCGTCGCCGCCTTCACCGGCAAGTATGTCGGCACCTGGCCCGGCATCAAGGGCAAGGAAGGCTACGAGCCCGGCCCCTTCGCCGACGAGAAGCCGACCCTCACCATCACCTCGCAGAACATGTCGCAGTACGGCGACAAGCTGACCGAGGGCATGAAGACGATGCTGACCAAGTATCCGCAATCGTTCCGCATGAACGTGTACCCAAGCCATCGCGATTTCGGCTATCCGGCCTGGGTCTGCGACACCACCAAGAAGAACGCGGTGACCTCCGAAGTGGTGCACGACGGCAAGGGCGTCACCGGCACTTCCGGCAGCATTCCGTTCCCGTTCCCGGCCAGCGGCATCGAGGCGGTGTGGAACACCATCGACCCGTTCCGCGCCTGGACCGAGGACGCCGTGGTCGACATCGCCGACGTCTACGCCAACGGCACCATCGCCTGGGGCAAGCAGCACTTCTTCGTGCTGGCGCCGGCCAACGATCCGAACAAGCGCGGCTCCTACCAGGACAAGATCAACGCCTATTTCTACACCGGCTACATGCTGCCGCAGCGCGAGAAAGGTTTCGTCGCGGTCGGTTATCAGCCCAACGACTTCAACAACGACGCCACCCAGTCCTGGCAGTACCTGCCCGGCATCCGCCGCGTGCGCGAAGCGCCGGAAGTGGGCTTCGACTACCCGGTGCCGCCGGCCGGCCAGCGCACCGTGGACGACGACTACGGCTTCAACGGCTCGCCGGAACGCTATACCTGGAAGCTGGTGGGCAAGAAGGAACTGTACGTCCCCTACGACAACTTCAAGATCAACGACACCTCGATCAAGTACAGCGACCTGATCAAGCCGAACACGGTCAATCCCGAGTACGAGCGCTACGAGATGCACCGCGTCTGGGTGATCGAGGGCAACCTCAAGCCCGGCGTGCGCCACATCTATAGCAAGCGCATCCTCTACGTCGACGAGGACTCCTGGCTGACGCTGTGGGCCGACAACTACGACGCGCGCGGCCAGATGTATCGCATCACCCTGATCAACTACCACTACTCGCAGGAATCCAGTTCCTGGCATCGCGCGGTTTCGGTCTATCACGACCTTACCGCCAACGCCTATGAAGCCGGTTACCTGGTCAACGAGGCGCAAGGCGACAAGTGGTGGAAGCTCAATCGCAGCAACATCACCCCGGCCCTGTTCACGCCGGATGCCGCGGCGCGCGGCGGTCACTGAGTTTTTGGGGAGCATCCCCCTCTCCATTCCGGTGAGGGGCGGGGTGAGGGGCGTCGTATCGACAGGGTGCTCACTGCATCGATACGGCGCCCCTCATTCGTCCCTACGGGACACCCTCTCCTGCGGGGAGAAGGAATTCGCGGAAAAATGCGGGCCAGGATCGAGACAGTAAAAGCATGAAGAGCGTATTCCTCACCGGCGCCAATGTCGGCCAGGCGAATCTGCTGGCGAAGAAGCTGGCGGGGCGCGGCTGGAAGGTATTCGCCGGCGTGCTGCCCGGCGCGCCGACCGATCTGGTCAGCGTCGGCGACATCACAGTGATTGAGCAGGACGTTTCCAGCACTGATTCGGTAAAAAAGAGTGCCGAGACTGTCGCGGCCGCCCTCAAGGGGCAGGGGCTGAACCTGCTGATGAATGTGGCCGGCGTGGCCAACATTGCCGTCGGCGTGATCGAGGCGGTCGATCTCGACGAGATGCAGCGGCTGTTCAACATCAACGCTTTCGGCCAGTTCCGCGTGGTGCAGGCCTTCCTGCCGCTGCTGCGCCAGGCCGCTCCGGACGCGCGCATCATCAACTACAGCTCCGGCGCCATCCTGGCCAACCCGATCGGTGCCGGCCCCTACAACATGACCAAGCACGCCATTCACGGCATGACCCTGACCCTGCGCCACGAACTGGCGCCGTTCGGCATCCAGGTCACCTCCATCATCCCCGGCGGCGTGCTCACCGGCATGTCGGCCAACGCGCACCAGAACACCCGGACCACCTGGAACAAGCAGCCGGAAGCGGTGCGCAAGGCCTACGAACCATTCCTCGGCAAGGTGATGATGCAGGTATTGCCGGACATGCTGGAAAAATCCGGCAGCACGCCGGAACAGGCGGTTGACGAGGCGTTGAAGATCATCGAGCTGAAGCGTTGGAAGCCGATGCACTACGTCGGCAGGGATGTGAAGCCGATGGGCCTGATGCGCCGCCTCCTGTCGGACAGCCAGCTGGAGCAGTTGATGCGCTCGACGTTCAAGATTCCTTCCTACAAAAAAGCCTGAAGAGCCAGCCATGAACGCAGTCCTGAAGGAAGTCAGCGCCGTCCGCAGCGCTTTCGAGCGCATCGCCGCCCGCGCCCCGGACCTGGTGGAGACCACGGCGGAACAGCGCATCGCCAAGATCCGCAAGCTGCTCGCGGCCATCCTCGAGGCGCGCCCGAAGATCCACGAAGCGGTGCGCAAGGAACTGGGCCTGTGCGACACCGACATCGACGCGCAGCTGCTGATGGTCAAGGCCGAGTGCGAATTCATCATCAAGCATCTGAAGCAGTGGATGCAGCGCCAGCCGGTGAAGGGCTCGCTGATGACGCTGGGCAAGAAGAGCTATATCCAGTACGAGCCCAAGGGCGTGGTGCTGAACCTCGCCACCTGGAACGCGCCGTACGCGATCAGCTTCGTCCCGGCCCTGGGCGCCATCGCCGGCGGCAACGGCGTCATCATCAAGCCGTCCGAACTGGCGCCGCATTCGGCCCAGGTCATCGCCGACATCGTGCGCGCGGCCCTGCCGGAAGACGAGGCCACGGTGCTGCAGGGCGGCCCCGAAGTGGCGCAGGAGCTGCTGGCGCAGCCGTTCAACCACATTTTCTACATCGGCGGCCATCAGGTCGGCCGGCTGGTGATGCGCGCCGCGGCGGAGTATTTCGCCTCCATCACTCTGGAGATGGGCGGCAAGAATCCGACCATCGTCGACAAGAGCGCCGACATCGAGGACGCCGCCCGCAAAATCAGTTGGGGCCGCCTCAGCAATGCCGGGCAGGTGTGCATCGCGCCGGACTATGCCCTGGTGCACGAGTCGGTGCAGCACCAGTTCGTGGAAGCGTTGCAGCGCTCGATGACGGCCATGTTCAATGCCAACGGCAAGGGCTTCGACCAGTCGCCCGAGTACCCGCGCATCATCAACCAGCGGCATTTCGAGCGTATCCGCGATCTGATCGAGGATGCCCGCGACAAGGGCGCCAGCATCGTCTTCGGCGGCCAGAGTAATTCAGCGGAACGCTTCATCGCCCCGACCGTCATCACCAACGTCAGCGACGACATGAAGATCATGCACGACGAGATCTTCGGCCCGGTGATCGCGGTGGTGCCGTTCCGCAAGCGCGAGGACGTGCTGCGCATGGTGCGCAGCAAGCCCAAGCCGCTAGCGCTTTACATCTACGCCAAGGACCGCGCGGAGATCGATTTCTACCTGCGCCACACCACCTCGGGCAGTACCGTGGTGAACCACAATATGATCCAGTCCGGTACCAATCCCTGCCTGCCGTTCGGCGGCGTCAACGCCAGCGGCATCGGGCGGCTGGGTGGCTGGTACACCTTCAACGAGGTCTCCAACTCACGCGCCGTGGTGGAGGAGGGGCCGCCGCTGGACAAGAACCCCAATGCCTTCTTCCCGCCGTATACCGACAAGTACAGGAAGATGGCAAACTCGATGCTGGGGCGGCCGATCATCGTCGCCGACGGCCTAGTCAAGGCCATCAACGGCGTGATCAAAATCAGCAGCATTTTTTCGAAGAAGTAGGCTAAGCTCTGGCCTCGAGTTGGTGAGGATTTTGCGGGAGAGAGGGTGTGGTTATCTGTGCTGCCGGTTTCGGGGGAAATTGGCGCCGGAGTAGTTGGGAGCATGCCGCCATGGATGGCCTATACAAGCAATGACGAAGCAAAGCCCTGGCACGCAAGTCCCGGGGCTTTCTTTTTGCTGGCTTTCAATCCCATTGGACTGAACAGAATTGCCTGGCCGTGGTCCATAGCGGGCAGGGCGCCATGATGATTTCCGGCCTGCGAATCAGATGCACAGTGCCTGCGATCACGGCGGGACGATAAATTTCGCCTATCGTGCCGTTAAAATATGACTATAAGCAGTCAAATGACTGCAAAATCACTAATTCTGTAATCTGTGACCAAAATGTCTTGCATTGCCGGTGTGCCCTCCCTATAATGTTGCAATGCAACATAAGGAGGCTGCCATGCACCCCTTGCCTATCGTTGGTCTCGTCATCGGCTTGTTTCTGGTCTGTTCTCTGCTGCTGACAGTCCTGATCTTCACGGACTGGCTGGCGGAACGCCGCTTGAACTCACCCAGGCACGATGCGCTGCAACTCAACCTGGATTCGCTGATCAGCGAACTCACCATCTACGCCTGAGCCTGACGCCGGCGGCAGATGAGCTGTGGACTGAAGTCGGGCCAAGCCGCCTTAGCGGCCGTCTGAGAATCCGCGACGCCGCTCCTTGAACGGCGTCGCGGCGATTCCTGCCAGGCTGTCAGCCGGCTCAATCCCGGCGTTTAGACCAGACTGGGTTGGGGATCAGGGCTTGCCCTTCGGCTCCGCTTTGCGATCCTGCTCCATCGAACGATCCTGCTGCTGGCCCTTCGCGTCGCGTGAAGGGTCATGCGAGCCGTGCTGACCGCTGCTGTGGCCGGAATCGTCCTGCCGCTGCTGTCCGGAACGCTGCTGCGAGCCCGGCTGCTGTCCGCCGTGTTGCTGGCTTTGCGGCTGCGAACCGTGCTGCTGCCGGCCCTGCTCGTTTTGGTGCTGCTGGCCGGCGCGCGGCTCTTCCCGCTCGACATCCGGTTGGCCCGGGCGTTTTTCCGAATGATCCTTCTGCTGTTTGGACATGGTTGCCTCTCCTTCCATGAAATGGCCACGTGTCGTGGGCAGGAGCTGTTTTGTCCCTGCCTAGTTAGGAACAGCCTGAAACGGGGGAGTTCAATCGGATTTCGGGCAAATCCCGCCGGATTTGCCCCCCGCAGCCCTGTTGCCGCCGGGAAATCCGCCTAGCGCTGGGATTCCAGCGATTCCCAGCGTGCGTAAGCCGTCGTCAGCTCGGCGCCGATCGCGGCCAGGCGTTCCTGGATGATCACTGCCCTGGCCTTGTCGCGCTGGTAGATGCTGCCGTCGCTGAGCTGTTCGGACAGCTGGCCCTGTTCGGCCTCCAGCTTCTCGATCAGGCCGGGCAGGGTGGCCAGCTCGCGCTGCTCTTTGTAATTGAGTTTGGTAACGGGGAGCTTTGTAGTGGATTTCGCCGACGCTGCGGCCTGCTGCCGGGGAGCGGACGACGCGCTGGCTTTGTTGTCGCTCTTGCCCGATCCCGGCGAGAAGCGCTGGCGCAGCCAATCCTGGTAGCCGCCGATGTATTCGCCGATGCGGCCGCGGCCTTCGAACACCAGGCAGCGGGTCACCACGTTATCGAGGAACTCGCGGTCATGGCTGACCAGCAGCACGGTGCCGCTGTACTCGCCGAGCTTTTCCTCCAGCAGGTCCAGCGTCTCCACATCGAGGTCGTTGGTCGGCTCGTCCAGCACCAGCAGGTTGGAGGGCTGGGCGAACAGGCGCGCCAGCAGCAGGCGCGAGCGCTCGCCGCCGGACAGGGCCTTCACCGGGCTGCGCGCCCGGTCCGGCGTGAACAGGAAGTTCTGCAGATAGCTCATCACGTGCAGCTGGTTGCCGTCGATCTCGACGAAGTCCTTGCCGTCGCCGATGTTCTCGTAAACCGGCTTGTTCTCGTCCAGCAGCGCGCGCAGCTGGTCGAAGTAGGCCACCTGCAGGTTGGTGCCGTTCTTCAGCGTGCCGCTGTCCGGCGCCAGCTTGCCCAGCAGCAGGTTCAGCAGGGTGGTTTTGCCGGCGCCGTTGGGGCCGATGATGCCGAGCTTGTCGCCGCGCAGTAGGGTGGTGGAGAAATTGTTCACCAGCACCCGCTCGCCGCGGGCGAATGTCACGTTCTCCGCTTCCACCACCAGCTTGCCGGAGCGTTCCGCTTCCTGCACCGCCAGCTTGACCTGCCCGGGCAGGCGGCGCCGCGCGCGATCCTCGTCGCGCAGCTTGTACAGGCGCTCGACGCGGCCCTGGTTGCGGGTGCGGCGCGCCTCGATGCCCTTGCGGATCCAGGTTTCTTCCTGCGCCAGCCGCTTGTCGAACAGGGCGCCCTGCTGCGCTTCGGCGCGCAATGCCTCTTCCTTGCGACGCAAGTAGTCGTCGTAAGTGCCGGGCCAGCTGCGCAGGATGCCGCGATCCAGCTCGATGATGCGCGTCGCCAGGCGGCGCAGGAAGGCGCGGTCATGGGTGATGAACAGCAGGGTGCCGTTCCAGCCGAGCAGGAATTCCTCCAGCCAGGCGATGCTGTCAATATCCAGGTGATTGGTCGGTTCGTCCAGCAGCAGCAGGTCCGGCTCCGCCACCAGGGCCTGCGCCAGCAGGGTGCGGCGCTTGAGGCCACCGGAGAGCGCGGCGAATTCGATATCGCCGTCGAGGTCCAGGCGCGTCAGCACCGCTTGCACCCGGCTGTCCAGCGACCAGCCGTCATGTGCTTCCAGCGCGCTCTGGATGTCGCCGAGCGCTTTCATGTTGTCCGGATCGTCGTGCAACAGGCGGTGGTATTCGGCCACCAGGCGGCCGGCTTCGCCCAAACCTGCCGAGGCGATCTGGTAGACCGTGCCCGCCAGGCCCTTCGGCACATCCTGCGGCAGCTGCGCCACACGCAGATTCTGGGCGCGCACGATATCGCCGCCGTCGGGCAAAATGCTGCCGGCGATCAGCTTCATCAGGGTAGACTTGCCCGTGCCGTTGCGCCCTACCAGGCACAGCCGCTCGCCGCGCTCCAGCGTCAATTCCACCTTGTCGAGCAGCACAGTGCTGCCCAGGTTCAGGCTCAGATTTTTCAGGTTCAGCAGCATGGCGGACGCGGCGGGAGGATTCAGGCGCGCTATTGTAGTCGCTGCGGACCGGCCACATGATCGGGCAGAGGCTGCTGGAGCATTGCCAGCGACAGGCGAGGCTCCGGGTTAGGCTAGGCGGCATCCGCGAACCATTCCGGACCATTTTTATTTTTTGAAGGACTTTAAATGAACAGAAGTTTCCCTTCCGTCGGCCATTTCCCGAAAGCGGCCGATCCCGAGGAAACCCCGGGTGCGGAAGCGGCCACGCCGCCCCCGCCCGCCATCAACGAACTGGAACTGCGCCTGCTCAACCAGCGCAAGGTCCTGATCTTCGGCGAGATCAACGACAAGCTGGCGCGGGACGTGGTGGCGCGGCTGCTGTTCCTGGCCAGCGAGTCGGACAAGCCGATCGACGTCTATATCAACTCCCCCGGTGGCCACGTCGAGAGCGGCGACACCATCCACGACATGATCCGCTTTGTCGATGCCCTGGCCCCGGTGCGCATCATCGGCACCGGCTGGGTCGCCAGCGCCGGCGCCACCATCTTCCTGGCCGGTGCCAAGGAACGGCGTCTGTGCCTGCCCAACACCCGCTTCCTGCTGCACCAGCCGCTGGGCGGCATCCGTGGCCGTGCCGGCGATATCGCCATCGAGGCGCGCGAAATCGTCAAGATCCGCGAGCGCATCAACCGCCTCATTGCGCGCGAAACTGGCCAGACGTACGAGAAAGTGACGCAGGACACCGACAGCAATCACTGGATGAGCGCCGAGGAGGCGATCACCTACGGCATGGTCAGCCGCATCATCGAGAACGCAAAGGGCTTGTAAAGCCATCGGCGATTTGGCCACAGGCACGGCTCCATGACCCAGACCGAAGGAAACGCCCGCCGCATCGTGCACCTGCTGCCGGCCAAGCCGGCTGCGTTGACCGGCACGGCCGAGGTGTTGCGCGCGCTGCCGCGGCGTGAGCAGCGCCGCGTCGGCTCGTTCGTGTTCTTCGATCACTTCGGCCCGCACGAAACCGCCTCCGGGGCGATGGATGTGCCGCCGCATCCGCATGTGGGGCTGCAGACCGTCACCTACCTGTTCTCCGGCGCCATCGAGCACCGCGACTCCCTTGGCTCGGTACAGGTCATCAGCCCGGGCGACGTCAACTGGATGACCGCCGGCCGCGCCATCACCCACGCGGAAACGGTGGTGCGGGGCGCCGCTGCCCTGCACGGCATCCAGACCTGGGTCGGGCTGCCGCGCGAGCGGCGCAAGATGGAGCCGGCGTTTGAGCATTTCGCGGCAGCGGCACTGCCGAGAGTCGAATTTCCCGGCGCGGTGGTGCGGGTCATCGCCGGTGCCCTGGGTGAGCACCAATCGCCGGTGCCGACCTTCCTGCCGCTGACTTATCTGGACCTGAGCCTGCAGGCGGGCGCGGAACTTGCGTTACCGCTCCATCCGGATCATGAGCTGGCCTTGTATGTCGCAATCGGAGAGGTGACACTGGACGGGACAGCTGTCCCCAGTGGCGTGCTCGCCACCCTCAGCGTCGGGGGCGATACCCTCCGGCTGAGTTCGACACAAGGGGCGCGTGCCCTGCTGTTTGGCGGCGTGCCGCTGCCGGAGCCCACCGCAATCTGGTGGAATTTCATTGTGGATAGTGTCGAGGAGGGGCGTGCGTGCGAGGCGGACTGGAAGGCGGGCAGGTTTCCGCGGGTGCCGGGTTTCGCATGAAACCGTACCCGGCAATACGCACGCCGCTGCGCCTGGCGCTGGTGCTCGCCCTGTCCGTTTGCAGCGGACAGGTTCTGGCCCAGTCGGCTTCCGCGCCACCGCCCGCGCCGCCACCGCCTGCCGAGCAGGCCAAGCCAGCCGATGCATCGCCCTTGCAGATCGCTCCCGCGCCCGAACCCATCGTCGGGGCAGGCGAGCATGCGGATACGCCGAGCACCACCGCCAACGTCAAGCTGCCCCGCGTCAATGTCCAGGGCCAGCGCAATGTCTTCAACGATAACGACAAGAAGCTGAAGGAGTTGCAGGACAACCTGCCGTGCGCCGGCTGCGACGCCACGCCGCACGTCAAGAAGAAACTGGTGAAACGCGTGCTTGAGGCAGTCGGCGAGCGGGTGCTGCCGACCGAAGCGCCGGATCACAGCGACCGCGATCCCAACGACAAGGCCGCCGAATTCTCGCAGCAGAACGCGTGCAACGCCGCCAACGTCGGCGGCTGCATCCAGGACAACCTCAAGCCCTGAGACACACCTGTGGCACGCAGCCGCGGGCGTCGGAACAGAACGGGCTAGGCCTTGGCGTACTTGCTGCGCAGCAGCTTCTTGTCCAGCTTGCCGACGCTGGTCTTCTCCAGCGCTTCCACCAGCAGCACCTGGTCCGGCACGCCGTACTTCGAGATGACGCCGCGGTCGGCATAGCCGCCGATATGCCGGCGCACTGCTTCCGGGTCGATGCTGGCCTGCGCCTTGGGCACCACCAGCGCCAGCGGACGCTCGCCCCATTTGGCGTCATGCACGCCGATCACCGCCACTTCGCTGACGCCGGGGAACTGCGAAATGATGTCCTCCAGGTCGAGCGAGGAGATCCACTCGCCGCCGGTCTTCACCACGTCCTTGACGCGGTCGGCGATGTGCAGGAAGCCGTCCTCGGAAAAACTGCCGATGTCGCCGGAATGCAGTGAGCCGCCCTGCCACAGTTCTTCCGACTTCTGAGGATCGTTCAGATAGCCCTGGGTCAGCCAGGGCGAGCGGAACACGATCTCGCCGGTGCTCTTGCCGTCGCGCGGCAGCGGCTGCATCTTGTCGTCCACCGCGCGCACATCGCATAGCACCACCGAGCGCCCGGCGCGTCCGCGCAAGGACGCCTGCGTGTCGATGTCCTGCTTCAGGTCTTCGCTGGAGAGATGGTTGACGATCTGCAGCGGCCCGGTTTCGGACATGCCGTAGCCGGAGTAGACGTCGATGCCGCGCTCCAGCGCCGCCTTCGCCAGCCCCTTCGACATGGCCGAGCCGCCGATCACCATCTTCAGCTTCGACAGGTCCACATCCTTGCCGGCCGGATGGTTGATCAGCATGTGCAGCAGGGTCGGCACGCAGTGCGAATGGGTTACGCCTTCCTCGCGGATCAGCTTAAGCAGCAGCTCCGGCACATAGCGGCCCGGGTAGATCTGCTTGATGCCCAGCAAGGTCGCGGCAAACGGCATGCCCCAGCCGTGCACATGGAACATCGGCGTGATCGGCATGTACACGTCTTCACGGTGGATGCGGCCCTGCACCGGCGCCGTGCCGAACCAGGCCAGGATCCCCATGGCATGCAGCACGATCTGCCGGTGGCTGAAGTACACCCCCTTGGGCAGGCCGGTGGTGCCGGTGGTGTAGAAGGTGGTGGCGCGGGTGTTCTCGTCGAAATCCGGGAAGTCGTAACCCGGATCGGATTTCGCCAATAGCGCCTCGTACTCGCCAGCGAAGCTGAGCGGCGATTGCGGCGGCGCGCCGGCATCGTCGATCAGGATGAAGGTCTTGACCGATTCCAGCTTGTCGCGATTCGCTTCCAGGCAGGGCAGGAACTCGGCGTTGACCAGCACTACATCCGCGCGGGCATGGTTCAGGGTGTAAAGGATCTGGTCCGGCGATAGCCGAATATTCACCGTCTGCAGCACGCAGCCCATCATCGGGATGGCAAAGAAGCACTCCAGGTAACGATGACTGTCCCAGTCCATCACCGCCACCGTCATGCCCGGCTTCACGCCAAGGCCGCTCAGGGCCGAAGCCAGCTGGCCGACGCGCGCGCGCGTCTGCACATAGGTCTGCCGGCGCTCGTCGCGGTAAAGGATCTCCTGCTGCGGCGCATTGGCCAGCGGCGTGATCCACAGCTGCTTGATCAGCAGCGGGAAATCGTAGGCGGAAGGTGTCTGGAAAATCGGGTTGAAGCTCATGCTTGCTCCGGTGAAAGGCTGCGGTTCAATGCAGGCTGGCGAGGAATTTTTCGATCTGCGGATTGACCTGGTCGGGATGGGTCAGGTTCGCGGCATGGCCGCCGCCCTTGATCACCGCCAGTTGCGCCTGGGGCAAGCCCTCGGCCATGGCCTTGGCACGATCCAGCGAAATCGCCATGTCCAGATCGCCGTGGACCACGAGTGCCGGCACCTTGATTTGCCCCAGCTTCGACGAAATGTCGTCGCGTCCGCCCAGGGTCTGGAAGCTCTGCAACAGGTTGTGCGCCTTCCAGCCGCGCCACTTGTCCTTCCACGCAGCAGCGCCGGACCAGTTCTGGCCGAGGATGATCTGCTCGATGGTGTCGGCGATCAGGTCGGGCAGGCCCTGCGTCGCCCAGATATCCATCATCTGCTTGTAGCCGGGCATCTTCGCCGGATCTTCCGGCATGGCCTGGGTGTCGATCAGGATCAGCGCGCGCACGATCTGCGGGTGGGTCAGGGCGCAGCGCAGCGACAGGTAACCGCCCTGCGACATCCCGGCCAGCACCGCCTTGTGGATGCCTAGGTGCTTGAGCAGCGCCCCCAAATCGTCGGCGGAATCGTAATAGCTGAACGGCGGCAGCACATCGCCCGCCGTGCGCCCATGGCCGCGCTCGTCCCAGCTGATGCAGCGATAGCGATCCTTCAGCGCCGCTACCTGCGGCGTGAACATGCTCTGGTCCATCAGCAGGCCGTGGGAGAAGATCACCACCGGCCCATTGCCGCCGGTGTCCTCGTAATACAGCTTCTGGCCGTTGACCTGTGCATAGGGCATGCGTCTCCTCCTGCTGGGTGGTTGAGCGTGGTCGATGCCGCGCTTCGTGGTGTGACGAGTCTAGCGCGGATTCCCGCGCCTTCCGCATAACTTTGGATGGGTAGATTTAGATCGGCAGGCGGTGCAACCAGCCCGGCTCGATCCAGAACTCCTGCCTGACGCCCGACTCATCCTGGAAGGTGATGGCGACCGTGCCACAGTCGTCCAGGTCCGCCACGGTCACGATCTTGTCGAGCTGTGCCTCGTAGACGTCCTGCTTTTCGATGGGCAGGCCATACAGGAACAGCCGGTCGATGTGGGCGAGGGTGGCCCGGTCGCCTACACAAAGCATCTGACCGAGGGCATCGATCAGATGATCCGCATGGGTTCCCGAGCGTTTCACGCTGCCGTCATCGACGAAACGGATGGCGAGCCCTTACAGGCCGCCTGCCAGGAAGCCGCCGTCCACCGTCAGCGTGGTGCCGGTGACATAGCTCGCCGCATCCGAGGCCAGGAACAGGATGGCCGGCGCAATCTCGCCCGGCTGCGCCATGCGCCCCAGCGGAATCTGCGGCAGCACGGTTTTCAGGATCTGCTCGTTCTTGGTCAGGGCCGAGGCGAACTTGGTGTCGGTCAGACCGGGCAGTACCGCATTGACGCGCACTTTCCACGGCGCGCATTCCTTGGCGAAGGCCAAGGTCATGTTGATCACCGCCGCCTTGCTGATCGAATAGATGCCCTGCATGTTGCCGGGCTTCACCCCGTTGATCGAGGCGATATTGACGATGGAGCCGCCGCCGCCCTTCTTCATCAGCTTGCTGGCCAGCGCCGACAGCTCGAAGTAACCCTTGATGTTGACCTGCAGGGTCTTCTCCACCATGCCCATGTCGGTGTCCGAGATATGGCCGAAGTAGGGATTGGTGGCGGCGTTGTTGACCAGGATATCGAGCCGGCCGAATTGGCCCGTGATCTCTTCCATCAGGTTCTTCAGCGCCGCCGACTCGCCCTGGTGCGCGGCAATGGCGGTGGCCTTGCCGCCGGCCGCGGTGATCGCCGCGGCCACCTTGTCCAGATCCTCCTGCTTGCGCGAGGAGATGATGACATGGGCGCCCTGCTCGGCCAGCAGGCGCGCCGTGGCCTCGCCGATGCCGCGCGAGGCGCCGGTGACGAGGGCGACGCGGCCGTTCAGGTCAAAAAGTTTGGTTGCCATGGTGCAGTCCTGTTCGATTGGAGTGAATGAAGGAAAGAGAAAGGAAATACCGGTTCAGAGCTTCGACTTCTGGATCACGCCATCGGCGACCTGCGACAGCACCGTGACGAACAGGCCGAATGCCTGGAACTTGGGATTCCTGGTCTGGCCCAGCTTGTAGCGGTAATAGATCTGCTGCGCGATCACCGCCAGGCGGAACAGGCCGAACACATAGTGGAAATCATAGTTGCCGATGTCGCGTCCGGTCTTCTCGCCGTAGTAGCGCACGATCTCGTCGCGGCTGAGCATGCCGGGCAGGTGGCTGGGCTGCATGCGAATCGTCTGCATCGGCTGCGGATCGCCCTGCTGCACCCAGTAGGCCAGCGAGTTGCCCAGGTCCATCAACGGATCGCCCAGCGTCGCCATCTCCCAGTCGAGCACGCCGACAATGCTGGCGCCGTCGTCCGGCGACAGCACCACGTTGTCGAAGCGGTAGTCGTTATGGATGATGCCGGGGCGGGGCGAGTCGGGCGGACGCTTGGCCTTGATCCAGGCCATCAGCGCCTCGCATTTGGGCACATCGTCGGTGATGGCCTTCTCGAAACGCTCGCACCAGCCGCTGACCTGGCGCTCGACGTAGCCGGCTGGTTTGCCTAGGTCGGATAGTCCAGCCTTTTCGTAGTCCAGCGTGTGCAGGCGAATCAGCGTGTTGATCAGGTTCAGGCACAGCTGACGGGCCTGCTCCGGGGCGTAGCTCAGGCCCTTGGGCAGGTCGCGGCGCAGGATCACGCCCTGCAATTTCTCCATGACGTAGAAGGTGCTGCCGATCAGGCTCTCGTCCTCGCAATAGGCCAGGGGTCGCGGGCAGGGGAAATGCGGGCTCAGGCGTTGCATGACGCGGAACTCGCGGCCCATGTCGTGCGCCGACTTAGCCTTGGTGCCGCCCGGCGGCCGCCGCAGGATGGTTTCGCGCTCGCCGATTTTCAGCAGGTAGGTGAGGTTGGAAGCGCCGCCCTGGAACTGCTTCAGTTCCAGTGGGCCGTCCGCAAGGCCGGGGATGCGGCTTTTAAGGAAAGGCAGAATACTCAGCGGGTCGAAACTGTTCTCGTCACGGACTGCGCCGGGTTGGTCCAAGGGGGCGGTGGACATGCTCTGCCTGACTCCTCTCGATTCCGTTATTGGATCGCTACTTTAAAAATAACCGGCAATCCATTGATTATAAACATATTGATTTAATGACATCCGTGCGACGGCTATAGCGTCAGCGTATCCTTATTCCTAATTGGACTAAGAAAATAACTGGTAACCGCTTTTTCCGCAGTGCAGCAGGGCCTATCATTCGCGCCCTTATAGTGCCGCAAAACCGCGGCACGGTTCAGCAGGAGATGCGCGGTGACCATCAAGACGGACACGGTGATTATCGGTGCCGGACCTTGCGGCCTGTTCCAGGTGTTCGAACTGGGCCTGCTCGGCATCAAGGCCCACCTGATCGACACGCTGCCCGAGCCCGGTGGTCAATGTACCGAGCTGTATCCGGACAAGCCCATCTATGACATTCCGGCCCTGCCGGTGTGCGGCGCGCGCGAGCTGATCGAGCGCCTGATGGAGCAGATCAAGCCCTTCGGCCCTACCTTCCATCTCGGCCAGCAGGCCACCGATGTGCGCCGCTTCGAGGACGGGTCCTTCTACCTGAAGACCAGCAAGGGCACCGAGTTCCACACCCAGACCATCATCATCGCCGGCGGCGTCGGCGCGTTCCAGCCGGTCGAGCTGCAGGTGCCGGGCGTGGCCGCGCATGTCGACCGCGATGTGTTCTACAAGGTGCGCGATCCCGAAGTGCATCGCGGCAAGAACGTGGTGGTGCTCGGCGGCGGCGACTCAGCCCTCGACTGGGCCCTGGCCCTGAAGGACAAGGCCGCCAGCGTGGTGCTGATCCATCGTTCCGACAAGTTCAAGGCGGCGCCGGCCTCAGTGGCCAGGATGCATCAGCTGTGCGAAGAGCTGGAAATGCAGTTCCTCGCCGGCAGTGTCACCGAGCTGCGCAAGGCCGAGGATGGGTCTTTGCGCGAGATCCAGGTCACCGGCGCCGATGGCGTGGCGCGTCGCCTGGAACTGGATCATCTGCTGGTGTTCTTCGGCCTGCATCCCAAGCTCGGCCCGATCGCCGAGTGGGGCCTGAACCTGCACAAGAACCAGATCCACGTCGATACCGAGAAGTTCGAGACCTCCACGCCGGGCATCTACGCCGTGGGCGACATCAACTTCTACCCCGGCAAGAAGAAGCTGATCCTGTCCGGCTTCCACGAAGCCGCGCTGGCCGCCTTCGCTATCAAGGCCAGGCTCAATCCGGGCGAGAAGGTGCATCTGCAGTACACCACCACCAGCCCGGTGATGCACAAGCGCCTGGGTGTGGACGATCCGTTCGCGGACGAGAAGCGCGCGGCCTGATCGACCTGAAGCATCAACAAAAACGGCCCGCATGCGGGCCGTTTTTCATTGTCATGGAAGCAAGCGAAACACGGAGCTTCGACATCTAGCGATAGGTGAGCAAGGCTGCGTCCTGCTGCACTTCAAGATGCGCCACTTCGTTGAACCGCTGCAGGATCAGGCCGCGCTTGCCCAGCTTGAAGGTATGCACCGAGGCGTTGAGGATTTCCCAGTTGAGGTGGAACGCCTTGTCCGCGTCGAGATCGAGCGCCGCGCGCAGCACCGCGGTGATGACGCCGCCGGAGGTGAAGGCGACAACCCGTTTGGCGCCGCTGTCGGCGATGCGCCGCAGCCCGTCCATGCAGCGCGCCTGGAAGGCCTCCCAGCTTTCCGCGACCGGCGCCGCGCCTTTGCGCTCGCTGATCCAGCAGGCAATGATCAGGTCGAACAGGCGCTGGAAGGCATCGTGATCGTTGAACAGGGTTCTTGGATCGACCTGGAATTGCGGATGTTCTTTGGCGACCAGCGGCAGGTAGGCGCGGATCAGCTGGGTATGGTCGAACTCGTTGAAGGCCGCATTGATCGTCACAGCGGTATCCGCTGCGCCCATTGCCTCGAAGGCGCGGGTGGCCGTCAGCTTCTGCCGCTCCATGGCGCCGCACCAGGCCGCATCGAAACGGCGCCCGCAGCGTTGCCAGTGCTCGCCGAGCAGCACGCCCTGGCGTTCGCCCAGGGCGGACAGCTCATCGTAATTGCGCGCGCCGAACGAAGCCTGGCCATGGCGCACCAGGACCAGGGTGGTCACGCGCAGATGTACTTCGCGTCGGTCAGTGCACGTACACCGGGCCGTGCAGGCCGGTGCCCAGGGTCTTGCCCGACAGGCCGGCCAGCTCCGGCGCCAGGATCACGGTGTAGCGTCCCGGCTTGGTCTTGAAGATCAGCAGGCGTGCGTTCTGCGGACTGGGTTCCCAATGCCCGGAGGCGGCCTTGCCGCTGCTGTCCAGGATCTGGATATGGCTGCCGGCAGTGGCGGCATTGCCGATGTTGTCGGAGAACAGCAGCGCCGCGGCTTTCACTGAAGCGGCTTCGCCGGCATAGATCAGGTTGAGCTGGCTGTCGTTCTGCGTAGCCGGCCACCAGTTGCTGATCGCATCCGCCGATTTCTGGCCGGCGTGTGCCTTGGCAGAGGACTTCGCCGGCGCAGCCGTCGCGCCAGCGTCGGCCGAGGCGGTCTCGCTGCTGTGCTTGCTCTTCTTCGGCTTCGGTGCGGGCGCCTCGGATGCCGCCGGTGCGCTTTCGGCTGCAGCGGCCGGCGCGGGGGCTTCCGCCGGCGCGGCGGCCGCCGGCGCGGCTTCTTGCGCCTGGTCGGCGCTGCCGGAGCTCGAGCTGCTGGTGGCGGCTGCGGAGTCTGTCGGGGCGGTTTCAGTGGCGGGCTGCGCCGGCTGGTTGTTCTGAACTACGGAAGACGCCACCTGGGTGGCGACCTTGCGGCCGACTTCCTCGGCGATCTTGCGCGCCTCTTCTTCGCTCAGCCCTTGTGCGGGCGCTGCGGAGGACGAGGAACTGCCGCTGGCAGCGGTTTCGGCGGCCGCAGGCGGCGGCGTGGTGGTGTCGCTGCTGGCCGGTGCGGCAGTCGCCGCCGGCGCAGCGGCCTGCTGGTCGGCGGGGGGTGCCGCGGCCGGGGCGGCTGCGCTATCCGCAGGCGTAGCGGGCGGGGTAGGCGTGGCGTCCGCGGTGGAGCCGAAGACCTGGTCGGGGGTGGTTGCGCTGGCGGCTTTCTGTTCCGCCGTATTGCGCGGCAGCAACAGGTTCAGTCCGAAATAGACCGCAACCGCGGTGATGACTACGATGACGCCGACACGAGTGAATGTCATTGCAAAAGCCCCCAGAGCCTGATTTCTTGCTGCCATCTGCGTGGTAGGTTCCCGGTCTGCAGCACCCTGGCAGCGGGCATGCAAGGCAGTCGTGCCAACCGGTCGGGCGCGACCACAACGCGCGCCCTGCGACAGACCCGACTTTACCGAAATATCCAGCAAAAATCAGCGGCTGGCGGTTTTTTGTTCGACAGCCTGCGGCTGCTGTGCTGCCTGCATGCGGCTCATCGCCACCGACTTTGCGGTTTGTGCGGCACTACGTGCTGCGACTTCCGCCACCAGCCGCGCCATGCGATCGCGCGCCGCGATATCTTGCGGGCTGCGCTTCATCGCGACCGGCACCAGGGCTTTGGGCCTGGTGCTGTCGGAATCCACCAGCGTGGTGTAACCCAGTGCTGCGAGGCTGAGGACGGCTATGGCGCCCATCGTTATGTTTTGCATGGCGACTCCCTGAGAGCGCCCCCAATCCGGTCTGTGCCGGACGTGATCTATTTGGCGAAACTTGCAGCAAGACGTATGCCGGGGGTGCTGGGTATACGCCACCTCTTCACTATATAACCACGGCAATTCCGGGCAACAGGTAAAAATCGCCTCCTGCGATTGTGGGAGGCGCCTTGCCGGTTCACGAAAATGCCTCAATATCCCGCTGCAAGTGCTTGATGGACAGGGACAGATTACCCGGGCTCCGCGGCGCTGTCGCACGACGGGCGGGGCTGCGATAATACGCGCCCCCAGGGGTCTGCTGACTGCCATGATCAAGCTCTGGATGGCACTCAGCAGGCCCTTGTCCCCCGGGTTGTTGCAGATCACGGAGTGCCCATGTCCGATCGGTATCTCGAATTCGCCAATTCTCCCCTCGGCAAGAGCATTGCCACCTCGCTCGGCCTGCCGGCCGCGCCGCGCCTGCGCCGAGCCAAGGCCGGCTACGCCGCTCAGCCCTTGGCCGAGCGCGCGACACTGATCGGCGGCGGCAGCCACGGTGAGCTCTCCGCCTCGCTGCTGACCGCGCTCGCCGGCGCCGGCGCCACCATCCAGATCGTGCCCAGCCATCCGGGCCTGCCACCACTGAAGCAGGCTGCGGCCGCTGCCGGCATCACGCTGAAGAGCGAGCCGGGAGCCGAGGAGCGCAAGGGCGTGGCCTTCGCCGTGGTCTATGACGCCACTGGCGTGAAGAATCCCGCCGGCCTGCGCGAGCTGTACGATTTCTGCCAGCCGCGGGTGGGGCGCATCCCCGGCAATGGCCGCGTGCTACTGCTGTCGCGCGCCCCGGCCGAGAACAAGGACGCGGCTGCCCATGCCGCCAGCCAGGCGCTGCGCGGCTTCGTGCGCTCCTTCGCCAAGGAACTGGGCAAGAAGGGCATCACCGTCAACCTGCTCGAAGTCGGCCGCGACGCCGATGGCCTGCTGGCCGGCCCGCTGCGCTTCTTCCTGTCCGAGCACTCCGCCTTCGTCACCGGCCAGGTGCTGCCGCTGACCGGGCCGTTCGCCCCGGCCAAGGCCCTGAAGCAATTCGAGGCCCCGCTCACCGGCAAGGTCGCCGTGGTCACCGGCGCTGCGCGCGGCATCGGCGCAGCCATCGCCGTCACCCTGGCGCGCGAAGGCGCTCAAGTGGTGGGCATCGACCGGCCGCAGGAAGAAGGCGTGCTGGGACAGACGCTGGCCGCCTTCAATGGCCTCGGCCTGCCGCTGGACATCACCGCCCTGGATGCGCCGGCGCGCATCGCCGAGGAGCTTGAGAAACGCTTCGGCGGCGCCGATATTGTGGTCCACAATGCCGGCATCACCCGCGACAAAATGCTGAAGAACATGCCCGCCCATTTCTGGGATCAGGTGCTCGACGTGAATTTCGGCGCCATCCTGCGCATCAACGAGAAGCTGCTCAGCGGCGGCCTCAAGGACGGCGGCCGCCTGGTGTGCATTTCCTCCATCGGCGGCATCGGCGGCAACGCCGGCCAGACCAACTACGGCTCGACCAAGGCCGGCGTCATCGGCTACGTCGAAGCGATGGCTGCCGAAATGGCCCGCCGCGGCGGCGCCATCAACGCCGTGGCGCCGGGCTTCATCGAGACGCAGATGACCGCGGCGATGCCGGCGGTGCCGCGCGAAGTGGGGCGGCGCCTGTCCTCGCTGGGCCAGGGCGGCCTGCCCATCGACATCGCCGAGGCGGTGACCTTCTTTGCCAGCGCGCATGCTGCAGCCGCCAACGGCTGCACCCTGCGCGTCTGCGGCCAGAACTTCTTCGGCGCATGACTCTTTTGGAAAATCCGCTGAAGACGCTGAAGCACATCGCCACGGCGCAGCTGCCGACGCCGTTTGCGTTGTTCACGGTGCAGGCCTACAAGTCGTCCGACGGCAAGGAACACCTGGCGATGACGCTGGGTGACCTGTCCGGCTCGGGCAAGAAAGATCCGGTGGTCCCCGGCCAACTGGCGCCGCTGGTGCGGGTGCATTCGGAATGCCTCACCGGCGACGCCCTGTTCTCGCTGCGCTGCGACTGCGGCTTCCAGCTGCGCGCGGCGCTGGAAGCGATCGCCCGCGAGGGCCGCGGCGCCTTGCTCTACCTGCGCCAGGAAGGGCGCGGCATCGGACTCGGCAACAAGATCCGCGCCTATGCGCTGCAGGACCTGGGCGCCGACACCGTGGAAGCCAATCACCAGCTCGGCTTTCCCGCCGACGCGCGCGAATACGGCCTGGCGGTCCAGTTATTGCGTGAACTGGGGCTTTGCCGGATCCGCTTGATGACCAACAATCCCGCCAAGCTCGACGCCCTGGTCAGGGACGGCGTGGAAGTGGTCGAGCGGGTCGAAGTGGAGCACGGCCGCAACCCGCACAACACCGCCTATCTCGACACCAAGATGCTGAAGATGGGTCACCTGCTGCTCGGCGGCAAAGACGTGGAGAAACCGTGACCCAACCGGTCGCGCCCGCTGATCCGGTTCTTCGCGCAGAGTTCCCCGAGAAACCGCGGGGGCTGGTGCGGGAACTGGGCGCGCTGGGCGTGTCCACAGTGCGCGTGTCGCGCGGCTTCATGCCGCTGCTCAAGCTGCTTGGCTCGGACGAGGACATCGACCGCGAGCAGCTTGGCCTGGTCATCGATCGCGCCTTCGCCGGGCTCTATCAGCACCCGGTATTGCGCTCCACTGAACGCATCACTCAGCTGCTGCGCAAGCGGCGCCTGATCCCCGACGAGCAGTCCACCGAAGACCTGATCCGTTTCGTGGTCGAACAGGTGGTGGCGCGTAGCCCGGTGCCGGTGCCGGAAGCGCTGGTCAACGAGTTCTGGCAGTTCTTCAACGAGCTGTTCTCGGCGCCGGAGCTGAAAGGCCTGGGCGAGCTGGGCCTGGACATGGTGCGGCTGGTGCTGCGCTCCTACGAGCCGCTGCTGGTCGAAGTGATCAACCTGCTCAAGGTCGGCAAGCGCTTCAACCAGTGGCAGCTCAATGAGTTGCTCAAGCGCGCCGCCCAGATCAAGCAGGACGCCGTTATCGTGCGGCGCCAGATCCGCGCCATCCGCTACATCAAGCCGTTCTTCCAGGCCGATCCCAAGGACTTCCGCACCCAGGCCAAGATCGTCGCGGCGATGGTCAACGAGTTCGGCCCGTTCTTCGTCAAGCTGGCGCAGGTCGCCGCCGCCAATGCCGACTTCCTGCCCAACGAGATCGCGCGCGAGCTGGCAGTGTTCCACGAAGACGTCACGCCGATGAACGCGGACGAGGTCAACGCCGCCTTCATCGAATGCTTCGGCAAGCTGCCGGACAAGCTGTACATGGGCTTCGAGGCGGACAAGCCGCTCAATTCCGGCTCCATCGGCTCGGTTTACCTGGCGAAAAAGCCCTTCCTCGAAGGCGGCAGGGAAGTGCTGCGGCCGATCATCATCAAGGTCGGCCGCCACAACATCGATCGCGAATTCAGCATCGGCAAACTGGTCATCGGCCTGGCCATCATGTCGAGCCAGTACTGGGCGCCGCACTCCAAGCTGACGCCGTTCCTGCGCGCGCTGCATGAGCAGGTCGACGAATTCGTCGCAGGCTTCGTCGAGGAGCTGGACTTCGAGGCCGAGGCGCGCAACCACGTGCGCTTCTACCAGCGCAGCCTGAAAGGCCGCCTGTGGCGCGTGCCGGAGTTGTACGGCAGCAGCCGGCGCATCCTCGAAATGGAATACCTGGGCGATGCGCAGAGCCTGCCGCGCGCGCTGGCGCAGATGCCCAAGCGCGAGCGGCGCCGCTTCCAGATGAAGCTGGCGGAGCAGCTGCTGTACACCGTGCTCTACCATGCCTTCGCCTTCCGCGAGATGCACGGCGACCTGCACCCGGGCAATGTCATGGTCGACAGCGAAGGCCGCCTCAATCTGATCGACTGGGGCAATGTCATCGACCTCAACGGCAAATGGGGCCCGGTCTGGGATTACCTGGCCGGTGCCATCCTGGCCGATACCGATCTGCTCACCGACGCCCTCATTCGCATCAGCACGCAGCCGCAGGTCGATGCGGCGCGCCGCGAGGAAATCCGCACCGCGCTGGACGAGACCCTGCGCAAGAAGAACGTCAGTTCGCTCACCCGCAGCAGCTTCATCGCCGAAGTGCGCCGCGGCGGCCTCGCCGGCCTGCACGCGCGCGGCCAGACCGTGCTGCACCTGATGTCCAACACGCAGCAGGTCGGCCTGGTGCTGAAACGCGATTACCTGCACCTGTCGCGCTCCCTGTTCGCCCTGGCCGGCAGCATCGGCTCCCTCTATGAGGGCGAGCCCGGCCGGCGCATCGCTATCGATCTGGCCATCGTCGCCCTGCGCCTGCCGGCGACGTTCAGCCGCGAGGTGTTCGTGCGCGAGTTGAACGCCGTGCGCGGCCGCTTGGCGCGAAAGCTCGCGCCTGCCGCGCAGCCTGCCGTGCCGCTGCCGTTGCCGCGGGTGCCGTTGCCCAAGGCGCCGGTGGTGCCGGCGCTGCTCCAGGGCTGATGGGCTACGCCATCCGCCTGCACACGATTTCATCCTGACCAGCGTCCATCAATGCTTCTGTACCCGCTTGCCCGCCCGCTGCTGTTCTCGCTCGATGCCGAGCATGTCCACGAGCTGACCATCGCCTGGCTGTCGCGCCATCCCGATATGGCCGGCATGTTGGCCGGCCACACCGTGGCGGACCCGGTGCGGCTGATGGGGCTGGAGTTCCGCAACCGCGTCGGCCTGGCCGCCGGCCTGGACAAGAATGGCGAATGCATCGAGGCGTTCGACCGCATGGGCTTCGGCTTCATCGAGATTGGCACCGTCACGCCGCGGCCGCAACCGGGCAATCCGCGCCCGCGCATGTTCCGCCTGCCGCATGAACGCGCCATCATCAACCGCCTCGGCTTCAACAACCAGGGCGTCGATGCGCTGGTGGCGCGTGCCAACCGCGCCCGGCGCCGCGCCGTGCTCGGCATCAACATCGGCAAGAACGCCGACACGCCGATCGAACGCGCCGAGGACGACTACCTGAGCTGCCTGAGCAAGGTCTATCCGGTCGCCGACTACATCACCATCAACATCTCCTCGCCCAATACCGCCGGCCTGCGCGACCTGCAGCAGTCGGGGCGTTTCGACCGCCTGCTGCAAAAGCTGACCGAGGCGCGCGAACAGCTGTCGGATCGCCATGGCAAGCGGCGCCCCCTGCTGATCAAGATCGCCCCCGACATCGACGATGCGCAACTGATCGACATCGCGCAGATCGCACGGGAACGGGGCATCGACGGCCTCATCGCCACCAACACCACCACCGCCCGCACCGGCGTGGAACACCGCGCTCTGGCAAGCGAGGCGGGCGGCCTCTCAGGCGCACCGCTGCGGCCGATGGCCGACCGCGTGCTGCGGCGCCTGCGGCAAGCGGTGGGAGCGGATTTTCCTCTGATCGGGGTCGGCGGCATTCTCAGCGGCGCCAATGCCGTGGCGCGGCGCGAGGCTGGGGCCGACCTGATCCAGATCTACACCGGGTTCGTCTACCGCGGCCCCGGTTTCATCGGTGAGTGCGCCCGCGCCCTGCGTCGCTGATCGGGCATCTTCCGGTATTAGGCTCTTTTTACCTGCCATTTACGTAATGCGGGTGTGAGCCAAGCGCCTCTTCCGCTAGAATGGCCGGGCTGCAGGGACAAAAATCACTCCACCGGAAAGGGGAAAAACTAGATGCGTAAGATACTGCTGGGTTTCTTTGCTGCCGGTGCGCTGTGGGCGCAACAGGCAGCCGCCGTCACCACCGACGGCTACGACATTCCGTACGCCACCGGCTCGTTCGTCTACGAGATCAGCGACGGCAGCCGCGACTCCAATAACGGCATCGGCTTCAATGTCGGCGGCGGCATTCCGCTGACCGAGCACGGCGCGGTGGAACTGAACTACTACGGCATCAGCCGCAAGCGCGACATCGACGGCAACGACGACTACCAGAACGGTGTCTTCGCCAACTACGTCTACGATTTCGGCATGTTCGGCTTCGACCAGAAGTACCTGCCCAACTTCAAGCCGTTCGTGCTCGGCGGCCCCGGCTACGTCCTCGACGACGTGCGCGGCTCCAAGCACAACCACTTCGGCCTCGATGGCGGCGCCGGCCTGCTGTTCCCGCTGCATGTCGGCACCTGGGACTGGGGCTGGGCGGTGCGTACCGAGGCGGGCGTGGTCGGCCAGCTCGACAACGGCAAGTCGGTGCAGGACCAGAGCACCCTGTGGGACTGGCACCTGTCCATCGGCCTGCAGATCCCGCTGACCCCGTTCTTCAAACCGCACCAGGCCGCATCGCCGGTGCAGCCGGAATGCGCCCTGGCCGTGGTCAACCCGGTCACCGGCCGCAAGGACTGCGTCGCCGACTCCGACGGCGACGGCGTGCCGGACAACCTCGACCAGTGCCCGGGCACGCCCGCCGGCACCAAGGTCGACGAGAAGGGCTGCCCGGTCGAGAACGGCAACGATGCCGATGGCGACGGCGTGCCGGATGACCTCGATCAGTGCCCGAACACCCCGGCCGGCGTCAAAGTCGATGCCAAGGGTTGCGCCATCGAGCAGACCATTGTGCTGCAGAACGTGAACTTCGAGACCGGCTCCGCCGTCCTCACCGGCCAGGCCAGCAAGGTGCTCGACGGCATCGCCTCCGCCCTGAAGGGACAGCCGAACATCCACGTCGAGATCAGCGGCCACACCGACAGCACCGGCACCCCGGCCTTCAACCTGACCCTGTCGCAGCAGCGCGCCGAATCGGTCCGCCAGTACCTGATCGGCAAGGGCGTCGACGCCGGCCGCATGGTCACGCAGGGCTTCGGCGAAACCAAGCCGCTGGTATCCAACAACAGCGAAGCTGGCCGTGCGCAGAACCGCCGCGTCGAGTTCAAGATTCTCCTGAACTGATCGGCAGGCTGTAACTTAGAAGCGGCCGCGCAGCGATGCGTGGCCGTTTTTTTTGTGGGCTTTTGAGTCAGGCAGTCAGGCAGTCAGGTTCAGATCGAGCAGGCAGCCACTCCAGAAGTTCTGCGCCGCACCCTTGATCGCCATATCGAATGTGCGGATTTCCGGCAGTCCATCGACATGACCGAGCTGGTCAAGGCGGTCGAGGCCCAGCGCGGGCATTTCCTGCCGGGCCGACCTTCTCCCTCCCTCTCGGGCAAGCCGATCAGTGCCCCGCGCCTAGGCTTCGGCCGCTTCGACGAGCGGGAACTGGCCGAGGCGGTGCGCCGGCTGCGCCGTGCAGTAGAGCAAGTCAGCGGAAGCTGAAATTGTCGAAAGGCTGCGTTTTGTCAGCGGAAGAAATTCTTGATCTGCTGGTCGACGTCGTCACGCGTGATGGCATCGCGCTTCTGGGCCAGATCGGACCGCTCCTGCTTGTAGCTGGCGGTCTTTGGAGACCTGCCTTCGATCCAATGGCTCCGGGCACCTTTAACAGCGCCCCCTCGTTGCTTCGGCTTGTCCCTGATCTCATCCACGGTCGCTCACCGACGGTTCTTCGCTCATCAGGTCGTCGTCGCCTTTGGCCGCACGCAGTGGCGGGCGCTTGGCGTCCTTTGTGGGGAGTGGTGGGAGCGGCCTCTTGTTGGCAGCAGACGACACGGCCTTGCCGGGCAGCGTCTTCGCGGGCGCCTTGGCGGACTTCGCGGGGGCGCCGCTTGCGTGGTGTCCGTTCAATTTCTTCACGGTGACCTCTGAATTTTGCGCCCTGCGAAATTGCAGGGTGCCGGAATGGGGCATCATCAACGCCAAGCGTACGGCGCTGCGGCGTCGGTGCACGGCCGCCCTTATTCGGCTGTTTGCCTGGGCAGCTTTTCAAGCAATCGTTCCAGCGCATTGAGCAATCGCTCCTGCGCGTTGACCACTTCGCGAAAATACGAATTGGCCGGTTGATACACGCCGCCCAACTCGGCTTGCCCGCTGTGGAAAGCGGCCTCCGAGAGATGCTGTGCGATAACCTGATTTCTACGAACAAATTTCTCGGTGGTCACGTTTCGATTCCTTCCATGGTCACTTGATTAAATGGCCCAGGTACAGACAGGCTCACTGAGGTGGGCTGGGCTCCATTTCGCGCCGTGTCCGGTTGCGAACACCGGCAACGCAACGACAACCCCCACAAGCCCGGAAACACAGTCATCGTCGACATGGAGCGATCTCGCGATGTGCACCGGATGCGCCGGGACTGCCTTTGACGACAATGCCTGTGTTTCGAGACCTGGCCCGGCCAGCGCATAGGCGCCGCCCAGTAAAATGCCGCCCAACACCGCCGCGACATATCTTTTTGGCGCCCGGTTCCTGATCGTTTTGCTGCCCGTCCGGTAGTGGATCATGGTGCTTGCCTCGTCTTCTCTTGCGCAGCTGATTCAAATGATGAGGCAGGCTTTCGCAAATCGATGTCGGGTCAAGTGCGCCTAGCGGCGGCTGACCGTGTGCCCGTGGCTGCCGGATTTGATGAAGTAGGTGATGCCGGTATTCTTCGTCGGCCTGGTGAAGCGCAAGCGGGACGCGGCAGCCTTCATCAGTGCCGCCAAAGCGGTCACCACCGCCACCATCAGGACGACGCTGGATAGCGGTGTTGCATAGAACGCAAACGAGTGCGACCACATTGCGCCGTCCCCGGTGCTGCTGTTCGGGATGGCTGCAGCGCCCGTGTATTCCGCCGCAGGCGGTGCCGCGGACAGGCTCGACGCGTGGTAGTTGGGCACTGTTTCCGCAGAAAAGGAGTCCTGGGCGTCATGGTGACGAATCATGTTTTTGCGCTCCCGATGCTTCAAGAACCCTTCAAGCGGTTGCCGAGGACGTCCGGCAAGGTGAATTCAAAAGTAGCCCTGGGCCCCCGAGGCGTCCGTTCGGTGCCGTACAAAGGATCGGCGGTGGCTTGATCAAGCAGTGCTCAGCCTTATGGTTTGCCGCGGCGCCAAAGGGAAAGCCGCACCGTAAGGTGCTGCCCGATCGCCCCTGATCCTGGTGCCGGCCATTCCTGCCGGCGAACTCCGGGTTCTGCGCTTCAGGTGCTGGAAGCCGTCGGCAGCGATGACACTACTTTTATGTGGATTGCGCGGCGGCGTCGATCTGACAGCGTGCGTAGCCTGCGCAACCGCACCCCGGTGTCGGGTGGATATGAGGCAGGGGCATTGAACCGCGCGGAGCACGCGCCGGTTTGGGCATGAAGAACGGACGATCAGCCCAGGCGTTTCCACCAATTGGCCGCTTTGGGTGATGCGTCACGCAACTTGAGACTATCGATGCCATCGAGGATCGGCGACGGCAGGCGCAGCAAGGGTTCCCCGACTTCTGCGGCGGACTCAGTCAGAAGTCCGGCGCCGCGCGGCTGCTGCCGCCATAGCTGCCAGCCTAGGAGCGCGAGCAGCACGACGGCAGCGACAACGGCAATCAGCCAATACGTTATGGACACGATCGATTCTCTCAGGCGACGAGGGCGAGAGCCGGCTGCGCCGCGGTGATTTCATCGATCCGCCGCAGCAGCGCATGGTTGTCATGCTGCCAAGGATGGAAGTCAGGGCGGAAGTAGTCGAGCCAGGCGGGAAAGCCGCTGCGCACCAGGCCGCCGCGACCGAGCAGGAATCCGGCGAGAACGCCGTACGAGGCGAGGCGGTGGCGACTGCCCGGATGTTCCGCCATATCCCTTTCGATCAATACTGCGCTGAAGCCGGCGACCAGGGCGACGAATGCCACACTGGTGAACAGCATCCCGGCGCAGCGCACGGTATAGGCCTTGGCTTCATCGCCCATCATTTGTTGCCAGACGTCGTAGGCAACGGCCTTGTGCTCGGTTTCTTCCAGCGCGTGCCATAGCCAGAGCCTCTTGTATTCCGCATCGGCACCGTCGAGCATCTGCCGGTCGTCGAGCAGGCGGTCGGCGAGAATCGCCGTGAAGTGCTCCAGCGCGATGGTCGCCGACAACTGCCAGGAGGCCGGCGTTGACTTCTGCACCGCGCCGAGCAATTTCTCGACCAGCTGTTCGAGCGCTTCGGCCGGCAATCCTGCGTCCTTGAGCAAGCGGTTATAGGCCTCGTGTTCGCGGCCGTGCATCGCCTCCTGACCAATGAAGGCAGTGACCGCCTTGCGCAACTCGGCGCCATCGATGCGGCCGCGGTAGTTACGCACGCTGCTGATGAAGAACCGCTCCCCGACCGGGAAGAACACCGACAGGGCATTGAAGAAATGGCTGACCGAAACTCCGTCGCCGTGCCAGCTGCGCAACTTCTGTGCAGGAAGGGTAAATCGGTAGTTGCGTCGGACCGGCATCATGGGGCAGCTCCCGCTGGAAAATGGTGCGTTGCAGCATTGAGACAGGCCGAAGCCTTCCAGGGTTCCCCCATGGCTCGATAAATCGACGTCGCCGGGATATCCACGCCGATGGCCGTGTTACGTACGTTACCGAACATAAGTCACGTAGTATTCGCGCTGGAATTTCCCAGTAGGGGAGTTTCTTTGTGATGTGAACGGTTGCTGATCTGCCCGATACACCCACGCCGCAGCAGAATCACCTTCTGCCCGCGTTGCCGGACGAAGTTCAGCAACGCCTGTTTCCGCATCTCGAGCTGGTGCCGCTGCCGCTGCGCAAGGTTCTGTGCGAATCCGGCAATACCTTGCGCCATGTCTATTTTCCGACCGATTCCATTGTCTCCATGATCTGCCGTGATCAGGAAGGAAGCCGATCGCCTGTTGCACTACCTGCCGTCGCGGCAGACCGCCTAGGGCGGATTCGGGCGATCCCGGCTCCGGCCTTCAGGTCTTTGAGGGGTTCCGCACAGACTGCGAAGGACTCCGAACCCAGGATGGCCGGTGAGTGGCGTCGACCCAATATGTCGCACTGCGCTCACACATACCCCCCTCGAAATGCGGAGAAACCTATGAACAAAGATCAGGTCAAAGGTGACATCAAGAAGGCAAAGGGCAGCATCAAGGAGACCACCGGCAAGGTCTTCGGCGACAAGGCGATGGAGAACAAGGGCAAGATTCAGAATGCCGCCGGCAACGCCCAGAAGGGCTTCGGCGACCTGAAAGAAGAGATCAAGAAACAGGATTGAACGTTGTAGGAGATTGATCGGATACCGCTGAAAAGCCTGCGCCCAGTGTGGGCATTTCAATGATATCCGCCTGCTGTCGCGGCAACTGGCATCGTTCACCCGCGGGCATGAAGCAGGCCGTCGCGGGATAGTTGGGTTTCGAAACTTGGTGGGTACGGTGGCACCCGGTAGCGTGTGGAATGCCAGGTGGTGACCCGAAGGGTATCGGCCCGCACGCAGACCCGGCTCAGCGGAGCAAGCCATGGCCTACACATTTCGCGGCAATCCGATGTCAGAGGCGCTGCGTCGCGACGGCAATCGTGCCGTCGCCTTCGACCGCGTTGCCGATCCGACCGGATTCCACCGCCATCTGGCGAAATTTAACCAGGGCCGCGTGGCCGTGGGTACTCCCGACATGGACTGGGAGGAGCAGATCGCCACGGATTGGCGGGCGCGGCTCGACGAGGGTGGTTTTCTCGAGGCATTGCGCCAGGAGGTGGCGCAGGGCGCAGCGGCGGCACCTGCGGCGGATTTCGTCGCCTGGTTCGAGCGGCTGCGGGATGTGGGTGCGGGCCAGAACGACCCCCTGTTCGACTGGCTGGCGGCACATGCCTCGATGGCGCAAATGCGATGGTTTCTGTGCCAGGAGGCTGCCGGTGAAGCGGGCTTCGACGACCTGGTGGCCTACACCCAGGTCAAGCTGCCGGCGCGCGCCAAGCTGGAGCTGGCGCGCAATTACTGGGACGAGATGGGGCGCGGCAAGCAGCGCGGGATGCACGGCCCGATGTTGTCAGCGCTGATCGCCGACCTGGGCGGTGCTCCGGACATCGACTCCACTCTATGGGAACCACTGGCGCTAGCCAACACCATGCTTGGCCTGGCCCTGAACCGGCGCTATGTGTATCAGTCGATCGGTGCGCTCGGCGTGGTCGAGTTGACCGCTCCGGGGCGTGTGGCCAAAGTCGCCGCCGGCCTGCAACGCCTGGGCTTCAGCGCGCGCCAGAGAGCGTATTTTGACCTGCATGCGGCCATCGACCTGCGCCATTCGCGCGAGTGGAATGCCGAAGTGATCCAGCCGCTGGTGGCGGCCGATCCGCGCTGCGCGCGGCACATCGCCGAAGGCGCGCTGATGCGGCTCGCCTGCGGCGCGCGTTGCTTTGCGCGCTATCGCGCCGAGTTGTGGAACGTGGCTCCGACTACCGGCTGATGGCGATATTGACCAGCGATTGCGACCAGGCCCTGTACGAGCTGTTGCGGCTGCTCGCCAGCCGGCAATACAACTTCATCACGCCGACACCGCTGACGCACAGCCGCGTGCTGGCGCGCGCGGATCGCCTTGTCGCCCACACGATGCGGGACATCTTCGGCTGGAATCTGCCCTTCGCCAGGGAGCTTGTCGGCGACGCATTGTTTTCGTTGATGCAGGCTGCAGGGGTGCTCAGGCCGGAACACGACAGGTATCGCAGCGCGATCCGTGTGTCGACGCTGGACGGCGCACTGTTCGCCCATTCGGCATATCCGACGCTGGCCGACGATGCGGTATTTTTCGGCCCCGATACCTACCGCTTCGCCAGTTTCGTCCGCGCGAACCTGCCGGCGCTGCTGCAGCAGTCCACCATGCGCTGTGTCGATGTGGGTTGCGGCAGTGGCGCCGGGGCGGTTGCCGCCGCACGTCGCCTGCGCGCTTCAAACTGGCTGCTCACCGATATCAATCCGGCGGCGCTGCGCCTGGCTGCGATCAACGCCCGACAGGCGGGTGTCGCGGTCGAAACGATCCAGAGCGATGTGCTTGCCGCTACGCAGGGCGGCTTCGATCTGGTGATCTGCAATCCGCCGTATCTTGCCGATGCGTCGCAGCGCGTCTATCGGCATGGCGGCGGTTCCCTGGGTCGCGAGCTGAGCCTGCGCATTGTTGCGGAAGCCTGCGAGCGCCTGAATCCGGGCGGACGTTTGCTGCTCTACACCGGCATCGCCATGGTCGATGGCCAGGATCCCTTTCTGGCCGAGCTGCGCGGCCTGCTCGATGCGCGGCGCTACGCTTGGGACTATGCGGAGATCGACCCCGATGTATTCGGCGAGGAGCTGGAGCAGCCGGCCTATGCCGACGTCGATCGCATTGCGGCGGTAGGTCTGGTGGTCAGCAGGCCCCCGCTGCCTCAGTTCGACGGCGGATAGCGCGGAATGAGCCTTTGCTGCCGCAGGTGCAGCCGCGCCAGCTGGCCCAGGCCGATGGGACGGAAGCCGCGCCGGCGGTTGGCCGCCGCGATCCGGAACAGCAGGGCTTGCTTGCTGAAGATTCGCGCGAACGCGGCGGCGGGGCTGTGCCGCGGGTCCCAGGCTTCGATGGCCTCGGAGCCGGCGCCATTGACTTCGATGATGGTGAAGCCTTCGCCGCGCATCAGTGCTTCTAGACTGTGGAAGCGCACGTCGAAGCGGCCGAAATGAAATTCGCGCATGTCCAGCGCGATGAGGTCGATCGCGGCGCTCAGTTGCGGCGTGATCAGCGCGCTTCCGTCGCGATAGAGGCCGCCGACGCGGGTCGAGCCGATGGTGGCAAGGCGGACTTTGTGCCCGTGCGCCGGAATCTGGCTGCCGATCGGCTCGGAGCGATGCAGCGGGTCTTTGACCAGGCGCCGCAGCCTGGCGTCGCGCGCGATCAACTGGCCCACGCTGTGGCGGCCATCCCCGGTCACCTGGGGAAAATAACGCAGGGCCAGGCCCAGCAAGCGGCCGCTGGCGGCACCCGGATCGCGCACGTAGAAGATGCCGGCTTCGCCTTCATCGGGCACGTAGGCCTGCAACAACAGGCGTTCGCCCGCGGGAAAGGCGGCGAGGTAGTCGGCCAGCCCGGCCTGCGAGGCGATGTGCCGCACACCGAAGCCGCACCAGCCGATGTCCGGCTTGGCGATGAGCGGGAAGGCGAGGCCCGCCTGCCGCATGCAGACCGCCGCATCGGCGGCGGCGCTGGCGGGATCGACCAGAAAGGAGCCGGTGCGCGCCGTTGCCGTCAGGGCGTGGGAACCCATGCTGCGGAAATATTCGGTCTTGCCTTCCCCGACCAGGCCGCCGGAGGTGATGTCGGGATTGGCCACCGAGGGCAGCACGGCGGAACGGTAGCGCAGGCTCAGCAGCAGCCATTGAATCAGCAGGGGAACGACGATCAGCCACTTCGGCAGGCGCTCGAGAAAGCCTCTTGAAGCGGGCGCCGCAGCCTCGCCGTCCTCCGGCCGGAGGCGGCGCACCGCGCTTGCCGGATGCTGGGCCATCTATTGTTCCTTTGATATCGGTTGAATCTGCGCCGGGAAGGCTGCTCACCTTGAAGTCCGTTTCCCGCCTTGCGGCGCTGCTCGGCCTAGGCGCAGTGATGATACTGGCCTCGCGCCACGGCATTCAGGATATCCGAACCGTGTTGCTTGATGCTGGCTGGCCGCTGCTCTGGCTGGTGCCGCTGCACGCACTGCCGTTGCTGCTCGATACAGTCAGCTGGCGCGTACTGCTGGCGCCGCGAGACCCCGCAGGCCTGGCGCGGCTGCCTTATCTGTTCCGGGTGGCGATGGTGCGCGAGGCGGTGAGCCGGCTGCTGCTGGTAAGCGTCGGCGGCGAGCTGGTGGGCATCCGCCTGCTGCTGCAGCGCGGGCTGGACGGCGCGGCGGCGACCGCGAGCGTGGTGATCCAGCTTCTGCTTTCCATCATCAACCAGTATCTGTTCGCGCTGCTGGGGCTGGTCCTGATCCTGCATCTGCCGGGGACGATGCAGCTCAGCAGCAGGATCATGCTGGGCCTGTTGCTGAGCGCGCCGATTCCGCTGCTGGCCATCTTCGGCCTGCGTCACGGCAGGGTGTTCGAGCGCGCGCATGCGCTCCTGCTGCGGCTGATCGGCAAGCCGCTGCAGATCCGCATCGGCCTCGACGGCGCCGCGCTGGATGCGGCGTTGCGGGATTATTTCCGACATCCGCGCCGCCTGCTGCTGGCCGCCGCCTGGGAGTTTGCCGCGCTGGCACTGGGCGCGCTGGAGAACTGGCTGGCGCTGCGCCTCCTGGGCCATCCGGTGAGCCTGGTCGCTGCGCTGTCGCTGGAGGCGGTGACACAAGCGGGGCGGCACTTGTTCTTCATGGTACCGGCGGGCCTGGGGGTGCAAGAGGCGGCGCTGCTGGTGTTCGGCGCCTCGCTTGGTGTTCCGCCGGATGTGGCCATCGCCCTGTCGCTGACCAAGCGCATGCGCGAAATCCTGTTCGGTGTGCCGGCACTGCTGGGCTGGCAATGGCTCGAACTGGGACGGGCAAGAAGGGAGCGCCGTTGACGCCGGCCTGGTGATCGACAGGCGGCGGATGCGGCGCGCGACGGCATCCGTCTGATATCGCACAGTGCGCCCGCGGCATTTGCCTAATGCGACGGCCAGCTAGCGGATTACGCATAAAACCCGATGAGATTCTGCGAATGAAGCGTGCGATGAGCGGTGGCAAGAGGCAGCTCCGCCATTCGGAGCCTGTTCGGCTGGTTTTGATGCTGCCGCTGAACACCACGAGACTAGGCGCCACCGCCGCATTGCGCTAGTCTGGACCAACCGCCCTGCCATGCTGTTCCGCTACGCAGGTTGAGTTCGGATTTGGCGGAATACTGGCATGCGCTGGACGGGCAACTTGTCTGGTCTGGAGGGCATGTCATGAGCAATTTGGACACCATCACGCTGCTCAATCGTCTGATCGTCACGTCCAAGAACGGCGAGAGCGCGTTGCGCGCTGCGTCGTCCGAGGCGCATCACGCGGAGTTGAAACAATCACTGCTGGAGTACTCGCATTTCTTCGCCGAAGCGGCGCACGAGATGCAGGACGTGGTGCACAAGCTGGGCGGGCATGCAAAAGGCCTGGGCACGTTCGACAACACCCTGCACCGGACCTTCATGCATCTGCGGGCATTGGTCGAGGGGCGTGACGAAGCGATGATCCTCGACACTGTCGAGAGCGACGAGCGCGAGGCCGACATCCGCTTCGACGATGCGGTGAGCCATTGGGACACGCCGCCTGAGGTTCATGCCATGCTTGAACGGCAGCGCGATGGCGCACGGCAGCGCCATGAAGCGATCAGGACCATGCGCCAGCGGCTCGACACCCTGCACTGAACGTATCAGGCTTGTCTTCAGCACTGAAGCCGCTTCCCCCCGGAGCGGACGGTTAGGGCGTGTCCGGGTTGCAGTTGTCGCTGCGGCCAATTCCGCGAGTGGGCGGGAGTAGTACAAAGTAGACAGCCACAGTGAGCGGGCGGGACAAGCTCGCGCAGAGTGCAGCAATGCACCGACATCCACTGGGCATCAATAGCTTGGGAGGGGGTCATGTTTATGCCGTATCGCCGTTTGGCGTTTTCCAGCGTTTTGTTCATCCTGTCTGCGGCCCCGGCTTTTCTCGCCGGCTGCGGCAGCAGCACCGATCCCGCGGCGACTGCGTCAACGACTGCCGCCATGGCGCAGTGCGGCGCGGGTTCGCTGCCGGAAACGGCCTTGCAAGGCGAAGTGCCGCTGGCGGATCGCAACAGCGGCCGCAATCTGCAGGGCTACCGCTGCAACCTGGAGCTGGTGGGGCAGTACCAGGGAGCGGGGGCAAGCGTGGTCAGTCCTTCGTCCGCTACCTGCGCCTACATGTCGACCAGCGGCTCGCTGATCGATCCCCTGCAATCGCTGGAGCCGTCGCCCGGAACGCAGGTGGTGGATGTTTCCGACCCGGCACATCCGGCGCTGTCAGCGAATCTCACCGGGCCGGCGATGCTGGCTGGCACCTGGGAATCCCTGAAAGTGAACGAGCCGCGCAAATTGCTGGGCGGCGTGGCGGTGGGACCGGTGGTGGGCGCGGGATTCCTCGATGTCTACGACATTTCGAACTGCGCCAAGCCGGTGCATCTGAACGTGGTGGCCGGCACCTCCCTGGAGCTTCCGGACAATCTGCTGGGCCATGAAGGCAACTGGTCGCCTGACGGCAAGACCTATTGGTCGACCGGCACCGTGGCGGGGTCGATCACCGCCATCGACGTAAGCAAGCCGCAGTCGCCCCAGATCCTGTATACGGGGCTGGCGGGGTTCCCGGCCAATCATGGGGTGGAGCTGAGCGCGGACGGCAACCGCTTGTATCTGGCCACCTGCTTTCCCGGCGGCGTGATGATTCTTGATGTGAGCGACATACAGAGCCGCAAGGCAGCTCCCGCGATCCGGCAGGTGGGGGCGGTGAGCTGGAATTCCTTCAGCTGCGGCCAGCACGCGCTGCCGGTGAGCTACGGCGGCAAGCCTTATCTGATCGCGCCGGACGAATTCGATTCGGAAGGCGTGCACATCATCGATATCTCGGACGAGACCAAGCCGGCGGTGGTGAAGCAGATCCAGCTGCAGATCCAGCAGACGGCAAACGCTGCGACCCGCGCTGCGGACACGGCAGGCGACGGACTGTTCGGCTACGAGGCGCACTACTGCACGGTGGACACGACGACCGATCCGAAGGCGCTGGCCTGCGGCTATTTTCAGTCCGGTGTGCGGGTCTTCAATATTTCCAATCCACTGCAGCCGCGCGAGATCGCCTACTACAATCCGCCGGCCCAGACCGGCAAGGGGCTGAGCCTGCAGCACTCGCTGCATGCCTGGATTGGCGGCCTGACCCCGACTATTTCAGACCTCTTCACCTCGGGATCGGGAGTGGCGGTGGGCACGGTGAGCATCGATGCGCGCTACGTCGGCTCGTTCGTCGCTGCCTTGCCGCAGCTGATCGCCGGTCTCGGCAATGGCGACCCGGTCTCCGGCAACCTGAGCGCGGACTGGTGCAGCTCTCCGCCGCGCTTTGTCGGCAATCAGCTGTGGGTCACCTGCATGGATAACGGCTTCATGGCCTTGCAGTTCACCAACGGCGTCTACCCGATCCAGTGAAGCCATGGCGGATTCTCGGCCTGACGCTGATGTTGTTGCTCGGTGCCGGGCTGGCAGCGACGTATGAGCATCTCATCGGTTCCGGTCGGCTGAGGCCTGCGGCTTCGGTTTTGCCGGCGCAAAGCGCGGTGGACGTGGGTTTTGCGCAGTTCATGGGCAGCCATCACGATCAGGCGGTGGTGATGACGCAGATCCTGCTCGATCACGGCACCAGCAAACTTGGTGGCCTGGCGCGGTCGATTCAGACGGCGCAGCTCATCGAAATCGGCGAAATGAAAGGCTGGCTGCTGCTGTGGGGTCAGCCGCTACTGCCGGCGACGCGCAGCATGGACTGGATGCTGCTGGGCAAGGCCCCGCCGGATGCGGAACTGGCGCGCTATCTGCTGGATTGCCAGTCGGCGGCCGGTGGTATGCCGGGGCTGGCGACCAGCGAGGAGCTGAACCGGCTGCGCGCGCTGGATGGTGACGAGCGCGATCGCCTGTTTCTGGAGCTGATGATCCGGCATCACCAGGGCGCGTTGCCGATGGCGCACTTCGCTGCACGTAATGCGCAGCTGGCCGCCGTGCGCTCGCTGGCGGCGCAGATGCTGTTTCAGCAGACGGAGGAGTTGAGCGTCATGAGCCTGCTGCTGCGGGCGCGGCGCTGAGGGGACGTTGCAGGTTGAACCCAAGCGGGTGATCCACTCGTCCCCCCTGGGTAGAGCTTTCAGCCGAACACGATCACCTGTCGCACCGCCTCGCCGCTGGCCAGCCGGTCGAACGCCTCGTTGACTTCTTCCAGTCGCAGCCGGTCCACCGGCAGCCGCCCGGCCTTGTACAGGGCGATGTGATGCCGCGCCGGGTGGCGGCATAGGCCTGGGCCAGCACCAGTTCGTTGCCCACCGTTTCGATGGCGTGGTGCACGCCGCCGGCGATGGCGGCTTTCACCGTCGCCACCGGGTCTTCCGCGAGAAAAGGGTTGAAGTAAATAATGATGGCGGTTAGAGCGAATCCATCTTGCCCGCGTTGGACGTGTTTACCCCGACCCTTATTTTCAAGTCAAGATCACAGTCCCGGTAGCAGACCGACGAGTGTGACCGTGTAGGTGGCGCTGACGCTGGACCTGTTACCCACGTTGTCGATCGCGTTCACGACGAACGTATGGGTGCCCAGGGCGCCGAGTCCGGTGTTCAGAGTTGCGCCGTTGGGTAGCGTGCCCGTGCACGACGCAACACCGGAGCCGCCGTCGCTGCAGGAATATGACACCTTGACCGGGAACAGCAAGTTGACAACGGCGCCATAGCTTGCACCGTTCTTCGGTGTGGTCAGGGTGATCACCGGCGGCTTGCGATCGATCTTGTTGCCGGCGACCGGCCCGGCCTTCGCACAGCCCCCAAGCGTATTGCAGATCTGCACGCTGTTGGTGCTTGCGTTGGCGGTTTCCGTACCGGCGGCCACATTGGTACTGAGCGTGACCGAGGCCTGCGTAGGGTCGGCGAGGCCGACCGTGGCGTCGGACGCGGTGCAGGTGATCGAAGTATTAGCCGCCAGCCATTGGTTGCTCGCCGCGCCGCATTGGACCACCGGCGGCGCCGCGATGACTGAAATTGAGCTGGAGTTTGAATTCATCACATAAATGTTGTGGGTCGACGTGTCGACCACGACATCGTTCGCATCGCCGCCCGATCCGCTGCCAACCGGCAGCGTCTCGATCACGGTATTGCTGGCGCCGTCGATCACCGACACGGTGCCATCGCCCTCGTTGGCCACGAAGACGGTGTTGGAGGATGGATCCACGGCTACGCCGTACGGAACGTTTCCAACCGCGATCGTGGTGATTAGCTTGTTGGCCGCTCCGTCGATCACCGACACGCTGTTCGCGTTCTGGTTCACGACGTAGACCTTGTGCGTGGACGGGTTCGCCGCCATCCAGCGCGGGTTGATGCCGACCGGGACCGTTGCAGTCACCATGTTGGTCGCGCTGTTGATCACCGACACGATGTTGTTGACGTAGTCCGCGGCGTAGACGATGTGAGTGGAAGAGTCCACTGCGACGGCGATCGGCGAAGGTCCGGTCGGGATCGTCGCGGTCACCGTATTGGTCAACAGATTGATCGCCGAGACGGTGCCATCACTGGAATTCGATACATAGGAGATGAGATTGAGTTCGTCCACCGCCACCTCGCGGTGACCACCGCCGATCGGGACGGTTCCAGTTACCGAGTGGGAGACGCCGTCAACCACTGCAAGCGTGTTCTCGCCAATGTCGGCCACGTAGGCGAGGTGCGTCGTCGAGTTGACCCCGATCGCATCCGGCGCGCTGCCGACATTGATAGCCGACGTATTCTCCGTATTGGTGGTGCCGTCAATGGTATACACGGCGTTGTTGGCCTGGTTCACCACCCAAATCGTGTGGTTGGTCGAATCGATACCAAGCCGGATGCCGCTGACCGACGGGATCGTCGTGCTCACGACATACGGGCCTGCGCCGGCTGCGGCAGCCGAAAGCGCAAGGAGCGCTGAACCCACCGCTCCGATGACCCAACTTTGCCGACTCACTTTGTGTCCCTGTGCGCTTTTCGACTGCATGGCAAACTCCCTGTCAATAGTCGGCCTCGGATACCACTCTCCCTGAGCCCGGCCGGACGGCCCAGCGATGTTGCACAACGAAATCGCAAAAGCGATCAACGCAGGCGACGTGGAGAGCCCCGTGAACCAGATACCCCGTTGATTACGCTCCAGTGCGCCGAAAGACAGCGTGCTCCCGAAGCCTCTCCTCCCGCCAGCATTGGTTATTGTTCGAGCGGATCAGAACTGAAACCGGACCGCTCTGCCGCCGCTTGACCGATAAGAAAAACTAGGCGCAGTATGCTTCAATCCAGTGACGGAACTGTGATCCAGCTCTCCAAGTGCGGTGTTTCGTATCGTGCATCGTAAGTGTGGGTACGCGGAAGATGTCACGCTATTTGACGGGGCCGAGCCGAGGCCATGGCTATTGCATGGCCGGTGATCTTGTTTGCCAACGGAGTTCTTTCACATAGAGCATTTCAATTGCGGCGGCGCCATTTGTTGCATAAAGGGCAAGATTGCGATCTCCGGAAGCGGACGTCGGCCAATGGCGGTTTCGGGCCGATGGTGAACACCCGAGTGACCATCGCAAAAATTTGCCGACACTCGCAAACAGTCCAGAACACTGCTGCTGTGTCGATGTTGGGGGTCCCAATATCGCCCTGAATGTTCTATTTGATGAGGTCGGAGCTTCAATCCGGCCAGACCGGGCGGCTGTCCCTCCCTGGATGGAGCTTTCTGTCAGAACACGATCACCTGTCGCACCGCCTCGCCGCTGGCCAGCCGGTCGAACGCCTCGTTGACTTCTTCCAGTCGCAGCCGGTGCGTCAGCAGCCGGTCCACCGGCAGCCGCCCGGCCTTGTACAGGGCGATATAGCGCGGCAGATCGCGCGAAGGCACTGCCGAGCCCATGTAGGAGCCTTTCACCGTGCGCTCCTCCGCCACCAGGCTGACCGCGGATACCGAGAACATCTTGCTCGGATGCGGCAAACCGGCTGTGACGGTGGTGCCGCCGCGCCGGGTGGCGGCATAGGCCTGGGCCAGCACCAGCTCGTTGCCCACCGTCTCGATGGCGTGGTGCGCGCCGCCGGCAGTGGCGGCCTTCACCGCGGCTACCGGATCGTCGGTGCGCGCGTTGACTACGTGGGTGGCGCCGAGCTGCCGCGCCAGTTCGAGTTTGGCCGGCAGCACGTCGACGGCGACGATGGGATGCGCGCCCGAGGCATGGGCGCCGAGCAGGGCAGCCAGGCCGACCCCGCCTAGGCCGAATACCGCGACGCTCTCGCCGGCCGCGACATGCGCGGTGTTGACCACCGCGCCGACGCCGGTCATCACGGCGCAGCCGAACAGGGCGGCAATCTCCGGCGGCAGGTCCGCGTCCACTTTCACCGCCGAGCGGGCGGAAACCACCGTCATCTCGGTGAAGCCCGACACGCCCAGGTGGTGGTGCAGGGTGCCTTCGCCCTCGCCATGCCAATGGCGCAGGCCGGACAGCAACGTGCCCGCTGTATTCGCCGCCGCGCCGGGCTCGCACAGGGCGGGGCGCCCGGCGGCGCAGGGATTGCAGTGGCCGCAGGACGGCACGAAGGAAAACACCACCTGGTCGCCCGGCCTGAAGTCGGCCACGCCGGCACCGCATTCCACCACTTCACCCGCAGCCTCGTGGCCGAGCACCATCGGCATCACCCGCGGCCGCGAACCGTCGATCACCGACAGGTCGGAATGGCACAGCCCGGCGGCGCGCACCCGCACCAGCAGCTCGCCCGGCCCTGGCGGGTCCAGCTGCAGCGTCTCGATGCGCAGCGGCTTCGATTGCGCATACGGCGCCGGCAGCCCCATCTGCCGCAGCACCGCGCCGCGGACCTCCCGGCGCCCGCTCATGCCGGCTCTCCCGGCACCAGCAGCCGCTCCAGCGCGGCGCGCAGCGGCCCGGCGATGGCCAGGGGGCGGCGCTCGGCGCGGTCGACGAAGACATGCACGAACCAGCCCTCGGCCGCCGGGGTTTCGCTGCCGGAGCGGAACAGCCCGATCTCGTAGCGCACGCTGGAGCGGCCCAGTTTGGACACGCGTAATCCGGCGTCGACGCTGTCGGGAAAGGCCAGCGAGTCGAGGAAACGGCAGTGCGATTCGGCGCAGACGCCGATGCTGTCACCGCCATGGATGTCCAGGCCGCCCTCGCGGATCAGCCAGGCATTGATGACCGTGTCGAAATAGCTGTAGTACTCGACATTGTTGACGTGGCCGTAGATGTCGTTGTCCTTCCAGCGGGTGGTGATGGTCTGGAAGTGCGGGTAAGCCTGTCGGGCATTCATTGACTGTCGATAAGTGGCGGGCAGGGCGGCCGGGGGTTCCGGTTCGGGCCATTTGCGCTCGGAAAGTGGCTCTGGAGTCAACTTTGCCGCAGCGCACAAATTAGCTTTATGATTAATCTTCCACCGTAAAGGGCCGGCTGTAGTCAGGCATTGACCCCGCGGTGTTTGCCGCTTGGCGCTCCGGCAAACTATAGTGCTAAGCACGATTGGCCGAAGCGCCACAAATTGACGAAGAAAGAAGGAGAGAGGATGCGGGATTCTGGAGTCCTCCTGCAAATCGTTCATGCCGGTATGGTCAAGGCCGGCCTGGATGTGGCAGCGATCTATACCCGGCTGGGTTATCACGCCGACAAGCTGACGCAAAAGGACTTGCGCACCCCTCATCGCCTCCAGGCGTTTTTCTGGGAGATCGTCGAGGCCGTCACCGGCGATCCCGACATCGGCCTGCACCTGTGCCCGCACTTGCCGGTGTACCGCGGCGAGGTCATCGAATACCTGTTCTTCAGCAGCCCCACCTTCCGCGACGGTTGCCATCGCGCTCTCAAGTACCTGCGCCTGGTCAGCGATGCCCTCGACGTGCGCCTGGTCGAGGACGAGAAAGGCCCCCGATTCACCGTGGTGGGCGCGGCATTGCAGGCGCCGCAGCTGCGCCATACCGAAATCTGCGTGGTCTACGAGGCCATGCAGTTCGCCAAATCGGTCACCGAAAGCAACTACAAGCCGCTGCGCGTGCGCCTGCGCTGCACCCAGCGCGCGGACATCACGGAATACGAAAAGGTATTTGGCTGTCCGGTGGAATTCGAGGCCGAGCAGAACGAGATCTACTTCGATCCGCCCCTGCTCGAATACCGCTCGCCGCGCTGGGACCCGGACCTGCTGCGCCTGCACGAGGAACTGGCGGAAAAGCGCCTGTCCAGCATCGAACGGCAGGACCTGATCGAGCGCATCCGCACCGTCTTCTCGCAGAAGCTGGAACTGGAGCAGTGCGACCTGGAAGACGTGGCGCAGGAGCTGGACGTGCCGGCACGCCGCCTGCGCTTCGAGCTGGCCCGCGCCGGCACCAGCTTCAGCCAGTTATTGTCCGATTTCCGCTACGCCCTGGCGCGCAAGCTACTGCGCAGCACCGACGAGCCGATCGAGCACATCGTCTACCTGACCGGCTTTTCCGAGCCCAGCACCTTCTACCGCGCCTTCAAGCGCTGGTCCGGCATGACCCCGGTGCAGTACCGCGAGCAGAAACGCGCCGCCGCGCG
>FTIF01349140.1_pt1 | contig 50769 bp, 65 predicted proteins | sample 1658001 | NCBI WGS metagenome assembly FTIF01 (sample SAMEA3914789, study PRJEB12502) | metagenome | biome: forest; material: soil | place: Canada | collected 2011-07-03 | depth 0.3 m | reverse complement strand
TGGGCGTTTTAGACAGGCCGTCCCTGGCCTGTCTAAAACGGCTTCGGCATCCCTGCCTCGCCCGCGTCTGCGCGCGGCTGTTCCACCTCGGCCTGCGAGGCTCGGCGCAGCCAGACGGGGAGAACGTCAAAAGCCAAGCAAAAGCCAAAGCGTCGCTATTCCGCCCCTTCCTCTCCATCGTCATTCCCGCGCAGGCGGGAATCCAGTTTTTCCAAGCTTGATGCACCAACGCGACCGGTTAAATCCGAAAATCTGGCCGTAAAAAACTTCTTCGGACGTCCTCGCGTCTCCTGGACCGCCCAAAAATCGCATGTGCGCCACTCACTCACCGCATGCGTGCCAACAACAACCCATGGCACGCATGGAGAAAAGCGCCATCCTTTGCACGAACGGCCTTACCCCTCCGGATTCACCCGAAGCTGAAGTTCTAATGAACTGGATCCCCGCCTGCGCGGGGATGACGTCGACCGGAAATCGGCTTACGTCAGGTGAAAGAAAGGAAGCGGCCGCCAAAGAAAAGCCCCGCAACTGCGGGGCTTTTTCGTGCTGCCTCAGGCCAGCTTCGGCGGTGTCTGGTGTGCCGCCGTATAGCGCTGCCCGATCTGGTCGATGCTCGCGGTGGGCGAGATGATCGGCGCCGGGGCGGTGCTCTGGCAGCCGGCCAGGCCCAGGGTGGGCGCGGCGGGAGCGGCCAGCTTGGGCGGCTTGAGGAAGGCCGGCGGCGATTGCAGATCGAGGAAGTCGAGCAGGGTGTTGGCCTGGGCGTCGCGGTAGGTCAACGCCGGCAGATTCCACTTCTTCGCGATGGTGGCGATGATCGAGGTGTGGTCGTGCATGACGTTGGTCACCTCGTTGGGCTTGCTGTAGGGCGAGACCACCACGGTTGGCACGCGCATGCCGGTGATGTTGTAGGTGCCGGGGATGTCGGTGGAGGCCAGTGTCGGCGGAATATCGTCCGGCACCGGCACGCTGGCCGGGGGCACATGGTCGTAGTAGCCGCCGTGCTCGTCGTAGTTCCACACCAGCAGGGTGCGCGACCATTGCGGCGAGCTCATCACCGCCTGCACCACCTGCGACACGAAGGCTTCGCCGAGGGCGATATCGGCGGGATTCTCCTCACTGCCGCTTTGCGCGTCGACGGTGTTGCGCAGCACGTTCAACGCCGAGGTGATGGGCGCGGGCAGATCCGGGATCTTGTCGAGGAAGCCGAACAGGATCGAGCCGACTTCATCGACTAGGCCGAACTCCGGATCGACGAAGGACACCTGGGGCAGGGTGCCGAGCAAGGCGTCGGTGAAGAACTGGGTGATGGGCGAGAAATTGAGCGGATGGTTTTCCAGGGTCTGCGGGATGATCACCGGCGCCGGCAAATCGGTGAAGTAGTTGCGCCAGCTGACGCCGTGCTTGGTGAGCAGGTCCATCAGGGTGCCGGCCGCGGGGGCCGGCAGGGAGAAGCCGGAGCTGTCGGTGGAGATGGTGCCTTGCGCCGTGCCCGAATAGAGGAAGCGGCGGTTGGGATAGGTCTGCGCCGGGGCCGAGGCGAAGCAGCGATTGCCGAGGCAGAAGGTCTTGGCCAGGGAGTAGTAGAACGGCAGGTCGGACTCGTCCCAGTAGCCCATCGCGGTGTTGCTGGTGCCGGCGAAGCCGTCCATCCGGCCGCCGTCGATCTGCTTGTGCGAGGAATCCCAGTTCTGCGTCACGCTGCCGGGCTGGCAGGTGCCTTCCATGTGGAAGGATTTCTGGTAGCCGCCGTCGAGCGGGTTGGAATTGGTCGGCACGCCTTTGGCGTCGAGTCGCAGGCCGTCGGCCTTGGGCTGGCCGCGCAGCGGCAGCATGCCGAGGTAGTTGTCGAAGGAGTGGTTCTCCATCATCACCACCACGATGCGGTCGAACGGCAACGTCTCATCGGCGGTGCCGGCGCCGCGCGTCGGGTCCGGCAATGAGCCTGGCGTCCTGCCGGCCACGCCGTCACCGCCCTGTCCACCACCGACCGAATCGCTGCTGCCGCAACCTTGCAGAGCCGCCAGAAACGCCGCGGCGGCGGAGCCGCCCACGAACGTGCGCCGCGTGATGCCGGAACCAGACATTGTGAAACCCCCGAGCTTGGCTTTGCGCCGTGTTATGCAAAAGATCTTACTTTGAACAAGTCCGGTTGCGCTGGCGTGACTGTCGATACCTGCTGCGCCCCTTTACGTTTTTTAACCCTGCCCCATCCGGGGAGTTCAGAAGGCGTTCAGCCAGCTCGCGTAAGGTGTCCGGCAAGTATCCGAGTGGAGAAACACCATGCAGAAAAAGCTGATTTTCGCCTCCCTGCTGCTCGCCGGCGGCCTGGCCCTGCCGGCAGTCAGCCAGGCCGCCCGTGTCGGTGTCGACATCAACATCGGCCCGCCCGCGGCGATCGTCGAAGCGCCCCCGCCCCCACCGCAGGTGGGCTATGTCTGGGCGCCGGGCTTCCACCGCTGGGATGGCGGCCGCTATGTCTGGGTGCCGGGCCACTACATGGAGCCGCGCCGCGGCTATCACTGGATGCCCGACCACTACGTGCAGCGCGGACCGCACTACCGCTACGTGCCGGGTCACTGGGTGCGCTGAGCAGCCGGCTTGAACCAGGAAGGGCCGCCATTGCGGCCCTTTTTGTTGCGCAAGGTAAAGCTCCAGCCGATACGCCGCGCGGTTAAGCCGGCGTTCATTTGACCGGGAGAAGATGGCTACAACAGCAAGGCGCCTGTCGAGCCCCGCTCGAAATCGCAGGCCGGCATGCAGGAGATTCGAATGAACAGCGCGAAGATTTCATCCCCCCTCAAGATCATGGCGATGGCCTGCGCCAGCCTCGCCGCGGCCTGCGCCTCCGAGCCGATCGGTCCCACCGTGCAGGTGTATCCGGCGCAGAACAAGCCGTTCGAGGTGTTCCAGCAGGAGCAGGAGACGTGCAAGCAGTACGCCAGCCAGCAGATCGCCGGCGCGACCGATAACGCCAACAGCCGCGGCGTCGGTGCGGCAGTGCTGACCACGGCGCTCGGTGCCGGCCTCGGCGCGGCAGTGGGCGGCGGCCGCGGTGCCGCCATCGGCGCCGGTGCCGGCGGCGTGGTTGGTGCCAATGTCGGCGCCAATAGCTCGGCCCGTGAAGACCGCTCGATCCAGCATCAGTACAACATGGCCTATTCGCAGTGCATGTACGCCAAGGGCGATCAGGTGATGGGCTACAACTACAACCCGCAGCCGCGTGTCTACTACGCGGCACCGCCGCCACCGGTTTACTACCAGGCGCCACCGCCGCCGCCCGGGTATCCGCCGCCACCGCCCCCCGGTTACTATCCGCCGCCGCAGTAGCGGGCCGGACGGTAGAGCAAGGCATCAGCTAAACGACGATGGGGCGGATGATCCGCCCCATCGTCGTTTCCGCTTGCGGCTACTCAGGGCGCCGCGGGCGGGCTAGGATCGCAGCCTGCACTAGGGAACGGCCGCACATCCATGAAGCAAGTCATCGTCATCGACGAAACCCTCAAGCTGCCGCGCGGCAAGCTCGCCGCCCAGGTGGCGCATGCGGCCGTGGCGGCCTTTCTGGAAACGCCGCGCAAGGCGCAGCAGCAATGGCTCGATGAGGGCATGCCCAAGGTGGTGCTGCGCTGCGATGGCGAAGCCACGCTGCTGGCGCTTGAAGCGCAGGCGCTGAAGGCCGGCATTCCGGTTGCCCTGATCCGCGACGCGGGACTCACCGTGGTCGCGGCAGGCACCACCACCTGCATCGGCCTCGGGCCGGCCGAAGCCGCGCAGCTGGAACCACTCACGGGCAGCTTCAAGCTGGCTTAGAAGACCCTGGCTGCAAGGGCGTCACCCGCCCTGCATCGAACAGCGGCGAATCAATGCGGCCGCGGATCGTGTTCGTGGTCGTCGCGATGCCTTTGCTCTTCATCGCGGCGATGCTGCTCATCGTCGCGGCGCCTGCGGTCATCGTCGTGCCCTTGAGCGTCCACCGGCACTTCGACCGTCAGCCCGGGCCGTTCCACCACCTGCGTCCGCTCGATCACCGTCGGCGCCGGCGGCGGCGGTGCATTGCAACTGGCCAGCAGCAGGGCCGCGGGCAGGCAGGCGAGCTTCATCGCCGTGATCGCCCGTGCATTGATGGCCGCCATGCGGCCCGATGTCTTGCTCATGACCATGCTCCTTTGCCTTAGTGTCCCGATACTTGCGATCCACTATGCGATTCGGGAAGCGGCCGGGTCTGTGCGCTGGAATACGCTGAGGCGCAGAGCGGATCGGGGCGATGCGCTGCCGCAGCCCGCCTCATCCGGGATTTGGCGGCTCCAGCACCGGCCGGATATCGATCTCCACATCGCCCACCACTGCGGCGAAGCGCACGCTCCATTGCATCGCCTACGCCAGCGACTCCAGCCGGCACAGGCAGTAACCGGCGATCAGTTCCTTCGATTCGGTGAACGGCCCGTCGGTCACCGTGCGCCGGCCGCCGCTGTAGTGCAGCCGAACGCCTTTGGCGCTGGCCTGAAGATTCTCGGCGGTGACGAACACGCCGGCCCGCACCATCTCCCGCCGCAACTCGGCCAGCGCCGCCTGCTGCGCCGCACCAGGCAGCACGCCAGCTTCGGAATCGCGGTCGGCCTTGTGCAGCAGCATGTAGCGTGTCGTCGCCAGGCCTTCCGGTTTCGGACAGACGCCGATGTCCCAGGGCTCGGTCACCGGGCTCACGTCGATCTCCGCATCGCCCACCACCGCGGCGTAGCGCGTGGCCCAGTCCACCGCCGCGTCGAGCGTGGGCACCCGCACGATGGTGAAGCCGGCGGGCAATTCGTTGTCGCCGATGAAAGGCCCGCGCAGCTGACTGCGCCTGCCGCCGGCGAAGCGCAGCCGCACGCCCAGCGCGCTGGCCCGCAGCCCTTCGCCGCCGAGCAGCACGCCGGCCTGCATCATCTCGCCCATCAAGGCGCCCATCTCCTCCACCAGCTTCGGCGGCGGCGGCACATCGCCCTCACAGAACCGGTCGGCCTTGTGCATCATCATGATTCGCATCGTCAGTGCTCCTGTGCAAGAAACCGCATTGCCCCCGGCACGGCCAGCCGCGCCATGCCGAAGGCTCTTGCTGATGCGTCGAAGCAGGAGGGAGGAAATCGACAGGACCCGCGCCGATTTTCCGGGCAAAGCGCTCAAGCGCCTGAAGGCGCTCGCAATTTCATCGCCGCCGCGAGCCCGGCAAAGCCGCGTCGCTGCGGCCTAGAAGGAACAGCTGAACAACAGCTCTTCCGATACGAACACCGGCCCCACTGCGTGTTCCTGCCCGGTGGCCGGGTCGCGCAGCACCACGCCCAGCGCCGCGATCTGGCGGCTGGTGTCGGCGAAGTCCGCCTCGTCGCCGCTGGCCGCATCGGCCAGCAGCTGCGCGTGCCGGCGGAACAAGGCGCGCACCGGCTCGTAGCCGGCCGCCGGCATCAGCCGGCCGGACTGCGAGTCCTGGTACGGCCACATCAGGCGCACCTGGCCCCAGTGCCGGCCCTGCCTGTCGTGAACTTCGTAGAAACGATCCAGTGCCAGCATGGAATCAGGAATGAACGGTGGTGACGGTGGCGGCATACAGCCGCCCGCTATGGGGCGCAATCATCGCAGACTCATCCCGCGGTGTCGTTGATCACTTTTACCACCTTCGAGTCGCAGGCGGCGGCCTGCGCCGCGTCGCCCACGGCGCAGACTTCCACTTTGTAATAGACGCGCGCCGGCGCCGTCCCGTCGAAGGGGCTGGTGCTATATACGTAGGAGCCCCGATCCTGGACGCAGGGATTCTCGTAGACCTGTTCCCAGGGGCCACCCCGCTTCGCCGATTGATAGACGATGAGGCTGGAATTGGTATCGGGCAGCGGCTGGCCGAGCAGGTCGCGGCAATCCCTGGCGCCGCTGGCATGGCCTTTCCAGACGATGCTGAACAGGGCGCGATCGCCTTGGTGGCGGATGGTGGCGGTTTCGGGCGTGATGTGACGCAGATTCTCGTCGGGCTCGCCGTCCGCTTTCACCACGGCGGCGACGCCGGGCAGCAGGCAGCAAGCCGCGAGCAGGGGCAGTGCCGCCCCGCCCCCTGCGCTGCGCGACCGTCGCGTCGCGGCTGGCTTGCACCACTTCACGCAGTTTCTCCTCCCCTGTAAAAGAGTTGCTGGCCGATGGCTTGCCGGTGTGCCGGTCTCTGTCCATGCGACCAGGCCAAGCTTAGCGCGAAAGGCGCATCGGCGAGGCACAGGCCGCCTTTGGCGCTATGCTTTGCATCACTATCCTGATCGGGCTCGGGCATGGCCAGCAAAGACGCGCACTACTACCGGCCAGCCGACGGGCATGGTCTGAAGCATGATCCCCTGAATTCCATCATCGGCCCGCGGCCGATCGGCTGGATCGCCTCGCTCAGCGCGGCCGGCGTGCCGAACCTGGCGCCCTACAGCTTCTTCAACGCCTTCAACTACCGGCCGCCGATCATCGGCTTCGCCAGCATCGGCAGGAAGGACAGCCTCAACAATATCGAGGCGACGCGGGAGTTCGTGTGGAACCTCGCCACGCGCCCGCTGGCGGCGCGGATGAACGCCACTTCGGCGACGGTGCCGGCGGAGATCGACGAGTTCGTGCTGGGCGGCCTGACCCCGGCACCGAGCCGGGTAGTGAAGCCGCCGCGCGTGCTGGAAAGCCCGGTCAACTTCGAGTGCCGGCTGACGCAGATCGTCCAGCTGCAGGGCGCCGACGGCGGCAAGGTGCAGTCATGGCTGGTGCTGGGCGAGGTGGTAGCGGTGCATATCGAGCGGCATCTGCTGGTCGACGGCATCTACGACACGGCAAGCTCGCAAACGATCCTGCGCGCCGGCCGTTTGGGCGATTACGCCGAGATCCGGCCTGAGGCGATGTTCGAGATGCTGCGGCCCGCCTGAGCGGAGCAGGCGCCTTCAGCCGATAATCAGGCCATCACCGGCACAAGGAGCCAGGATGCCCGCTTCATTCGCCATACGCCCGGTAGCCCGCACGGATTTCGACGCCTGGCTACCGCTGTGGGAGGGCTACAACAAGTTCTACGGCCGCCACGGCGCCACCGCCCTGCCCGCCGAGATCACCCGCACCACCTGGGCGCGTTTCTTCGATGCGTACGAGCCGGTACACGCCCTGGTGGCCGAGAGCCAGGGGCGGCTGCTCGGCCTGGTGCACTACCTGTTCCACCGCAGCACCATCATGCTGGGGCCGATCTGCTATCTGCAGGATCTGTATACCGATGAGACGGCGCGCGGCACGGGCGTCGGCCAGGCCCTGATCGAGGCGGTCTACGAGCAGGCGCGCGGTGCCGGCTCGAGCCGCGTCTACTGGCAGACCCACGAGACCAACCTCAGCGCGATCAAGCTCTACGAGCGCGTGGCGGAGCGCTCGGGCTTCATCGTCTACCGCAAGCCGCTCTGACCCCGGCGCGGGCCAAAGCCGCCGGCGCCAGGGCACGGCGCGGATACGCTACCATGCGGCCCCTCGCATTCTGACCGGGCAGGCGGACGTGGCGCGAAGACGCACCTTGTGGCTATTGCTGGCGCTGGCTGCCGTGGCTGTGCTGGCCACCTGGCAGCGGCCCAAAGGCCCTATGGTGCACAGCCTGATCGGCCCGCCGCCGACGCCGTTCGGCTGGGCCGCGCGCCTCACGCTGCTGGCCGGCGATGGGGTTGCCGGCTTGCGCGACGGGCCGGCCTTGCAGGCGCGCTTCGCCGATCCCTACGGCGTGGCAGTGAATGCCGCCGGCCGCGTCTACGTTGCCGATGCCGGCGACAACAACCGCATCCGCGTCATTGCGCCTGACGGCAGCGTCAGCACCCTGGCCGGATCGGAGGAAGGCTTTGCCGATGGCGCGGGCAGCGCGGCGCGCTTCAATACGCCTTCCGGGCTGGCGCTGGATGCCGCCGGCAATCTGTACGTGGCCGACACCGGCAACCACGCCGTCCGCAAGCTTACGCCGCAGGGCGTGGTCAGCACCGTGGCCGGCACCGGCGTAGCGGGATTCCGCGATGGCCCGGCGGCGCAGGCGCAGTTCGACGGCCCGGTCGGCGTGGCGGTGGACGGGCAGGGCAAGGTCTATGTGGCGGATACCTATAACGACCGCATCCGGGTGATCGGCCCGGATGGAATGGTCAGTACGCTGGCCGGCGGCGAGCAGCCCGGCTTCGTCGACGGCCGCGGCGCGGAGGCGCGCTTCGACACGCCCTGCGCACTGGCGGTGGATGCGCAAGGCACGCTGTGGATCGCCGATCCGCGCAACCATGCCATCCGCAAGCTGACGCCCGACGGCACGGTCACCACCCTGGCTTCGACCCTGGCGGAGGACACCGAGGCGCTGCTGCGCCGGCCGCTGAGCATCGCGGTGACGCACGACGGCTTCCTCTACGTGGGCGAATCCGGCCACGGCCGCGTGCTGCAATATTCACCGACCGGCCAGATGACGGCGCTGACCGGCGCCAGCGCGCTGGACCAGCGGCTGCTGCGCCCCAGCGGCCTCGCCGTCGATGCGGCGGGCGCGGTCTATGCGGTGGATGCGCAGAGCGCGCGGGTGCACCGGATCATTCCCCAGACCGCGGCAGCCGGTGCCGCAGCGGACGCCACCATCAGCGGCCCGGCGCGGGATGCGCCGCTGCCGCAGACGGCGGGCCGCTGGCCGGTGGCGCCGCAGAACGCCTGGCATGAAGTGGCCGGCACCCTGGGCGAGGTGCGCGGCAACGACAAGGGCGAGAGCCGCGACCATCTGCACGATGGTTTGGACATCCATGCCGAGGTCGGCGCACAAGTGCTGGCCATCGCCGACGCCAAGGTCAGCAGCCCGCTGTCGACCTGGCGCTTCGGCGAGCTGAGCGAGGGGCTGGCGCTGGACACGCTGGACTACATCCACATGCGGGTGGGCCGCACGCCGCGCGGCTCGGTGCTCGACCCGGCGCGCTTCCTCATGTTGTCCGGCACCGACGGCAAGCCCGAGCGGGTAAGGGTGCGTCGCGGCACGCGTTTCAAGGCCGGCGAAGCGCTGGGCACGGTCAACGCCATGGCGCATGTGCACCTGAGCCTCGACGGCAACGATGCGCAACGCAATGCCATTGCGCTGGATTTCATCGACTTCCGCGACCACGTCGCGCCGACTATCGACAGCGTGCAGCTGTTCGACGCGGCGGGGCAACAACTCGGCAAGAAGCTGAAGGGCCGGCTGCTGCTGCCGCGCGACGCGGCCGGCGTGCAGATCGTGGTCGATGCCTGGGACCAGGTCGACGACAACCTGCCTCGCCGCCGCCTGGGCCTGTATGCGCTCGGCTACCAGATCCTGCGCAACGACGGCAGCCCGGCGCCCGGCTTCGAGACGCCGCGCATGAATATCGAGTTCAACCGCATGCCGCTCGACGAGCATGCGGTGAAGATCGCCTATGCCGAAAAAAGCGGCGAGACGGTGCACGGCAGCGCCGCCACCCACTTTCGCTACGCGGTCACCAATGTGGTGCGCGATGGCCTGGCCCAGGCCGATAGCTGGCATGCCGGCACGCTGCCGCCGGGCGACTACACTGTGCGCATCGTCGCGCTGGACCACGCCGGGAACAGCGCCATGCGCGGCAACGAGCTGGCGGTGACCCTGCAGTAAGCCGCGCCGGCCGCGGACGGAAACCGCAAAAGCCCGCAGCAGGCGGCAATGCGGCGTTGCGGTGAAGTATTTACACCGCTATGTGCGAAAGCGTACAGACAGGGGCCCCGCGGGAGGGCGAGCATCCTTCAGTGTACAGGTTGGGGAGCCTGCCGATGCAGCTATATTGCGCGATTCACCGGCGCAATCGCCCCACCTAGCCCGGCAGCCGAACTCCTTTGCATTCAATCAGGTCATTTTTTGGCCTTTATATCCTCTTGGCGTGCTGCTATCCCCAGCCCCTCCGGAGACTACAGGAGACACGAGCATGGGCAATATGGTTGGCATGGAACAACGGGTCACCAAGATGGTGGCGGAACAACTCGGCATCAGCGAAAGCCGGGTCATCCCGGGCGCCGCCTTCATCGAGGATCTGGGCGCGGACTCGCTCGACAAGGTGGAGCTGGTGATGAACCTGGAGCAGGCCTTCGACATCAAGGTGGCGGACGCTGACGGCGAGAAAGTCTCCACCATCCAGGACGTTTACGACCTGATCCGCTCGCACAGCCCGCCGGCCACGCTGGCTGCCTGAGCGCGCATAGCGGCGCCGGCTCTTCGACCGGCGCTGTTGCCATCGGGCCGCAAGGGCCCGCTGCGAATCGTTCTTCTTATCCCGGCAAAGCCGGGTGACGCCGCAGGGACGCGGCGCCGACGCTTGAATCCCTTCACTGCATTGCCATCATCCTGCGCAATACATCGGGTACTCTGAGCCTTGGCCAGGGATTTCCGGATTCGCGATGACTGGATCAACAGGGAACGACGGCGGCGCCATTCAGCGGCCGCCCAGGGAAAAGGTGCTGCTGTCGTGGAGCGGCGGCAAGGACAGCAGCATGGCGGCCTACCACCTGCTCGCCTCGCGCAAGTACGAGATCGCGGCGCTGCTGACCACGGTGACCGAGGACTACGACCGCATCAGCATGCACGGCGTGCGGCGCGAGCTGCTGCTGCGGCAGGCCGAGTCCCTGCAGATCCCCCTGCACCAGGTGATGATTCCCAAGGACTGCTCCAACGATATCTATGAAGCGCGCATGGGCGAGGCGCTGGCGCACTTCAAGGCGCAGGGCATCGGCAAGGTCGCCTTCGGCGACCTGTTCCTCGAAGACCTCAGGCAGTACCGTGACACACGCCTGGCCGCAGTGGGCATGAGCGGCCTCTACCCGATCTGGAAGCGCGACACCGACGAACTGGTGCGCACCTTCATCGGCCTGGGCTTCCGCGCCATCCTCGCCTGCGTCGACACCGAAGCGCTCGACGCCGCCTTCGCCGGCCGCGAAATCGACTACGGCCTGCTGCGAGACCTGCCGCCCGGCGTCGATCCCTGCGGCGAGAACGGCGAGTACCACTCCTTCGTCTACGCCGGCCCGATCTTCACCCAGGCCATTGCCTGCAAGGCAGGCGAGCGGGTGATGCGCACGCCGCGCTTTTGTTATTGCGACATCGTGCCGAGCTGACCATGCAAACAGCAGACGATACCGCCGCGCAAGCGGCAAATGCCTAACGCGATGAAGGTTGCCCCTGCCTCGCGCATTGGGCATCCGCCTGCACCAGGGCGGCATTCACCACTTCGAGCTTCTGCGGGGAGTCGGGCAGGTCTACCCATACGTGAGACAGATGCCATGCATCATCCGCCTTGAATGCGTAGACGTGCGCATCTCCTTCTGTTCGCGCACCGTGCAGGGGAAAATCCAGCATTGCACAGCCACTATGGCCGCTCACCGAAATCTGGCCGCCAATAAACACCCCCGCCGCTATCGGCGCTCCCAGCACCTGTATCACGGCTGCATCCTGCGTCAGCGCCTGCAGGCCCAATCTGTAAGGATCGCTGCGTCGGAACATCAGCTGCAGCAGGATCATGAACCCGACCACGAGGACTACAAATAGACCAATGACTTTCCACATCCGCCTTCGATCGGCAGCGATAGCTTCAGCCAACTGCTGCGGCGTCGGTGTCACCCCGCTGGCCGCCAGGCGCAACTCCGCCACCACCGGATGCTCGCGCCAGAACATCGGCAACAAAGTGGGCCTGAAACGGATCTTTGCACCGAACGCGGTCGGCTCCCGAAATCGGACTGTGACAGTACGTGGTCCCAACCAGCGGCGCTCCGTCACCTCGGTGATCCCGCTCAGCGGCACCTGGATTTCCTTGAGATAGTTGGAAATGTGGAGCGAGTCGAGAGCCATCCGCACACGCTTCCATGTCACCATGCGCCCAACAAACAGCATCGCGAAACCAGCCCAGATCAGCAGGAAAATCCACGTGAAAAGCGAATCCGTATTCTTCAGATGAAAGCTGCACAGAAGGATGACGGAAAGCAGCAAAAACATGATAAAAAGAACCGAGACAACGAACTTGCAATAAAAAGTCAAGCTCGATGACAGTGTTCGCATCCGCATGCATTCCCCCTCAGGCCCCGTTCCTGACAGGGTAGCGCAGTCCCGCGGCATAACGTCGCCCGTTTTCTGCGGGGCCGATGTGGCACGGCTCGTCACGCGGCGTTTTGTAGGACGCCGCCGCGCTGCCACAATCCACACGCCTGTCCACTCAGAGGGAGTTCACCGTGACCGTCACCCTGTTCTACGCCGGCGCGCTGGCGCTGTGGTTTTTCGTGCTGAGCCTCAGAGTCTCCCTAGCCCGGGTCGGCCCCGGCAAGCCCAGCCTGGGCGACGGCGGCGATGTGAAGCTGCAACGCAAGATCCGCGGCCAGGCCAACTTCGCCGAATACGTGCCGATCATCCTGGTGCTGATGGCTCTGCTGGAACTGCACGGCCTGGCGAAGTGGGTGGTGCATGGACTCGGCGCAACGCTGCTGCTCGGGCGCCTGCTGCACGGCTATGCATTTTCCTTCACGCCGAATTCGGTGTTCGGGCGTTCCGCCGGCATCGCGCTGACCTTCCTTGCGCTGCTGGTCAGCGGCGCCTTGGCCTTGTATATGGGGGCGCAAGGGCTGTAGTAAGCCTGCATCAGCGATGATTGACTATTAGTATCCTACAGGATACAATCTACACGCTGATCAAACAAACCGATGTTTTCGCAACCTGGCTCAAAGGCCTGCGTGATCATACGGCGCGAGGCTCGATTGTCCGCCGGATCGAGCGGATGAAGCTGGGAAACTTCGGCGACCAGAAATCCATCGGTGACGGCGTGAGTGAACTGCGCATCGATGTCGGTCCCGGATACAGGGTTTATTTTACGAAGCGGGGGCAGGAGATCGTGATCCTGTTATGTGCTGGCGACAAGAAAACGCAGAGCAAGGACATCAGGCAAGCCAGGGAACTGGCCGCGCATTATTGAGCGCGACAAGCGTCACCCACTCAAGCTGAATAGAGAGCATCTCGGACAGGCCCATGAAAACCTCGAAAGCAACGGCAACGGTTCCGGCCCTGAGCGAATTCGATGCCGCGGAATATCTGGATAGCCCGGAAGCCATCGCGGCCTATCTCAGCGATGCCCTGGAATCCAACGACCAGGCGCAGATCACCCAGGCACTCGGCACCGTGGCCAAGGCGGTCGGCATGTCCGGCATCGCCAAACAAGCCAAGCTGGGCCGGGAAAGCCTTTACAAAGCGCTCGGCTCCAGCGGCAACCCGTCCTTTGATACCGTGCTGCGCGTGCTCAACGCCTTGGGTGTGCGCCTGGTGGCGAAGGCTGCATAAGTCATGCAGGACGCAGATTCTGCCTTCCGCAAGTCAGGCGGCAGCAAGCATCAACGCCGCCGCCGCGCCTGCCTCACGGCGGGAGCGGCGCTTTTGCGCAGCGGCAGGGTGGCGCGCGGGCGCAGGCGTTCCAGCTCGGCCATCACTTCGGCATAGCCCTCCGCCGATTCCACCGCCTTCATCGGCAGCACGCGGGCGCCGGCCACGCGCGGGGTATAGGCATACATCCAGGCGCCCGCCTTGCGCCGGCTGCCGAACACCGCTTCAGCCAGCGCTTCGGCCTTGAGGATGCGCGCCCGCTGCTCCGGCGTCTTGCCGGCCAGACCATAAATGGAGCCCGGCATGGAGCCGGAATCGGAGCTTGCTCCCATGGCACACCTCGGCAGGGGAAACGGAGGGATACTGTACATATAGACAGTAATTCCGGCAAGTCCATTTCGTCCCAAAGCAGCCCAAAAAGTACGGACTTATATACTTGACATCCCCAGAAAATAAGTGACTGACACTGTTGAAAATAATTCCCCCTGCACACAGCAGCAGTTAGCTGCGGGGCGAGCTGTGTTCAAAAACTTTGAGGGGAATCTGTGTGGTGAGCGCGAGTTATCTCAGCGCTACATAGATGAAATGATCGTCAGCATCTACAGTTCAATGATTACGGCATCCGCCATTGGCCGCTCATCGGAACGTACCAATCCTGCTTCGATATAGGCATCAACAAGATCAACAGATAATTCTCGAATCTGTTTTGCAAAATTATGGATGCTTTTCGCTGTATGCAGGTGCCTTTCCTCTGTTGGCTCTCCGTACGCCCTGCCCACTATGCGCAGGGCTGTGTTTGCTTTTTCAGTCTGAAACCATCGCCCATGAACCATTTTATTTCTTTCGGTGTTCATGGTTCTGGTTCGTTTTAATACCTCCATTACCTTACCCTGCTTATCTGGAGCGAGTACCATTTGACAGAGGGTTAGTGCGGAATCCAGTTGAGGGCTTATATTCATGTTGGACAGAACAGGGATTGCACTTTCAAATTCAATTTTTAGTAATTTAGATATACCTGTTCCAACCATGCTTTCAACGCCGGACCATGCGACAGTTACTTCCCCTAGAGCGGTGTAAATCTCAGTGGACAAATCAAAAGGAGTTGTGCTGGTCTTTATAGTTTTTGTCATAGGTATTCGCCAATGAGTAAAAAAGCTGAACCGCCGATCCCCTTTGACGAAGCCCTGAAGCGCGTCTGGGCCGCACCACACAAGCCCAAGACTGCGGCGAAGAAAGCGAAGTCGAAAAAGAAAGTGCCATGACCTCTATGTCAGAAGGTCTACTTCTCGCTTCATGCCTTCATAGATACTGTGCACTTCGTATGCGCGCATTACACTGGCGGCTTCGTTGGCACTCTGTGACAGCAAGGCACTCTCGGCTTCTCGCGAGCTATCCTCCAAAAACTTCTTTACACGGCTGGAGATTTGTTGAGGAGTGGCTTTGGCTTCAGAGTCCACCGAAGCGACCAATAGTCTTAGACAAATCTTTTCGAGAGCTACTAGATGAGCGGCGACTCGAAATTGCGCCAGTTCCTCGTCCGTCACAAAGCACTCCTAAATCGGTCTGAGTAGCAACTCCGCATCCATCCCCAGCGCATCCGCGATCCTCTCCACGCTATCTAGGGTCGCGTTCCGCTTCAATCGCTCAATCTCGCTGAGGTAGGTCCGGGTGAGTCCGGCCAGTTCAGCTAGAGCCTCCTGCGTCAGTCCCCTTTCGGCCCTCGCCGCGATCAGATTCTGGGCGAATCTGTGACGTAGTCGTCCTTTTGCTGGCTTGTCTGGCATAACGACAAGTGTTGACACTTGCCTTTATCAAGTCTGCAAACTATAAGTGACGCTCGGGAAAATCCATTTATCGGGGGAAAGGCATGAAGATTCGGGGACTGGTCGCGACTGCGGTTTCTTTGTTCGTGGTTGCTTGCGGCGGCGGAGGTGGGGACAGCAGTTCAGGATCTAGTAGTGGGGGTTCAAGCTCCAGTAGCAGTTCTGGATCAGGAGGCAGTTCAAGCGGTGCGACGGTGAACGCCAGTCCCGGCGGCATATACACCGGTACCCTCAATACCGGGACCGTGTCCGACGATCTACTGGGCATCGTTGGGGAGAACGGGGACGGATTCTTTTATGACAACACGAATGGCGCGATCTATCGAATGAAGGTTACCACCATGGGCAATGCGCTCAGTGGTACGTTCCGCGGCTTCGCTCCGAGCGGCAGTGTATTTGCCACTGGGTCATCTGTGGAAACCGGAACAATCAGCGGAACCGATGTGCAGCGTTCTGGCATCACCGGCACGGCATCTACCTCCGCAGGCAGCAGTTCTTTCAGCGTTCAGTATGTGGCATCGCACTATGAACAGGCCGCCTCTCTGAGCGCCGTCGCGGGCAAGTATGTCTACACTTTCTCGAATGGGCCAACCACGGACACCGTTACATTTACCGTTAGCTCAACAGGCGTCATCACGGGCAGCGATACGCAGAATTGCAGCGTCAGCGGCAGCCTTAGCCCAATAAATGCAGCCTACAACGCCTATAGTGTGGCCGTACATTCCAGTTGCCCAGGCCCCATAAATACCAGCTACACAGGCATTGCCGCCTATGAGCCAGCACAGAGTGGAAATGCGCCGATCCTCACATTCGAGTATGACGACGGATCAACGGTTGCTCTAGTCAGACAGATCAACAAACAGCCCTAGTCACCTAGCCAGTAATCCAGTTCGATCATCTTCAATAGATCGCGCAACTGCTTACGGGTTAAGCGATCCGGCTTGCCCGTCAGTCCGCCGGTACGTCAAGCGCTTGCCGGCAGTGGAGCGCAGGACGCTATCGGCGCGCATGGTGTCGGTAAAACCCAACTTCGTGCGGTGGTTCCAACGGAAGTCGAACTCGTTGGCGTAGCGCTGTAGGTGCTGCTCGCCGACGTGGTGGAACGTGCCGTATAGGCCGCGCTTCAACAGGGCAAAGCTGGATTCGACGCTGTTGGTCGTGATGTCCCCGCGCGCATATTCACCAGCGCTATGCGTCACGACGCCATGCTCGGCGAACTCACGGCCCACCTTGGTGTAGACAGACGCCTCGTCCGTCATCAAACGCGCCTTCTCGCTGATCTGGGCCTTGAGGATTGGGCGCAGAGTAGCAGCTGTGACATTTGGTACGTGGACCGTCTTCTTGACGCCGTGGCGCTCGACCAGCGAAACGATCTTCATCTTATGGTCGTAGCCTCGCGCACCCTTTGGCTTGGTCTTCGATGTGCCCCAGTACGTCTCGTCCACCTCGACCGGCTCGCCACCCGACCCCATCAGGCCGCCAGTGGCGCCCATCGCTTCGCGGATGCGGTGCGTCATGAACCAAGCAGTCTTGTAGGTGACGCCGAGCATGCGGTGTAACTGGTGGCTGCTCATGCCTTTCTTGGATGAGCATAGGAGAAACACGGCCAGCAGCCACTTGTTGAGCGGGATCTTGCTGCGCTCGAAGATCGAACCGACGGTGACCGTGAACGGTTCGCGGCAGTCAGCGCACTTGTACAGGCCGGGGCGGTTGCTCTTGCCCTTCAACTCATAGGGAACCTTGACCGATCCGCAATGCGGGCAGACCGGGCCAGCCGGCCATACCTGATGCTCCAAGTATTCGCGGGCCTTGTCGGCGTCTTGAAATTGGGGCTGATTGATCGATGAGTCGGACATGGCGGTTCTCCTATGAAGGCCATTTTCCTCCGATCATTTGGGGATGTCAAGTATATAAGTCCGAAAAAGTAGGGCGGATTAGCGCAGCGTAATCCGCCTTCCGCGCACCTCAGCGCCCCCCCATTCAGGCTATTCCGGCGCCTCCGGCACCCCGTCCAGCAAGCCGGGATCATCGTTGCGCGCCGAGTTCAGCCGCCGGCTCAGCGGGCGGGTGTTGAACTCGTCGAGCGTCGCCGCCTGCAGCAGCGCCGCCACTTGCTGCGCATCGCGCAGGGCCGGGTCGATCCAGGCGCGCCAGGCGGTGGGCCTCAGCACTACCGGCATGCGCTCATGCACATGGGCGACGGACGCGGCGGCAGCCGTGGTGAGGATGGCGTAGCTCAGCACTTCCTCGCCCACCGGCGAAGTCCAGCGCGACCACAGGCCGGCGAACATGAAGCCTGCGCTGCCGTCGCCGCGGGTGATGGCGTGCGGCACCTTGAGGCCCTGCTCCTGGCGCCACTCGTACCAGTGGGTAGCGGGAATCAGGCAGCGCTGAAATTTCCAGGCATCGCGCCACATCGGCTTGCCGGCGGCGTCCTCCGAGCGCGCGTTGATGGTGTTGGTGGGCGGCGCCGCGTTCTTCCACCAGTGCGGAATCAGGCCCCAGCGCGCTTCGATCACACCCGGCGCGTTGGCGGCGCGGTCGTGCACGACGACGGGCACGGTGGCGGTGGGCGCGATGTTGTAGCGGGCCTTCTGCGCCATCAGCGCATCGGCCACGGCATCGCCGAGGATCGCCCGGATGGGCGCCCAGGCGATGGAAGCAGGGACGAGAGCGAAGCGGCCGCACATGTGCGCAAAGCATAACGCGGCGGATGCGGCACGGGGGCATGCAGGGGACTGCAAATCCCCGCACATGCGCTTGCGCCACTCAGCGGCTCAGCATTTCATCCAGCCGCGCCTTCACCCGAGGCCACTCCGCCGCCACGATGGAAAAGCGCAGCGAGTCGCGAACGGTAAGGTCCGCCGCCATGCGGTGGGCGCGCAGCAGGCCTTCGCACTGGCCGCCGATGCGTTCCAATGCAGCGCGCGAGCGCTGGTTGCGCGCGTCGGTGTGGAAGCACACGCGCAGCACCTGCCAGGTTTCAAAGGCATGCGCCAGCAGCAGGCGCTTGGCCTCGGTGTTCGCCGCGGTGCGGATCGCCGCATGGCTGAGCCAGGTGTGGCCGATCTCGCAGGCATCGGGCGTTTGCAGCCCATGCCTTGCATGCCCCGGCGGCCACGCCCAGCGTTCCACGTTCCACAAGCGGGTGGAGCCGATCACCACACCGTCCGCCACGCGGATGATGGCGAAGGCCAGCGCCGTGCCGGCATCGCGCCAGGCGAGTGCCGTGTCGACATAGCTGGCGAACTGCGCCTCGCCCTGCGGCACCGCGCTCCATTGATACAGCGCGCGCTGGTCCGCGGCGGCCGCGACGAGGCCGCCGACATGGGCGCGGTGCAGCGGCTCCAGGCGGATGTGCCGCCCGCTCAGCAACGGAGATGCGGTATTCATGGCGTGCAATATGAAAGAGTGCGGCACCGCTTGCAACGGCAGGCGGCGCAGCCCGCACGCAAGGCCGATGAAATGCGGGGGTGGTCTTGCGCGCAACACGCAAACAGCACAGGCTTGCGCCTGCTGCACTGCCCCATCAACATCATTGGCAACACCACCGGAGGCACCCCATGCGCAAATCAATCATGAAATTCGGTGCTGCACTGACTCTGCTCGCGGCACCGCTGGCGCTGACCATCCCAGTCACCGCGCACGCCGATGACCTCAGCTGCAAGATGCACTTCGCCACCAAGGGCTGGTCGATCCTGTACAAGACCGCCAAGGGCTACGGCACCGTGACCTGCAGCAACGGCCAGACAGCAGAGGTCAACATCAAGTCCACCGGCGGCGGCCTGGTGGTGGGCAAGTCCAGCATCGACGACGGCCGCGGCGAGTTCGCCGGGGTCAAGGACATCGGCGACATCTACGGCGACTACGCCGCCGCGGAAGGCGAAGCCGGCGCAGTGAAGTCGGCCGCCGGCACTGTGGTCTCCAAGGGCGAAATCAACCTCGCTCTGAACGGCACCGGCCGCGGCTGGGACCTGGGCGTGTCGTTCAGCCAGTTCAGCATCAGCCCGCGGCACGCCAAGGCTGCTGCGGAAGCAAAGTAAGCCGATGCAGGAGCCGCGCTTTTACGGCGCGGCGCCCTGTGTTGCCGACGCGCCCCACTACCGGTCCGGGTGGCTCAAGAGACCACAGCGCAAAGATCGATACTGCGGTGAAACAGGGAGGATGAGCCAGCGCAGCGTAACCCGCCTTCCGTGGAAGGCGGGTTACGCTGGTTACTGCGGCGCCGGCGACGTCACTTCGCGTGGCTTGATGAGAGCCGCCAGCTCTGGAATCAAATCAGCGCCTTCCATGATCTGGACGGATGCGCCCTGCAAATCCTTTTCCGTGATCGGTTCGACCCTTCCACCCAGGCAAGTGCCAAGAAACGATTCGATCGCCGCCGCCGAGGAAACGCTGTTGGAGGGATCGAGCAGCCCGTGTCCCTCTTTGCTGTAAAGCAGGTAGATGAGCGGAGTGCCCTTGGCTTTGACCGCCGCAGCCATGCGCTCAGCCTGTGCCTTGGGTACCCGCGGATCGTTTTCACCCTGCACAATCATCAGTGGGCTCTTGATCTGGCCCACATGATTGAGTGGCGAGCGATCCCGGATCAGCGCGAGCCCGGCCTTGGTCGAGGGATCGCCCAGCCCTCTATAAAACAGTGGGCGCGAGGATTCCCAAGCGGGCGGCAAATTCTTCAACAATGCTTCGAGATCGGAGGGGCCCGACAGGTCCACGCCACAAGCATAGGCATCGGCGTCGCGCGTCATTCCCACCAGGGCGGCATAGCCGCCGTAGCTGCCGCCCACGATGGCGATGCGCTTGGGGTCGGCGATGCCCTGCTTGATTGCCCATGCCACCGCGTCCAGCAGATCGTCATCCATCTTGTGGCCCCATTCACCGTCGCCGGCATTGAGAAAGGCCTTGCCGAAGCCGCTGGACCCGCGGAAGTTCACGCTTAATACGGCATAGCCCCGATTGGCCAGCCATTGGTGCATGCCATTCATGCCAAAGGAATCCCTGCCCCATGGGCCGCCGTGGACCAGCAGCACCATCGGCAACGGCACGGCGGGGAACCCCGGACGGGCATCGTCCGTGCCTTTCGGCAGCGTCAGATAAGAAACCAGGTCAAGGCCATCGCGTGACTTGATTGCCAGACCATGCATATGAGCCAACGGCGCCGCCTGCAGGTCAGGACGGCTGACGAACAGCTGCTTCAGGGATTTGGCCGGCCGGTCGTAAAGATAGATGGCGCCGGGATGAACGTCCGAAGATGAGCCGATCAGCCAGAGATGACCATCCTCCGATTCGTTGATCACTATCCAATCGTCGCCAAGTTGCCCGGACAGCAGATCGAGCTCAGGCTGTATCGTGGGAGACAAGGCCTTATGCTCGCGATGGATATAGTTGACCGAATACAGCAATGGCTGATTGGTCATCCGGTCCAGGAAGAGGGTGCCGAAATCCACGCGCGGATCCTCGGCAAGCAGCTGCTCCTCGCCGCTGGCAAAGTCGATCATGGCAAGCGCGGAAGTATTGCGGCCCCGGCTATCGCTGACGAACATCTTTTTGTCTGCGTCGTCAAAACCGAACCATTGGGTGCTGCGGACATCCTCGGCCGGTATGACGGTGAAGCGCTCCGTGCTGCCGTCGCCGTTGACGCTCATCACGGCTGCGTCACCATCCGACCTGATTTTGACCGCGATACGCGGGGCCAACTGGTTATCCAGCACAATCCTGGCAAAATCCGTGTTGGCAAACATCGGCTCCAGCCGATCGGTTTTCAGATCCAGCCGATACAGATCGGGATAACGCGGATCACGTTTGTAGACCCCGATCATCACCTGATCGCGTACCTTGCGACTGATCCCCTCGATAAAAGCGGAGCCGCCTTTCAGCGGAGCAACATCGATCACCGTCCGCGTCTGCATGTCCACGGACATGATGTGCTGGACCCCGTCGCCATGGGAATCCAAGGCATAGAGCAAATGCCGGCCATCATAAGTCCAGGTATAGCTGCGAATTCCCTGATTATGGCTATCCGTCAGTGGCACTCCGGCCTCGATCTTGTCGATCGGCGCTACCCAGATATTCAAAACTCCGTTGACCGGCGCCAGCCATGCCAGTTGCTTGCCATCCGGGCTGATCTGAGGGCCGCTTCTTTCCGGATTTCCAAAAATCAGCGCGCGCGGAATCAGCGGATTGGGGACCTTCTGCTCCACGCCTGCCTGCGTGCGCCCTGCTGCCAGGAGGGTAGCCAAGCCAAAAACACCAGCGATCAGGTACGCCCGCATGCATGGTTCCCTCTGAAGAGTTTTTGGGCGAACTAGCCTAGCGCAAAACACCTTTCGCCGAAGCGCAATGGCGTGATGCTCGTCACTTTTGACCGATACAGCTTCAAACTCATACAGCCCAAGTAGATGCTGTTACACCCGCTTCGAGGAGGTCGACTTGAACGCGCAGCCCCCTTTACTGACTCAAGCTGCTGTTCGGATACTGCCCCGGCACCAGGATCGGTAGCTCGATATCGCTGGCGGTGACAGTGTAGGGATTGATGTAGAGCAGGCCCAGCACCGGCTCCAGCGAGGAGGTGATGGGCGGGATCGGCACGCCGGCGATGGTGCTGACCAGCCCGGTGACGCCGGACAGCCCTTCGGCGCTGACGATGGCGGCGTACTGGATGTGCTGCGGGTAGAACAGCAACCCGACCTGGTCGCCGTCCTGCAGGCGCTCGCCGATGGCCGGCAGCAGGATGAAATCGTCCTCGCCGACATTGCGGTTGGTGCTGTGGTCGCCGACGCCGAAGGCGGTGACCTGATCGTCGACCAGGAAGGCCTTGCCGGCGCGGACGATGCCGACGCCGATGAAGGCGTTGGTTGCCTGGATGGCGCCGGCGCCCGCCGCGACGGTGAGCGACTTGATGGTGGGCGCGCCCGCCAGCACCTGGCCAGCGCCCTTGATGGTGGTGACCGGCACGAACACCGGGGCGATGGCCAGCAGCGGCACGTTGGCGCTGAGCGTGGCCAGCGTGGCGGGCACCGCGCCGGTGCCGCTGAGCGAGCCGACCGGGAACTGGTCCAGCTGCAATCCCACCGGCGTCACCTTGGGCGAGCCGACGGTGTCGGCCACCGAGATGCAGACCTTGGGAATGGCGTTGAAGTCGTCGCTCGATGCGCCCTTGAGGAAATGATCGATCCAGGCCAGCGCGGCGTTGACGCCGATGACTTTGCCGCAATCCGCCGTGCCCTCGGTCATGTTGGCGAGCGGGTTCATGTGACCGCCCTCGGTGCTGATCATGCGCACGTCGCCGCCGGCCTGGCTGAAGTAGCGCTGGTTCCAGTAGGCCTCGGTCAGGTTGAACAGGTTGTCGCGGTTGCCCTGGATGAACAGGGCCGGCACCTTGGGCAACTGCGCCTTGGTCTCGCCATAGCCCCAGGGCAGGCCGGCTTTCTGCTGCGCCTCGAAGTAGTTCATGCCGTGGCTGCCGAAGAAGGTGGCAAACTCGCTGTCGCCGACCGAACGCGGCAGGCCCAGCTTGAGCGCGGCGTCGAGGTTGGCGCGCGAGCGCACGTTGAAGGCCACCGGGTCGGTGATATTGACGACATTGCACAGCGCCGCCACCACCGGCGTGTTCTTGACGCCGCCGAGGTCGGCGCCCTGAAGGCAGAGCAGGCCGTCGAAGGCGAGCTTGACCGCATCGCCCGGCAACAGGCTGTACACCAGGTCATGCCAGGTGCCGACCGGAATGATCGCGTCGACGCGCGGGTCCAGTGCCGCCAGCGGCAGCTGGAAGCCGCCGCCGTAACTGCCGCCGATGGTGGCGACCTTCACGTCCTTGGCAATGCCGCTGCTGTTGTCCTGCTGGATGTTGTACTGCGCGGCGTTGTCGTAGGCCCAGTCGAGGATCGCCCGCGCGTCCTGCGTCTCCGCGGCGGGATCGATGATGCGCGCATAGCCGCCGCCATTCGCCGGCTTGGAGCCGCCGTGGCCGCGCTCGTCGAAGCTGATGACAACGTAGCCGTAGTACGGCAGCGCCTGGGTCAGCTCGTCGATGGAGGCGAACATGGGATCGGTGGGTTTGAGGTCGCCGTTCGCCGCCAGCGCGGTGAGGCGCGAGCCGCCGTAGCCGTGACTGTGCAGCACCAGGGGGAAGGTGTCTCCCGGACAACGCGCGGGCAGCAGCAGGCTGAAGGCGATCTTCGTCGTCGGCGTGGGATTGGAGGTCGGGTCGAGGTCCGAGGGTACGTTGACCACCACCGATTGATTGATCACCTGGGGCGGCGTCGGCGCGGCGCATGCGCCCGTCGGGCCACCGCTGCCGCTGCCGCTGCCGCTGCCGACATCCTGCGAACTGCCGCAGGCCGCCAGCAGGAAAACCGTCACCGCCAGAAAGCCATTGCCGATGTGCCGCATTGTTCCTCTCCCCCGAAAAATATCGTTGTTTTAACTGCCGCGTTTCAGCTGCTGGGGCACCGTGCGGGGCCCCTCGCGCGCCATGGTCACGGCCATAACAGCAAACGCAGCAGATCAAGCGGCGCCTGCGGATAGATCAGCGCCGCTGCGGCGCAGGCGACAAACACACCGACGCATACCACGCCAAGGTCGTGGTGCGGCACTCCTGCAAGGAAGCAATACAAAGCGGCCAATCCGGAAACGACGGCCAATGCCCAGCAGATAGCCAAGCCCCAAGCCTCATTGTCCTGATCCACCCGAAGCCTTCTGTCGTCCATTCGGTCTCAGGCTTTCGCCAACTCAACGATGTCCTTCACTTCCAGTATCCGTTTGGGATAGCCCTTGCCGGCCGCGTTGATCATCGCCCGCCCCACTTCTTCCAGGGTGCAGAAACCTGCCGGGTAAAGTGCCCGGCCGATGGGATAGATCCAGGCGAAGAACTTGTAGTAGCTCTTCACATTTTTCTGGCCGGGCGTCGCCTTCATGAAGGCCGGCCGGAACATGTAGGCATTCTTGAACAGGCGCATCACGGCGTTTTCGGTGGCGCCCTTGATGCGCGCCCAGGCAACGCGGCCTTGTTCGTTGCTGTCGGTGCTCGCGCCGGTGACGTAGCAGAAGCTCATCTCAGGGTTCAGCTTCGCCAGGAGCTGCCCGACATTGAGCGTGAGGTCGTAGGTGATATGCCGGTACTCCTCCTGGCTGATGCCGACGGAAGAGACCCCGAGGCAAAAGAAACAGGCGTTGTATCCGGCCAGTTGCGACTCGATCGGCGCCAGGTCGAAAAAATCGGCATGGATGATCTCGCGCAGCCTGGGGTGCGACACGCCGCCCGGCTTGCGATTGATGACCAGCACCTGTTCCACATCGGGATGCTTGAGACACTCGAGCAGGACGCCCTCGCCGACCATGCCTGTTGCGCCGCTGACGATTGCCTTGATTTTCATGAATCGCATGTTGCCAGATTGGGCGGCCAGGCAGGGCCGCCAACCAGCTTCCGGGCATTTGTTACCCGATCCGGCCGCGCCTTACCCGGTAGGAATTACCGACCTTGCGCCCCGCTCTGTTCGGTGCAGCACAGAGCGCGCATAAATCATTGATATAGCATGGGTAATCAAGCTGACTCGCGGGCGGCAGAAGCGGCACAAACCCTGCGTGAACAGGGACAGGTCCGCATCGAGCCATGCCGGCCACCATCTTCAACACGCAGGGGTTGACTCGATGTTCCATATCGCCGCACTGGTCCTGATCGTCGCACTCATCGCAGCCCTGGGGAGCGCCATTGGCGTCTACGGCGCAGCCGCTATCGTCGCGGGGACCGTGCGGGTGTTGTTCATGTCGATCCTGGCGTTCGCACTGCTGTTTCATGTAGCCCGGCGCCAACGCGGCAACAGGGTCGTCACCGTGCCGGTTCGCAACAGGCCGGCGATCAAGCCCACCGGCATCCGCTGAGATGCCCACGCCCACCATCGAAAGCAAGGAGCGACCGATGAACGAAGACACCGTCAAAGGCAAATGGAAGCAGCTTTCCGGAAAGATCAAGCAGAAGTGGGGCAAGCTCACCGACGATGACCTGACGCGCTCCGAAGGCGACCAGGACTACCTCGTCGGCAAGCTGCAGGAGCACTACGGCCTCGCCAAGGACAAGGCGCAGCAGCACCTCAAGGAACTGGGCCTGTAGCACAGACTCATTGGCAGGCCGGTGATACGCCACGGACGCAGATCGCGCCCATATCGATAAAAGGCGTGGCGCCGATGGCGGCGGGGCAAGCTGCCGACCGTTGGCGCCACCATGGAGGAGATGAAATGCGCGGAATCCTGTTATGGGCGATCGGCCTGCCGATCCCCGTCATCATCCTGCTGTACCTGTTCCACGTCATCTGAACCGGGCGCGAGCCCGTATCGAAGGGAGCACCATGAGCACACTGACAAAGCTGGACTGGAAATGGCTGAGCGTCATCGCCAGCGGCGAAGCCGAGGCCGCGCCCAAGCGGCACCAGGACAAGCTGCTGACCTTGAGCCTGGTTATCGCCCGCCACCGCCCGGGCACCATCGCCCTCACCGGCCTGGGCCGCGACGCGTTGCTGCGCAAGAAGTACGGGCTGGACATCCCGCAGGCGGAAGCGGCGGAGCTGCCGCAGGCCGAAAGCGCGGAAAGTGCCGCGGACCCGCTCGAAGCGGACGCTGCGGCCTAAGCCGCTGCCAGGTTATTCAAAGCCCATTACTCAAACTACGTTCAACCCCCATTCAAACTATAACCACCGGAGACACCACAATGCGCAAATCCATCAACCTTCTGGGCGCTGCACTGACCCTGCTTGCCGCGCCGCTGGCGTTGAGCATTCCGCTCACCGCCCACGCCGACGACCTGAGCTGCAAGATGCACTTCGCCACCAAGGGCTGGTCGATCCTTTACAAGACCGCCCATGGCTACGGCACGGTGACCTGCAGCAACGGCCAGACCGCCCACGTCGTCATCAAGACCACCGGCGGCGGCCTCGTCGTCGGCAAGTCCAGCATCGACGACGGCACCGGCAACTTCAGCGGCGTCAAGGACATCAGCAACATCTACGGCGACTATGCCTCCGCCTCCGGTGAAGCCGGCGCGGTGAAATCCGGCGAAGGCACCGTGGTCTCCAAGGGTGAAATCAACCTCGCCCTGGGCGGCACCGGCCGCGGCTGGGATCTGGGCATCGCCTTCAGCGAGTTCAGCATCAAGCCGGCCAAGCATCACGCCAAGGCCGAAGCCGCCGCGCCGCCGGCGCAGTAAGCCGCAAGCCGGGTCGCAATACCTGTCGGACGCAATGGCCTTGCGCCATTGCGTCCGGCAGCGGCAGCCGCATCAAGGGCGGGTCGGCTCCTTCAGGAGCGGCCCGCCAGCTGATGCTTAGCCGTGATGCCGGTGATGGTGGTGACGGTGCCGGTGATGCGCCACCTTGTGCAGCGAATGGTTGACGCGATGCTGCTGCTCGATGTGGGTGCCGTGATCGCCGTTGCCGGGCCGATCCGCCAGCGCGGTGCCGGACAGCGCGGCCGCCGACAGCAGCAGCCCCGCGAGAGCAAGGCGTGAAATCAGTGTGGTCTTCATGGTGCGTCCTCTTGGGCAGGTCGTGCCCGATAGCGCGTTGATCGTGTGTGGTAACGACTTCCGCAATCGCATCGCGGAAGGTGCTCGCAGACTAGGATTGCCCTGCTTGCTGCAGGCTGAATGAGCCGGCAGGTGCGATCTGCGCGGTAGCGGACCGATGGCCGCAGGCATGGCGGCCGAAGCCGGCCAGTTTGGCCCAGTCCTGTCGCTTTTTGTCAGCCGGGCTACTCTCCGGCCGCGCCTGTCCGGCGCACAATCGCCCCACGCGGAGCGAAGACGGCCAGCGCAGCCCGCACTGACAGATGCAGGCCCCGGGAGAAAAACACATGAGCATCGAAGCCTCCATTCCCCTGCTCGACGAGATCCTCGGCGGCTGGAAGAAAGAGCTGGGCCAGGACTACACGCCCTACCGCAATCACGTCTACCGCATGGTGAACTTCTGTTTCGCCCTGCATCCCTGCAGCGAGGAAGAGCGCAGAAAGATCGTCATCGCCGGCTGCTTCCACGATCTCGGCATCTGGTCCGACGGCACCATCGACTACCTGCCGCCCTCGGTGCTGCGCGCCGACGACTACCTCAAGGCCAAGGGCCTCGAAGCCTGGAGCACGGAGATCGGCCTGATGATCGACATGCACCACAAGCTGCGCCAGTACCGCGACGCCCGCTACCCGCTGGCCGAAGTATTCCGCAAGGCCGACCTGGTGGACGTCTCCATGGGCCTGGTGAAATTCGGCCTGCCCGCCAGCACCGTCAACGCGGTCAAGGCGCAGTTCCCCAATGCCGGCTTCCACAAGAAGCTGATGCAGCTTGCCGGCGGCTGGTTCGGCAAGCACCCGCTGAGCCCGCCGCCGTTTTTGAAGTGGTGAGGCGAGGCGCAGCCTCGGGGCTTTTGCAGGGCGGGCTGGCACGGCCTGATCTGCCCTGCCCATCGCCGTGTCCGCCGCCTCAAACTTACTTCTTCACGATGTAAGGAATATTGATAATTCCTTACAATTATTATAAAGTAAGATTCTTCATCATCCGCTGGAGAATCCCATGCTCGTCACCGTGACCGACAAGGGCCAACTGACGGTTCCCAAGGCGATCCGGGATCAATTCGGCATCGAGCCCGGCTCCAAGCTGGACTTCGAGGCCATGCCGGACGGCACTCTGCGGGTGAGAATACTGACGCGGGGCGCGGCCAGCCTGTTCGGTCTGCTGCACCAGCCCGGCATCAAGGCCAGGACGGTGCGGGAAATGGATGCCGGAATCGCCGCGGCAACTGCGGCCCGTAGCAAGCGGACCAAGGCCTGAGGCGCTGAGCCGGCCTGAGCCGCCCCGAACTATGATCGCGCTGGATACCAATGTGCTGGTGCGCCTGCTGACGCGGGATGATCATCTGCAGGCCGAGAAAGTCCGGGTGCTGTTCGAGAGCCATGCCGACGAGGACGATGCCTTCTTCGTTTCCGATGTCGTGCTGGCGGAACTGGCCTGGACGCTGGAGCGCAGCTACGGGCTCGACCGGGCGGCGATCGGCAAAACCTTCAAGGCGCTGGTCGAGAACGCCACGCTGGGATTCGAGTCCCGCAACGTGCTGCGGCTGGCGCAGATCGTTTTCGACAGCACCAAGGCCGGATTTGCCGACTGCCTGATCGTCGCCAAGGCACAGGGGCATGGATGCGCCTCGCTGGTGACGTTCGACAAGGCGCTACGGCCCCTACCGAACGTCGAGCTGCTGTAGCCAGCACCACCCGGCCATTCACCCTCTCCCCACATGTGGGGAGAGGGGCGAGCTGCGACGCGCCCGGTTACAACACCTCAATATGGTGAATATCGATCGCCACCGCGATGCGCTCGGTGACCGGGCGATTGTCCGGGCCGCGGGCGTAGGCGCGGCGCCTGGTCGGGAACACCAGGCCGCCGAACTCCTTTGGCTCGCAGGTGTAGTGGGTGCCGGGCAGGCCGCCGAGCACTTCCGCAGTGTAGTCCTGGCGGCGCAGCAGGCCGTGGCGGTCGAAGTAGAACACCTGCTCGGCGCTGTGGCTGGCAATGCTGAACGGAAACCTCACCTTCAGGCGCCGCCATTCCTCGCCGCCCTCGTTCCACGGCTCGATCTCTTCGCTGTGGAACCCCGGCATCCGGAACAGGAATGGCGCAGTCAGATAGGACCACAGGGCATAGCCGCTGAAATAGACGAGATGCAGATTGTCCCAGGGCGTCTCGCGCCGATGCCCGGCGAAGGCGGCGCGCGGATCGCGGCGGCTTTCCAGCACCTGCCCGTGGTCCGTCTCCACCGCCACTCGGTCCGGCTCGTAGACGCTATGCCGCCCGGCGGCGCCGAAGGGCGAGCACTCCACATGCTGCCGCCGCACATCGACCGCGATGCGCACGTCGTCCAGCAGCCCGGGCTTGCCCTTGGCACCCCACAAGCCGCCGCCGATGGCAGCGTGCACGCTCAGCTTTTTAAGCTGCTCCCAGCGTGCCCAGCCACCGTGCGCCGCAATTGCTTGCTCCAGTAGATCGCTCATGGGTTCCTCGCTGCTTAGCAGGTATATATGATGATCGCAATATAACATGCCGAAGCCGCAAGCGAGGAGCCAGGAATGCGCGGCAGGCTCCTCCGTATTGGGCTGCGCTGCATCCGGGCTACACCCTACCGAGCGCGTCGGCGAGCAGGGTGAAAATGCAGCCGCCTGCAAGTGGATATAAGGAATGGCGCATAAGTGGATATTGTCCAGGTCCACTATGCCGGCTAGTGTGGCGCCATCCAGTGCCCGTCGGCGAGGCCGCCCTGCATTTTCCGACTCCATCCGGAAATGCATGAGATCCGCCGGCCTGTTTCCCCCATGACATTGCAGACGAGAGGAGAGGGTCGTGCCATGATCAATTTCCGCGCCATGCTCGCCGTCGCCATTCAGGTTGCCGCACTGAGCTTGATGGCCCCCGCCCATGCCAACGAAGACACACCGCTGTCACCGGCAGCCGCGCCCAATCTGAGCGGGCTGCACGACTTCGATTTCTGGATCGGCGAATGGCGCGTCCATCACCGCCGCCTGAAGGAACGCCTGGCCGACAGCCACGACTGGATCGAATTCGAGGGCACCTCGAGCGTGCGCAAGACCATGGATGGCTGGGGCAATGTCGACGACAATTTTCTCGACCTTCCCGGCGGCGCCTATCATGGCGTCGGCATCCGTTCCTACGATCCGATCAGCGCGCGCTGGGCCATCTGGTGGCTCGACGGGCGCAAGCCTTTCGGCGATCTCGATCCGTCGGTCAAGGGCCGTTTCGACAACGGCGTTGGCACCTTCTATGCCGACGATACCTTCAACGGCAAGCCGATCCGCATGCGCTTCACCTGGTCGCACATCACGCCCACCTCCGCCCACTGGGAACAGGCCTACTCGGCCGACGGCGGCAAGACCTGGGAAACCAACTGGCTGATGGAGATGCAGCGCGTCAAATAAATCCGCATGGCCGCTCGCCGCGCAATCGCCTCGAATCAACACCAAGGATCTGCCGCGCCAAAGCCGCAGACAACAGGAGAGAGTCATCCTCATGAAAAACTTCCGCGCCGTATTCGCCGTCGGCATATTGGCCGCTGCACTAGGCTCGATCGGCATCGCCCACGCCAACCAGGACGCCCCGCCACCCACCCCGGCCGCCCCCAATCTGGGCGGCGCACATGACTTCGATTTCTGGATCGGCGTATGGCGCGTCCATCATCGCCGCCTGAAGGAGCGCCTGGCCGGCAATCATGACTGGGTCGACTTCGACGGCACCGCGACCACCCGCCCGGCCCTGGGCGGTCTGGGCAATGTCGACGACAGCGTGTTCAATTTTCCGGGTGGCGCCTATCGCGGCGTCGGCATCACCGCCTACGATCCCAAGACCACGCAGTGGTTGACCTGGGGACTTGATGGGCGCGATCCCGTTGCCAGCCTCGACCCGCCGGCCGTAGGCCATTTCGAGAACGGCGTCGGCACTTTCTATGCCGACGACAGCTTCAACGGCAAGCCGGTTCGCGTACGCTTCGTCTGGACCCATGCCACCCCCGCCACCGCCCACTTTGAGCAGGCTTACTCGCCCGATGCCGGCAAGACCTGGGAAACCAACTGGACTTCGGATTTCCAGCGCGTCGGGCTGGCCGCCGCAGCGAGCCCGATTGCGGTTGCGCAGGTTTCTGAAGTCACTCCACCCGCCGGGCCAGCGGCCGCCGACCTGAGCGGCCTGCACGCCTTCGATGCGCGGATGGGTGAGTGGCGTGTCCATAGTCGCCAGCTGAAGGAGCGCCTGGCCGGCAGTCACGAGTGGGTGGAATTCGACGGCACGCAGAGCGGCTACAAGACCATGGACGGCTGGGGCAATGTGATCGAAAACGTGTTCAACAAGCCGGACGGCACCTATCACGGCCTCACCATCCGCGCCTACGATCCCAAGACCGCGCAGTGGGCCATCTGGTGGCTGGACGGGCGCGATCCTTCCAGCGCGCTCGATCCACCGATGAAAGGCCGCTTCGACAACGGCGTCGGCATCTTTTACGCCGACGATACCTACAAGGGCAAGCCGATCCGCGTGCGCTTCACCTGGACGCAGGTCACACCCAAGTCGGGCCACTGGGAACAAGCCTATTCGCCCGACGCCGGCAAGACCTGGGAGACCAACTGGATCTCGGATTTCAAGCGGGCCGAATGAGGCTGCGACACGTCGCCGCCAGCTTCTTCACCCCTAAACGCAGTGCCGGCAAGGTCTGCGACAACTTCGGCATCATGACGCGGCGCGCGGCCTCGCAGGCGTTCCACTCGCCCGCTTCCCGCAGGGGCGGAACGGTGACGATCTCGCCCTGGTCCGGGCCGGCCGGCGCGGCGTCTACTCCTGAGTGGGCGCGCTACGCTGCGCTTAAGGCTCTACCTTCGGGGCGCCACTGACGAGCGGCACTGAACTGTCGACATACGGCGGTTGCTTTTTTTGTCCTGCCCGCCTGGCGGCGCGAATAGCTCCATTTGAATGTGGGCTAACGCACAGACGGCCCAAATAGGCATAAGGTTTCCAAACTGGATCGTTCGCCGCATGAGGCGGCGCGCGACTGGGCTCTCTTTGCAGCCGGGAAGACACCTCTATGCGCCTGAGTCGAACGTTCGTGGCGAACCGCGCGCGCCGCCATGGTAGGTGCTTGTCCTGCAAGCTGGATCGTGCCGTGCATCAAAACGAGGCGCGAGCCCGAGGAATGAAAAATGTCACTCAAGAGCCGGGTTAACAATCCCATGTTGATCGTGCTCTTGCTGCTTATTCTGGTGAGCGCCGACATGGAAGCTCAAGGCCAAGGCGGAAACCGGCATGAGCCCATGTTCGGTGTTGATCGCGACCTGGTTCTTGCTCAACCATGCGCCGATGTGAGCTGCACATATCACTGGACACTGACGTCGAGGTTCGGGCAGGCCTTGGACATGGCGGAAGATCTCTTCGGATCGCGTGACCGTTCGTGCACTATCCTTGGAATCGACTTCACCACCGATGCGCAACCATCGTATTGGTTTCCGCACGATCAGCACGGAACGGGGAAAATGGTAATCGTCCTGCTAACGGCCGATGCGGCGTCGGATGAAGACCGCGCCCTGTATCAGCTTTCCCACGAATCCTTTCACCTTCTGTCATCGACCCTGCGCGGCACAGCAACGAACCTTGAAGAAGGTCTCGCCACATATTTTTCGCTCTGGTATATGGCCCAGATTGGCCGACCGCTTTCCGCTAACTATGTCACTTTACCCAAATACCGGAGCGCATTTGAAGACGTGCAAGCCCTGATGAAGTTATACCCGGACATGACGGCGAGGATAAAGCGTTTTAGAAGCGAGGGGCCTCCCAGAGGCGTGTCAACGATGTCCAGCGATGAATTTCAACAGTTGTTTCCCAAGGCGCCGGTCCAGTTGGCGGAAGAATTGACAAGAACGTTTTAACCAGCAGCCCGGAAGCAAAGCAGTGGAATCCGGGATGGGTGCAGGGCCCTCCCGGATTCCGTTTCACTGCATTCGGGCTACGCCCGCTACCCTACTCAAGCTGCCCGCAGATCGAACAGCACCTTGCCGCCGCCCAATGCGTGCCGCACTGCATCCTTCACCGCACGCAGCGGATAAGTGGCCGCCACCGGCACCCGCAGTTTGCCCTCGCCCATCAGGCGGCTGCCTTCGGCGATGCCCTTGGCCAGCTTCGGCAGGCACTCGTCGTGGTACATGAACAGGCCGCGCAGATGGATCTTCTTGAAGATCAGATCGAGCGGGCTGATGGCGATGGCGCCGCCGCTCATGGCCGCGTAGCTGACGATGGTGCTGCCCTGCGTGACGATCTCGGCAAGCTGCGCCGTGGCGGCACCGCTCACCGCGTCCAGGCCCAGGCGCACCGGCGCGCCTGCGGTGGCGGCGCGAGCCTGCTGCACCGTGTCGGCGCCGCTGACCAGCACCACGTCACCACCCGCGGCCTTGAGCTCTTCGACCAGTGCCTGGCTGCGCACGATGTTGATGGTCTTCAGTCCGCGGGATCTGGCGACGGCGATCACCGCCCGGCCCACGCCCGAGTTGGCAGCGTTCTGCACCAGCCAGTCGCCGGGCTTCAGCGCCACGAACTCGTCCAGCAGCAGCACCGCGGTCGGCGGGTTGATGCGCAGCATCGCCGCCTGCTGCGCGTCGACACCGGGCGGGACCACGAACAAATCATCGGCCGGCGCCAACAGGCGCTGGGCCCAGGCGAAGGTGCCGTAAGGAATCAGCACCCGCTCGCCCACTTTCACCTGGGTCACGCCCGCGCCCAGCGCCAGGATGGTGCCGACGCCTTCGTTGCCGATGACGGAGGGCAACTCCGGATGCTGCGCATAGATGCCGCGTGCCAGCAGGAAGTCGGACGGGTTGAGCGGTGAATACTCCACCTGGATCAAGACCTGGTTCGGGCCCGGCGCAGCAGGCTCCGCAATCTCCACAGCCTTGAGCCCTTGCAGCGGATCGCCGTAAGCGGTGAGATAAATGGCTTGCATAAGTCTCCTGTCAATCGAATCGAATTAGCTCGGGAAGCGCGAAGCGCTACCCGGGATGTGCCGTCGCTGGAGCAAAAGCCCCCGGGTAGCACTTCGCGCTTCCCGGGCTACGTGTGTTTGAAATCCCCCGGCCAGGAAAGCCGGGGGTAAAGGCCGTCAACAACAGGACTCAGGCGGCCAGCTTCTTCGCCGTATAACGCTGCGCCGGCAGGCTCTGCGACAGCTTCGGCGACATGGCGCGGCGCGCGGCCTCGTAGGCGTCCCACTCGGCGGCTTCCGGCAGGGCGGGAATGGTGACAACTTCGCCCAGGTCCAGGCCGGCCAGGGCGGCATCGACCAGGTCCGTCGCCTTCATCACGATTTCCTTCGGCAGATTTTCCACCGGCATGCCGGCGACATCCCAGAACTCCGTCGCGGTGGCGCCCGGCAATACGGCCTGCACGCGCAGGCCCTTGGACGCCAGCTCGTGGTGCAGCGACTGGCTCAGGGCCAGCACGAAGGCCTTGCTGCCGCCGTAAACGCCGTTGAGAATTTCCGGCGCGATGGCGACGATGGAGGCGATATTGATGATGGTGCCGGCGCCGCGAGCGACGAAGCCCGGCACGGCGGCATAGGTCAGCCGCGTCAGCGCGCTGACATTGAGGCTGATCATCGCTTCCATCTTCTCGATGTCCGAGTCGAGCAGCGGCGAAGCCGCGCCGACGCCGGCGTTGTTGAGCAGCAAGGTGATGCTGGAATCGGTGCGCAGCACGTTCTCGACGCGGGCCAGGTCGGCCTTGTCGTTCAGATCCGCCGCGATGATTTCCACCGCGCTGCCGGTGTCGGCCGACAGGCGGCTGGCCAGCGTCTGCAGGCGCTCCTTGTTACGGGCCACCAGGATCAGGTCATAGCCGCGGCGGGCCAGGCGGTCGGCGTAGACGGCGCCGATGCCGGTGGAAGCGCCGGTGATCAGCGCGGTGCCTGCACTCAGTTGAATGGTCATGTCTGCTACTCCTTGAACGGTGCCAACGCAGGTGCGTCGGCCATGGATCGCAAGGTACGCCCGCTTGCGGATAGCGTAAATGTCGTATATACGTCTTTTTAGGCCATCATGGAATTTGAGCCATGCAGCGCATCGGATACGCCGTTTCCCCCGGTTTCCAGACCATGAGCTTCGCCGCGCTCTCGGTCTTCGAGTTTGCCAACATCGTGGCGGAAGAGACCATCTACGACGTGCACGTGTTGTCCGAGCACGGCGGCTGGGTGAAAAGCTCCACCGGCCTGGCCATCGAAACCGAGGCCTTCCGCAGCCCGCGCTTCGACACCCTCATCGTCGGCGGCGGCGTCAACATCGAGCCGGCGGCGGAAGGGCTGGTGAAGTTCGTGCAGAAGGCACTCAAGGCCTCACGCCGCGTCGCCTCCATCTGCACCGGCGCCGTAGTCCTGGCCCAGGCCGGCTTGCTCGACGGCCGCCGCGCTACCACCCACTGGGTGCATGCGCGCGAGCTGCAGCGGCGCTACCCGAAGATGAAGATGGAGGAAGACCGCATCTTCATCGTCGACGGCCCGGTGTGGACCTCCGCCGGCATGTCCGCCGGCATCGACCTGGCCCTGGCCATGGTGGAAAAGGATCTCGGCGCCGACCTCGCCCGCCTCGTTGCCAAATACCTGGTGGTCTACCACCGCCGCAGCGGCGGCCAGTCGCAGCATTCCGCCCTGCTCGAAATGGAGCCCAAGTCCGACCGCATCCAGACCGCCATGGCCTACGCCAAGCAGAACCTCCACACCCCGCTGTCCGTCGACCAGCTCGCCGAAGCCGCCCACCTCAGCACCCGCCAGTTCAGCCGCGCCTTCCGCTCCGAAACCGGCCAGTCACCCGCCAAGGCCGTGGAACACCTGCGCGTCGAAGCCGCCAGGCTGATGATGGAACAAGGGCGCCTCTCCATCGACATCGTCGCCCGCGAAACCGGCTTCGCCGACCGCGACCGCATGCGCCGGGCCTTCCTGCGCGCCTTCGGGCAGCCGCCGCAGGTGATCCGGCGCAATGCGCGGGTGGATGCAGCGGCTTGATGGATCAGAATTGCCGCAAGTCATTTCTTCGTCATTCCCGCGCCGACGGAAATCCAGTTTAGCAAGCACAGGATGGGCAGGCGGGGATCGCAAGCGGCGCTTTCGCCGCCCGCTTTCACTCCAACAACGCATCAATCGGCACACCAAACCGCTTTGAAAGCTTGATGATCTGATCCCCATTCAGCTTTCGCCTGCCGCTGAGGACGAGCGACACCACGCTCTGAGGGCCTATCTCGGGCAGATCCGATTGGCGCAGTCCATGCTCTTTCATCAGTTCCTTGATCAAGGCCACACCCGATATCTCGGAGATCGGCTTGTGATCTTCTTCATATTCGGCAATGCGCTCGCCAATCAATTCGGCCAGGCTTGCCAGAGGGTGAGTCTCATCGGCCCCGCCGGCATCGAGGATTGCGTCGAGAAACTTGACCGCCTTCCGATATTGGCGCTCGCCGCTGATCGGGATCATCAGGGGAGCAATATGCGGCCAGTACTGGGTCGCGGTCTTGAGCATGGTTTCGATCGTCATTGCACACCTTCCTTACGCTTCCATGCGTTGCTGTCGTATTCCTTGTGCGTCAACACAAAGCGGATATAAACCATCTGCCGGTTGAAGTGAATCGCGGCGATCAGGCGGAGTTTGTTACCGCCGATGTCGAACACGTAAAACTTGTCAACCTTATCGACGGAGTTGAACGTCTTCTTCAATTCGGCGAAATCGGCATAAGCGCCTTTCTTGATCAGGCGATACCAGGCGTCCAGGGCGCCGGCCGATTGGCGATGCCTCGCCTTGGCCTCGACGATACGCGCCCGGGTGATCACTCTCATGGATGCATTATATTGCTGACTGCAATATATTGCAATTAGCAATATATTGCAGCAGACGCAGGGTGGGCAACGGTCCAAGGCCGTGCCCAAGCAGATCGGGGAACGGCGGGTACGCTGCGCTCTGGCCGCCCTCGCTCGCCGGACAACTTATCGCAACTTTACCCTCATCGCCCTGCGACATGCGGTGCTCGACTGGCCCAATCCGTACTGGCATGATAGGCACGAAGGCGGGGGCGCCTCAGGGACTTTTCATGAAAGGGGTATTTCATGTTGAAAGTCGCCGCCCGCGTCCTTTGCCTTTCGCTTCTGGCAGCGATTGCGCACGCCGACTCAGGTTCAACCTATGCGTTCGCATCGCTCCATCCCGAGCTTCTGCAGACGGAGATCACGCCGGCGTACTGGCAATACGAATCGCCGGTATCGCCCGCGGTGTACGAAGCGGCGCACGGCGATTACCTCGCGCAATTCACCAGCCCGAGCGGCAAGCAGGTCTCGGTTGTCGTCAAGGCCCCGGTCACCACAACGGAATATGACGTACCGCCGATACAGAGCGGCCAGTCGGCATACGACTACCTGAACAAGGTCTTTTACGACGCATCGGGCAATCCCAGGACCGCAACCTACATCAAGTTTCCCAAGGGCAGCTATAACGTCGATTTCCCCCTGAACTCGTCCTGCTCGCTCAACTACGTGCATTGGCAGCTTCCCCTAGGAGCATCGGACCTGGTCATCGACGGGCAAGGGTCGACGGTCAATTTCTCGGACTTCTGCCTGGGCCTCAACCTCCCCAACGTCAATCGTGTGACGGTCAAGAACTTCACATTTTCGTGGCCGAATCTGCAGCTTGCAACGGTCGCGACCATCGTCGCCGTCGGCGGCAACGGAAATACCGGCTACACCTACGATGTCCATATCGATCCGGCGCATACGGCCCACCTGCCCAACATCATCGCCGCCATCAATGCCTGGGATAGCGTCAACGGTCACTGGGATATCACGGATACGAGCAATGTTTCCTATGGCAACGGCTTCCCTGCCGGGAGCGGCGTAGCCCTGAGCTGCGAAGAGACACCGGCGCAGCAGAAAACTGCCGGTTGCACTGCACGGGGCATCACCAGCTATGGCGTCCTGTTCAAGGTCGGGCAATCGGTGCTTCTGCGGCACTACGACTACGCCTGGGCACTCACCGCCTCCGGCAATGACGTCACCTTCGACCAGATCACCGTTCAAAACCTGATCGGCGCCGCCTTCGGCTTCAGCCAGGGCCGGGGATTCCGTGTGAGCAACTGCGTTCTTGCCCGCATGCCGGGCCAGCCGATTGCCGCGGGAGGCAATGTTTCCCTGATTACCAGCGGGACCAGCGGCGACGTGGCCTTTGACAACGATTCATTCGGCTACTCGGGTGATGACCCCTTTGACATGAATACGCCGTGGGTCAGGTTCACCTCGATCCCGGTCACCAACAACACCAATACGACCAACAACGTTTCGACGCCGATGAGCACCTACACCTACAATGCGGCCAGTCCTCCCAACCAGCTGCAATGGCCGGCTTATCTGGGGACGCAGGCCGGCAGCACCGTTGCGCTGTTCGACAATGCGTTGGGTTTTCAGGGCGTGGCAACCATCGGCTCGGTGACTACGCCGACGAACAGCGACACCAGCCTGGTCACCCTGAATCAGGACATCAGCCCGGGCCTGCGCCAGGCCGGCTTCATTGCCGCCGACCTCACCGGCTCGGCCGGGGCACGCTATGTGATCAGGGACAGCACCTTCCTGTATACCAGCGGCCGCGCGCTCCTGTTGCAGACCCCGTTCGGCTTGGTCGACAACAATCGCTTTGTCGGACAGACCTCCAAGGAAGTGTATGTGCTGGCCAGCCAGTACTGGGGAGAAGGAGTGGGGGCTCAGGAACTGATCATCAGCAATAACACGTTCGACGGCACCGGGGTGCATCAAAAGGGTTTTACTGCACTCGATGTCATCGCCGAATCCACCGATTTCTTCAGCGGCCAATTCCCCAATGCGCAAAACGAGGTGGCGGGCACCAGCTCGGCCGCACCGCCGGTCAATCAGAATATTGTCGTTGCCGGCAATCGCTTCAACAGCGACAGCGCCGTGGCGATCGTCAACCTGTCATCGGTGAACAACGCCGTTTTCAGCGGCAATACTTTCTCCGTTCCCGCCGGCTCGGGCACCTACCCCGTCACCATTCACGATGCCTCGAACATCCTCTTCGACCAGACCAACCAGTACACGTCCTGGCTGTCGGGCGCGTCCTGTGCCGGCTCCACCCTGCTCGATCTGTCCGATCCCCCGCCGGCGGTATCCGTGGTTCTTCCCAATGCCTGCGGTGTCCAGCAGACGGTTTCGGGCCTGGTGTTTGAAGCGCCGGGCAGCAGCTCGTCCTCTTCTTCGAGCAGCGGCAGCAGTTCCGGCAATTCGAGCGGCAGCTCTTCCTCCAGCGGGGGATCGGGCTCCAGCAGTTCGTCTTCCGGCAGCAGCTCCAGCTCGTCGAGCAGTTCCGGCTCTTCCGGCGGCGGATCGAGCAGCGGCAGTTCCTCCTCGTCCTCCTCAGGCGGCAGTTCGTCCAGCGGCGGCAGCTTCGACCCCCTGGCTTTGGCGGGCTTCGGCTTGCTCCTATCGCTGAGACGCAGGACGCGCCGCCGGGCTTGCACGCGGAAACAACGCTGATTCGCCCTACGGCAGTTGGCAAAGGGCTGATTTGACGGGCCGTAAGAACCGAATCATGATCGATGCCAGTATGGATATACTAATTCGCACCCACCAACAGGAAGGTCATCACATGAATTTCACCAGCATGCTTCGCGTTGCATCCATCGGCGCCATCGCACTCCTCGCGATGAGCAGCGGCGCGGCCTATGCCAAGAACCAGGGCACGCCCCAGACCCATCACTGCAAGCTGGCTGACGGCACCATGGACCTGAACAAGACCAAGAAGCAGTGCCTGGGCGCCAAGGGCACGTGGGCGAAGGACGCCAGCGCGGCACCGGCAGCCGCCGCGCCGGCCGCAGCTGCGGCCCCTGCCGCACCGGCCGCGCCTGCTGCACCGGCCGCCGCACCGGCACCGGCGCCCAAGTAATAAAAGCGGGCCAGATCGCTTTACCTCTCCCGAGCATTGCTGCCGCTGAACTCCGAAGCTCCTGGGGTTTGAAGCCGCGGCAGGCAGTGCGCTTCGGAGGCAGAAGCCGGTCAGTCGCTTGAGGGATCAAAGCCCGTCTCCGTTCCGATCTGGAAACGGAGACGGGCTTTTTAATGGTGCGCAGCATCTCAATCCCCGCACAGCACAAGTAGGGCGGATTAGCGCAGCGTAATCCGTCTTCCGCGAAAGCAAGCGAGGGGCAAAGGCTAAGGCTGTGCCACGCGAATGAACGATCGGCGGCCACGCCGCGCTCCGCCCACCCCATCATTTGCCGTAACCCCCATCAACGTGTCGCCCTTCAGGGCGACTCGTCGGGCTGAAGCCCGACCTACGAACGCGACACCTCAATCCCCGGACAAGTTGACCCCATCATTGAGACAGAACTAGAATGCTAGCAATCTAGTAGGCAACGCAAGCATGGCCGACGACGACGTCAAGCAATTCAACGTGTATCTGCCGGTCGAGCTGATCAGGCAAGTCAAACATCACGCCATCGAGGCGGAATCGTCGCTCTCGGCACTGGTTGCCGAAGCGCTGCGCGCCTATCTCGATGCGCAGAAGCCCGAGCGGCGATCGTCCAGAAAGGAGAAGTGAGATGAAAACCGAAGGCATCGAAGCCATTTTTCTGACGTCCCACAACTGGGGCAAGTCGGCAAAGTTTTTTCAGGCGCTGGGCTTCACGCTGGAGTTCGAGACCGACCACAACTCCGGCAAGCTCCGCAACGGCGATGGCCCCTATCTGTTCATCGCGGAGATTCCGGCAAGCCAGAAGCCCGAGGCGCATGTCGTGCTCAAGATGCCCGACGAGGCTGCGTTCCAGCCGCAGGCCATCCTCGACGTGGTCACGCCGTTCGAGGACACGCATTGGGGCACGCGGGAGATGACCGTGCGCGATCCCGACGGGCGCATCTGGCGGCTGCAGGCTCCGGGCAAGGCGAACCAGCAAGTCCACGATCATGAGTGACCAGCCGGATGCAGCGCCCGACAGCACGGCAGCACGCGTCGCCTTGTGGCGCGCCCTGCATGCCGAGATCGATCCACCGCCGCATGTGCTGGAAGACCGCATCGGCCTCAAGCTGCTGGCACCGGACCAGGACTGGCGCAGCCGCGGCGACATGGACCCGCAGTTCACCCGCCCCTTCCGCGCCTCGGTCGTGGCGCGTGCCCGCTTTATCGAGGACCTGGTGGTGGAGCAGGCCGGCCGCGGGCTGGATCAATATGTGATCCTCGGCGCCGGCCTCGACAGCTTCGCCCAGCGCAGACCGGAGCTCGCCTCGCGCCTCAAGGTGTTCGAGGTCGACCCGCCAGGCCCGCAGGCATGGAAGCGTCGGCGCCTGATCGAGCTGGGTTTCGGCGTCCCGGACTGGCTGCGCTTCGTCCCGGTCGATTTCGAGGCAGGAGGTTCCTGGCGGGACGCGCTGGTGACTGCCGGCTTCGATGAGAGCAGGCCGGCCATCGTCGTCTCCACCGGCGTCAGCATGTATCTCAGCCGGGATGCGAACCTGGCCACGGCACGCCAGGTCGCAGCCCTCGCCCCGGGATCGACGCTCGCCATGACCTTCCTGCTGCCGCTGGAATTGGCCGACCCCGAAGTACGCCCCGGGCTTGAGATGGCCAAGAAGGGCGCGCAAGCAAGCGGCACCCCCTTCATCAGCTTCTTCACCCCGCCGGAAATCCTGGCGCTGGCCCGTGAAGCCGGCTTCAGGGAAGCGCGGCACGTTCCGGCGACCGATCTTGCCGGGCGTTACTTCGCAGGCAAAGCGGATGGGCTGCGTCCGCCGAGCAATGCGGAGGAGCTGCTGGTGGCAAGTACCTAGCGGACCGCAGGTGCGTCAGGGTACGCGAAGGTCTAAACCAGCAGGAGCAGGATGGGCTGAGCTTGCGAAGCCCATCGCGCCGGTGAATGATGGGCTTCGCAAGCTCAGCCTATCCTACGTTTACTAAACACAATGATTTCCATGCTCAACGATCTGATCAGACGCATGACGTTGAAGGAAGACGTCAAAAACTCAGACGACTCAACTTCATGGCACGCGTATCGCGAGGCTGAGAAGTTGGCCGATCATTCGTACATAAGCGAGTTGAACAATTTCGTTGAAGTATCGCCATCCAAGGAAGAGCGGAAGGCAGCCTACTTCATTCTTGGCGCGATCGGCAGCAACACTGCAGATATCCGGTGCGCTCAAATTCTGCTGAAACGCGTTCCGATCGAGACCGACAAGTACGTTCTTTCTGCATTGCTGGGTAGCGTTGCAAAGCTCCCCAAGCCTACGGAATTGCCACTAGAAGCGATATTCCTGCTGCTCCACGAGAAGCGTTGGCTCGTGCGGCACGCAGCGATTCAGGCGCTACGGCAATCAGAATCGGCAGGCGCTGAAGACCGGTTGCTCGAACTACTCGCCACAACATCTGATCCGTACGACAAGGTTTACTGTCATTCCGCTCTGAACAGTATCGGCACGCACAGATCAATACCGCTGCTAACTCAGAGCCTGACCTCGCGGAAGCGCGATGTAAAATCCTCTGCCGAGACGGCAATCGCTGCAATCCAGGCTCGGCACTTCGCGTAGGCAAGGCCTGCAGGGGCGAGAGCAAGAGCAAGGATGGGCTGAGCTTGCTAAGCCCATCATCCTACGTTTACTTAATCGGGGGAGACATGAAGTATCTGCTTGTTGGCACACTGTTCTGCCTTCCACTACTAGTTACGGCAACTCCGATCGACGATAAGACCGTCCACGTAAGTACCGAAGACGCGGAAATGAACGCCGCCATTGCTCACGCTCAAGCTACGCTAGATGATTTCCTAAAGATTGTTCACTCGCCGCCATCCGGAGCGTCGGACTTCAAGCTAAAGGTGCGGGTGACCGATGAACACGGATCCGAACACTTTTGGATCACGCCGTTCGAGCAAATAAGTAAGGGCTTCGTAGGCACTGTTGCTGATGACCCTGAGGTGGTCACGAGTGTTTCCGCAGGACAAAGGATTAATTTCTCCCGATCGGATATTAGCGATTGGGGGTACTCGCTTAACGGAAAACAGGTGGGAAGCTTTACGGTATGCGTCCTTTTCAAGCACATGCCCACGGCCGAGGTACAGAAGTATCGAAATGACTACGGCTTCCAGTGCTAAGTCCCAACAACGCGCTCCAGTGCGACGCCCCGGCAATCACTTCGCTGCGCTCAGTACATCCTACGTTTAGCTGACTCCAGGATCAGCGGCAACCCCAACAGTTGTGTCATCAGAGCGGACATTCACCGGGCCGATCTAACGCGATCGATTCTCGTGCTCTGGCCGGAGTTATAGATAGGTATTGACCTTAGTAATGATATTCTGGATACTAAGGCCCATGCCTTATTAACCAGCGCAAGGAGACTGAGCATCATGGTGACCAAAACCGCATACGCCGACGGAGAGCTTGATCGGGAGATCGTCCTTTCGCGCGTCATTGACGCTCCGAGGGATGAGGTGTTCCGTGCCTGGGTTGAGCCCGAACGCATGTTCCGATGGTTTGGCCCGCGCGGGTTTCGCTGCGAGGTGCACCAAGCCGGCGAAGCCAAGGCCGGCGCGGTGTGGCGATTCGACATGATTGCGCCCGATGGTCACCGATTCGATAGTCGAATGGTGTATCTGGAGGTGGTGCCCAACGAACGGCTGGTTCTCGATCACGGGGCGGACAAGGACGACGACCCCAATCGTTTCAGGATGACCATTACCTTCGATCAGCAAAGCGACGGCAAGACCGTGCTTACGCTGCGGCAGCTTCACCCGAGCAAAGCGCAACGCGACGGCACGATCGGCTTTGGAGCCGTTGAACTCGGCTACCAGACCCTCGACAAACTGGATGCGTACCTCCATGGGCACTGAGGTCGGCGCCCGGGCCACTGCGGGCCGGGGAATGGCGGCGCGCAGTCACCAGATCAGTCGCATTTTTCAGGCGCTGGCGGACCCGACCCGACGCGCTGTTGTGGAGCGGCTGGCGCTGGGACCCGCCTCGACGACGGAGCTTGCGCGTCCATTCAGCATGGCGCTGCCTTCCTTTGCGCAACACCTTCAGATGCTCGAGCAGTGCGGCGTCGTGCGATCGCGCAAGGAAGGGCGCGTACGCCGTTTTCATCTTGTTCCGAAGCCGCTCGCAACCGCCGAAGACTGGATGGTTGCACAGCGGGCGGTCTGGAACCAACGCCTCGATCAGTTGCAGGACTACATGGAAGGCATGAAGACATCGAAACCCTGACGCATTGCGCAACGGGGATGATTCCTCTCACACTTGCGCTTCCTCTCGCCAGCTAACCCCGGCGCAGCTCGCTGGTGCCGCGCTGCAAAGCCGGCATCACCATATTGCTGATGACTTCGTCCGGCTTCAGCGCCCGGGTGCAGTTGCAGGGCGGCCCGGTTTTCTTGGGGCAGGTTTGCGATCCGGGCTTGCATCGGCCGGGTGAGACGAGGGTTTGGGCGAGGGGGCCGAGGGGCTTCCAGGAGACCGGGTCCAGGGTGGGGCCGGTGGCGTAGATGCCCAGGGCGTGGCGGCCGAGTGCGGCGGCGACGTGCAGGGGGCCGGTGCCGCTGGCCAAGAGGCCGTCGGCGACGTTGATGAAGGCGATCATTTCCGCCAGGGACAGCGTGCCCATGACGCTCGTGGTCAGGTCGCTGCGCAGAAGCTCCGGGCAATCCCGTTCGACGATCTGGCGCTCGCTTTCCGAGCCGGTGACAAACAGCTTGAACCGGTTGGTCTTGCCGAGCGCGTGGACAAGCTCCAGATAGTGCTCGAGCGGCCACTCGCGTCCGTTGCCGCCGGATTTCGGATGCAGGATCAGATTGAAGCGGCCGGGGTCGAGTTGCTGCCTCAGTTGTTCCGGTGGGGCGCCGACACGCGTCAGGCCGAACAGCTCGCGGGGGTCGGTTGGCATGGGGTCGATGGGCACGCCGAGCGCCTTCACATGGCGCAGGGCAAAGCCCAGCATGTGCGCATAGCCGGTGTTGCCATACGCCACGAAGCGATTGTTGAACGCCGCCGAGCGGCGGCGGAACAGGTTGCCGACCCGGATCGGCACGCGCGCGGCAAATGCCACGCGGGCCATCACGTCGCAGGAAAAAGGGTTGAGGAAAACATCCGTGCCGAGCCGCTTCAGGATACTGGGGTCGGCGATGATCTCTTCGTTGTCGATGACGCTGTCGAAGAACTCGCAAGCCCGCACCAGCGCCAGCTGCCGCCCCGCAAAATGCAGCTTGACGTCGGGCCAATGGCGCCTGATCGCGCCCGCCAGCGGCAACATCATGACGGTGTCGCCGATGGCATACGGGTTGGCGAGCACTATGGTTCGTGGTGCCTTCACCGGTGTTTGCCTCGCAATGTGCCGGGCGCGGCCTTCGATCGACCGTCGGAAGCGATCGCCTGCGCCAGGCTCGATGAATACAGTGCCTTGCCGGGCTGTGCGCCGCCGGTCGGCTCTTTGGATTTTGAGTACTTCACGAACAATGATGTACGGCGAATACAGGCAGGTCAAGCCGCCCTGCAGCGATGCCGGCCAGGTGGGCGCGCCCTGCCCTTGTACGTCGTGAGCAGCGTCCGCAATCGCCGGGCAGGCCGGCAGCGATACGGTGCCTTCAGGAGGCGCCAGCCGGAGCCACTTGCCTCAGCGCAGCCCACATCCCGACGTTTCCTGCGCCCGGCCCGGGTTCTCCGCCATGGAAGGACCACGGCAGGAGCTGGCGAAACGATCAGGCAGCTAGATGTTCACCGCCGATCGCCTAAGCACCATTGGAAGCTGCCGGAGCATTGTGCGCGGCGGCCATTGCCGCAGTGGCTTGCATCAGCCGGTCCGTCCAGGCGATGCCGATGGCCGATACGATGAAGGCGAGGTGGATGATGGTCTGCCATTGCACCCCGACCAGGGACGCAGTCGTGCAGGGGGTGCCCGCGGCAGCCGTCGCGCAGAAGGGCAATCCCAGCGAGCCGGCTTCGATGAAGGTCTTGAGCAGGTGGATGGAGGAGATGCCGATGATGGCCATCGCCAGCTTGACTTTGAGCACCGAGGCATTGACGTGGCTCAGCCACTCCGGCTGGTCGGGATGGCCATGCAGGCCCAGGCGGGAAACAAAGGTCTCGTAGCCGCCCACAATCACCATCAGCAACAGGTTGGAGATCATGACCACATCGATCAAACCCAGCACGATCAGCATGACGTTCTGTTCCGAAAGCTCGAAGGCGCTCCAGATCAGATGCGACAGCTCCTTGAGAAACAGCACGACGTAAACGCCCTGCGCCACGATCAGGCCGAGGTACAACGGCAGCTGCAGCCAGCGGGAGGAGAAGATCAGCGCCGGCAGCGGCGCCAGTCGGCGGATGGGGATGGCGGTCATGGGATCAGGGTGATTGAGCATCGGGATCAAATGGCAGATAAGTTCGGATGGAGCAGCGGGGCCACGCTCATGAGGCCCTCTTTGCAGCGATGGGCTTGCGCGTGGCGACGAGGCTGGCAATCACCGACACCGCCAGGATCACGGCGACGCCGCCGAGGGCCAGACCGATCGGCACCTTGTACAAATCCATGATCAGCATCTTCACGCCCACAAATACCAGCACCAGTGCCAGCCCGTATTTGAGCAGATGGAAGCGGCTGCTCAGATCGGCGAGCAGGAAGAACATCGCCCGCAGCCCCATGATGGCGAAAATGTTGGAGGTGAAGACGATGAAGGGGTCGGTGGTGATGGCAAAGATGGCGGGGATCGAATCCACTGCGAAGATCAGGTCGGAGATCTCGATCAGCACCAGCACCAGGAACAGCGGTGTGAACCAGCGAACGCCTTTCTCCACCACCGTAAAGCGCTCGCCGTGATACGCGTCGGTGATGCGCATGTGGCCGCGCATCCAGCGCAGCACCGGATTCTGGTTCAGATCCGACGTCTTGTCCGCGAAGAGCAGCATCTTGACGCCGGTCACCACCAGGAACGCGCCGAAGACGTAGAGAATCCAGTGGAACCTGGCGACAAGAACCGCTCCGGCCAGGATCATGACGATGCGCAGGACAATGGCGCCGAGCACCCCGAACAGCAGCACCCTGCGTTGATATTCCGGCGGCACGGCGAAGAAACTGAACAGCATGATGAACACAAAAACATTGTCCACCGACAGCGACAGCTCGATCAGGTAGCCGGTGAGGAATTCCAGCGCCTTGCCGTTCGCCACGTCGCGGCCCAGCGAGCCGTCCAGCCACCACCACAGCAGGCCGCTGAAGGCCAGGGCCAGGCTGACCCAGGTGAACGTCCAGCCCGCGGCCTCGCGGGTGGAAACGCGGTGAGCGGTCTTGCCGCCCAGAGCAAACAAGTCGATGGCCAGCATGGCCAGAACAAAAACGATGAAGCCGACCCAGAACACCGGCGTGGCCACCGAGGTCAATTCCACGACGATGTCCTCCGGTTGCCCGCAGCCTCAAGCGCAGCGATGCGCGCCTGCAGCGGCGGATGGCTCAGGAACAGCTCCATGCGTTTCATCAGCGCGCTTCCTCGACCTCATCGGCACTTGCGCCGGCGCTGCCGTTTCCTGCCGACGCCGAGCCATCGCGACGATGTGCCCGCTTGCGTGAGAATCGGCGCGCAACCGATAGCGCAGCCCGCTTGGCCGCGCGATCCACGGCCGCATACAGATCGCTCTGGGTCTCTTCGATGACCACCGCGGGCGACTGCTCCAGGCTGACCTGAAGATGACAGCGCTTGTCCCTGCCGCCACGCGGGCCGTTGACGTCCGACAGGCGCACCAGGATGCGCCGAATCCTTTGGCCGCTGCGGTCGAACGCAAAGCCCAGACGCTTCTCGACATAGTCGCGAATGGCGTCGGTCAGGTGAAAGCCGTGAGTGTTGGTCGCGATCAGCATTTGAGTCACCTCCGAGGCGGATTTTTGCCCGGCCTTGATCATCGGCCTTTTACATAGGCAATAAAAGCAGTATGTTTCTTACTATTCATTCGGAATTTTCGATGTATTGAACGATGAGCCGCCTGAACTACAAGCAGCTTCACCACTTCTGGACCGTGGCCAACGCCGGCAGCATCAAGCGCGGCAGCGAAAGGCTGAACCTGACGCCGCAGACCCTAAGCGGCCAGATTGCGGCGCTGGAAGAAACCATGGGCGTGGAGCTGTTCCGGCGCGCCGGGCGCGGCCTGGTGCTCACCGAGATGGGGCGGGTTGCGCTCTCCTATGCCAACGAGATATTCCAGGTCGGCGGCGAGCTGGAAAACGCCCTGCGCAGCCCACCCACTGCCCGATTGCTGCCGTTCCGCGTTGGCGTGGCGGATGTCGTGCCAAAATCCATCGCTTACCGCCTGCTGGCCCCGGCGATGGCGCTGCCCGACCCGCTGCGCATCGTTTGCCGCGAGGACAAACTGGACCGGCTGCTGGGCGAGCTTGCCATCCACCGCCTCGACATGGTGCTGGCGGATCGCCCGATGCCGGCCGAGACCGATGTGAAGGCCTTCAGCCACAAGCTCGGCGAGTGCGGCATCACCTTCTTCGGCACGCCGAAGCTGGTGGCGCGCCACCGCGGTGCCTTCCCCGGCTGCCTGGAAGGCGCGCCGCTGCTCGTCCCCAGCGAGGACACCTCGGTACGGGGACGCTTGATGCGATGGCTCGGCGCGCGCCGCATCCAGCCGCGCGTCGTCGGGGAATTCGACGACAGCGCGCTGATGAATGAATTCGGATACGGCGGCATCGGCATCTTCATCGCGCCGACGGTAATCGCCGCCGAGGTGCAGTCGCATTACGGCGTCAGGATACTCGGCCAGACCGACGAAGTCGTCGATCGGTTCTTCGCCATATCGGTCGAGCGGCGACTCACCCATCCCGCGGTAGCCGCCGTCAGCGATGCGGGGCGGCGGGATCTGTTCGCCAATCGCAAGGGTTCCGGCTCTCCGGCTTGATCCGGCGCGGGGTAGAGAACTGTTCTGATGAAGGCGCCAAGTAATGCTGCAGAAGCTTGGTCAAGATGGGCGTCTTCTTTGCGGCGGCGAGCTTGCGAAGTTGAGCGGTAGCAACAATAGATGGGCTGAGTCTGCAAAGCCCATCCGTTTACCACCCAGAGGAATCAAAACCTGTGAGTACCCCAATCTGGAAGGCTGGACGGTGGAAGAGGTACAGTGACGCCATTGGGGGCATCGATTTAGCGGTCCAATCCGGCGAGCGCGCCGGCCAGGACCAGAAAAAACAATGCGTTACAGAATTCTTGGCCGAGGGAAACCGCCCAAATGCAGCAATTATTTGCCGCTATTGATCCGTCTAATTGGCGTTAGAGCGCGATAAATGTCTTCTTCAGGCAGCAAGGCTTTGTGGCGCAGGGCATTGGCCAACATCTCCCTTTTTGTGTTTATTCTGCCGCCAATGCTCGGCCTCTCCGGTGTTGTGCTCGGTGTCGCACTTTTGGCGGAGACGCGCGATCCTGACTTCGTGTATTCAGTCCTCTTTCACAACCACCAGTTTCCTGGCCATGTATTAAGTGTGGGCATGTCTCTCGCCGTAGGTGGTTACTTCGGCCTGTATTATGTCGGTGGTCCGCTTTGGGTCTGGTTCGTCACGCATTTCGGGCTGGCCTCCGCGTCCGAGGTGTCCCGTTACTCCAAACTCCGCAGGTAAAGGCTCATGTCGCACTCTAACGATGCGCTGCAGCCGACCGGCCACTCGCTCCGCTCGCGGCCGTTGGCTGAGCTTCGGCGTTAGACGTCGATAAAACCTATGACATCGTCGGATTCAGTCTTTCGTTACCCAAGAATTGCCGCCTATGCAGGGATTCTTGGGTCACTCTTTTTTCTAAGTGTGGCGTTCAAGATCCTTCCTGGACTCCGCGACGCAAACACGAAGCCCGGAATGCCGGAACTTCAGAATCTCGCCCCGCTGCTAGTCGTTTCAGCCACATTCGTTATGGTGAGCGTCTATTACTTAAGCTTCAAGATCGCCCTCAACTCAAAGAGCATAGTTATTTCTCATTTGCTTTGGCGCCAGCGAACGCTGCTCAGTGACATAACGGCTATCAGGGTCACGGGCAACCGCAAAAGCAGGCAACTCAATGTATATTGCGGAAAGACCATCCGCTTTAAGGTGTGGAGTTCGATACAGGGGTTTTCAACTATTTACGAAAGCCTGAGAGCAGGACTCCCCAACCCCGAGTCCTTTGTAGACGTGTCCAGTCCGTAGCCAACGTGAGCGGCCGGGAACATTGGTAAGGACATGTCTAACGGCTCATGTAGCTCGTGTAGGGCGGATTAGCGCAGCGTAATCCGCCTTCCGCGGCAGTGACTGCCCACACTTTCCGCGAAACCCGGAACCCATACTCCCCTACTCCCCGAAATGCCCCGCCACCCCAGGACCCAGCTTCCTGGCTGCGGCCATGTCCGCCTTGCCGCCTTGCGCATCGCCGGCTTCCCGGCGTGCGAGACCGCGGCCGTATAGGGCTTCGGCGCTGCTGGGGTCGCGCGCCAGCACAGCCGTGTAATCGCGGATGGCGGCTTTGAGCTGGTGGCTTTTGAGGTTGACGGTGGCGCGGGTGAGCAGCGGTGCTTCGTCATCCGGGTCGGCGGCGACGGCGGCGTTGCAGTCGGCGAGCGCGCCTTTGTATTGGTGTAGCGCCAGGCGGACGGAGCAGCGGGCGGTGTGGGCGTCTGCCGAGGCGGGGTTGACTTGCAGGGCCTGGTCGAGATCGCTGAGGGCCTTGGGCATGTCGCCGGTGCGGATGTAGATTTCGGCGCGGGCGAGGTAGGCGTCCTTGAGCTTGGGGTCGAGCGCGAGGGCCTTGCTCATGTCGTCGATGGCGCGGCTAACTTCGCCGCTGATGGAGAGGGCCTCGCCGCGGTTGAGATAGGCGGCGGCGTCCTTCGGGTCCAGCTCAATGGCGCGGCTGAAGTCGGCGATGGCCAGTGCGTAGGCCTGGCGCTGGCCTTGCACCAGGCCGCGGAAGCTGTAGATCCACGGCTCCTGCGGGGCGAGCAGGAGGGCCTGGCTGAAGTCGCGCAGGGCGGCATCGAACTCCTGCTTCGCCGCGTGGGCGCGTGC
>FTIF01349054.1_pt1 | contig 53728 bp, 63 predicted proteins | sample 1658001 | NCBI WGS metagenome assembly FTIF01 (sample SAMEA3914789, study PRJEB12502) | metagenome | biome: forest; material: soil | place: Canada | collected 2011-07-03 | depth 0.3 m | reverse complement strand
ACGGGCGTCGCCGTCAAGCGCGGCATGCGGCTGGACGGCGGGACGGTCGCCACGCTGATGAAGGATTCGCCGCACTACGTCCTCGTCACGACGCAGTACGGTACGGTCAGCGACCTGTTGCGCGCGGCATCGCTGACCGGCACGCCCATGTCCATCGCGGCGCTGTCCTTCGTGAATCCGGACGAGCTCAGCGAGTCGTCGGGAGACCTCGCCCGCGGCGTCGTGGTATCGCAGGTATCGCCGTCGCCCCGCCGCTCGAACCAGGTCTCGATCCCGATCGTCAAGGACTGCGCCGAGCTGCTCGCCGCCTACTCGGGCGCGAGCCTGAACTACACGTCGCTCGAATCATGCATCGCCGCCAAGACCCTCCTGATCGCCCTCAAGCGGGCCGGCACCAAGCCCACACGCAGCGCCATCCTGCATGCGATGGGGTCGCTGAACCATGTCGACCTGGGCGGCTACACGCTGAATTTTTCCCCGACGAACCACAACGGAAGCAACTGGGTGGAGCTGACGATCCTGGCGCGCGGGAATCGCTACATGCAGTAGCGTGCACGCACGCACATCGACAGCTCACTGCGCAACACGCTGCCAAGACCGGTGCAAGCGACCGCTGCTGGCGTTGACTGGCCAGCAGTCGGCGGCTCCGGCCGGCTCCTGCCTGCCCAGGAGCCCGTCGTCCATATCGGCTTGCTGCGGAAGGCGGACGTCGCGGGTTGCCTCGTGGCTCGTTCACGGATACAGGCAGTACACCTCCGCAACGACGTTGCTGGACGTGGCCGCGCCGGCGCCGTCGGTCAGGGAGATCGTCCAGCCTTGCCCGGTCCATTGCGCATTCCGGTTCAGTACCGGATTGCCCGCGGTCTCCGAATCGGTTTGCGGCAGCAGGAAGATCGTCGCTTGCGGTGCGATCGGGCTGGCAGTCGCGGGACAGCCGTTCGGCAGCGCGGTAGCCGCCGCGATGTAGTCGCCGTGGCGTACGGCGAAGCCCGCCATGTAGACCCGCGACGATGTCAGGCCCGACTGGCTGGCGTAGTAGCCGCCGCGGCAAGCCAGTGCATCGGAGGTCGCCGCGTCGACCGCCTGCAGGCCGGCGGTGGCGCATGCCGCACCGAGCGTCGCGTAGCGCGAGGTGGCACGGAACGTGGCGCCCTGGCACGTGGCCAGGCCGCCCGAGGCCATCATGGCGACCTGTCCCGTGCTGCAGGCGTCCCCTTCGTTGACCGACGCCGACAGCGTGAGGCGCTGTGCCTGCACGGCGCCGGTGGCCACCAGGTCGCTGCCGGCCGTGACGGTGCCGTTGGCGGCGACCCGCAGCAAGGTCGTGCCGGCGGGATTGCGCACCAACAGGTCGCCGGCCTTGACCACCAACGCGTTCGGATCATCGACGCCGAACGCCGTCATCGCGCTGGTGGACAGTCCGCCGTCCGCCGACACGCTGCCGCTCGTGACCAATCCGGTCGCGGCGATCGTCGTGGCGTGTCCCGACGCATCTCGAAAGACACCGGAGGTCGCCGACAACGAACCGTTGCACAGGATGTCGATCACCCCGTCGGGCTTCAGCGTGACGCACGCCGTGCCGGTCGCATCCTGCAACGCGACGGGTTGCCCGTCGATCTGAAGCGCCGAGCGGAACTCGCTGCGCGTCGTGCCGTCGCCGAACAAGGTGTTGCCCGCCACCGTGAGATTGCCCAGCAGGTTCGGGTCGCGCGTGTCCCCGATACGCACGAACTGCCCGTAGCCGGACGACGCCGTGCCCACACGCACGGCCACCACGCCGGCCGGCTGGCCCGGCACCGGGTTGTCCAGGCTCCAGGTGTGGCCGAAGCCCTGGATGTGCGCCGGATCCATGGTCAGCGAGACACCCGAATCGGCGCCGATGCGCGCCAGGATGGGGCCGATCAGCGCGCCGTCGCTGTCGGTCGGCCCGCTGCGGACCGGGCCTTGCAGGACGATATGGCCTTCGATGTTGCAGGCCGCGGCGACGCAGCCCGCGGGAACGCGACTGAAGGCGATGGTGTACGGTGCATCGTTGAGCGTGGAGGTGGTCGCGGTCCAGCCCGGTGGCAGGTATCCCATCGCGACGAGTTGGGCGATCGTCGGGCTCCAGACCAGGTCGCCATCGACAGCGACCGGGGTGATCGTCACGCCGTTCTTGCTGAATGCCGCGCCGTTCTGGATCAGTCCCATCGCCTCGAAGATCGCGTTGTTGGTGGCGCCTCGCAGATTGTCGAGAATCGTCGCCTCGCCATTGCCCGCCTCGTGCTTGGCCTGCAGCCGGCCGGCCTGGATCACGCCCACCGCACCGAGCGCCGAGATCAGCAGGCCCAGCAGCGCGAAGACGAGGCCGTTGCCGCGCTGGTGCCGCCAGGCGGCGCCGCCGCGCAGCGAGTTGCGATGCGGCGCCATCGGGTCACGTACGACCGAAGACGAAATCGATCGCCACGGTGGCCGCCGACGTGCACTGCGTGTTGACGCGCACGATGTCGATCGTGCCGTCCAACGGCTTGACGTCGGTCGTGCCGATCGTGACGCGGCGCGCCAGGCTTTGTGCGCCATTGATCAACTGCGTGCATTGCGCTGCCGGCACGTTGGCATAGCTCAGCTTGGCCGTGCTGGGGGTGGTGGCGGAGTTGTCGACCAACGTGATCGCCCCCGAATAGCTGTTCGTGGCGGTCGTCCCGCCGACATCGGCCCGGGTGTCCGGAATGACCCGCGAGCCGACCGCCACCGCCGTCGTCAGCCCGTTGTAGCCGTACTGGCCATAGTTCTGCTGCGCGCCGCCGATGATCGCGCTGACCTCGCTGATCGTCCCCTGCACCTGCGCGTTGGATTGCGAGCTCTGGTAGTAGCTGATGCCCAGGGCCAGCACGATGCCGCCGATCACCAGGCCCAGCATGCTGAACACGAGCGCGTTGCCCCGTTGTCTGCAGCGTGAAATGGCGGCGAGCGCAGCTGGATGACGGGAATGGAACATCATGATTTCTCCTCTGGCTGGGTGAGTCGATGGTTTCGTCCGGGGACTGCGCACACGATTGCAGACGCTCAATGCGCCGGATGCGCCGCGTCGTAAACGGCGCGCAACGTCATCAGGTTGGATGGCTCCATCAACGAGGCGAATTTGCCGGGAACCGTCATCGACGCGACGCCCATGAAGGTTGCCACGGAGGCGAACAGGCCCACGAGCGCGAAGTTCGCGATTACGGCCGCTTTTTTCACGCGCAACAAGACGCGCTCGCCTTCCGTCGTTCCGAGCTGGATCAGCACATCCGAGAACGACGCGCTGGAGCGATTGAGCGTGGCGGCGCGCGACAACAGGTGCGGCGACAGCAAGCCTCGTCGAAACGCGTCCAGCGTGGCGGTCGGGTTCTCCTCGAGCGCGTCGATGACGCGCCCCAGATGCCAACGCATCCATGGCGACGCGCGCTGCGTGACGTCGTCGATGCTGCCTTGCAGCGTCTCGCCCGTCTTCAGCAGCATCGCCATCGAGCTGAAGAGCATGCCGGCCTGGAAGTCGCGATAGAGGCTGTAGACCGGCCACGCCTCGACCCGCAGTCGCACCGCGCCGCGCCAGCGCGGCAACGACCACAGCACCGCACCCAGCGCCAGGCCGAGCGCGAGCAGCGTCTGCGTGCCCCAGGCCTGCGCAAAGCTCGCGATGACCCGCGCCCAGCCGTTCATGCCTTCCCACAGCACGTCCTGCGCGTACACCGGGGTGGCCGCGTCGATGACGAGGATCACCTTGCCCAGCAGCGCGATCAGGGCGTAGCAGATGGGGATCGTGAGGGTGGGAAGCACCGCGTAGGACAGCATCAGGCGCAGCATCTGCTGTTGCTTGTCGATGGCGTCGGCGAGCGCCCGCAGGGCCTGCGGCTTGTCGGCGGCGCGATCGACCGCCGTCAGCAACATGGCGTCGGAGCGCGGCACCACGCGTTCCAGCAGGTGCGAGACGCGGCTGGCGTGCTCGCCGTCCTGGTGTCGATGCAACACGATGCGCAGCGCGCGCGCACGACTGCGCTGGCGCGTCAATTGTGCGTTGGCGATCTCTCCCTCGAGAAAGCTCACCATCGCTTCGTTGCGCTGGTACATCTCGGCAAAGTCGCGGTAGAACTCGGCGCGGGCGGATCGAAAGTCGATCAACGCGAACCAGCTGGCGAATGTGCGCAACGAACTCATGCGCGCTCCTGGCGCTTGCTCGGCCGGTCCGCTGGCAGGATCTCGAAGCGCTCGAAGCCGTCGAACTCCTCGCAGTTGCGCACGTCGATCTCTCCTTGCATGGCCTTGTAGAGGGCGTGCTCGAACACGGTCTTGCCGGTCATGTCGGGGCTGTCGAACTGACGGTTTCCGGCCGAGCGGAAGTGCTGCAGCGCCGCGTCGTCGTCGTTGTTGCGCACGTGTCGCAGCCAGATGCGATCGGGTTGCAGCATCTCGGCCACGATGGTCTTGCCAAAGGTTCCGCGGCCCTGGCAGGCCGGACAGCCTTCAGGACGCGTCCAGCGCAGGCGCGCCGTGGCCAATCCGAAGCGGCGACGCAGCACGTCCTCGATCTCGCGCGCGTCCGGGTCGACGCGCAACGCGATCGACGTCGGCAGGGCGCAGCAGCGGCACAGCTTCGGCACCAGTGCCTGGTAGACCAGCAGATTGAGGATGTTGGGCCCGGTCAGGGCCTGGCGGCTGACGCCGATCTGGTCGTTGGTCAGGCGCGGGATGATGTTGGAGATCAGGTGGGCGTGCACGGTCCCCATCGCGAGATGCCCGGTCTCTGCGATCTGCAGTGCGAACAGCGCCGTCAGCTTGTCGCGGATCTCGCCCAGCATCACGCCGTCGGGATCCGAGCGCATCAGCGCCCGCATCACCTCGGCGTAGCGGCGGCGCGTCTCGTCGTCGTTGGCGATGTCGCGCAGTACCTCGATCTGGTGAGCCCCGGCGATCTCGTACTCGATCGGATCCTCCACCGTGTAGATCGCCTTCTGGTCCAGCCCGGGCAGTGTCTCGATGAAGCTCTTGAGGCTCGTCGACTTGCCGGAACTCGTGACGCCCGACAGCAGGACGATGCCCTTGCCGGCGCGTCCGGCCAGTCGCAGCAGCCGCAGGTGGCTGGGCGCGTAGCCCGCCGCATCGAAGCGGATCCGGTTCTCGTCGCCGGTACGCAGGATGCGCACGACCGTCTTCGGGCCCAGTCGTCCCTTGACGTTCTGGTAGCGCAACTGACCCGCGGTGCCGGGCAGATCGAGATCGATCATGCAGTCCACGAACTGGTCGGCGTTGTACTGGGAAACGTTGTTGCCCTTGCGCGTGCAGTTGTAGCCCGCGGCAATCGCGTCGACCACTTCCTTGCGGCTGTAGCGGCCGCCCTGTCCATCCGGCAGCGGTTCGATACGGCCATCGACCCGGATGCGCACGATCGCGGTGTTGCGACATACCTCGATGTGCAGGTCGGTCGCACCCGCCGGGACGGCCAGCGCGATCCAGCGCTCGAACAACTGCATCGGGCCGCCCTTGGTGCCGCCCTTGCCGGAGGCTCCGGCGTTGCGCAGGATCTCCTTGAGTACGTGCGGCTCGGCGACCAGTTCGCCGACCACGCCATAGCCGCGCGCCCGCAGCGCGCCCTTGACCGCCTTGGCCGTGCCATCGAGCGCCAGCTTGTCCGCGGCAGGCATCGTCGCACGCACGAGTCGCGCCTGGCGCGCTCCGCAATCGATCGCGATCAGCTTCTCGTGCAACAAGGCCGGCAGTTGATAGACCGCTTCGGGGCCGACGGTCAGCAACGCCTGGTACGGCGGCAGTTGGTGGAAATGCGCGAGGACGTCCGGGCGAAGCTCCGTCTCGCGGAAGCCGGCGGACGGTTCGGGGGCGGCGCGCTCGAGTACGGCGTCGGGCGATGCCGGCGCCCCCCACCGCGGTACGTCCGTGCCCGCAAGACGGCGGTCGAGGCGGCTGGCAGGCGATCTTGCGGATGAAGATCCCGGGACGCCCGCCAGTCGCGTGCCGGGGTCAGCGACGTCGCCCACAGAATCGCGCGCCACCGCAGCAGCGTCCGATGGCGAGCTTTTCCGTGCCCGGCGCACCGAGGCAACGGACGCCGCCACCGACTCTGCGGGCTCGCGACGACGCAGCATCTCGAACAATCCCATGGGTTTTCTCAGCGCAGCGCCGGCAGCGGGAAGACCTTGCGCGCGCTCTCCGCATCGGTGGCGTGGCCTTGTACCTCACGACGGCTCAACACGACGCGGTCGATCGCGATCGATTCCACGTGCCATGGCGTGCCGGGCACGCCCTGCCCGGCACCCAGCAGATAGGCCGTGGCGTTGACCACCACCTCGGCGACCGCGCCGGCACTCGAAGCGAAGACCCCGCCGACCTGCACTGCGGGCACCACCGACGCCGCCGCGACGCGTGGCGCGGGCAAGGGCGGCTTGGCAACCGCCGACGCCGCCGCGCCCGGTGCCGGCGCACCCACGCCAGCCGACCGTGCCGCAGCCTGCGTCATCGCGCTTTCGAGCAACGATCGCTGCGCCCGGCTGTAGTCGGCGATGGTCTGCGCGCTGGCCGGATACGGAAGCAACACCCCAGTGAGCAACGCAAGCAACCGGCAGCAAGCTTCATCGTGCCGCGACATAGAACACTCCTGTAGCCGAGAACTTGAGCAGGCCGCGGGCATCCGAGCCCTCGCCGATGTCGACCCGCACCGACTCCCAGCTCACGAAATCCGGAGCCGTGTCCAGCGCCTCGACGATGAACGGGCCCGGAATGTTGTGCATGTCGACGTCCCCGGCCAGTACAGCAGAGGGATGTTGGAACGTCGCGGGAACCTCGGCGACGTGGGGCCACAGTGCCGGCTTTTTCAGATCGACCGCGATGTCGGCCGTGCGCCAGCGCTGCAGTTGCGGGCCGGCCTCCGAGAACGCCGCCTGCAACGACTGCAGGGGATGACCGATCGCCAGCATCGTGCGGCGCGCCACCTTGAACGGATGCGTGGTGCGCGCGACGTCCAGCGCCGGCACCGTGCTGCCCTGCGGCACCAGCATCACAAGCGCGTCGTCCGGCAGCGCCCGGCGCAGGTCGTCGAAGCTGCCGCCCCGGCGCGCCCAATCGCGCGTGCAGGCCTGGGCGCGCGCGCTGCACTCGGCCGCGGCCAGGCTCCAACCCGGTATCCACGTGCGATAGCCGAACATCTCGCGCGCGGCCGCCACGAGGGCCGGTCGATCGGACGCCATGCCCGCTTGCTGGCCAGCCAGTGCCGCGAGGTATCTGGGTGCCGGATCGGCCGCGCGAGCAGCCAGCTGGGCCTTGCGCTCGGCGTCGACACGATGCAGGTGCTGCACCAGAAGCCACGCGCCCAGCGACGCCGATGCGATCAACCCCGCGCCCACGATCGGCCACGGATTGATCGGCATCGGTTGCAGGCGGGACAGTCGATCGCCACCCGAGGCCAGCCAGGCGAAGTCGGCCAACTCGCAATTGGGATAGGCGACGGGGTTGTCGCTCCAGATCGGCCGGTCTTCGCCGCCCAGTGCATTGCGGGCGTCGACCTCGTTGCTCAGCACATCGATCGCCGGCACGCCATCCTCGAGGCAGACAACGAAGTACCTGTCTTCCTTGCGCTGCGCCGAAGCAGTGACGGTGAGCACCAGCGCCGCGTTCGGCGCCTGCCGGCCCACCCGTCGCGAGAAGCAGGCCGCCGCCGCCAGCGTTCCCTTGGGCAGGCGGATGCTCTCTTCGGAGGCCCGCGGCTGGAACAGGCCGTAGCGCACATGCGGCCCCACCTGCGCCTGCGCCCAATGGGTGGCGTCGGTCGTGAGCGTCCTGGCTTCCACCAGGGCCCGACCGCGGCTCTGGCCCGCGGTGGGTGCGCGCCAGAACAGGCCACCTAGCAGGTCGCCCTGCGCCGTGCTCGCGATCAGTCGTTCGATGACGGCCATCGTCGCATCCGCCTTTTCAGAGAATCGTCGGGCGAACGAAGATGACGAACTCTTCGCGCATGCGCGACTGGGTCTTGCTGCCACCCAGGCCGATGGGCGCATCGTCGGTCAGCGAACGGCGGTCATCGCTGGAGACGAGGCGACTCAAGCCCGTGATGACCAGGATCTGACCGGCCTTGAGCGCGACGGTGGACTGGTCGTTGATCGCGGTCGTCTCCGGCGTCTGCACGGTCTGCTGCGCCGAGCCCGTGCCCGACGTGAAGTTCACCAGGTTCACGAGCGACGACAGGCCGATGCCGAACTTCAGCAGCACCGTGTTGTTGTCGAGGATGAACGGCTGCGCGAGATAGCGGTCGCCGGTGGTCACCGTGGACGTGACGAGGCCGGGCGCACCGACCCCGGTGGTGCTGGCCGCCCCCGGGATCGTGGCGCTCACGTAGGCCCGGCCGCCAAGACTGGACTTGCGATCCCACGTGCGGTTCAACGCCAGCAGGCTGACCTCGCGATGCTGCGTGGAGACGCCATACTGGCTGAGCAGCTTCAGCAGCGCGCTGCTGCCGCCCAGATGCGTGGTCGCGGATGTGGTGACGCCCGACTGCGCCGGCGTCAGGATGGCGAACCCGATGTTGGCGGCCGTCGCGCTGGCGAGCGCCGTCGGCGCACCGAACGTGCCGGTGTAGGCGCCGCCGAGTGCGGACAGCACGGCGTTCCATTCGATGCCGCGCTCGTCGGACTCGTTGCGCGTGACGCTGTAGACGTCGAACTGCACCTGGGCCTGGCGCAGCAGGCTCTCGTTTTCGACGCGCACGAAGTCGCGCACCTTCGACAGCGTCTCCTTCGTCGTGGTCACTGCGATGCGACCCGACCCGTCGGAGCGCACGGCCGACGAGCCCGGCACGTCCTTGATGATCTGGGCGATGGCCGCCAGGATCGAGCCGACGACGTTGGACTTGCCGTGCTCGTTGACCTCGTTGCTGGAACTGGCCGTGCTGTTCGTGCCGCCGCCGCCGTTGCCGGAACTGGTGGCGTTGGCCTGGTCGGCGCCGCTCAGTCCGAGGTGGTAGTCGGTCTCGCTCTCGAGTGCCGCGACTTCGAAGAACTCGGTGCGGAAACGCTCGATGACGACCACGCCGTCGCGGTACTCCCACGACAGGCTCAGTTGATCGGTGATCAGATCGAGATAGCCCTCCAGCGAGCCGGACCAGCGCATCGCGACTGCGTTCACCGAGGCGTCGCGCGGCGCAGGCAACGGCACGATGGGAAGCGGCAGGCCTTCGAGGCCGGCCGACGGGCGCCCTGCCAGCGTCGGCAAGGCCTGCGGCGACGGCGCCAACGGAACCGACGCCAGGGGTGACGACCGCGGCGACCCATTGTCCGTGCCGAACACGTCCGGCTTCAGTCGCACCGGCACGCCGGTGACGGCCGTGATGCGGTCCGCCATGGTTCGCAGGCTCACCTTGCCGCCGGTGGAAGCATCGTCGAAGTTGAGCTTCACCGGTTCGGTGAAGATGCTGGGCAGGCGCTCGCCGCTGCCCATGGGCACGCTCACCGATCCGACCCAGGGGCTGCGCGCGCGGCGCAGCACCGGCTTGGCCGCTTGTTCGGCGGCGCGGCGATCGGCATCGACCTGAGAGCCCGTGGCGCCGTTGCCCTGCTGCGCCAGCGTGCGATCCGCATGCAGCGACGACGTGCCCGTCAGGCCCAGCGCGTGGTCGGCCTGCACCCGCTCCGCCACACCCGGCTCGGCGCAGCCGGCCAGCCCGGCCACGAGCAAGGAGACGGCGCCAAGCGCCATTCGCCGAGCGAGCAATTGCACGACGTTCATAGCGCTTCGCACTCGCGCGCCTGCTCGCCCTGGCGCGTGATGCGCACGAGCGGCGGCGTGTTGGCGTAGATGCACGCCTCCAGCGGATAGTCGCTCTGGCGGATGCCGGCCGAGTTCAGGATCGCCTTGAGCGCCGTCTCGAACGTGCCTTCTACGCTGTCGGGCGCGCCGATCAGGAAGTTGCGCTGCGCGTCCCACTTCACGCGGTAACCGGCCTGCGCGCCCCAGCGTTCGAGCGTGCGGGCCAGCGTGATGTCCTGCGTGAGGACGCTCCAATGCGCAAGCGACGGTTCCAGCGCCGCCGCATTGCCCGCGTAAGGGGCGACGGGCAGCGCGGCCTCGCCTGCCGGGCGCCATGGCTGGGCCACGGGCTGGAACGGCTGGGCAGCGCGCACCAGGCCGGCGGCGCATGCCAGTGCGATCAACGTGGAAATGACAAGGACATTCATGGCAGCGCGCTCCTCGAAGATGACGCTCACTCGGTGGCCGTAAAACGGACGACGTGGTCGGCGAACGCCCGGGCCTGCACCGGATAGCCCTGTGCACGCAGCCCCGCGACTACCTGCTTGACGGCGTCGAGAAACGACGGCGCCTCGACCCGCATCGCGCCGTTGATCGGCGCGACCCAGCCCACGTCCCACACGACCTCGTAGCCACTGGCTCGCGCCCAGCGCCGCAGCGCGACGGCAATGTCGTGGTCGGCCAGCGCGATGTCGAACGGCACAGGCTCGTCCCGAGGGGTCGAAGCCCGGTCGCGTCCCTCCACTGCACTGCTCCAGCGCAGCATCGACGCGCGTGAACGCGATTCGCCAGATGCCGCGTCGTCATCGGACAGGGTGATGTCACGTGCCGCCACCCCACGCGCCAGCAGCGCGTTGCGCAGCGCCTGCGCGCGCAATGTCGCCAACGCGTCGTGTCCGCCGGCGTCGTTGCGGCCGACGGCGGCGATCGCCGTGTCGCGGCCGATGCGCACGACCAGCGCCGACAACGCGTCCAGCACCTCCGGCTTCAGCGTCGAGCTGCCGGGGGCAAAGACGACGGGCTGCTCATGCGACACCTTCCCGAACGCTGGACCTCGAGGCGGCATGCCGTAGTCCACGCCGGTCGTCAACCCACCCTCCGCCGTCGCCAGCAGGCGTGCGCCGTCGTCATGCGGCGAGACGGTTTCGTCGCCGAGCACGGAATCGCCGCGCCGCACCACGGCGCGGGCACTGCCCAGCACCAGCGTGAACTCGCTCGCCGCCGTGCGGGCCGTGAAGTACTGGCCTTCGGGCTGCATCACCAGCAGCGTCAGGTCCTTGCCCGCGAAGACGGCAGGCATCGCCTGGTTGGGACGCGCCTCGAAAAAGACCTTGCCGCCGCCGTCGTCGAAGACCTGGGCCGGACGCGCGGGCTTGTCGCCCCGGATCGCGTAGCCGAAGTCGTACTGGCCGACGAAGCGCTTGCCGGGCAGGCTCAGCGCGTTGGCGCCGACGGCCATCAGCAGCATGGCGCAGAACGCTCGGCCGAAGACGGCGCGACCGCTGGCGCGTGCGGTGGAAGAGGTGCGTGAATCGGCTCTCATGGTCGAGTCGATTCTGCGAGCGCGCCAGCAAACTGCCCGCCGCCAAACCCGCGCGAAATCGCCTGTTTGGCGGCCGAAGCGGCTTATCGTGCGATCACGCGGGCAATCGCATCGGCCGCCCGCGGCGGATCAATGCGTCTCGTGCGCCAATGCCTTCTCGATGCGCCGATCCGGCACCAGCCAGATCAGCGCCGCGATCAGGTACATCGCCTGCGCCAGGCCCACCACGCAGAACGACGACACGATGCCGGCCAGGTACAGCGCCGGCGACAACTTGCCCTTCCAGTCGGCACCCAGCGCGCGCGCGAGCACGGACTCCGGCCCTTGCGCGCGCACGATCAGCGTCTGCAGGATGAACCACGACAGCGCGCACAGCATCAGCACCCCGCCATAGACGGCCGACGGCACCGGGCCGAAGTGGTTCTCGCCCATCCAGCCGGTGGCGAACGGCAGCAGCGACAGCCAGAACAGCAGGTTCAGATTGGCCCACATCATGCCGCCGGTCACGTTGGTGGTGGCGTGCAGCAGGTGATGGTGGTTGTTCCAGTAGATGCCCACGTAGATGAAGCTGATCACGTAGCTGAGGAACACCGGCCACAGCTCGACGAGCGCGGACAGCGTCTGGCCATGCGGCACCTTCAGCTCCAGTACCATGATCGTGATGATGATGGCCAGCACGCCATCGCTGAACGCCTCGAACCGTCCCTTGCCCATCGTCGCTCCCCGGGCGCCCGTTGCGCCGCGGGCCATTCTCTCGCACCGGCGCGCGAACAAGGCCGCGCGAGGGCGTCTTTTCCGGCCGCTGCGTCGGTGCGCATCGCCGTACCCTGCGAACATGGAAACTGCCACGTCCACGCTCGCCAGCCCCGCCACTGCGCTGGGCCGTGCGCACGCGCTGTTCCGGCAACGTCGCGATGCCGACGCCTTGCCGCATGCGCGCGCCGCGGTCGATGCGCTGCCGCAGCGCGCCGACGCATGGACGCTGCTGGGCATCGTGCAGCAACGCCTGGGCCACTCGCGGGCCGCCGAGGCGGCCTATCGCGAAGCGGTGCGCGTGAAGCCCGACTACGCCGACGCGTGGACGAACCTGGGCAACCTGCTGCGCGACCGCAACGACATGCACGGCGCGCTGCTCGCCTTCCAGCAGGCGATGCGCTGCGCGCCCGGGACGCCCGAACCGACCTACGACCTGGGCGTGGCGCTGGAACACTTCGGCCTGTGGGACGGCGCGCTGATGGCGTTCCAGGCGGCCGTCGAATGCGATGCAGGCCATGTCGATGCGCACTGGAACAGCGCGCTGGCGCTGCTGCGTGCGGGCCGGTTCGAGGACGGCTTTCGCGAGTACGAATGGCGCTTCCGGCGCGGCGAGCCCGGGCCGCGGGCGTGCGCGCAGCCGGTGTGGGACGGCCGCCCGCTGGACGGCCGCACGATCCTCGTCTGGGCCGAGCAAGGCTTCGGCGACGCGCTGCAGTTCCTGCGCTTCGTGCCCCGCGTGACGTCGCTCGGCGGGCGCGTGGTGCTGGAGGTGATGGATGGCCTGCAGGGCCTGGCCGCGCGCATTCCGGGCGTCGCGGCCGTCAGCGTTCGCGGCGGCACGCCGCCCGCGTTCGACACGCACGTGGCATTGATGAGCCTGCCGCACACGCTGGGACTCGCGCCTGCGTCCGCGCCGTACCTGCGCGCGTGCGACGGCCTCGTCGCGCAGTGGCGCGATCGTCTCGCGACAGCCGGCCTTCGTCGCTGCCGCGAACTCGCCGTCGGCCTCGTCTGGGCCGGCAATCCCGCGCTGCGAAACAGCCGCGAGCGCTCGCCCGGATTCGCCGCGGTGCGCGGCCTGATGGACGTGCCGGGGCTGCGTTGCTTCTCGCTGCAAAAAGGCGCCGGCTGCGACGACATCGCGAACGCGAATGTGCCGTCGAACTTCGTCGACCTGAGCCGCGCGATCGCGCACTTCGACGACACCGCCGCCATCATCGCCAACCTCGACATCGTCGTGACCTGCGACACCGCCGTGGCCCATCTCGCCGGCGCGCTCGGCAAGCCCGCCTTCGCGATGTTGCCGCACACGCCCGACTGGCGTTACGGCCTCGATGCCCATTCCAGCGCGTGGTATCCGACCATGCGCCTGTTCCGCCAGACGGCGCGCGGTGACTGGACGAACGTTCTGTCAAACGTTGCGCGGGCGCTGGCCGAGGCAGTCGCATCACTGCCGTCGCAGGCTCTCGATGCGGCGCATGCTTGACACCTGAAGCGATCCTGAAAAGTCGCTGGATGGCAGTCGGCGGGCGCCTGTCGGGCAAGCCGATTGCTCGCATGAAACCTGATGGATCGTGAAATCGATCCGCGAACAACAAGCTTCCCTGAGTGCGGGGATGCGCCGGCTCATGCCAGCGGCGCACACTGGCTTCGAGACAGCGGCCTTCGCAGGCTTGCGCCGACAGACGCAAGCCTGGCCGCTGCCCGGCACCGCACCCGTTACCGTCGGACTGCTCATGAACCGATTCGATCCGCTCCGCTCCGAAAAATGATGCACGTGGACGAGGCCGTGGCCCGCTTCGCGTCGCAACCCGGCACCGTGTTCACCAACGACGTCTTCGACCTGCTGCACCGCGGCCACATCGCCTACCTGGCCGAGGCGCGCCAACTCGGCGACCGCCTGATCGTGGCGATCAACAGCGACGCGTCGGCGCGCATCCTCGACAAAGGTCCCGACCGCCCGATGAACCGCGAGGGCGATCGCGCATTCCAGGTCGCCGCGCTCGAGAGCGTCGACGCGGTGGTGATCTTCAACGAACCCACGCCCATCGCGCTGCTGTCGCGCCTGCGTCCGTCCGTCTACGTGAAGGGCGGCGACTACGACATGAGCAAGCTCGCCGAGAGCGCGCTGGTGCGCAGCTGGGGCGGCCACGCGGTGGCGCTGCCCTTCGTCGACGGCTTCTCCACCACTTCGTTGATGGATCGCATCCGCGCCACGACTCGCCTCGTGCCGGCCGACGCGTCATGAGCGCCCGCCCGGCCGCTCCGAAAGGCGCTTGCGCCGCAGTCCGCGGGGCGGAGGCTGTCTCGTGACCGTCGCTCGTCGTGCCGTCTTCCTCGACCGCGACGGCGTGCTGAACCAGGATCGCGGCTACGTGAGCCGGCCCGAGGATTTCGAGTGGATGCCCGGCGTGATGCATGCGCTGCGCGCGCTGCAACGCGCGGGCTGGGCGCTGGTGGTCGTCACCAATCAATCGGGCATCGCGCGCGGCCTGTACGGCCCCGCCGAATACGAGAACCTCAGCGCCTGGATGCAGAGCGAGCTTGCGCAGCACGGCATCACGCTGGACGGCATCTACCACTGCCCTCACCTGCCCGACGCGCCGCTGGCCGCCTGGCGCCGCCAATGCGACTGCCGCAAGCCCGCGCCGGGGATGCTGCGCCGCGCCGCGCGCGACCTCGACCTCGATCTCTCCGCCTGCGTGATGGTGGGCGACAAGCCCTCCGACATGCTCGCCGGCCGCGCCGCCGGCGTGGCCGCGTGCATCCGCATCGCCGAGGCCATCGACCACGCTTCCTGCGACTTCACCGACCCGCCCGCCGACTTCACCTGCGCCAGCCTTGCCGAGGGCGCGCGCTGGTTGCTGCAGCACGAAGAAAGGCGCCACGCCTGAGGGCGGCGCCGCGGCTTCAGCGGCTCGCGTCCCAGGCGTCGACCAGCGCGTCGCGCGTCAGCACCGCGGTGCCGAAGGTCTGCACGGCGAGACCCGCGGCCACGCTGGCCCAGCGCATCGCCCGCACGGCGTCGTCGCCCTCGGCCATGCGCCACGCCAGCGTCGCGATCACCGTGTCGCCCGCGCCCGTCACGTCGTGCACCTCGCGCCTGTGCGCGCGCTCGTGCGTGACGCCCGCGTCGTCGAACATCGTCATGCCGCCCGCGCCGCGCGTGACCAGCAGATGCTGCCAACCGAAGCGCTCGCGCAGCGCCGTGACGAGCCGCTCGCGCTCGGCCTCGCTCGCCACCTCGCCGAGCACGCCATCGAGCGCCGCCTGGTTGGGCTTGAGCAGCGTCGCGCCCGCATAGCGCGCCCAGTCGCGCCCCTTCGGATCGACCAGCACCGGCTTGCCCGCGGCCCGCGCGGCCTGCACCAGCGAACCGCATTCGGCCAGCGCGCCCTTGCCGTAGTCGGACAACACCACCAGGTCGTGCACGGGCAGCGCGCGCGCGAAGCGCCCGGCGAGCCGCCCGCGCATCGGCGGCGGCGGCGCCGCCTCGAAGTCGGCGCGCAGCATCTGGTGGTGGCGCGCCACGCAGCGGATCTTCTCGATCGTCGCGTAGCCGGGGTCGGCCACGCGATCGAACGCCACGCCGGCGTCGTCCATCAGGCCCGCGAGGCGGGCACCGGCCTCGTCGTCGCCCACCAGCGCGATCAGGCTCACCGCCGCCCCCAGCGCCGCCAGGTTCGCCGCCACGTTGGCCGCGCCACCCGGACGCTCGTAGCGGCGCGTGACGCGCAGCACGGGCACGGGCGCCTCCGGCGAGATGCGATCGACGACGCCGTCCCAGTAGCGGTCCAGCATGGCGTCGCCAACGACGAGGATTCGAGAGGGGTTCATTCCCGGGATCGTCGCATTGCCGGGCACCGCTGTCTGCTCGGCGACGTGCGCGTTCCCCCGGCGCCACGCCCGAAATCGTTCCGCGGTTGCCGGGTGCCAAAAACTTGCGCTAGAATGGCAGGCTTCGCGGTATCCCAGCCATGGGACATTGCTGAAACGCCGGTGTAGCTCAGTTGGTAGAGCAGCTCATTCGTAATGAGAAGGTCGAGGGTTCGACTCCTTTCTCCGGCACCAAAATTATCGTTATAAATCAACAAGTTATAACGAACGAAAGCCGACCTCAGGGTCGGCTTTTTTGTTGTGGTGTCATTCTTGATGACACTCTCGTCAGCGCTTCTGTCGTGATGACAGTTGCGAGCGTTAGTGGTCGAGAAACCGTATGCTGTTGCGCATGCGGAGACCTACAAAGTTCTACAAGTACCGATCGCTCGACGGCTCAGGCGCGAAGTACGTCGAAGAGTCAGTGTTCCAACACAAGTTCTTCTTCGACAGTCCGAACAACTTCAATGATCCGTTCGACTGCCTTCCACGCTTCTCTTTCGAAGGCACCAAGCTAAGCCGGATCGAGTACTTGACTCAATGGTTTAAGCATGTCGAACGTGTGTCCGACAAGGAAGCGCGTTTGAGGGCGCTGGAAATGGAGATCACGGGACAAAAGCCAGATCTTGACTACCTGTTTGACATGTACCGGGCCGGCCCTGTCACCAAGCTTCCGATGTACTGCGTCTCTGAAGTCTGCGACAACATTTTGATGTGGTCGCACTACGCGAGCAACCATACCGGCGTGTGCTTGGAATTTGACGGCACGTGTTCCGTGTTCAAAGACGCCCATCAAGTTTCCTACGAGGACGAGCGGGTGCTCGTTGACATGGGGGCTCCCGTCGATCCGATCATCGTAGCCAATTCGGCTGTTGTGAAGTCCCGCGACTGGGGCTACGAGAAAGAGTGGCGTGTGATTGAGACCGGGAAGACTGCAGGCATCCGAGATTGGCCAGAGACTGCTCTGAAGGCGGTCATCTTGGGCGATCGGATCACCCCAGAAAATCGAAAGCGCGTGCAAGGCTGGGTGAGGGGTCGAAAGCCGGAAATCGCACTAAGACAAGCAACGATTTCACGTTCGACGTTCAAGGTGGACATCACTGACCTCTGACGCGCCAAACTGTTGTTTCATACAGTGTTCGTCATGTTGGTCAAAGCTCTCCGTCTCCGCCGCCTGGGCCATCGCATCTCCTCACCTTCCATGACGTTTGACCTCCGATGATCTACACTGTTCTTTCATACAGTGTTCATCATGTTGGTCAAAAATGGAAGTCACGGTCGTCAAGCTCCGCCACGAGGGCAAGAAGCTGGCCGAACATCCCGTCTTCCGCGACCAATGCTGGCTTGCCGCCCTCCTGGCCTTCAACGGTCAACCTGATGAACGGAGCCATCCCCATCGGGAACACCTCGCGCTGCAGCAGTTCCTCCTTGGCGTACTCGACGCCGAAGAACGTCATCAAGCGATCCGCCCTGGTCACTGGCAAGTAGTTCGAGCACATAGCCTGAATGTACTGCTTGACCACACCCGAGACGGCTGGCGATTGTGACTGCGCCGCTGCTCAGTGCGGGCGGAACTCTCGCTGGAAGTGAGACAGCAACCAATCCATGAAGGTTAGCTTTGCCCTCGCACTCAGTTTGGCAACAAGCAACTGTCCACGCGTGCCTGCAGATTCGATAGCGTCGCGTGCACCCTGGAGTCTTGCGATCAGCTCGTTGTCCGGCATGTCCGCGTGATGCTCATGGATCAACCCGAAGCCCACCCTGAACCCGTTGATCTTTCCGTAGACGTAGGCGACTTCTTCAACAAGATCAGGGCCAAGCAGCCCGAGGTTGGCTAGGTTCGCTTCAAAGATCCGGTCTTTGGGCTGGTCGATCCCTCGAAACGCGAGCGTTTGTCGGTGGCCTTTGGTGATGATCTCGGTCATCTGCGTCATGTACTTCAGCAGCAGTTCCTGGGGCTCCTTGTAGCTCCCAAGTTCACCCGCCAAGCCCGCGGCAACCGATGTCCCATTTCGAAACCGCCGAAAGTCTTCTGCGATGAAATTGACTACGATGAACCCAACCAGCGTTATGCACGCGGTGATAACTGCTGCTTCCAAGGCACACTCCTGTAGTTGACCAAGTGTGCCCTGAAACGGGGGTCAGTATTCCTCAGGCAGCATCATCGTGGTCTGGCTGCGATTCCATTCGGTGATCACCCAGAATTTGACGCCGCTGTAGACGAACGACGAGAACACCCTGTCGCCATGTTCGACAGCGACGAGGTTCAACTTGTGGTCATGGGCATCGAGGGCACCTTGATCGAGCTGGCCGTGACGGTTGATTAACTCTTCTGGACTGACTCCGACTCTTTCGAGTTCAGACAGTGCGCCGGGAGTGGCAACAAGACGGCCGAGAGAAAACTTGGGCATAGACGCTCCACAGTGAAAGCGTCAAGCGTCCCGTCATCGGTGTGGCTCGGACAAGGTGATCAAGCCGACGGCCATCGCTCGTGAATCAGCGTAAGCACGCCGTACAGGCCGAACATGAGCCATGTCACGATGCCGATGAACATGCCCATCTTCCACGGGCTGTTGTGCCGTCTGACTGGTGAGGGATCACGTGAGTACTCAGCCCACGAGAACCGAAGCGCCGGAAACCAGCGAGCGAACATGCCTGCGATGAACGCCAGCGGCAGCAGGAGCCCACGAACGTAAGCTTCGAAGTCGAACGTCATGCCCTACTGTAGCGGCGTTCAGACCGACTTGTCGCGCCGGATCAAACGGGCGAGCCAACTCTGACTGAACGGCTTGCCACTGATCTTCTCGTAGAACCCGAAGATGTACCAGACGATCGCGAACACAGCCGCGATGGCAGGTAGGACGTTGATCAGCGCCAACGCCGTCACTGTGCCGGCTGCAACGTCGCCAATCAGTCGGAGGTGTGCAGAAGCTTCAACGCTCATGACTGCTCCTTCGGTTCGGTCGATTCTTTGATCTTGACGCCCGCCGCACCAGCAGCCAGAAGACCGCTGTATGAGAGGCCGAAGTTGATCATGTCGAAGTGTTCTGTTTTCCAAACCTCATAGCCAGCGAAGCCGAGGAATGAGAAGATGCCGATGATCCAGAGAACGCGTGCTGGATCGACAGTCTTGCCGTCGATCCCAGTGAGAATGTGTGTGATCCAGCTCATCTGAATTCCTTGTTGTTAGTGGGTCTGCCCAACGTCATACGCGAAGTTGCCACTGCCGATAACGCTCACACCGCCGCTGTCGAGTGCGAACGTCAATGCGATGTTCCCCGTGTATTCAACGGTCGTCGTGGTGTTGTGGATCGTCGCCGGGACGCTGCTTGAAAGTGAATACCAGGTTCCAGGTGTCAGGCTGAATGTGCCGCCGCCACTTGGCGTTCCGAACTGCACCCACACGAGCGAACCAACACCGGTGTAAGGGGTGTTCACCCAAGACGCACTGAAACTTCCGCTGCCACCGCTGGCCGTTGCTGTTCCATCGTTGACAAGTGTGATGCTGACACTGTAGGTACCGGCTGTCGGACTAACGTTCGCACGGTTTGCGGAATACGAGCACTGAATGCCAGGCCCAGACGCGAGAAGAATTCCAAGAAAACCGCTCATGACACGTTCCCGCTTACAAAGAATGAATTTGCATTGGTGCAAAGTAGCGTGCAAATGCCGTGGACTGCAAGCGTGCGGCTACCCGTGTTCGCTGTGCCTGCCTGATAGAGCGTGACACTTGTACCTTGGGTGATCGTGATCGAGCTACCCGTTCCGTTCACGATGGTGATTACGTCGCCTGTGTTGAATACCCCGCTCGGTACTGTCACGCCGTTGGCGGTCATGTAGACCTGCTTGCCACGGTCACTCGCGACAAGCGTGTACGCTGACGACTGCAGGTTCTGTGGCAGGCCCTTGTAGCCAAGCTCGTTGCCTGCTGCGTCCTGAATAACGCCAGCTCCAGTGATACGCATCCGCACCGTCGATGCGGTCGTGAATACGGTATCTGCCGCAACAGAACTCGCGACATAGTTAGTGCCAGTTGGTGCTCCGTATCCGTTTGTGCTCCCCGACCAGTTGCAACCAATTGCCATGTTGGTGACTGAATTGACGTTCGCAGCGATGTTCGTGTCCAGCGAACCAGAAACCAGTGTTGAAATGTTGCCGGTCGATGTAATCGTCCCAACGGTATTCAGATTGCCAGCGCTGTTGATGGTTACGCGGGTGACACCTGAACTTCCGAGGAACAGATTGCCCGCTTGGTTGTTCGTCAAGTAGAGGTCTGTGCCAGTGGCGTACAGGTAGCCTCCTTGAGTTCCATTTACCTTCAGACCGATGAGAGACGCAGTGCTGCCGTTGATTTCAATCAGACCGCGACCAGCAGCGTTCCAAGACGCTGTGGTAGTGCCGAGAAGCAGGTTGCCGCTGTTGTCCAGCGTCATTGCGGTGTTGAACGTAATGGGATTGCCTGCAGTTCCAGACGGCGCAATGTGCCACTGGTGAGTGCCTGCGAACTGCTGATAGCGAGAGGCGGCCGCGGTCGTTTTGTACGTGTCCGCAGAACCGAAGTACCAATTGCATCCTACGAATGCTGACGCACTGCTGCCTGCAGCAAACGACACTCCATTGGCAAGTTCAAGAGCATGGATGCCACCACCCCATGAACTCGGTGTAGCGCCAAGACCAAGGTTGCCGGAACCATCAAGACGCATTCCGCTGGTTGGAGTCCCCGTCGAAGCCGTCTGCCAGTTCATCGCCGTCGCACGCTGCGTCGTTTCGGCCCATGTCGTTCCGGCGTTGGTAAGACTGTCGTAGTACAAAACCGAAGTGGACTCGGAAATCTTCAGGCGGTTCGTCGTTCCGGTTGCGAGGTCAAACCGCACCGTGGGTGCGACACCGATGCCAAGGTTGCCGCTAAGTGTCGTGACGCCTGATGCAGAGAGCGTGGTAAATGCACCAGTGCTTTGGGTTGTTGCGCCGATGGTCGCGTTGTTGATAGTTCCACCAACCAAGTTCGCGGTGAGCGAGCCTCCTACCCCAAGCGTTCCGGAGACAGTGGCATTGCCACTAACTTGCAGGCGTGTCGAGCCGTCATCAGTGGTCGTGCCAACGAGGATACGACCACCAGAGTTTGCACGCAACGCCTCGACACCGGAGACAGTCAAAGCGACGTTACCGGTCGAAGGACGGAACAAACCAGAGGCTGACTCGCTGTTGAACGCAAGGCCAGGGATGGTCGAAGTGCCATCGACAATCTTGAGCGTCGCAGTCATTGGAGCCTGACCGTCACGCGGCAGGCTGTTCGTCATTTCGTTCGCAACGTCAGTCAGCGTCGAATTGAACGTACTTGACTGGATGACTGTGCCGGTGACGACCGGATTGCCCGTAGGCAGAATGTATGTACCTGAACCATTGCGACTCATTGACCGCTCCCTCGATTTTTATCGAGGTATTTATGGTTCTCGTCGCCTTATGATCAGGTATGACCACCGAAGACTTCAAAACTTGGGCACCGATCGTGTCGGCGATCGCGGGTTCAACGGCTGCGCTGATCGCACTCATCAACGTTCTTGTCACGAACTGGAACACTCAGCGCACAAGAGCGCTGGATTTGCACTACAAGATGGAGCAGCAGTGGGACTCGGAACGCATGTGGAAATTGCGAGTCAAGGCCTCGAAATCGCTGCTGACAAACGACACTGAGTCATCGGCGATTGATGCAGTGCTCGACTTCTTCGACGCTCTCGGTCGGATGGTTGAAGACGGCGACATCAACAAGAAGAACGTGTGGGAGTCGTTCTACTACTGGGCCATCGGCTACCTCGACGCAACGGTGGAGGCACGCGCAGAGGCACGTAAGGAGGACAGAACCGTTTGGGAACACGCAGTCGCGCTGCGGACGATCATGGTGGAACAACAGAAGCTGCACCTCGGAACGGTCAAGCCGACAACGCGTGCCGACATTGAGAAGTTCCTGCGCATCGAATCCGAGCTCGACGACGACTGATCACTGCGCCGCGACAGCTCCTGCACCACCGAGCGCCTTCGCCATGTACGCGGCCATCGTTGGGTCGATTCCCTTGCCTCCAGCGCCGGTCAGAAGACGGACGACAGCCGGGTTTTCCGATGTTGCCAGCTTGCCAAGTAGAGACGATGCAGCCTGACGCGCAAGCATCACTGGAACGCCATGAATCGGGTTGATCACCGCCGCCGTCATCCCATGGTCGGAGCCTGAGTTCGCAGCGTGAGCGAGCACCGATGCCAACCCCTTGCCGCTCGCCGGGCCATACAGGTCAGATGCGGTGCCCGCTAGGTCTTGGAACGGTGCATCGCCGGTCAGGAATGCGCTGCGGAAACGGCCGGTCTTGACCGCCTGCAACATCTGGCGCGGTAACACCGTTCCGGTGTCGTTCGAGGCCGTCACCATGTTCTGGACAGCCTTGAGGTTCGCGTACTGGCCGTTCGCTGCATTGAATGCTGCAGCTTGGTCGGGTGTCATCGCATCGGTGAGCGTCTTGTTGACCTTCGTGACCAGTGCGCCAGCGGCCTGCTTCTCGCTCGCACTGATGCCCTGCGACTGGATCAGAGCCTTCAGTTCGCTGTTCAATTCCTGCAACTGCGCACCCGCAACCGGAGTTCCGGTGCGTGCGGCCTGGATCAAGTTCGTCGCAGCCTGACGGACGACGCTGTTACCGGCGATCCCTTCCGTCAGTGGATTGGTCGATCCTGCGATCAACGGGGCGAGATCGGCCTGAAGCGTCTTAGGCAGCGTGACGCTGACGTTCGTGGCGTTGTCGAGGGCTGCCTTGATCCCGGGCGTTGCCGCGTTGATCATCTCCGTGTCGATCTGGCCTTGGTAGCCCTGCAATCCGAGACCTTCGCCAACCTTCGAGGCGATAGCCTGGTCTGCCTTGCTCTGGAACTGTTGAACAGCGCCGTTCTCAGGCATGCCATCCGAGATACGACGCCAGAAGCCGCCTGGGCCAGACAGTGTTGCTGCGTTGACCGGAAGACCTTGAGCATCCGCAGTTGCCTTGAGCGCGGTTGCCTCAGCGTTGCCGCCGAGAGCCTTGCCAGCAATCGAGGCAAGCCCTTTGCCAGCGACAACACCGACGCCGGCACCACCAGCGCCGAACGCGCCGTCCTTGACGATGTTGCCCAGACGTTGACCGTCACTGGTTGTCGGTGTCAGCGCGCCTTGAGCAGCACCAACGGCACCTTGAAGTCCGATCGCCATAGGAACGCTGACTTCAGGAACGGCAGCAGCGGCAATAGCAGGCAGCGCCTTGACGACGCCACTGCCAAGCTTTGAGCCTGCAGTTGCCTGCTGCGCCTGGAATGCAGGATCAGCCTGACGCTGTGCTTCCGCCGCGTTCAATTGAGCCAGCTGACCGTTGTCGCCAGACATCGTTGCGCCGATCTGTTGAGCGCCGGTAGAGAGGTCTGTGCCAGCGTTCTTGACGCCTTGCCACAGGTTGGTTGCGAAGCTTTGCTGCTTGACCTTCTCTACCGGATCTGTTGCTTTGAACTGCGCGAGCGGAGCACCACCAACGACGTTGATGATGTGCGATGGATCAACTCCCTTATGCAGAGCTGCCTGAACGTCCGCGCCCGCCACTTTGGACTGCAGCAAGCCGGTCAGAATCACCATAGGATCGGTGCCCTTCGCGTAGTCCTCTGTCACCTGCTGCGCGAGTACAGCCTTCTGCTGATCGATTGACGGTGCATCTGAAGGCTGAGCAGGTGACGCCGATGGAGCGCCTGCTGATTGAACGGCGTTGATCGCACCGACCAGCTTGTTCACGTAGGCTGGATCTTCCGCGTAGCCGCCAGACTTCAGAGCCGTAGCAAACGACGCAGGGTCTTGACTGCCTTGAACACCTGAGTAGCGCGAGTGTTGAAGCAGGCTCGTGTAGCCCTGCGAGAACGCCTGAGGACTAGCGTATGCCGCGTAGTTGTCTCGGGAGCCTGTTTGGTTGTCGGATGCAGCTACACCGCTGCCATCGGTCGACTTGATGTTGCCGAGGTTGTTCGTACCTGGGATGACGGACTTGCCCCAACCGGTTTCGAGACCCCAGTGACCAAGGACGTTCTGCGGCGTAGTGCCGAGTTGAGCCGCCGACGCCGCTGCTGCGGGGCCGTAGGTTTGGATAAACGATTGAATGTCTGCCATGGCTTAAAACGTGTAGTTGCCAGCAGGACGAGCGCCACCAGCTGCCGCAGGAGAAGCAGACGCGGAAGGGTCTTGGAATCCGAGCTGTCCAAGTGAATAGTTGTGAGCGCCGACTTCCGCCTGCAGAGCTTGACGCTGAGCCTGGACGGTTGACAGCGCTTGGCCGAGACCTTGCGACAGTGCGGAGGGAGACAGGTCACGAGACATGCTGTGGCCTTGGTACGCCTTCATCAGACCAGCACCGACCGAGCCATTGCCGCCCTTGTCTTGGAGGATCTGTTGCAGGCGTGAGTCGTTCAACACACGGTCAAGCGTGTCGTTCGCTGTCGAGTTGCCGAGGTACTTGTTGTAGACGCCGCCAACCTGCGATGCGACCGGGCCGACGTTTGCCTGACCAACGAGACCGGAAGCCAGTTGAAGATCGCTCTCCATCTTGGTCAGGTCAGCGAGCTTGGCCTGTGCTTCGCTGCGCTTGCCAACGATCGATGTCACTGCCTCGCTGTTCGTCTTCAGCGTTGCAGGGTCTTGAACCGGCTTGCCATCAGCGGTCATCGGTGACGTGCTTCCGTCTCGGTGAATGTTGATGCGGTTGCCTTGTGAGTCCGTCGTCTGGCCCGTGACCATCTTTCCGCCGTTCGCACCGATGGCGACAGGAGGAAGCGTCTGGCCTGTGGCTGTGTCGGTCGTGACCTGCACGAAGCCGCCGTTGACTGGATCGGCCATCACCTTGGTCTCGAAACGACCGTTCTTCGAAGCGAACATCTGGTTCAGCTGAGCATTCGCGATCGATTGACCTTCAGGGCCTGTGCGGCTAAGAGCGATCAGACGTGCGACGAGATCCTGCTGCGATGGAGGCAAGTTATAGGGCGTCGGGTTCGACGTTTGAACGTTGGCTCCGTTCGTCAGTTGATCTTGACCTGGTGCCTGTTGCGGCGTCGAGCTGAACGGGTTCTGACCGACAGGGCCGCCAACCGACAGTTGCCCCATACCCGGCGCACCAGCTTGTGGAGGCGCAGGCATTGGAGGTAAAGCAGTTGGTGCTTGTGGCGGCTGTGGAGCTTGAGGCGGAGACGCTGGCATAGGTGGCAGCGGAGCTTGCGGCTGTGCTCCTTGTTGCGGTGTCTGCTGAGGCATTGGCGGCAGGGGTTGAGACGTAGGAGCAGCTGGCGCTTGTGGGGCTGGCTCGTCCGTACCGGTGAACCACTTGGCACCCTTCTTGACCGCGCTTCCAACCGAGCTGTTGACCGAATCGAGACCCTTGTTGAACAGGCTAGAGAACATGCCCTCGTCGTCTGGTGAACCGCCTTGTGCTGGGGGTGCCGTTGGATCATCCCAACCATCGCCCTTGCCCATGTCAATCGGAGCCGACGCAAGAGCCTTGGCCGCAGCCTTCTTGACCGCAGGAGAGACCGACTTGACCGGTGCTGATGTCGTAGGGGTTTGGATCGGAGGCAGAGGAACAGCCGCGCTCGCGCCGTCCTGACGGATCGGCGGCAGCTGCGGATACTGGTCGTCCGACGGTGTTGCTGCAGGCTGAGTCGCATTTGGGTTCGACTGCATGCGATTCAGCTCACGTTGATCTTGCGCCGCGGCCTCTACGGCATCTTGGTTCGGATCGCGGACTGGTGCGTTGAGGCCGGCGTACTGCTTCTGGAACGCAGCGAGCGAGTTGTTCGACAGGTCTTGTTGCGACTGATCGGCGTTCGACTGGGCTTGCGTTCCGAGGTAGGCAGCGAGAAGCTTTGCAGCGGTCGTCGCCATGTTGTTGCCACCAGCGTAGAACGTGCCGACACCGTTCTGAATCATTTGACCCTTGTTGTCCTGCATGCTCAGTTGTTGGAGCGCTGCGGCAGCGTCACGAGCGCGCTTGACCTTCTGCGCCTGTACGTCGTAGTTGAAGTTCGACGGGTCGGACGTGTTGCTGTTGTTGCCGTCCCAGCTAAACCAGTTGCTTTGTGCCATTCAGAATCTCCTGCGCCGCGTTGAGCCGATCGATGAACGGCTGCACGACTACCTTTATCTTTGCGAGTCGTTCGTTCACTTCGACAGCGACTGCCGGGTGAACCTTTGACAAGTATTTATGTGCACCGTGTTCCAGCCATGCGGTGCAGCGCATGCAGTCCGGAGCCGATGTCAGCCCGTTTGCGTAGAACGGCGGAAGAGGAACACCACACCCCGCGATGAACGCGTCCACCTGTGCGGTCGTCCAGTCGTTGATCGGAAACACAATCTGGATGCCATCGATCACATCGCCAGACTTGACATGACTCTTCGTCGAGTCTTCGGAGCGCTGACCGCGTAGCAGCAGCGTGATCTCGTCAGCGTGCATCCGTTCGTGCATCGGCTCCATGATCGACTTCGTGCAGCACAGGTGACGGTCGATCAGCGGCACGTAGCCGTCAATGTCCTGACGCGCAAAATGGTAGCCGACACCGGGTTGCAAGACATCGGAAGGAAGGCCGAAATCCGCGTGCACCTGCGTCACCCTACCCTCGATCTCAAAAAATCGCGGGACGGCGTGTTTTACGGCGTCTACGAGCCCCATTGTTTCCGGGTAAGGATCACCACTGTTCGTGTAGTAGACCGTCAGCCTCTCCCAGTACGGGCGCATCGCGAGTAGGAGTGCCAGGCTGTCCCGACCTCCTGAGAACTGCAAGGCAACCCGCTCGTGCTGGCTGAAAATGTCATCAAACGACATCAATACGCGATCATTGCTGCGGACGCGAGACTGCCAATCGTTCCCATCGTTGACGAGGACGACGCGTTGCTTGCAGCGTTCTGAGCCGAGTTGTACTGGCCGGTCAGGTTCGCAGCAGTCGTGTAGTCGGTTCCAGGTGTGGTGCCAGCCGTTGCGTAGTTGCCGAACGAAGGCATTGAGACCTGATTGCCGTTCAACACAGCATTCATCGAGTTCAACGGCTGCAGGTAGTTCTGCAGCGCAGACGAGTACGCAGTGTTGTAGCTGCCTTGCGCCTGCGCGTAGGCCTGTTGCTGTGCGGCGTTCGAGTTCTGCTGAGCGGTCTGGTTCGCGCCGTAGCCAGCCAACGATTGGTTGTACGCCTGACCTTGAGCAGTGTTACCGAGCGAGTACGAATTCGCGTCCTGACCGTACTGCTGACTGAGAGCAGAATTGCCGAGCGCGAACGTGTTCGCACCCTGGTTGTATGCCTGCTGCTGCGCGCCGAGGTTTGAGTTGTACCCAGCAAGTGACGATGCGTAGTTCTGGTTTGCCTCGTTGTTGCCGGTTTGAACAGCGGCTGACGCAAGGTTGTTGTTCTGCTGATCCTGCGTGCGTTGCAGGTTCTGAGATGCGTTGTTGTACGCTTCAGTGCCCGGAGTGAGACCTTGAAGACGGAGCTGCGAGTCCAGGTTCTTCGTGTCCTGCTGCTGTTGGTCAGCGATCAGGCTGTGTGACGCGCCGTACGCAGATTGAGCACCTGCCTGAGCGGTCGCGTTGCTGAACTGAGGCGTGCTCTGATTCGCCGTTCCTGCAGGAGCAACAGCGCCCGACGCATTGGTGTTGACGTCTTGAGCCGTCGATCCAAAGTTCTGGTTGACGCCGCCGACGCCGGTAGGATTGAATCCGCCGTAGTTCTGGTTGACGCTGCCAACGCCGCTCATGTAGCTCGAGAGGCTCGGTGCTTGGAACCCGTTCGCCATCGTGCTGGCGACTTGACCCTGGAGGGTCTGTCCCAACTGCGACTGGTTGTTCGAGATGTTCTGCTGTGCTGTCAGCGCCTGTTGTTGATCAGGCGACAGGGCAATCGTCTCGGTAGACTTGCCAGTAGCATCAGGTGCAGTCCATGAGTCAGTACCCCAAGGGGTCGTGACGTTGGGACGGTTGGCCTGCGTTTGATACTGCAGGTTCTGCAAATTGCCGGCTGCAGTTGCCGTCGCCGCGCCGGTGTAATCCGGTGCGGGCGTGGATGAAGTCTTGCCTCCCATCTTTGTGGGCTCCTTGTTCTACGGTGCGCGGGTATTTATCCGCGCCCGGCCTTCTGTGAGGACTTAGTACGTAGGTGCGATGAACTGCCCACCGACTCCCGGTTGCCATTGCTGCTGCGTCTGAATCGGTGCCAAGCCGCGCTGTTGTTGCTGCTGCTTGCCCATGCTTTGCAGGGCGTTGCTCAGCCCTTGCGTCTGCTGCGGCGTCAGAGCACTGCTGCTCGACGAATCACCGGACTGAGCCGATCCCGGGTTCCAGCCACCACCCGCATCGATGTCGTCGCCGGCCAATGCAGGATCAGCGCCGCTGGATGTTCCACCTGCACCACCTCCCGCACCACCTGCGCCTGCAAGGCCAGATGCAGCGAAGTACGCCGCGATTACGTGTGCAAGGTCTTGCACGTCGTGACCGGCAGTCGTGTTGATGCCGGCATTGCTCGCAGCGTTGTAGTCAGCTTTGTTCGCGCCACCCATCTGATCGACGAGAGGCTTGTTGTGCGAGCCTGTGACCGTGTTCCAAAGGCCGGTTGAAGCTGGATCAACGCCCGTGATCAACCGTGTTGGGTTGTGGGCAATTTCCTTGAGCAGTCGCCCGCCGTGGAACGTCTCAAACTTCAACGTGTCGCCGAGGAAGTCACCTCCGTTTGTTGAGCCACTTCCGCTCGTTGGCAATCCAAATGATGTTGATCCCATCACGCCTCCTTGGACTCTGCGAACTTGCCTGCGAGCCACTGTTTTTTTGTTAGTCCGTACAGGTAGGCGTCGTTGCCTTCTCCGTACGCATCGGCCAGACGGCACATCCGTTCATGACCGAGCTTTTCGTGCATCCGTACTGCCGACTCGTTGTCCACGCCGACGCAAAAGTTGAACCGCGACTTCCCTGCGTGGTTGAAGACGAAGTTGTAGACAGTCCATGCGAACTGACGTGTCATCCAACGTGCTGTTCCGTCGCTCGCAATGTGGCCTTCGCAAGCGGCAGGAGACCAGTTGTTGATCGCCACTACACCGAGCACCTCTGCGTTCAGGTCATCGTCATACTCAACGTGAGCGATCGCGATTGCGTCTTCGACCTTGAAAACACCATCGAGCGCGAGCCTGTCCGCCATCCAGTTGATGAAGTAGCGGTGCTGTTCGCCTTGCTCTTCGAGGCTGGTGACGAGGATTGCGCGTTGCTTGCTCATCCCCACTGACCTCCAGGCTCCACGATCCAGCCTGTGCCAGCCCAAAGAGTCTGTGACGTTGCGCTGATCGACATGGCGAACGCGAGCGCATCGCCTGCGTAGCACTTCGGCGTCGTCCACTGGTTGTAGGTCGTCAGAGAGCCGACCCACGTTGCTGCAGGGTCGTCCCACTTCGCGTTGTCCCAGACAGCGCCGGTGACCGGGTTGACAGTCGCGGAGCCAACGATTGGAACGAGCGTGAAGTCGGTGTTGACGCCGACACGGATCGTCGGATTGACGGTGCCGGTGACGATGTACGGTTTGACCTGGTGGACGTGCTTGAGGACACCGCGACCGAGGCCTGGCTTGTCAGCCATGAAATCGAACGCGCCAAGCGCCGTAGCGATGATGTTGTTTCCGCCGGCACCCGTGATGTCCGCACCGTCCGCATAGCCGATGAACGCCAAGCAGACTTGGCTAGGTGCACCGAAAAACAGTGAGTTGTTGAACAGGCCCCAACATGCAGCAGGCCAGCCGGTGAACTGCGTCCATCCGTTGGTTACCGTGTTGAAGCAGAACTGGAAGTTGCTGCCGGTCGATGCCTGAGGAATGTTCAGCAGCATCACGTTGGCACCCGGGTACAGCGCCATTTCGAATCCAGGCGATGAGCCGAACGTCTGCGTTAGGTCGCCAATCGTTGGGCTGATCTTCGTGGTAATCGCGTCCGTGTTGTTCAGCGTGCTCGACTGGATGTACTGCGACAGTGGGTACAGGCCATCACGCGAGAGGTACAGCAGGTCGGATTGGAAGTCGATCGTGCAGCGACGACCGACCGGAGCACCGAGAAGGTAGACCGCCGAGAGAGACCAGTTCGTAGCACTCGCAGGGTTGTTGCCGACGAAGATGACGCAATCGCCCTTGTCACTGAACGCGACGAGGTTCGACTGAACGCCTGAGACGGAGCCCATGTTGACCGACCAGGCAGCGAGCTTTTGCAGCTTGCCGCCACGAGGGAACAGAGGGCCGAAGTCGAACGCGTACAACTGACCGGATGCCTGCGCAATGTCTGTGTAGTACGCCTTCGTTGTATTGTTGGCGACGAACCAGAGACGTTGTTGGTGCAGCGTCACGTCCACGAAGTTCTGGATGCTGACCGATGCCCCGTTGTTATCGACCGTTGAGAATTGACCCGGTGTTGACGGTGAAGCGACCTGTGTGGCGGTTGTCCACGAGGTACCGTCGTACAGACGTGGCGAATCAGCGCCGTTGACGCACATCAAGTAGCTCTTGCCTGCGGTTGATGCGGTCTGTGTTGCGTACTGCCAGTAAGGGTTCGATGCGTTCAGCCCTGAGACGACAGCAGCGCCGACAGCCCCACCGCTGGTCACGTCATAGAAGCCGGAAACGGACGCGGCAAACAGCTTGGAGTTCGCACTGTTTGCGGCGTGGTACGGCATCATGGTCGTCACGTCGCCTGGAAGACCGGTTGCCCACACTCGGTAGCCTTCGCGAACCGACAGACCTTGGGGTGTGGCGATGAAGTTTTGGATCGACAGGCCGTATGCGGGATCCATGTCGGCCAGTGAGTCAACGGTGTTCAGCCCCTTGTACGGAGCCGGTGTCGAGACTGGAACAGTTCGCGTCTTCTGGGGACGCTTTGAGACGTAGTTGCGGGGCATGATTAACCCCAGTTCGATTCAGGATAGTTCGCCGTTGACAGCGTGCGGTAGCCAGAATGGCCGTCCAGGCTGAGCGCCTGCGCTGGAGCGTCTGAACCCTTCGAGTATTCGAGCGCGCGCTTGTAGTCGGCGAGCACTGCGGTCGTATCCTGACCGATCGATTCCCGCCACTTCAACTTGATGCCGTAGATCACCACGCGGTGGTCGAACGAGCAGATGTCGGAGTCCTGCGTGAAGTCAGCCTTCGGCAACCCTGAGTTGCCATCGTTGACGTAGACGTTCGAGATGTATTCGAGGTTGAACGTGTACGTTGACGTTCCAGGTGTCGGTGCAAGGTGGATCGCATTGCCGAACACTCGGAACTGCGTGAACGGAGCGGCAACGAAGTTCGATGCCTTGATCCACTCCCATTCAACCGGCGTCTTCGGGCCTTGCAGCGGCCAGCGGCTGTTCTGATCGAAAAATGTCCCACTGATGTAGCGCTCCATCGAGGTCGGAAGCGTGTACGACTCCTGACCGTTGACAGTCGTGAACGTGTAGCGGGTCTGTAGACCCTGCCAGTCGTACTCTGCGATCAGGTCGTCACAGACAGCACGAGCGAGGTAGAGCATCTTCTGGACGTTCTGATCTTGGTTGCTCAACACAGTCACAGGCGTTGGCAGATTGAGTTCTGCCGCCACCGACTGGATGAGCGAGATGATTGACTTCTGAGCCATGCCCTACCTACCTTCTTTTACTTCGCAGCGCCGTACTTCTTCTTTGGCGCTGGTGCTTCTTCTTGTGTGTCGTCAGCTTCGACTTGTGGTTCTGCCTTCGCCTGCATCAGTTCAAGCAGTTGGGCCATCTGTGCCTTCATGGCATCCATGTCGGTCTTCGCTTGCGCCTTGACCGCTTCAAGCTCAGCCTGCATCGCGCCCGCTTGGGCGGTGTCCTTCGCGGATGCGAGGAACTGCTTTGCTTGCTGCTTCAGCTTGTAGAAGCCAGTCATCGAGCCAGCATTCGAGTCAGACAAATCGGCGACCTGTTCAACGGTGCGAATGCCCTTGTGCTCCAAATCCTTGATCTGCGATGGAGTCATCAGCGGCCAAAGCGCCAGAGGTGTTCCTGTCAAGATCGCGCCCTGGCCACGCTTGAACTTCTCGTAGTCAACCGGGAATCGCGCCTTGTGGTGCTCGGTGACCGGCGTGTGAACCGTGGTGAACTGATCGCCAGGGATCGTGATGGTGATGAACTCCATGTCCGTGTACTGATTGACGCCAGCGAAGAACGATGCTGTCTTGTTAAACACGGCTTCGATCGAGAACTGAACGTTCAGCGCTTCATCGGAACCATCACCGCCGCTCATGACGCGGCCAGTAGTCGGGTGGCGAATCTCGCCGTTCTTATCTGCATGCTCCCCGGCTTCACCGAGGTTGTAGATGGCCTGTTGTTGGTCGATCGTCAGCTCGCGTGGAACTGCTTGGATGCTTGTCTCTTGTGTCATTTGGATTCCTTGTCCCAGGTGGGCTCAACCCGCTTGTTATTACGGTGCTCCTGGGAGAAAACGTTGCAGCACAGCGCTGCACCGGTATTTATGGAATCCAAAAAGAAGAAGGCCCCGAAGGGCCTTCTGTGAGGTCAACGCTTTCTTTACAGCGTTTAGAGTGCGGATACGACGCGCTTTGCCCAGAAGTACTGGCCGGATGCGACGCCCGGTGCAGCTACGTCGTGTGTGAACGTTGCTCCGGCGGTCGTTGCGAACGCGCCAGTCAGGTTCGTTGTTGCAGCGGCCGCGAGGGCGGACGCTGCTTGAGCGTACGTGTAGCTTGTATTGCCGATGATCACGACTGTGCCTAGCGGATACAGACCGAAAGCCTGAGTAGACGGCGCTGTGTACGCTTGGTCGTTGGACACGCCAACGAGGCCGGATAGATTTGCTGTTGTCATTTGAATGCTCCTTGATTAGGTGTTGCTGAAGATGCCTTGGAACTTCGAGCCAGAGCACGTCACATTGCCTTGCCATGCGAGCGTCTTGATCGTTGCGTTCTGGTTGATCGACTTGACGTCGTCCAGTGCAACCATGTTGACGTCCTTGTGAGGGCGAAGCTTCAGGTAGTCTGTGTTCAGGAAGTAGGCGACGTTCGTTGGCAGGCCAGAAGCGATCGAGTCGAACGTGACCTCGGTGTTCATGAATGCCACGTTAGTGAAGCCGGCACCAGCGGACTCAGCGTTCATGAAGCGTTGCTGTGGTTGAAGGCTTGAGATGAACAGTGCGTAGAGCGCTTGACCAGCGATGATGATGGTTGGCTTCGTCGATTGACGCGTCAGTTGCAGGTAGAACGCATTCCACTGGCTTTGCAGCGTAGTGGATGTAGCCACACCACCACCGTCGACGGAGGCTTGCCACTTTTGGTTCTTCCACAAAGCATTCGCAGCTTGGGAGCGATCGATACCACCGTAGACGTTCGTTGGTGACAGTGGAACAGCAGCGCCGAGGCCTGTAATGTTCTTGCCGTTGTTACCCGTACCGTCAAGGTAGAAGTGACGGTTCAACAGGTTGGCCATCGACGTTTCGGCCAGCTTCACACGTTCCTTGATGAGAGGAATCATGGCAGCGACACCGGAGTTCATCGCAACTTCACGACCGTTGAATGCGATTGGGCAAGCGTACTGGGCCCACTGGTACTGAGCAGCTGTGAAGCCGTCTTGCGCGCCTGTTGGCAGAGCGTCGTAGCCGGAGTACGAACCAGCGTTCGCATTTTCCTGCGTGTTGATTGTTTCGCGAATTTCGTAGCCGCCGGAAGCGGTTTCGATGTTGCCGCTCTTCGACATAGCGCGGAAAGCTGCATTGTGGGCGGTGACGTTGTCGGCGATGTCCTTCGAACGGAGCTCGATAGTTGTTGCGACAATGTCATTGATTGCTGAGTTAAGCAGAGACATCTTCGTGTCCTTTCAATGTTGGGTTGTGCGACTTCTTCAGTGAGTTGGTTACGTCGGACTCGTAGTGCCTCCATCCGCTACAACGTCAGACTGAGCGGCGGTGGTCTGCGAAGATCCGCTTGCGTCAGTCGAGCTGTCAGCTGATGTCGCTGGCTGTTCGTCTGGTGTGACAACTTCAAGAACGTCCACGTGTGCAATCAACCTGGGGTCGATCGCTGGTACTTGGATGCCTCTTGCCACGAACTGAGTGAACAACGAAGTCATTTGGTTGGTCTCCTGTCGTGGATTTGTTTGATCTATTTATGAGCGTGCGAGACGGGTTGGACTGTTTTCGCCCAACCCGTGTTTCGCTTACTTGACGTGGCGGCTGACTGCCTCGTTGATTGCGTCGTCCAAGCTCATGTTGCGTGGAGCGGACTTCGACGGCTTGCCGGTGCCAGGAGACGCCTTGACGGAGCCGACCGGCTTGACGTTCGGACGCTGAACGGCAGTCGCAGCGACGACCGGTGTACGAGCCGCGATGATTTGGCTGATCTCCGGATGCTGTGTGCAGGCGAGGTCGTATGCCTTCTTCAGCAGCGTTGGCAGGTCTGGTGCGTCAACCAACTGTGCTTCGAGGATGCGCTTCATCGTGTCGTGGACATCGTTGAAGTACTCGTTCTTCGGGTCAGCCTGGAACGTTGCGATTTCGTGGTTTGCGCTCTTCATCGCGTGTTCCTCATCACGCTTCGCCAGCTCCGCCTTGACCAGCTCCGAAACGTCCGGAGCACGTTGTGCCTGACCTTGCGCAGGTGCTTGGCCAGCGAGGATCTGTTGTAGCGCTTGTGGATCAGGACGGAAGTGGTTCAACAGGCCCGCGATGATCTGTGCCTTCTGCACACCGTCGCCAGTTTGCAGACCGTGCCACTGCGTCATCAGTTCCTTGGCAAGCTGGACGCCGCTGATGTTGAACTGACGGATCGTTGACTCGTACGGGCTGAACGCCTCCTTGACCTCCGCAGCGAGCTTGCGATCCTCAGCAGTCTTGGTGAAGTTCTGAGCCATCTCACGCTCACGGTCGTGGATGAACTTCTGCACCACTGGCTCGACAGAATCCCACTTCTGACGTAGCAGCGGTGTCCAGCCTGCAGGAGCCTTCATCGGCTCTGATTCGCGGCCGGTGATGGGGTCTACAGTCTTGCCCGGCGTTGCTGCGACTGCTGGTGTGCCTGGCAGTGCTGTCTTCGGCTTCTCTTCACCGTCGGCAGGGACGTGCTTCTCAAATGCCTTGGCAAGCGCGTCGTCCAGGCTCATCGCCTTCGGCTCTACCTTCTCGGTTGGTTCCGAGACAGCGGCTTCCTGCTCGACGGCGGTGGTTACTTCGTGTTCGATTTCTTCGTTGGCGATGGCATCATGGATGTTCGACATGGCGATTCCTTTTTGTTGTTGTTTTAGTTGCCGAGAGCGGTGTCGAGCTGGGCTTGAACGAACGCGCGAGCTTCGTCAGATGCGCAGCTGTCGAAGGCGGCACGGAGGCCAGCAATCAACATCGCTTGATCGGGTGTTTGTGCGACCGCCTCGACTACGGCGGGCGCCACGTCTACGGGTGCTGGTGTATCGACTGCCACTGGGGCGTCTACTTGTTGTTCGTCCATTTCGTCTCCTTTAGACCTTGTTGTGCGTGCGGTATGCGGTCAGCACAGCTTCATTGAGCTTTCGGTCGGATTCAGCCTCCTTGTTTGCAGACTGAATCTTGACCTCCTGCTCTCCCTCACTGGCAGGAACGAGACCGTTCTTGTCCATGTATTTCTTGTAGTCAGAGCCCGACTCGATCCACGTGCCGACGCCGTTGACGCCGTCTGGTGCATGGAATCCTTGGTGGCCTGTCCACGTCATCGCCGACACCATCGGCGTGTCGAGCATCTTGGTTGTCGCTTCTTCGCAGCAGACGGGCGTTTCTGAGCGCTTCGATACGGTCTGGAAGTACGTCTGTGGAACGCCGCACTTCAGGCACAGGGCTGAGTAAATCGGCATCAGACAGCTCCCAGTCCGGCGACATCGACAGCCTGGTTGTGAGCACCTTCGATCACGTCCATGTGCATGCGAGCCTGATCACGAGCGATCGATGCGTCAGCCTGCTTGGCCTTGGTCTGAGCGTTCATAGCGTCGATCTGAAGACCCATCTGCTTGACCTGGGCCTGCATCTGCGCGATTGCCTGAGCTGACTGCGCCTGGATCTGCGCGATCCGCTGGTCAGACTGAATCTGGGCCATCTGAGCCTGCGCCTTCATCTGAGCTGGTGACGGTTGAGGCGGCTGTTGACCTTGCTGCGCGACCTGTTGCGTCAGTTGGTCGAGCATCGAGTCAAGCGTGCCTTCCAGACCCTTCGCGCCCTTGTAGTCGGACACGAGCCACTTCAGCATCTCGATACCGAGCGGCAGGATGTGCGGGTTCTGTTGTGCGGCTGGCAGGATCTGAGACATCACAGCGGTGATCGCGTGCAGTGCCTCGTTCTTGTCAGCCTTCTCTTGGTTGTAGTTGAGCTGCTGGATCGAATCGACCGACACGTTCAGGCGGAAGTGATTCATCTGCTCGTCGGCCAGGAGCTGCAGCGCTTGTGGGACGTACTGCATGTCTGCAGGTGCCATCGAGCCAACCGCGTTCATCATCGTTTGACCGGTGTAGAACTTGCAGATCAAGTGGGCCTTCAGGCGCAATAGGCGCTGGATGTACTCGGCAACCTCCATCTGCATCACGGACAGGCGGGTCGAGCTGGCCTGGCTTGTCGCCTGAGAAGCTGCGGCGGTGACGTACGGTTGCTGGACACCACGCAGGAAGTCGGAGATCCCCTCCACTTCCATGATCTGCGCCTTGACCGCATCACGCGCCTGGACGAGCTTCATGTACGTGTCAGCGATCTCCTGCAGTGGGACGAATTCGATCGAGCCACGGATGCCGCCGCTTTCGTTTTGCGTGACCGACCAGTCCTGGACGCCGACGCCTTCCAGTTCAGCGGTCGTCGTGTAGAGGTTCTTCAGTGCTGTGTTCTTGGCGTCGTAGACAAACTTGAGCTGGAGCGCGCGGACGAGCTTGGTTGCACGGTCGTTGAGGGCGTCGAGTTCGTTGTACAGGTCTTGAACGAGGCTGAAGTCACTGACCGGCGTTGTGCTCGACGTTGACGTGCGGCACATAGGCGGCAGCGGGGTCGGGAAGAAGCCTGGGAATTCGTTCGTGTCCTTCTGAACGTCGAGAGGCTTGTCGCAACCCTCGGAGATCCAGAAGATCAGCCCACGTTCCTTGTCCCACAGCTCGAAAACGTCGACCGTTGCGACCGTGATGTTCTTCGGACGGGTGACATCAGCGGAAGACTGTGGAGCGAGCGCACTTGGCAGCGTGAACGACAGTGAAGACAGCATCGTCTTGTCCGCTGTACCGCCGAAGCGCGCCTTGATCGCCTCCTTCGACATCGGAACGCGGCGACCGGCCCAACGGCAGTCAGTCCATACGCGGCAAGGGGCCCATACGAAGTCATTCCACGCGACGTAATCAAGCTCTGCACACTGGTGCTTGATGTGCGAGTCTTGGATTGGGGCGCCCGTATGAGCGTCGTAGTCGTAGTCGCCTTCGGTTTGGTCGAGACGTGCCCAGCCGATCCCCATGCCCGGGACGAGACGGTCGAACAGCATCTGCTTGATCTTGCCGTCGAACCCTTCGATGTCGAGTTCGTAGCTGATGTTCCGCTCAAGGATGTTGGCGGCTACACGTGCGACCTGGTCTGTCGGCTCAGCGAAGCGGCGTGCGATGTCTGGCTTCGGCGTCCGCGCATACAGCGAAGCCATCTTGATCTCGGTGTTCGCGAAGAAGATGTTGTAGCGGCTGATCGTCGAGCTGGCATCCCGGTCATCGGTGTAGCGCTTGATCGTGTCGTTGCCACGCTTGACGAACTTTTCACGCTCCTTGCGAGCTGCCTCCAGTTCATCGATCCAGTGCTGTTGTTCGCCCTCTGTTTGGTAAGCAGCCAAGACGGGATCTTGAAAGTCGTCAGTCGTTTCGGTTTCGGTGCCTACGCCCTGACCTTCGTTGTAGTTGTTGGTGTCCATCAGATCCTCTTCGTCGCGTGCCTCTGCTGGGCCGCTTGTTGCTTGTGGGCAGCGAGGGCGTCGTTGAACGTCCAGCTACCTTCTTGTTCTGTATTTATCGATTGGGGCGTACCGCTCTTTGGACGACGTCGTGCCATTTCGACGCTGTTTGCAATCGCCTCCGGGCTGATCGACAGGCACGCATAGCGGAACGCGTCGGCGCCGTGCGACCACTCGTCGTGCTTCGCCTTCTCGCTGAACACCTTGGCGTCGGGGTTCCACTTGCGGCTGTAGCTTCGGAGAGCCATCAAGCCGCGCGAGCACTTCACAGCGTCGAAAACGATCGGATACGTGCGGAGAACCTTGCGGACTGCGTTGATGCCGTTGATTGCGCCGCCGCCGTCAGGATCGGGCACCTTGCGAGCGGGAACATCTGCCTCGCGGAACTGGTCCAAAATCGACTTGCGGGACTGAGCCGTTTTGTGCAGCGCATCGTGTGGAAGCCACATCGTCTCGTAGCGCGGATACCGAAGGTCGAGAACGTCGAGCACTTCCTGTGCGTCGAAGCCGGTTTCTTCGAAGTAGTCGATGAACCGCACCTCGCCGGCGATCACCTGCCAGAACCAGATGGCCCATGCGTCGTCGCGGCCTGGATCATGTGCGCAGCTAACCGGGTAGCCTGGGTCGAACAATGTGTCGGCGCTGAACTTGCCGCGCTTCTCCAGCATGTTGATGTGCTCGCCGTAGTAGCTGCCACGTAGGGCCGCATCGAACGAGCACTCCAGTTCCTGCGCCTTCTCGTGCTCGTCCATGTCCTGCGCCATTTCGGCCAGTTCGGACGCAGGAAGGATTCCGCTGTCGGATGCCTTCAACTCGAGGTAGAACCAACGGTCTGGATTCGCGCGAGCGGTCTCCCGCATCTCGTAGAACTTGTTATGGCCCTTCGGTGTGCCGATGAACACGGCCCAACCCCTACGGTCGGCCAGTGCGGGACGGATGACTTCAGACCAAACACGCCCTTCCATGTCGCCGAATTCGTCGAGAACGATCCCATCGAAGTACAGACCACGGAGTGCATCCGCGTTGTCAGCACCGAACACCCGCATGCGAGCGCCGTTCGGCAGCGTGATCGTCAGTTCGGACTCGGAGACTTTGCAGCCGGGAATCGTGCGGATCGCCTTCTTGAGGTACGTCCACGAAGCCTGCTTGGCCTGACCGTAGTACGGTGCGAGGTAGGCGTAGAACGCGTCCTGCTTCTGTGTACGAAGCGCGCGAATCACCATGTCGTTCAGCACTGCGACAGTCTTGCCCGCGCGACGGTGGGCAACGATCAGCGCCCATCGGTTTGAACGACCGTGGAACGGCTGGAACTGCTTGCGTGGCTGGTAGTCGTGGCTGACGGTGCTCAATCTGGCACCTCGTCAAACGAGATGTCCACGACGTTTCCGGCGTCATCGACTGAGATGTTGTCGAGAGTGCTTGCGGGGACTGCGCTGACGATGTTGATCGTCGTTGCGCCTACCGGGGTCTCTGTGTTGCTCTGGAGAAGCTTCGCGTACAGCGTGTAGAACTGTGTGGGGTTCTCGGTCGCCCAGTGCGCCATACGAGGGACGCCGCCAATCAGCTCGTAGACCGCGTGGAAAGCGATCGACGCCATCTCCTTGTTCGCACGACGGAGGACAAACCCCTTCGGAATCGGCATCAGCTTGCGAACACCCTCGGGCAAGTTCGCATTGATCGCCTCGACGATCGCCTCAGCACGGAGCTGTGCGTCCAGTTCAGGTGTGACCGTGCCTTCAACCGTCGCGAGTGCTGTTGTTTTTGTTTTTGCCATGCTGTCCTCCGCGTCTCGATGGCCGGTCAATCCGGTTCGAGATGAGCGTTCAGACAGCTATTTATGGTTCGCTAAATACTGGATGCGCTACGACGACATCCTTAAAGACCTCAACCTGCCGAAGAACCTGCTCAAGCTGATCGCGGCTGGACAGCTTCACGACGCTATCGACCGTGCGGAGCGTCAGGTTGCTGTGATGAACGATGCGCTCGACGCTTGGGAGGCTGCGAATCCGGAGGCCGCGGCTGTTGCACCTTGGGCCGACAGTCGAAAAGCGTGGCAGGAAGCTGGTCGCCCTTCCCCGCCTTGGTACGAGCTGTTGTGGGCGTGTCAAACCAAGGATGTGCAGGCGAAGGACATGGAGAACGTCTTCCCGGAGTTCAACCAACGGCACTGGCAGAACGTCAAACAGGACGAGGAACGACGGAAGGCTTACCACCGAAAGCGTGCAAATGCCCGGAACCATGCGGCACGGGAGCGGACTCGGAAGGCGAAGGAACAGGCAGAATCGACGGTCTAACAACCACCTTGAGGGAGACCGCGATGAAGTTGATCCACCTTGCTGCAGTTGCTGCGCTGACCCTTCCCCTTCTCGCGTCAGCACAAGGGAGGGTCGTTGGAGCTGGAACGATCACGTGCGCCAAGTACACCAATTCGCGGTCTGTGTTCGACAAGCCGACGATCCTGATGGTGACAACGTGGACGCAGGGTTACATGACTGCAATGAACCTCGTCCGCGTGAACAGTCAGCAGCCCGAGTTAAAACCGGTAGACCAGGAGCAGATCGAGACGTACACCAAGAAGTACTGTGCCGAGCATCCGCTGAACATGACCTACCAAGCTGCCCAAGCGCTCGTCAACGATCTGGCACCGAGCCACTGAAGGAGAAGTGATGCCGGAGCCAACGTCCCCGCAACGTCCATCGCGTAGATGGCCGTTCTTCGCGATTGCCATCGTAGCCATAGCTCTCGCCGCGATCCCTCCGTTGATGTACGCCGCCTACGTAGGCTGGTCGATCGACAAAGATCCTGCCGCGTGGAACAACTTCGGAACGTTCGTGGGCGGTGTACTCACACCTGTTCTCTCTGCCTTCGCGTTCTTCGGCCTGCTGTACACCGTCCACCTTACCCAAAAGCAAGTTACCTTTTCCCGTGACGCACTTGCAGGCACGCGCGATCAGACCGTCAACGCGGCGTTCTTCGAGATGGTCACGCTGCACAATCAGATCGTCGCTGGAATTTCCCTCACAGAACAAACCGGTGGTGGTCAAGCCGGGATCGCGCCGACATACACGACTTACAGTGGACGCCTAGCCCTGAAGCACATCTACGCGGATGTCTTCATGCCAGCCTACAAAGTCGGCACGACGCAGAACGACAACAAAGGCGCTCAAAAGCTTCAGCTGCCACAGTTCGATCGCTGGTTCTTGGATCACGTCAACAAAAACTTCAATGATGAGTTGGGGCACTACTTCAGGAACCTGTACCGCATCCTGAAGTTCATCAGAGAGAGCGCCTTGAATGAGAAGAGTCAAAGGACGCTGTCTGGAATTCTCCGTGCACAACTGAGCAACCCAGAACTGGGGCTGATCTTCTACAACGGAAAATCACGACTGGGCGAAGAGAAGCTCAAGCCGTTGCTGGAAGAGTTCAGCATGTTCCAGAACATGACGCCTTCAATGGCCATCAATGCGGAGTCTCTCCGGGACTACAAAGTGAAGGCCTACGGCAACGCCAAGGACAAGTTTTTCAAAGACCAAGGTATCCCCGAGCCTACTGTTTGAGGCCAAGAGAGCTCGCTGAATCGACCACACGAAAACCAACGATAAGAGGATGATCCATGAAGAAGCTAATTGCCTGCGCTGTTGCGATGACCGTCAGCGCACCGTGTTTCGCCCAGGATCACGGCGTCATCTGGGGTTCTGGAGCTACGTCTTGCGGCAACTTCTTAGCGGAATTTGACGGGCACAACTACTCCGCTGTCAGCTTGGATGTTTCATGGGTCTTGGGATACCTGACCGCAATGAATGCTGAACGGACTGTGAACAAGCGACTCCCTCTCAAGTACGCCGATCCGAACACCATCACGGCTTACCTCGTGAAGCACTGCCGTGACAACCCACTTCACGTTGTGTTTGACGGCACACTTGCCTTGACGATCGACCTGAGCCAGTGAATGAGGCCGAAAAATACGACATCCATGCCAGTACAGCGATCTGGCTCGCCGGTAGCCGGGTTTGGGGATCGCACACTTTGGAAACCAGTTTTCCCGGATTCCAAAAAGTCCACGGGTGCTTTGCCCCATCGGGGATGCGACTGCGTCCTAACAACGATCAACCACCGCAAATACACCGTCGCTTGATCGGCTCGGCAGCATCCCGCCAGCGCGCTTCGGAATACGTCAGGAATCGCGCTTAAAACGTGTCCTTGCGCCGCTGACGTTCGCCGAGAACATTGACGCGACTGGCCTCGTGATCGCCAGGACGGCATGGCGATCCTGGTGACAGTGAACGAATGTCATCAACGACCCGGCGACCGTCTCTAACCGCTTGATTCTTGCGGGCTTTTCGACGTCGACCTTCTCATTAGCAATTACATGATCGAGAGACGGTGCCACGGTCATCCACGGTGAGATGGTGGGCTTCGCCGGGGGCATGGGTAGAACCACCCACAATCGTGCATTCAGTAGCGATCGGTATGGTGGATGAGCCGTGGGCGAGGCAACGATCGTGAGTTCGGCAAGTCCCACGATGTAGGAACGCCGAGTGTGCTCAACGGTCGCCACTACACTCCAAGGATGCGCCCCACAGTCCTCGCCCTCGCACTGTCGTCCATCCTCGCCACAGCCCACGCTTCTCCTGCACCGATGAAGCCTGGGGACTACTGGGTGTCTGTCGAACGTGTCCTGATTCGAGCGGCACCAGACCCGAAGGCGAAGGAGACGAGCTACAACGGTCGTGGCTGGAAGATGACAGTGTTCGAAGTCAAGAACGGATGGGGCCGAACAAGCAAGTACTACGACGGCTCAGTAGATGGTCTTCACGGTCAGATCGCCGAGTGGGTGCCAATGTCTGCCCTCGATACCGTCCAGCCTCCAGCGGAAACGGTTCATGCTGGCGATCCGGAGGTCACTCAGTACCTCACGGGGTCAGACAACTTCGGCAAATTCCGCAAGGTGATGATCAAAGCCTCGCAGGACTTGATTGACAAAGGAACCTGTACTGCAAACGACTTCAAGATGAACGGCGCCTGGTTCCAAATGCCGGAAGGTGGTGCCTCTCAGCCGGTCTACTTCACCTACTGCGGCTCGATGACATCTGCTGGGCGTGTGTACCTTAACGTTCGGACAGGCAAGACGTACAAGTAAGCCGCCACAGCCGCAAGCAGGGTCAGACATCTTTCTTGCCAGCGTTCTTCCAGGCGATTGCGAGGAAGAACAGGATGATTACTGCCAGGGTCGCGAACGAGTGGCGGTCGAGTGCTCCAAGGACGTTGTCAAGGACGGTGGGATCGGGCAAAGAGTTCGGTTGCATCAGGTGCTCCATTGATCGGATGACTCAACGGACTCCATTGTGCCGGCCGCTGGCTGTGCGTACAGCGGCAAAACCTCGGGTTTGGCGGACTTGACACTGAAAAGAATCAAGCGCGTCCCCCTGTGATCTGCCATCTGCGCGTGTCGGAAAAGCTTGTCGACGCCCGGTGCTACAGCATCTCCAGGTTCTCGTTGATGCGGCGGATGTTCTGTTGTGCGATCTTGTAGAAGTCCACCTAGATGTTCTTGATGTTCTCGTGAGCGAATCTTCAAGAACTCGCCGGTGCGCAGCTGTCCGGTGAGTCGTTTGCCATCTGCTCGGCCTTCTTTCGCTCACGTGCCTTCCGGTTCCGCTCACGCCATTCCGCTCGGAGCCCTTCAGGATCTTCAAGCTTGCGCCGTTCGTATCCTGCCTTGGCGCACTCACGCTGCTTTCGCTTGACGTGGTCTTCCTTGGCCTTGGCGAGTGCACGTTCACGGTTGGCCCAATACCATTCCCGAGCGCGCTTCTTGTTCTGCTCACGTCGCACTGGGTCTTCGTTGTAGGTCTTCATGTACTCGCGCATCTTTTCGCGGGCCCTCTCCATGACCTCGGGACGCTTGGAGTACTCACGGCGGTATGTGTTGTCTGCTTCTCGTTGTTCTGGTGTCATGGCATCTCCTTGGTCAGTTTCAGAGGGCCGATGTAGCGGTTGATCTCCGTTAGCTGGGCGTCGATCGCGGCTTCGTAGGCGTCGTTGATTGCCTTGCGGAGTGCCTTGGCATGGTCAACATCGATCGTTCCTGCCAAAGCGAACACGTGCCGGCGGAATTCAACCCGGGCGTCCTTGACCGTTTGCCACACTGAGGTCGAGTGCGCGCAACGGTACTGACGCGGGAACAAAGGCGCGCTGTCGGTCATAACGGCTCGCATTAGGTGGTGGTTGTAGCTGCTCATCGGTTCTCCTATCAGGTATTTATGTCCTCGATGGAGTCGCTGATCTAAGAGCTGGACGCGAAGCAAGTCGTCGATGTCTCCAAGGAAAAACCGACATCGGGCTTGGATCACATCGGAAGGGAGCGCAGCGACGACCCATCAGCGAACAGCAGAGGAGCGAAGCGACGAACTGGAGCTGATGTTGCGAAGCACTTGCCTGCGGACACTCGGTTGATCGATTGCTCACTGGCGCTCGCATCGATCAACTGGTTGTGGAGCTACATCGGGTCTGTTGACTCCGTCGAACGGTTCACATCAGACGCAGTTTCATCCCCCTCCTTGTTTGGTTTGAAGTGAACCAACGCGTCAGCTGGGGCGAGCTGCGACGTGAACTGTGTAGACATGAAAAGTGCTGCCCGGGCTGGTCAACTTGATCGACGACGGTCGAAGGGCTCGTTAGCGACGTTGCATCGCTCTGTTCCCACTTGGCCGGCAGAGAGGGTCTATCCGGCTGCAGCATCTGTCTCCTTGTCGGTTGCCTAGATGCGTCGGCTTTCAGTTCTTGACCCTTTTGATTTCGAGAATCTTTAGGGTGATGTCGTCTAATTCGAGTCTGGGATGGCCGAAGCCGATCAGGTATTTACTATCTGAGCTCGCCGATGTACCAAGAGGGGTTAGATAGATTCAGCGCGTTACTCGTTGAATTGATGCCTGAAAATGATAGTCACCACTCTAGTACATCGTCGAGGAAGTCTTTACGAATCTGAGGCTTGCTCCTGGCCTTCGCTACAGCCTGAGTAATCGGGTCGCTGGTCAACTTGCCGCGACTTAGCAATCTCGCCTCTGTCCAATGCTGCGTGCCGTGCTGATCGGTCGCAGTGCGGATGAAGTACGACTGTCCGACCTCAAGCTGGTCGATGATCATCCTGTCGTGGCCTGTCGTCGCACCCCAGGAGAACGGTTTGTTCTTCAGACCGTGCGCAAGGGTGTAGGTGACAGTTGAAGGCGTCTTGCGGGTGACGGTGATTGACAGTACGTGATAGCTTGATGACTTGTTCATGTTAGTCCCTCTGTGTGAGCGTTGGTTGAAAAGGTGCTCACTTCTATTTATGTGGACGAACAATTTATCAGGTGAAAACCATTGACTTACTGACCATTATGTCGGAGACAGTTTAAACAGCGGTGACGAGGTGACTTACTGACGATCTTTTCACACTCTCAAACCGGCGCAAGGGTGACTGACTGACCTTCTCGCGTAAATAGTTTTGGACAGTAGGGACGCGGAGTCAAACACAGTAAAAATACATGGTAAGTATGGTCACATGATCGTCTTGACCGTCTTCCCACAGTTTTAAACACCCGCGCGAGACAGTCTCCCAAACGTTCAAAACTATGGTCAGCAAGGTCACACCGTCAGCTCGCCCCAACTGTCTGAAAGATGGTCAGCATGGTCACATCGTCATCGCGACTGCCAGACTGTTGGGTGACGATGGTCAGTAAGTCAGTCAGTGTTGATGCCGTACAACGACGCTGAGCGGACAGGGTTGTAGAAGCCATTGACGTAATTCTTCAGCTCCACGTGATCAATGAACACCGTGAACTTCTTCGTCGCAGCGTCACGATGGAAGCCGTTGTCCTGCAGCCACTTCGACGCAGTGTTCATCTCAGGCTTCGACGGCCCCTTGCGAAGCATGTACTCGACGATCTCACCGGCTCCGGCTCGCTGTACCTTGTCCCTCTGCTCGGCGTATCCAGGGTCGGTACGGTCGGTGATCGGCTTCTTGACGAACTGTTCCAGCATTTCCAACAGCGGATCTCCGCGCTCGTACTGCTGGTTGTTCGCATACAGCCTCTCGCGCTCGTCAGGCTCCAGCCAGTACGGCGTGCACTGCTGGTAGAGCGTATAGACCTGTGCCCACATCTGCTGGATGTCGATTGCGTGCTTCGGATTGACCGACGTTACCCCCAGCACCCACCACCGTCGATGTTCGTTCGTCTCCGCGAGAAACGTGCTGTCGTTCACGGTGCCGGTGAACGCCGTACGGCGCAGGTAGTGGTCGGCCTTCTTTGCATAAGGCGGACGGAGCACATCAACCTTCTGCGTGGCGAACCCCTTCAGAGCGGCAATGTCGGACTTCTTGAACGTCGCGTCGATCTCACCCAGCTCGACGATCCAGTGACCGACAGCAAGGAGGACGCTGTCTTTGTTGTGTGGGTCGAGCGTCACTGCGTCTTTCACCCAGTGCGAGCGCGGCGGCACCAGGCTTTCGATCCACTGAGTCTTGCCGAGGCCCTGCTTGCCCTTGAATACGAGAATCCCCTCGACACCGAGGAAGCCTTGCGCCTTGTGATCAGCATTCTGAGCCGACGTGTCATACATGATCAAAGCGATAGCGCTGATCAACCACTTCGTTAGCAGCATCCTCTTGAAGGCCTCGTCCTCCGTCGTCTCAACGGTCTTCAGCAGCAGCTCGATCCTGTCGGCTCCATCCCAAGGCTTTGACAGCACCCAGTCGCGAACGGGGTGGTACGCGTTGACGCCGCTGATCGGGCCGAGATTCTCTTCGGCGACTCCGGGGTCGTACCCTTGCTTCCGGGCGAGGTCACGAACGATCACGATCGAATCGTTCAACACCTTGTCCTTGTGAAGCTTGTTCGGCACGATCACTTCGACCGTCTTCGACATCTCGTTGTACTTGGCCGAGACACCGAAGTGACGAAGCAAGGCGCTCGTGTTCTCCATGCAGCCGATGGGACGATCTTTCTTCATGATCGGAAACGCGACGAACTCATTGTTCAGGCGTGCCTCCAGTTGTTCCTTCTGACGCTGCATCTCGTCGAGCGTCATGTCGTCCAAGGCTTCACTCATTTCTGCTCCAGGCGTTGTTTCAAAGCAGCGAGACGGGCAGCAATCGAATCTGCCTCTGCCCCACTGATAGTCTTGTGTTCGGTGATCCACGTCGTGTCGCAAGCGCTGCAGTACAGGAAGCCGAATCCGTCATCGACGCGCTTGAAGAACGCGCTTGCCGACCTGTCGTCGTGAAACGGGCATCGGCAAACATACTTGCGGCCGGCAACCGTCTCCGACAGCACCATGTCTGACGTGCGGCGCGTGCTGAGCCTCATCGACCACGGCAACCGCTTCGACTTGTCGACCTTGTTCGTCACGCTGCCGAACGGCTGGTTGCCGCGTCGGTACTCGGCGAGCTTGAATGCCCACTGGGGTGCCTCCGCGACAGGCAGTTCGTGAGAGCCAGGCGCCCATCGGTACGTCCCGACCGACGTATCCGAAGGCGGCAGAACGACGTAACCACCATCGCCACGAATGTCGATACCGCTCAGGACATCGGCACGGCTCTTGACTGGAAGGCTCGCGTCGTACTTGAAGAACACGTGACCACCGCCGCTCGCAGTGGTCGATCTCTTCGTGATCACAGGCGTGTCGGTGTCTTGATCAGTCAAGAACTTTTGGAGAGAGACCGCACCGTCCTTGTCCTTCTTCCGGTCGATGTCCACTACCCACACCCCAGACGCCGCACCCGTCGCCAATCCGATGTTTGCGTCTGGTCGGCGCGCCCACCACCGCGTGATCAGCTCGATGTCCGACGTGGCATCCTTGAACCCGTTGGTACCGGCCATTGGGATCTTCAGGCCTGGCGCAAGCGGGAAAATGCACCACCCGAGACCGGCGTACTGCAATGCGATTTCGAGTCGCGCATTCATGTCACGCCCCTCCGCTTAGGCAGCCATCGGCTTGGTGGGGTTCAGCTCGACGACCACCTCGTCGGCGAGCTCGCCGTTCTTCTCCTGGGCGTTGTCTTCGGCGAGAATCTGGCTCGCACCGGCGCTCAGGTGGCGGTGGATGGCCTTGAAGCCCTTGCCGTCGACCGCAGCCGTCGCTTGTACTTCGGTCAGGTAGCGTTGATACGCCTTGTCGCTCATCGCGGCCGTCATCAGGGCAACAGTGCGGGCGCTCTCGCGTTCGACATCGCTGGTCTTGCGCAGAGCGATGATGGCTTCGGTGTGCTTGGTGATCTTTGCTGCATAGTTCATTGGTAAGTCCTTGATTCTGTTGAGGTTTGTGTCGTTGAACCGACAACTGAACTTTGACGCAAGACAGTGATTTCATCGACATGAAAGCTAAGTTGGAACTTCCAAATCCGCCTGCTTCGATGGAGGCACCAAACGACTACTACTTCATCACTCTGTGGATTGAGACGTTGAAGCGCGTCCCTTTCGATCAATGGAACGATGAGGTCAAGAAGGACTTCGCTTCGTGTCTTGAAGCAGGGATGACTTCTGAAGAGTGGTGGCATGAACATCGATGGGGCCTGTTCAATGGGCGACCCGGCGGGCCAGACCGTCCACGTCATCACAAGGACGCCAAAGGGCAGATCCTCGAAGACCCCGGCTTCATCAATGTTCGGATCGACGTCAGATGTGACGACGAACGGATCTACGACACGCTTGCTTGGATGATTGCGGCTCACCGCGAAGACATCGGATACGTGCCTCCGAAGGGCCGCGCGCCGTACTACCCGCGTGAGGCGAAGTACAGGTTCGAGCTACGACCTGACAGCAAGGCTTGGCAGATCAGCCTTCGAGCGTTCGACATCCGACGCGATGAGCCTGATCTCGCACCGTGGGAGATCGGCTTGAAATTGACCAACGAGTTTCCAATCGGTCAGAAGGCGAGGAAGGCCCCTGATGGAGTAAGCCGGCGCCGCGACCTCAACGACCTCGCAGTGCGGTACTTGCGACGCGCGGATGAGATCTGCACGAACATCGCGAAGCACGGCGTCTACAAATGAGGGCGGCTCCCGAAGGAGCCGCCGATTGTTTAATGAAGAGGCTTACTTTGCCTTCTTCGCCTTGATCAGAGAGTAGTACGTGTTCGCGCCGGCCTTCGTGAGCTTGGCCTTGTCGATGAACGCTGCGATCACGTCCTTGCGTTGGGCCTTGGGCATCGAGTTCCACACCTTGATCGCTTCGTCCATCTTGCTCGGGCCCTTGTCAGCCTTCGGAGCCTTGGTGGTCTTCGCCGCGATCTTCGGGCCTGCCTTGGTCTCGCTGGCCTTGACGATGATCGGGCCTTGGTTCTTGAGGATCTGGTCTACCGTGCTCGTCGCCTTCTTGGCTGCTGGCTTTACTACGATCTTGCCGGTCTTGAGGCTCATCGTCAGCTTCTTGGCAGGTGCCTTGATGGTCGTCTTGGCGGTTGGCTTCGTAGTGGTCTTCTTGGCTGCGGTCATGTTGGTACTCCTTAGATTTGAACGATCGACGTGATGTGGTTGAGTTTGAGGCCAGCGTCCTTGACCATCTTCTTGACGATCTCAGCTGCTGCCTTCGTATCGGTTGCTTCGACGGTCTCGGTGAAGACGCGCAGAACGCTCTTGCAGGTGAAAACGACTTGGTACTTCATTTGCTTGCTCCCGTTTGCTAACCGATGAGTAAATCTTCAACGTCGGAGCGCCCAAGGACAACGAACTGCGACCAGAAACTCGTGGGTGTTTAGCCCCATGAGGAACACGTCTCTCGCACGGGAACCAGTCGTTTTTTAACGTGCTTCAGTCCCTCCCGATAAATACAAAGGCAGACCTAACCAACTGCATACAGGGAGACAAACATGGAACTACTCGCAACACTCAACGTCATCACGACACTCGTGCTTGCACTGATCGTCGGACGCCAATCACGCTCGATCGAAAACAACACCGCGTACATCGAAGAGCTTGAGGACGACAACGCCTACATGCACGAGCTGCTGAACACGCCATTCGACAAGCTCGACCTGATCGGCAGCGCTGGGCTCGACGAATGAACGACCGCCCAAAGTTCAAGCGCGCGACGATTGCCGACTGGAAAGTCAAGCCGCCTTCGTACACCTACCTGCCTCGCGCGCTCAAGGATCAGGTTGACCAGTTCGACATGAAGACGATCTTCAAGGCGATGGAAGACCCCGCGAACGATGCGCTTGTCTGCTTCGTGCTCGGCCAGGTTGGTGAGAAGGCACTTAAGGGCCTGGACATCTCACAGTTCCACGAGGGCTTCATCTCACTGCCTCGTCTACTGTTCGAATGCGCGACAGCCGGAGACAGTGATGCACGCTGAACAAGACTGGACTGACCACTGCGCAAAGTCCGAATCGATCTTGCAAGCTGTTCGCTCCCGCGCGCAGCTGGCAATGACTCACGAACAGATGAGGCACCTGCACAGCGATGCGTTCGTCACGTTCTGGTACACGGCCGACGAGACTGTTCGGGTTTCCTACCGTCTTGCGTACCCGGCACTTTTCGCACCCGCCATCGGCGACGATCTGCCCAGCGACCTCAGATCGGCATAAACTGGCTTTGCGAAATTTCTTGGCCCAGGAGGCAACCGATGGACGACGATCCCTTTCTTGGTCTCGAGGACTCATTTGACGTCGAGCCCCCCGAATTGGAACCTTTGTATTCAGAAGTACTGGTCTCGACGATCGCAAAGCGACTTGCCACCAACGAGGGTCTTCAATGGACTGAAAAACAAGAGACCGAACTCCAAGAGCGCATCGCGAAGCTAGTTTCCGCAGCCAAGAATCGAGGCCTGAGCACGATCAAGATGATCGTTACGAAGAAGGCCACAGGCGCGAAGGAAGCTCGTGAGATCGATCTCAATTTGCTTGCACGGGAGCGCAAGCTTCAGTAGCGATCAGACACGGCACAAAGAAAGAAGCCCCAAGGTGTGAACCAAGGGGCCTCTTCTTTTCAGAGAGTCAAGTAGTCACGACCAGGGAACCACCCGCTGACCGGTCTCGCAGACATCGGTATTTAGTCGTGATGGAGCGTCGACCCACTCGACCTGATCATTTCAAAGAGGGGACGAACAGCGCAAATCCGCGGGTTCCACGCTCGCTGTTGTCATTTTTGATGCGTCTCCGGAAGCTGCCTATAAATACGGCACGCGAGAGCTAACCACCTCGCATTTTTCGGAGAACACGATGTCCCTATACAAACACAAGTACAAGACCGCAGACGGCACGAAGCTCAGTGACCATTGGTACTACCGCTTCAACCGCGACGGCAAGACGTACACCGGATCGACTGGCACGAGCAACAAGACCGCCGCTGCGAAGTTCGAAGACGCCAAGAAGAACGAGATCAACGAGGCAAAGGCCGAACAGAAGACCAAGACGCTGACGATCTCGGACGCACTGACGCTATACGGCGATGCAATGGCCCACTCAGGCCAGCATACGAACATCCTCGGCCGGTGCCGCAAGCTGCTCGGTTTTTCGGTGGACAAGCGGATACTGAAGCCGATCAAGGTGTTCGGATTCGACGGGCAACGGAAGTTCAACTCGCTTTCGATGGCCGATGCCCAAGCACTCGTGATCGCACGTCGCAATGAGGGCGTCAGGAATGCAACGATCCTGGCCGAGATGTCCACGTTCTCGCAGACGATCAAGATGATGAAGAAGCTGGAGTACGAGGTTCCTGAAATCGACTTCTCGGAACTGAAGAGGGACAACAGCGTCAAGCCTGCCAAGGGTCGTGTTCGCTGGCTCAACGGAGCTGAAGAGAAGGCATTCCTGGAGCAGCTGCATCCCGACACCGTTGTCCGTGGTGCTGGTGGTCTGAAGACGTATGCAGAGCGCCAAGACGGCTACGACCTGGCCGTGATGTACCTCAACCTCGGCCCACGCTACAACGAGTTCGCCAGCCTGAAGTGGGAAGACGTTGATCTGATCAAGCGGAAGATCTACCTGTACCGCAGCAAGACGGAAAACGAGTCAACGCTCGACATGCCCAACGTTGTGTTCGCTGTGCTGTCGCGCCGGATCAAGGCCAAGCGCGACGATCAGGTCTATGTGTTCGAGGACTCGACCTGCAAGACCCATCGCAAATACGCACCTGGAGTGTTCCGTGCGGCCTATCGCCGTGCTGGTCTCAAGGGCTGCTCGATCCACACGATGCGGCACACCTACGCAGCCAAGTTCATCCAGAACGAAGGCACGCTGTACGAGCTGCAACAACAGCTTGGGCACTCGTCATCTGCGACCACACAGATTTACGCCCACTTAGCACCGAACCAAGGGTCTGCGCGTTCGGTCACGATCATGAACCGCCTGAACAGCTGACGGTCGCGGATACAGTAGCGCGCAAAGGGGGCAGGTCCATGGCCGATGATGATTGGAGCGACCACGAGCTGAAGGCATCGATCTTGGCTTACATGGCCATGGTTGACACCGTTTCGCTCGGGCATCCGTTGCTGAAGAAGAACTACTACCGGAGTCTGTCCACAAGCTTCGGTCGTACGCCCGGCGCCTTCGAGTACCGGATGCGAAACATCTCCACTGTGCTCGCCGCTGCGGGTCGTTCTTGGCTTCCTGGCCTGATACCCGCCAAAAACGTCGGTGCGGACACCGAAGCCAAAATCCTACGCCTATTGAATGAGTTCTACGCGCGCCCCCCGGACGAGGCACGAATGACGGCAATCAAGTCGCAGGCTCAGAGATACGAAGAGCCAGCAATGAACTGGGATTGGTGGGTAGGTAACAAATGGCAGAAGGCCACACCTGCCGTCAAAAGGCTGCGCGCCGCAAACTCCCGCGCATACGCCGTAAAGCGCCAGACTCAGTCTGAAGCGCTCTCACCCGCCGCAGCTTGGCCATTCCCCGTGGACTTCGAGGAAGCGGACTCGGGGAAGGCAACACCGCCTCTCGGTGTGAAGATGCCAGTGGCAGTCCAACAGATGGTCGCTGTCTACATTCGCGACAACGCCGTCAGAGATTGGGTACTCGCTCGCGCGAAGGGAACGTGCGAATGTTGCCGTCAGCCGGCCCCTTTCACAGATGCCGGCGGTTCGCCCTTCCTCGAGGTCCACCACCTTCGTCAACTGGCACACAACGGGTCAGACACCACCACAAACGCGGCCGCGCTGTGCCCGAACTGCCACCGACGTCTTCACTACAGCGTGGATGCCGACGCTCGTCGCGAGATGATTTATGCGAACGTTCCCGAACTGAAGAGAGAGCCATGAGGGTAACGCTCAAGCTTCTCTTTTCCTGCAGATTTCGTGATGACATTCGTGAGCCCGACCGGCGACTGCAGTTTCATGCGGAAATCCATGGGGTGACGTTACCCCTGGCGGGACGCGAAAAACGGTTCGCAAAAATCTGCGGGTTTCCACCCACCAAAACGCGTCGCTCAGAATTCGTAATGAGAAGGTCGAGGGTTCGACTCCTTTCTCCGGCACCAATTTCCTCCTTGAGATTCAGGGAGTCAGCAAGAAAAGCGAAAGCCCGCCAAGTGCGGGCTTTTTCGTTGGTGTCATTCTTGATGGCACTCCCATCGACGGAGATGTCGCGACGACAGCCTCCGGGGTGCTGATCCCGGCTATTGCCACTCAGCCAACGTGATCGCAATTCCAGCGTTGCGCACTGCCTTGCGGACAGTACAAAGCGCCGCACGCCGGGCAAGGCGCTGCGCCGCCAATGGGGACATCGGGCCCAAACCCTAGCCTGAGGTGCTTGATCGCCCAAGCCTCCTCGAAGTTCTCGGCTTCGATACGTCACAGCCCGGAATCGGTTCGCAGTTCGCA
>FTIF01205977.1_pt1 | contig 56190 bp, 92 predicted proteins | sample 1658001 | NCBI WGS metagenome assembly FTIF01 (sample SAMEA3914789, study PRJEB12502) | metagenome | biome: forest; material: soil | place: Canada | collected 2011-07-03 | depth 0.3 m | reverse complement strand
TTCCCGTTCCGCAAGGGCGACAACTTCAAGCGCTACATGAAGATGTTCGAGGAGATCTCGCAGCAGTGCGCCGGCCTGCGCCGCCCGGGCGCCGCGTCGCTGGATCTCTGCTATGTCGCAGCCGGCTATTACGACGGCTTCTTCGAGACCGGGTTGAGCCCGTGGGACATCGCCGCCGCGTCGCTGATCATCACCGAGGCCGGCGGCCTGATCGGCAACTTCAGCGGCGAGGCCGACTTCCTGTACCAGCGCGAGGTCGTCGCCGGCAATCCGAAGGTGTACGGCCAGCTCGTCAACATCCTCACGCCGTATACCCGCGTGATCAAGGAAGACGACGTGAGGGCGGGCGCCGGCGACGCCTCGGCTCCCGCGGCGGACGCCACCGACGCCTTCGTGGCCGCCAACACCGAGGCCGCCCCGGCCGAGCCCAAGCCGCGCAAGGCCATCAAGGTCAGCGGGCCGCGCACGCCGCGCAACCGACTCTGAGACGGTTGCGCGGCCGGGCAAGGGGTCCTGCAGCTGGCGCGTTGCACTGATCGCCGCTACCGCGCTGGTGTACGGCACGACGGTCGTCACGCGCGACACCGCCGACTTCGCGCCGACCGGCGTGCCCCTGCTCGATCCCTGGGCCTGATGGCGGCGCATCCGGGGGGCGAATGAACGGCACGCGATAATCCGCGTCCTGCCGCGCGGCCCGCGCGCGCCCGTCCCCCGAAGCCCCGTCGTCGATGACTGCCGAAACTCCCGTGAACCCGATGGACCTCGCCGGCCACACGCCGATGATGCAGCAGTACTTCGAAAATATTAGCTAGCGCGTTGATTTCAAAGGCAATATGCCTTCCCGATGTCTAATACTTTTCGGCCTCGAACGAAGTGACGCAGCCCGGTAAATCGCGCGCCGATTCCAGGGTTTTAGACAGCCTGGCGCACCTGGTGAGCCCGCCGTTTGCCACGATGCCGCCATGAAGACCGTCGAAACCTACCGCTGGCGCTACCTCGAGCGCGGCAAGCTCAAGACCACGAAGTTCCACTGCACGTGGGAGCACATCCGGGAGGAGAACCCGGAGGCCGAGCCGGTCGAGGGCACGCTGATCCTGCGCCAGGAGCCGGAGACGCCCGAGGAGGGGATCCTGTTCGCCAGCGGTGGCAATGCGCGCACGAAGGTCGGCTAGAATCTCGCGCCAATGCGTAGCTGGGCCTGCACTCGGCCGTCTTGCTGCCGTGCCAGTTGCGCTCCCAGTACTAGCCGGCCGACATCGCGGTCGAGCCAGATTCCCACCGAATGGTCTGTGCCGTAGCTCAGGCCCGCGGCCCAGGGCTTCGGTGCCGGTGGCATGAGCCCGGCCTCGATGGGGATGTCCAGCGCGCTGACAACGGTGCCGTCCGGGCTGCTGGCCACCACGCGCCGGCCGTTGTCGGGCATGCGCACCAGCGACAGGTCGACCTCGACGCTGGAGGCGGCCGGCGCTGGCGCGACGACGATGGCTTCACGGCGCTCCTCGACGGCGCCCTTCGGCAGGATGTGGCGCGGCGGCGCCGGGCGTGCGTCGGGCGCGCGCGCGGCGATCACGGAATGGTCGGCCTGGATCACCTGTGGGGCAGCGGTGATGACCTCCGGAATCGGCTTGGCCGGCCAGAAGGCGAACGCCAGCAGCGCCAGCACCAGGGCGACTATGCCGAAGACCTCGATCCGGCGCATCGTGGACATCAGGTCACCTCGCCGTTTGTGACGAAGCCGTGCCAGGGGCAACTGGGCGTGCAGTCGACGCTGGGCTTCAAGGTCAGGTCGTCGAAGCCGCTACCGCTGACCTGCCAGCGCGTCGGTTTGCCGTCGCGGCCCTGCGATCCCTGATCGTCGGGCAGCCCGCGATCGGCGAAGCTGACCAGGACGTGGTGGCCGTGCGCGCCGCGACAGACAGGGCATTCGAACCAGATCGACTGCGCCTGTTCGAACGGCACGCCCATCAGCGTGCGCCCCTCGTGGCGCAGGAACTCGGGATCAAGGTCTGTGAGACGCATCACGCCGCCGGCAGCTTGGCCTGCAGCGTCGCGATGTGCTCACGCAGTGCGGCCGCCTTCGTGGCTTTCTCGGCGTTGGCCTTGGCGATTGCCGCGTCCTGGGTCGTGGTGTCGGTCAGCCAGGTCTCGACGGCCGCGAGCGCATGCATGGCGCCAGCCTCGAACGCTGGTTCGGCCTTTTTGGCGTCGGCGATCACCACGTCCTCGACCTTGGCGGCCGTGCTGGTGGGCGCGAATCGGTGGATCAGGAACAGGACGGCGAGGACCGCGACGGCGATCAGGATGGCTTGGGCGATGGTGGGAGTCATGGATCTACCTTGGTCGTGGTGGTGGTGGTGGCGGAAGGGGCGGCCACGTCCGCCGCTGCCTGCGCTTGAAGTTGAATCGTCTCGTCCTTGGCCGCGCTGCTCGAGCTGCTGGAGAAGTACCAGGCGAGCACCGCCTTCGATTCGGCGAACACATAGCCGATGACGATGCCAATCTGCCCGGCAGCCGCAGGGTCCTTGTTGACGTGGCCGGTGACGACCGCCAGGCCCAGGCCCGCGCTGCCAGCGACGGTCAGCACGGCGAGAGTGGTGCGAACGTCGAGGCGCATCACACGCCTCCGGAATACGTCACGCCGCCCGGGCCGAACTTGGCGGTCAGCGCCTCGCGGCGCAGACGCGGATCGAACGACACATGCACCCAGGTTCCCTCGCATATGACCTGGTCGAAGGCGATGCCGCTGGCCATGATCGCGCGCGCGATCTCCAGCGGCGCGCCGTAGTCTGGCGCGATGAAGTCGGCCGCGTAGCCGTCGACGTGCGCCGATGCGGGCACGCCGCCGACGGCCTTGTTCAGCGCCTGGCAGCGGTAGCCGCTGTCGATGTGCATGGCCGCGTCGAGCAGCGCTCGCACCTGCTCCAGGCCTTGTGCGAGAGCCGTCAGGCGCCCCACTGTGTCGCTGTCAGGCGTGTTGTCGATGCCCAGGCGCTGCGCGGTGCTGCTGAAAGTCAGCTCCTCGAGGGTGAAGTGCTCGGACAGGTTCATGGCTTTTCCTTCGGCAATGGCAGGTTGGTGCGCAGGCGCCCGTCGGGGTCTCGGACGATGCCGGGCGCCACGGTCTGAGGTGCCGGCGCGGGCGCCGCGGGCTTGCGGATCGGCGGGCCGAGCGGCTGCATCCGATCTGGGTTGAGGTCGTCAGTGGTGCGGGTCACGGGTGCTTTCCCAGGATGTGCACGAACTGCTCGATGCCCCACGCGAGGGCTCCGCCGAAGGTAGCCATCGAGCCGCCGAACCACAGTGTGGTGCGCAGTCCGCCGCGTGCCTCGGCCATCTGCTGCAGCATCACGTCGAGCTTCTCGGACTGCTGCTGGTTGACCTTCTTGAGCTCGCCCATCTCGCGGCCCAAGGTGGTCACCTGCTCCTGCAGCACGGCGATTGACACCGCCTGCTGCCTGCGTTCGACGTGGATGTCTTCGGCGCGATCGGTCATGGCACGTCCTCATTGGCGCAACAGCAGAATCAGCGGATACACGTAGGCCGTCGTCCCCCCGTTCAAGGTCATCACGACCTCGACGTAGTAGTTGTAATTCGCCGCCGGAAAGCCTCCGAAGGCCAGCGTGTACGTGCCTGACGTCGTGCCGCTCGTCGTCGAGACGGAGGTTGGTGTGTCCGCCGTCGACAGGAGCTTGTAAAGCGTCGCTGTCATCGACGTGGTGCCGACCGCCGTGTACTTGAATTGGATGCTGTCGACGTACTCGCGCGGCTCGACCCGCAGGGGGATCTGGTAGTCGCCGGCTGACATCTCCATCCGGTTGACGCCCTTCGACGCGAACGACCCCGAGACCAACACGTTGTTGAAGTAGGGGTTGATGACGCGCGTGGTGTAGGCGTTGACCGAGTTCGTGCCGGTCGCGTATGGCGTCGTATCGAACGTGTTTCCCTTGAGCGACGTGGCCGTCTGAGAGGTCACCCCATCCACGAGGTTGAAGGCAGCCGTGAAATTCTGGATGTAGTTGTTTTCGACCTTCAGGCCATTCGATAGGCCGCTGACGGCCGAATTTGGCGCGCTGAAGAAGTAGACGGTTCCGCCGCCGCTGGTCGCGTAGTTGTCGGAAATGTTGAAATTGCTGAAGACGCCGCCTGTGCCGCCAAACTGCACGCAGGCCGTCGTCACCGCCTCGAAGTAGTTCTTTCGGACGGAGATGTCCCAGAAGGGAACGGTGCCGCTGCCGGTTATGTTCAGTCCGAACTGAACGTTTTCCAGCACGTTCTCTTCGATGACGCTGGCCTCGTTGGCGCCTTCGATGAGGATCGCCGATGAGGCGTTCTCGAGGATGTTTCCCTTGATGAGCGCGGTCTGCGAGTTCAGTCCCAGCCGCACGGCGACCGAGCTCGATGAGCCGCCGGCCGCGGTGATCGTGTTGCCGATGATCTGCGCGCCGAAGACAAAGAGCCCCGCGCCGGAGTTCTCGTTCTCGGCGTAGACGCCATATCCCGCGGTGGCCGTGTTCTGCAGGTAGGAGTCGAGGATGCGGACCTGCGGCGACTGCAGGTCGACCAGCTTGACCGTGCTGGTGTTCGACGTCGTGATCGACAGGTTGCGAATGGTCTGGTTTCCACTCGAACCCGTGAACGTGATGCAGTTTCCAGAGGACGTCAGCGCGCAGCTGACTAGCGACGCCGCGCGGCCGGCGCCGTAGATCGTCTGGTTGAACGTGCTCGAGGTGACCGGCGTGGTCAGCTTGAACGTTCCGGCCGGGACGTAGACGTCCTTGCCGGTGGCCAGCGCGCTGGTGAAGCACGTGGAGCTCGAGCTCGAGCCCGTGGCATCGCAGCCAGCGAAATCGGTGACGCTGACGACCTCGCGCAGCTTGTCCTGCGATGTCCGAGCGACCGCGCCGGCGCCCTGCTGGATGAAGCCCACTAGCGTGGCGCCCGACGACAGCGACAGCTGCCCGCCGATGCTGGAGATGTTGTCGATCGTCCAGAAGGCGTTGCCGGGAGGATCACTGTCCGTCGACGGCGCGAGCACCACCTTGTAGGACAGGCTCTGATCCAGCCAGACCGCCGCCTCGCCGCGCGAGTCCAGGATCACCGGGTTCGCATTCGGCGTCGTGCCGGTGCTGTCGGTGTAGCTGTTCTGCTTCGTCGTCGTGCCGGCCGCGTAGGTGAAGACCTTGCAGCCGGAGCACGCGATGCCGTTGTTGTCGACGAATCGAAGCTTGGGCAGCTGCGAGAGCGTCACCGTCGGCGTCGCGACCGCCGGCGCGAAGACGGCCAGGCCCAGCGCGAACGCAAGGCATGCGTCCCTGAGGGTTCGAAGGAATTTCATGCGGCCTCCATTTGCTTGGCGTAGCCGAGCTTGTGTAGCTCGGGAAGTTGCTTCTGGACCTTCAACCCGATGTCGTTGCGCACGATCATGTTGGGCAGGCTGATCTCGTCGATGACGCCGTAGACGGCCTCTCGCGCCTTCTCTATCGTCTTGCCCAGGCCGGTGGCCACGAGCACGTATTCGCCGGTGGTCTGGAATTGCGGTGCGTCGACGACCTGGCCGTCTTTCATGACCTCGCCCTTGCCGACCATGACCTGCACCGGGTGGACGTCGTCCCAAACCGCTTCGAGGCCCTGGATCGGGTTGCCTTCGACCATCTCCGGCGTCGAGGTGTCGTACGGGTACTGGGGCTGAGAGCAGACGACGCCGATGGCGACTTCACGTGAAACCTTGAGCGTGTCGTGGCCCAAGCACGCGTCGCGCATCCACTGCGCCGGGTCGCCCTTGTGCATCGCCATGCGGATGTACCAGTCGGGCCAGCCCGCGCGACACGTGAGCTCGAACGGGTAGTACTTGCCGCTCCCTTTGGCAACGCCACCGTTGACCGCCAAGTCGCCGGTGTGGCCCATCTTGCGAAACTCCTCCTCGAGCGGCTTCAGGATCAGCTCGGCGGGCTGCAGTTCCTCGACGTACTGGCAGACGGTGCCCTGCTCGCCGGTGTTCGGTCCGAAGTCCCCGGGCATCAGCTTCTTGTGCTCGAAGCTGATCTCCCACTTACCCGGCAGGAATCCGTCGCGGCCCATCCAGCCGGCGGCGCCCACCTCGGCGACCATCTCGACCTTCTCCTGCAGCATGCACGGACCCTTGAGCACGAGGCCCTGGGCCTGCTTGCGCCGCAGCCAGCCCACGAGCTCGGCCGGGTCCTTGGCGACGAACGACAGGCTCTTGTCCTCTTCGTCGCCCATGGTCTTGAAGACATAGGCCTGGTCGGCCTTGCGCGCGTGCGCCTCGGCGGCCTTGAGGCTGTCGAATGTCTTGAACGGCGGGATGTTGGCGCCGACCTTCTCCATGAGCTTCATGCCGGCGGAGCGGTTGATCTCCATCTGCGCCGACTTGAACGATGGCGAGAAGATCGGGAAGCCGAACTCGCGGAAGGCGTCGAGCTCCTTGAGGAACTTGTGGTTGGCCGTCGTCAGAATCAGGCCCTGCTTCGCCCACTTCATGTGATCGCGCCACTTCGTGACGAACTCGATGCCCTTGAAGCCCTCGCCGTCGCGCACCGGCCGCTTCGAGTACCGGAACCACTTCACGGCGTGGCCGGCGTCGACGCAGCGCTGCGCGAAGTCGAGTCCGCACCGGTCTTGATCGATGAGCAGGATGTTCACCGCACCACTCCGTAGCCGTCGAGGCCCAGCTCGCGGGCCATCAGGTGCTCCACAAGCATGGCGAAGCGGTGCTCCTTGCGGTACGGCGCCAGCGGGTGGTCGCCGGGCTCGTCGTCTTCGGCCAAGCCGAGCGTGGGTGCCGTCACCATGTCGAAGTGGTCCACCTGCGCCACCGTGATCTCGCGGTCGATGCACAGCAGCGCCTCGACCAGCTCGTGGATCGCCACGCACAGCTGGTGCTGCCCGGTGGGCATCGCGGGCTCGTCGCTGCTCACACGGATCTGCAGGGTGTGGTCGGCGTCGAGCCACCAGTCGCCCCACGTCTCGTAGCGCTGCTGCGAAGACGGAATGGTCTCGATCACGATTTTCACGGCGCTACACTCCTGTTCATGCCTACCTGGTTGATCGGAAAAGCACTGGCGCCCTTCGTGATGCTGCTGCTCGCGTTCTTCGTGACGCGGCCTGCGCAGCGATGGGTCGAGCGCAAGATGCGCGACGGCCGGCTCAAGCGAACGTTGCTGATCCACAGCGACCGCAACCGGGCGGCGTACATCGCGTGGTACATCGTGCTGGTGGGCGGGTTGCTGGCGGTGTTCACGTGGGCCTCCTGGTACATCCATCACTGACCGTTGGCGGCGTAGGCGCCTGAGCCGACGGCCACGGGCGGCAGCACACGCTGGCCGCCGAAGTTGAGGGCCGACATCGGGATGGAGCGCTGCAGGTCAGCGCGCCGCGCGGCCGCGGCGGCGGCCGTCTGCGGATCGGTCAGGAACTGCGCCAGGCGCTGCTGAATCTTTTCCTCGACCGGCTTGGCGGCCAAGCTCACCCAGCGGTTGGCCAGCGTGTTGGCCACCACCGACTCCGCGAAGGACTTGGGCATGCCCAGCGGGCCCGCGACCTGGCGCATGGCGTTCTGGCCGGCCAGATACTGCGCGGTGGGACTGCCCTTGACCGCGGCGCGCTCGGCAGCGCCGGTCTCGCTGCCGACGTCCTGTCCCACGCGGATCAGCGTGTTGAGCTCGTCGGTCGTGAGGATGTCGGCAAGCTTGGCGCCTGGGAATCCCGTCGCCCGCTGCGCCATCTTGTCACCCTCCTTGAGTGCCTTGGCGAAAGAGCTCGCGTTTTGCTTGCCTGCACCCAGGTCCGTCAGTGCGGGGATCAGCTTGTCGTACATGTATCGGCCGATCTCCATGCGCGTAATCGGCTTGGAGTCGGCGGCGTAGGTGGCGCGCGCGGCCTTGTAGTCGGGTGAGAGCGTGTCCATGACGCCCAGCAGCTTCTTCTGCGTGTCGAGCAGACGCGAGGCCTCGGCGCTGTCGCCGGAGGCCTTCGCCTTGGAGATCATCCCGTCGAGGGACTTCTTCATGTAGTGCAGGCTCTCGATGGATCCCGACTTCAGCTTGGCCGGCGTCAGGTTGACGCCCTCCTCCTTGGCGATGCGCAGCGCGTCGGCCTGGGCAGCCTGGATGGACGGGCGCTTGAGCAGAGCCGAGATCTCCGGCGCCGCGGCCTTGGCCAGCGCCGGGTCGACCTTGCCCTTGAAGGCCTCGCCGTACAGGCGCTGCGCGGTGGCGTCGCGCGCGGCCTCGAAGAACTCCTTCTCGTGGGAGTCGCCAGCAACTGTTGCCAGCGCGTCCTTGCGGGCCTGCAGGCGCTTGGCGGCCGTCTCCGCGAAGACATTGGCGCTCTCGGGCGATGCGGACTGCGCGGCGCGCTGCAGCTGCGCGACGCCGGGGTCGCCGGTGACCTCTGCCAGCGTGCGCGGCGAGCCGGGCACCAATTCGGACGTGTCCATCGGCTTGGACATCAGGTTCGGATCCTTGGCGAAGCGCCCGATCGTGTCGAGCGCGATGCGCTCTTGGCCGGCCTGGCGGAACGGGTCGACCAGGGCCTTGTAGATGCTTGGCGCGGCGCGCACGGCGCCCGTGACGCCGCCGGCGGTGAGTCCGCCTTCGAGCGCGTTGCCGCCGCGCTCGGCCAGGCTTTCGGCCGGCTGCAGCGCACCGTACAGAGCGCCGACGGCGCCCGCCCCCGCGACCGTGTTCGCGCCCGGGATGATCGCCGCCGGCAGCGCCGTCGCGATTGCGCCGCCAGCGTTCCCGATTCGACCCGCCGTGGTGGCCATGAGCGGCGCGTCCTCGCGGCGCATCTGATCGACCTCGCCTGGCTTCGTGCCGCCAATCGCGGCCGGCAACATGGACCGCACGCCGGTGCCCAGGTCGGAAATCGCCTTGCCGGCGCCGGCGCGAGCCCGTTCGGTCGTGGACATGCCGTTGGTCGGGTCGGCCTCGCGGATCTGGGCTTCGGTGGGAGCGACGCGGAAATCGGTCTGGCCCATGAACTGCTCGCGCGCCAGGTCGCGATCCTTGGTGCCGACGCGTGGTGCGACGACCTGGTCGAAGTAGGCCTGCCGAACCCGATCCTTTTCCTCCGGAGGCAACGTCCGGAACTTCTGGCTGCGCTTGATTTCGGCCCACGGCTGAGGCTTTTGGAGCTTGGAAGGATCGAGAGCAACCGCCCCGCCCATCATGCTCGTGAGCTTGCCGTCTTTCGGAATCTCGCCGTCGACCTTGACCGGGATCAGCCCGTAGCCGGACGACTGCATCGCGTAGGCGCGGTGCCGGCCGTCCTGCGCAGTGACCTTGCCATCCTTGACCGTCAGCGACGGGACTTCGGAAATCGGCTCACCCTTGGCGAGGCTCTCGCGCAAAGATTCGGCCTGCGAGCCAACTTCCGGCTTCTTCAGGTCGGGAGTCAGGGCTAGGTACTGCTGCGGCGACATCCAGACGATGCCGTCGCCCTTGCTGGCTTGAGGATCAATGCGGGCGGTGTCGGCCATGCTTACTTCCAGGTGTTCGAGAAGTCGATCGCGTCTTGCACGTCGGCCGCCTGGTCGCTGGCGCCGCGCGCACCCGGCTTGATCGGCGTCTTCAGCACCTCGTCGACGTAGTTGAAGAAGGCCTTGAGCTGACCCATCTTCACGTCGCGGATGTGCTTGGAGTCCCCCTCGACGGGAATCGCTTTCTGAGCCTCTCGGATCTTGGCCTCCGAGATCTGTCCACGGCCCATCGATTGGGCGGACGCGATGGCCTGGCCCAGCTTGTTAGCGTAGACGTCGAACTCCTGCTCCTTGTCGGGTGAGAAGATCTTCTTCATCAACCGCGCGCCGGCGCCAGCACCGTGCTCGTCGGCGTAGAACGGCGAGCCCTTGTCCAGGGCGTTCTTCTCCATGAACTCGATGGCCTTCTTACCCTCCTTCACGTCCAGCGTGACGGTGGCCAGCATCACCGGATTCATCTTGTCGGCCACGGTCAGTCCAGCGCCTTCCTTGCGCGCCGCCGGGCCGCCCGGGATCACCTCCAGCTGCTGCCCGTCCTTGCTCCAGCGGTAGCCGGCCGGAGCCTTGCTGTTGCCGTGCTCGAGAGCTCCGGCGATGCGCGCGTCGCGCTTGGCCTGCTCGTTCTCGGTGAAGCGCTCGTGCTTCTCGCGATCGGCTTCCTTCTTGGCGGCCAGATCGTCGGCTTTTTTCTTCTCCTCGCTCGCGCGGTAGTCCTTGAGCGACTGCGAGCGCGTGCTGACGCGTTCATAGTCGAACGCCGGCGGGAACTTGTCCTGCTCTTCCTCCGAGAACAGGCCCGAGGCCTTGGCGGCCTGGATGCCCTTCGTGTACTCGGTCTGTGCGACCTGTGCGGCCTGCGCCGGCGGGATGCCGGCCTTGATGGCTTTCTCGTAGGCGACCATCGCCGGGTCGCGCACCGTCGTCTGAATGAAGCCTTCCTTCTTGATTGCCTGCTCGGTCTGAGCCGATCCCATCTGCGCGTGATTCTTCTCGATCGTTGAGCGCTGGACGTCATTGGTCATCATCTGCTCGCGCAGCTGCATGCCGGTCTTCGGGTCGACCTGCATGATCTTGGCGACCGCGTCGGGCTTCATCTGTCCATCCGGGCCCATGCTGTTGGGGTCGGAGAAGATCGTGCGCAGCGCGTTCTGCTGCTGCTGCACGAGCTGCTGTTGCTGCTGGCGCATGCGCATCTGCTGGGCCATGTCCTGCATCGATAGAAGGCGCTGCGGGTCCCATGCCTGCGCGTTGGACTGGACCGCAGCAAGGGGAATGGAGGCGTCAACGGGCATGTCAGACCTTCGAGTAATCGACCATGAGGAAGCCGTCGGCGTTGAGCGCGACGGCCGACGGATCGATCAGCGCGACCTCCTGGGCGATGACGCCGGCGCCGCGACCACCGCCCACGCGCCAAGTCCACTCGTACGTGGGATAGCCGCGCGGCGAGACGCCGATGCGCTGGATGTCGGTCTTGAGCCAGACGTCGGACAGCGAGTAGTCCGTCGAGCCCCAGCCTTGGCCGACAGCGGAGTACCCCGGGACGTTGCCGCCGCTGCCGCTGCCGCCGTTGTTCATCGCGTTTAGCAGCAGGTAGTTCTGCAGGCCGTTGCTGACGCCGCTGTTGATGGCGCTGGCGCTGCCCACCTGGCCGGCCGCGGACGCGTTGCCGGCGCCGATGATGTTGCCGCCGATGTTGGCCGCGGTGCTCGCGCCGATGTTGCCGACGCCGGCGGCTGAGGTCTGGCCGAGGTTGGCCATCTGGTACAGCTGCTGCCAGAGATTGCCGTAGCTCGAGCTGGCGAGGCCCTGGCCGTAGGAGTCGAGTGCCTTGAGCGTGTTGCCGGTCAGCCCGCCGGCAGAGGCGCTGTTCTGGATCGCGTCGGTGCCCTGCTGCAGTTGGAACTGGTAGCCGGGCATCTTCGTGACCGAGGACGGATCCTTCATCAGCGCGTTGAGCTGATCCAGTCCGATCTTTCCCTCGGCCATGTAGGGCGCCAGATCACCCCGCGTCTGCTGGTACTGCGCCTGCTCGACGGCCGTCGCATTGTTGGCCGCGTTGGCCTGCGTGTTGGCCGCGCTCTTCGATGCGTCCGAGCTGATGACTCCGCCGAGAATGGCGCCGCCGGCTGCGATTGCTGCTCCCCATGGCATATCAACCCACCTTTCTTTGCGGACGGATGCACACGATCAGCGTGATCCGCTCGTACTGCGATTCGTTGGTCACCCAGTGGGTGTGCGCGTTGTCAAACCAGAAGACATCGCCGGGCTTTGTCACGAGATGCCCGTCCTCGAAATGGAATGCCTGGCCCGGCGCGCTGGCGATCTGCACCGCGAACTTCTCGTAGTGACGCGCGTGCCAGCCCGGATCGGTGTGTGGCCGGCACTGGGCGCCCGGCGGGATTCGGGTGATCAGCACGCCACCCAGCTCAAGGCCGCCCACGGCGCGCACCAGCGGCTCGACGAGCTCGCGCAGGTGCAGCACGTCGGCGCACGCATACCAGACCGACTGGTGCGGCTTCTGGCCGTCGACGCCCGGGGCGGCGTAGCGCGCCCAGATGTCAGAAAGGCCATGGTGCGGCGAGGCCGGATCGGCGGTGCGCGCCGTGTTCTGATCCCACAGCTCGGGGTGCTCGAGCAGCGCCCAGTGAACGGCGGCCACCGGAGCGCCTGATCGGATGAGCTTGATGTGCTGGCTCACAGAATGTCCTCCTGGACGCGGCGATCGCGCTCGGCGAGCATCTGGTCGGCGATGGCGGCGCACTCCGCGATCGAGCGCGGTACCGCGGCGTCGCGCGTGGTGCCCGGGTGCAGGCTCATGCTGAGCACCGACGCGAAGTAGGTGTCCCACGCCACGCGGCGCATCATCTGTTGGTGCTCGGTCATCGCGGAACTCCCTTCGGTGTGTACGCAACGGGCGGGATCTGCGTTGCACCCGGCAGCGCGCTGGTCTGTGCGACCTGAACCGTCGCCGCGAGGGTGGAGGCGTTCGCATTTACGGTCTGCGCGACCTGAGAGACGGAGGTCTGCGCGGCGATGGCCGAGGAGCGCGTCGAATCCACCGTGGTGGAGATGTCACCGAGCGTCGGACCGGTTATGCCGCCCAGCTGCACGTTGGCGATGTAGTCGAGGAATCGGTACCAGGTCGGGTCCATCAGCACGGTGCCGTCCGGCTGCACGCGACCGAGCGGCAGCTGCGCCTGCGGCAGCCTGGTCTTGGCCACGTTGGAGCTGATCAGACCCGAGCCGCCGGCGTAGTTGTTGGCCGACTCCAGGGCGCCGCATTGCAGGTTCGCGGTCGCGGTCGCGGCCTTCTTGGCCACGCCGGACTGCGTGAACCCGATGCTGATGACGGCGGTCTCGGTGGCCATCAGAAGATCAGCCCGTAGCTGTCCGAGCTGAGGGTGTGGTTGCCCTGGGCCGCGTAGACGTCCTCGATGATGGTCGACAGCGCGGAGTTGCTGGGCAGGCCTGTGAGGGTGATCGCGGCGCCGCCGGAGGTGGCCGAGACCTGGAACGTGTCGGTGGCCGCGTTGACGACGAAGTACACCTGGCCCTCGGTCAGCGGCGCGGGCACGGTGCCGTTGAAGAACGCGATCTTCGTGCCGTTGGCCTGGCCGTGGGCGGACGAGAACACCCGGTTGTTGGTCAGGTCGATCTGGTACAGCAGCTGCGTCCCGCCGTTGGCCGCGTAGCCCACGAAGGCGCCCGAGGACCAGAACCCGAACCAGCGCACGGTCGTCGCCGGGACGTTGAACGTGACCGCGGCGCTGAGCGCGCGCGATCCGCCGGCGGCCGCGGCGAAGCTTGCCGCCATGCGCGCGTAGGCCGGCGAGCCGCCCGACACCTCGTTGGCGCCTGTCAGGCCCGGGAAGGCCGTGTGCAGCGACGCGGTGTCGATGTTCAGGGCGTTGAGCATCGTGTTCTTGGCGGTGGTGGTCAGGCTCATTGCGCCTCCAGTTCGGCACCGATCAGCGCTGCGCGCACCGGATCACTGCTTGAGATTTCGAAAGTGCGGTCCAGCCCCGTGGACTCGCGCGTCTGGCCCAGGCGCCGCCACTTCACGCGGTTGGCCGTCGCACCGGTGACACCCCAGGCCTGAAGGTGCTCGTTGCTCCAGTTGTGTCCACCGTCATCCGACCAGCGCAGCGCGATCTGCGGGTTCGTTCCAGCCGGCACCGTCATGCCCGTCTCGAGGTCGAGCTGCAGCGAGTCGAAGGTGACCGGCTCGGTGGAAGCTTTGTTCGGTGGCAACGCGCGCCAGGCGCGCAGCCACTTCTTGGGCCGGCCGTTGTCCGTGTAGACCTCGAGGTCGAGCGCGTAGAGGTTTCCGCTCTGCCAGTCGCCGACGACGTGGCGGCCGGCGTAGAAGGAGTACGTGTTGGCGTCGTGGCGGTTGAAGGCGCCATTGACGAAAGCCGCGCGCTGGTGCCACAGGCCCGTGACCATGTCCCACGTCCAGGTCGCGTTTGCGCTCGGGAACGTGAGCTGGTAGAAGGTGTGCCCGTCGTCCTGGTAGACGAAGCCGATGGCGTCCGCGATCGTGATGCCGGCTCGCACATAACCCTGGATGGCGTACTCGATGCCGTGCGTGGACACTCGCTTGGCGCGGTAGCCTTCGCTGATCAGCACCACGCCCTGGCCGTACTCGTTGGCGCCGAGCCAGATCAGCGACTCGTCGATGTTGGCCACCGAGAACGTGGCGCAGCAGCCGGCATGGATGAAGACGCCCTGCAGGCGCTGGAAAGCGAAGCCGGAGGCGCCGGCATTGACCCAGACCTCGGTGTACTCCTGGCCGAACAGCCAGACCTCGCGGTTCTTGTCGCCGATCGCGATCACCCAGTCGGGCTTGGCGTCCTTCGTGCCGAAGTTCAGCGCCCCCCAGGTGGTCAGGTCCTTGTAGTTGGACTGCCACCAGGTCTGCGTGCCCAGCTGGTTGACCAGTCCGAAGCCGTCCTGGTAGTTGGCCGACACCGGGCCTGTTGCCGGCAGGTTGATGGTGACGAGGGCGGTGCCCGTCCAGCAGTAGCCGGACATGCCATCGAAGATCGCGATCTGCGTGCCGTTGTCGATGATGCACACGGGCCCGGTCGTGGTGCCCAGCGTCCCCAGCAGCGTGGCCGTCCAAGTCGACGCGACGACGCTGTACAGGCCGTTGCCGCTGACCACATACAACAGACCCCCAGGGCGCGCGCGCGCGCCGCGATGCGGCCCCGTGCCGATCGTGGCCAGCAGCGTCTCTCCTGGCGTGCTGTAGAAGCCGCCGATGGTCTTGCCGTCCTTGGTCTCGACGAGCTCGGCATAGAGGTTGATGCAGCGCTGGTTGGCCAGGTTGGCCGAGCGCGACATGTAGGCACCGCCAAGGAAGGGGGTCTTCACGTGCCGCTCCCTCGACCGTCGCGGTAGATGTTGTACGTCCCGCTCGCCTTGCTGACGATCACGCCGTCGTACGAGGCCTCCACCGCCTTGATGTTCGTGCGCTTGACCGCGGCCTTGGTCTGACTGGCCAGCTCGATGATGATCGGATCGATCTGCGCCGCCTTGAAGTCGGGCTTGATGCGGATTGCTAGGTTGTAGACCAGGGCATCCTCATAGCCGGCGGGCAGGTTAACGACCGTCGTGAGGTTCGGGAAGGACTGCAATTGAAGCGTCGCGACCCAGTACAGCGTGTACGCGATCGTGGGCACCGGAAACAGGTTCAACACCGCCACCGGAAACTGCGGGTCATAAAACAGCGTGTCCGGGATGTTGGAGTTCGTGGTTCGGTTGCCGATCTGGTTCCACACGTCCTGCGGAACGACGTCGACTGGGTAGTTGTTGCCCAGGTTGTCCTGCAGGTACGCGGCGCCGGGGCCCTCGGTGATCTTGAGCGGTCGCGTTGCCTGGAAGGTGCTGCCTGGCCCGACGTTGTAGACCGCATTGCCAGGCACGAGAACGCCGGACTGGGTCAGCGTCGCGAAACACGCCAGCGTGTCGTTCGACCACGAATCCATCATCCGATTGAGAGTGCGCAGGCACAGCGCGGAGTCGGCCGCGGATACGGTCTCTCCAGGCGCATACACGCGCACCTTGCTCAAGGCGTCGCCAATGATGTCGAGGGCGGTGGTCATGGCTCAGGTATCGCTGCTGAGCCTCAGGCGACGGCGTCGGCAGAACTGGCAAGAGCACCCGTCCGGTCGCGGTACGAACGGCGCGGTTTCGCCGGTTCCTCGCTGCCCGAGGGCTCCGCCTTCGGCGCCCTGGCTGCCCGCTTCTTCGGCGCCGGTTCGGTCGGCTGTTCCCGCTGATCGGCTTGCGCCTGAGGCGCCTGGCTGGACTGCATCTGAGCTGCCACCGCGGCCGGAACCTGGTAGGCCACCCCGTTGACGATCACCTCGCACATCGCTGGCGCCGCAGGCGACTCCGCAACGTAGGGGGCCGGCGGTGTCTCCGCCTTGAGCTTCATCGCAGCTTCCTGAGCCGCGCTCGTCACCAGCACATCGCCCACCCATTTCGGGTACTCCTGGAAGTTCGTCTGCGGCTTGCCCGGGTCCTGGACGAGCACGCCGTCGACCCACTTCGGGTACTCGCTGAAGGCATAGCCGGAGGGCTTGGGGTTGACGATGTGGTCGTTGACCTGCTGCGTGAAGGCCTGAGCGTCGCCACCCAGCGGCCGATATCCTTGCGCGGCGTGGTATTCCTCGTCGTCGGCGTTGTTCACCGTGACGGGCTGGAAGCGCGCCGGCTCGCCGTGCTCAGGCACGTGGCGGCCGGTGGTCGGAACGCCGCCGGCGGGCACCGGATCCCACACCCACTGCGAGATCACCGCGGGGCGCTCGCCCGGGTGCTTCATCACCATCGGGTAGCGCTGGTACTGCGGGGCGGTCATTGCGCACCGCCTTCCGGGGTCGCGGGCGTCGTCGGATCGGACGGCGTCGTCTCCGGCTCGGGGTCGAGCGGCGCTTCGGGCGCGCTGGCGGGCGCCGCAGCAGGCGCAGTGAGCTCTGCCTCTTCCTCGGCGGTGTGCACGAGGCGAAGACCGACCCACTTCGGGTACTCCTGCGGCTCATAGAGATCGCCCAGGTCGTCGCTGAGTTCGGCGATCGACGCCGCGTAGGCGCTGGCGATCACCTTGTCCTGTTCGCCCAAGCCGGCAACGGCCTTGTTCCAGAGTTCTTGCAGAGTCATCTCGTGCTCCCGTTCGTTGAGAAGCCGGTTGAAAAAGCGGGCGAGGCCTGAAGGAGGGCCCCGCCCAATGGCAACGCGTTAGGACTTGATCAGCCCGAGCGTCTTCAGCGCCGCGACCAGGTCGCCGAGGCTGTAGGCGGTCGAGCCGATCGAGCCGTCGAACGTCGTGTTGACGAAGACCGTCGTTGTGGATCCAGCGGCCACGGTGTGGACGTTGACCGCGGCGGTCGGCTGCGTCGCCGGCGTCTGGCCGTAGAAGGCGATCTTTTCGGGAAGGCCCGCAGCGTTGGTGGCGCCACCCAGGACGGTGCCCTGGGTGTTGCCGTCGGAGAGTTGCCGCGGAGCGGCGGAGGTGGTGGCCATGACAGACCCTTTCTCAGTGCGTGGTGTGGTTCAGGACGGCAACGACGTGAGGGCTGGACCACTCCTTCTCGCGACCGAGCGCGATCTGCTCGCGAATCGTTTGCGCGAACTGGTCAGCCGCCTCCTTCAGGATCGCGGGGCCCACGGCGATGGGAGCGCCATCGAGCGTGCGTTCCACGACGACCTGGTAGAGGGGCTGCTTCAGCGGGGAGCGGGGAGTCTTCACGTCGTTTCCTTGGGGTGTGCCGCGCGCGGCGTCAGTTGGTGAGGCGAACGCCCAGCTCCGGGTAGAACGTCGAGGTCCCGTACAGCACGTCGATGCGGCACGGGAACACGTCGTTGGTCACGTCGTAGGCCCGGATGATTCGCAGCGAGATGTTTTTGTAGGTCTCGCGCGCGGCGAAATCGACGCCTTGCGGCAGCTCCAGCGGCACCGTCACGAGACCGAAGCAGTCGCGCGTGAAGCCGATGTTCTGGGCGTAAGACGTCGAGGCCGAACCCTTGACCGTGATGGCGGCGCTGTTGGCCGGCGAGCCGCTCACGGTCTGGTACGCGCCGGACGTGGTGATCGCCGGGTAGATGCCGATCGTGGAGTTGCCCGAGCCGTCCGAGCTCGCCGTCGCGGTGACGACGAAGTTCTGCAGCTGGCCGGTGGATTGCCGGTTCTTCGGGTTGACCGCGAAGACGCCGGCCACCGTGAACACGTCGCCCACGTTGAGCAGCGCGGCGATGCTGTTGCCCCAGCCGTTCGTGACCAGCGAGGACCCGGTCTGGCCAGCGCCGTTGACCAGCGGCGTACCCGAGTAGGCCCCCACGGTCTGGCTCTGGACGTTCTGGTCCATGAAGATCTCGAAGTTCGCGATGTTGGCCAGGAAGCCCTTCAACGCGGGTTCCGAGACGCTGCGCACGTAAAGCGTCGACAGCGCGTTGGCCATCGACCAGTACGCGGCCGGGTTCAGGATCAGCACGCGGCCGTCTTGCGGCACGCCGCCTTCGTCCATGCGCTGGCCCACCGCGGCGAGCGAGGCGAACGAGTTCGGCACGGTGCCCGGGGTGCCCACCAGGTTGCTCACGGACTGGAAGTTCGTGAGGACGTCGTAGTCGATCTGGTTGGCCAGCTCCGCCATCGCGGGCTTGAGGTAGCGCTCCGAGAACTCTTCGATCGTCAGCGTCAGGTCTTGCGACGTGAACTGGAAGTCCACGTGCTTCTGGTTGCTGATGGTGATCGAGGTGCTCGGCTCGCTGATGTCCTGGATCTGCAGCGCGGGGCCGCTGGACACCTTGAAGCGGTTCGGCTTGCGGATCGTCAGCGAGCTGCCGATCTTGACGAACTGGTTCTCGAACTGGCGGTTGACCTTGCCGGCCGCCACGAGATTGTTTTCCAGCATCACCAGGCTTTCCTTGGTGATGACGGTGGGGGTGAGTAGGGTTTGGGACGACACGGTGTGTTCTCCTCGCCGCCCCGCTTGGGCGACATCAGGTGGTGTTCATGGGTGGGGTTCCTTCCAGCCCGGCGTGCGCCGGTAAAACAGCCTGAGAACGCTCAGTGCGCCCTGCGTGTGACCGCAGCAGGGAAGCGGTTTGAACTGCGTCGACGTCAGTGCGCCGCGCCGCGCAGTTCTGTTCGGCGGCGCGCTGCGTACTCGTCCATGGACTCCTCTTCGGGGCCCTTGCGAGTGGCGGCAGCGCGTGCGCCGACGGTACGAACGGGGTCAGGCGCCTTGGTCAATTCGGGTGGCTTCGGGGCCTTCAATTCGGCCGCCAGAAAGCCCATCTCGAAAACGGCTTGCGGCGGCGGAAGCGCGGCCAGGCGCGCCGCGATCTCCGGGTTCTTTCCCAAGTGGTAGGCCAGCTGGGGACCGTCCTCGCGCGTGGTGATGACGCTTGCCATGGCCAGCGAGATCTGCAGGTCGGCGCGCTCGGCCACTTCGGCGTAGTCGGGCATCTGCTCGATGGCCTTGGCGCGGTTGGCATTCCATTCGGCCTGCATCTTCTCGACGCTGGCCTGCTCGGCGGCGTTGCGCGCGTCGTCGGCGACCTTGGCAGCCGCCTCCTCGGACGCCTTCTTCGCCGCATCGGCCGCAGCAGCCGCGGCCTTGGTCGCGGCGCTGTTGGACGTCCACTCGATCAGCGCGTCCTCGTGCGCGTTGAGCGCGGCGTCGAACGCGTCCGGGTCTTCGAAGTTCTCGCGCAGAGGGCGCTTCGGACGCGGTGCCTCGGCCGGCGGGGGCGGCGTCGGGGGCGTCTCGGCCGCGGGCTTCGGAATGGCCTTGAGCGCCTCCTCGAGCCGACGATCAGCGTCGGCGCGCGCACGCTCGGCTTCTTCGGCTCGCGTTTCCGCGGCGCGCCGGCGGTTGCGCTCCTTCGTGATCTCGGCCTTCTGCCAGGCGGGCGTGTTGTCCTTGCCCTTTCCCGAGGACTCGCCGTCATCGCCTTCGGCGGTCGCCGCGTCGGCCGCGGCTGCAGCAGCGGCGTCATCAGCAGAGGTCGCCGGCGCGGCGGACGGGGTCGTCGCGGCCGGCGCGGGCGCGGGCGACAGAACGGGCATGTCACTGGTGGCCGAAAGCGCCGGCGCGCGCAGGTTCAGGACGTCGGCTGCGGGCGCGGCCGCCGGGGCAGCAGGCGCAACCGGTGCAGGCGGCGCCGCGGGCGTGGAGTTGGAGGCGTCAGCCATGCTGTTGGTTCTCGGAGCCCGGCGGCATTTCGCCGGTTTGGTTCCCGGTGGCGCCCGGTGCGCCCGCATTGACCGAAGCGGGGGCGGATTGGCCAGCCAGCGCGAGCAGCTGGTCGGCGAGGTTGGAGACGTGCTTGTTCGTCGCGTCGTCGGCCTTCTGCAGGATCTGAAGCAACTTCGCCTCGAAGTCCTTGTTGACCTTGTCCTGCGCGACGGCGCGGTCGGCGGTGCGGTCGTTGAGCGCGGCCATGAGCTGCTGGCGCTCGGCCGACAGCTGCTTGACCTGCTGGTCGAGCGATTGCAGCAGCGCCTGCATCTGCGGCGGAACGTCCTTCTGGTCGGGCGTGAGCAGGTTGGCCGGCACGGCCTTGGCCAGGCGGCGCGCCATCTCGTCGGCGCCGGGCCAGTCCTGGTTCTTCGCGATCAGGTCGGCGATCATCGAGGCCGTGTTGGGCATCGCCTTGGCGAAGGCCATCATCGATTCGGCGGCCTCGATGCGCTTCGTGGCGTAGCTCGGGCCCATCGTGACCGTGACCGAGAACTTTCCGACCTTCGGATTGAAGACCTTGAGCGTCTTGCCGGTCTGCTGGTTCTTGCGCTCTTCGTACGCCTTGTCGGCGTGCGGATCGATCAGGATCAGCTCGTCGCTGTCGTCGTCGGCCAGCACCGTGGCGTAGCGCTTGGTGTCGAGGTAGGACGGCGCCAGGTCGATCAGGATCTCGCCGGTGTGGCGCTGCGCGCGCGACAGGTTGTCGAGGTAGTGGAAGGCGCCGAGATCACCGGTGCGGCGCAGCTCACGGATGGCGCGGCCGCTCTCGTCTTGCATGCGCTCCTGGTTCGTCGCATTGAAGCGAATCCCCGTGGTGCCCATCATGTCTTGCGAGGCGCCCTGCTTGGCCTGGACGACTCCGGTAGGCACGCCCGCGAACTGCTGGCGCTGCGGCGGCGGAGCCGGCTTGCCGGCGAGGTTGACGCCCTTGTACAGGAGGTACGGGTAGGACTTGCGGTTGGCCTGCTTCCAGCGATCCTCGTGGCCTTCGACCTGGCCTTCCTCCATGATGAACGGCGCCTTGGGCGCGAGCGCGATCAGCTCGGTCTCGCAAGTCAACCAGTAGTTGTACATGCGCTGCGGATCCTTCGCGTTGCGCACGACGCCCGACTTCTTGACCTTGCCCTGCACGTCGATCTCGTCACCGACGCACTCGACGATCGGGATGTAGCGGCCCGGCCAGGGCTGCTCCTCGAGTATCTCGACGGCCGTGGCGCTGTACCAGGTCTGCTTGGGAACTTCGGCGCGGCGCTCCTTGAGCACCTTGATCTTGCCGTCGTTGATGGCCTGGAGGACATCGGGATGCAGCTCGTCGCGCCAGCCGATGTGACCGTTCGACAGCGCGACCAGGTCGCGGTGCTCCATGCGGATCTCGTAGTACTCGGCAACCCGGATGTTGTCCTTGTCGGCCCAGTTCTTGGAGTCCTCGCCCACGCCGTTCTGAGTCCAGGGAATCGGGTTCGCGTCCGGGTACATGTCTTCGAACTCGTGACGCGGGATCATCTCGGTGACGAAGCCGTACTTCGCGTCGGAGCCCTCCGGTTGCAACCGGTCGGGGTCGAGGTAGACCGTGAACTGGTTGCGCACGCGCCGGATGCGCAGCACCTTGTCGAACGAGTCCGGGCTCTCGTACTCGCTGACGATGCGCCAGAAACCCCAGCCGCTGGTGACGGCGCAGTCGAACGCGGTGTCGTAGGCGATGTCGGCGTTGGAGTCGCGCTCGACGGCGCGGATCCAGCCGCGAAAGAGTTTGGCGGCCTCGCGGTCGCCCTTCTCGCCCACCGGGCTGATGTTGATCTGCGGCCGGTTCTGGCGCTGGTCGTTCGTGATCTGGTGCACGAACGTGGGCATGTAGTTGGCCGTCAGGATCGGGCGGCGCTCGGCCTCGCGCTCAGCGCGCGTTCCCGCCGGCCACTGGTCGCCTGCCTTGAACTTGATGTCGTCGAGGGCCTCGGTGCGGTTGTCGCGCTCGGCGCTGATGCAACGGTCGAATCGCTTCCTCATGCGGGCCAGGATCTCGGCCTTCTTGGCAGCGTCTTTCTCCTTGCCCTTGGGCTCGTTGTCATCGTCGGAGCCCTTGCCGCCGCCAATGTCGGGCGCCGGGATCTTGTTCATCCCGGCGTCGACCTTCGGAAGACGGATCTTTCCGTCGTCCTTGGGCTTGAGCGGATCCTGGGCCACGAGGTCAGACCCCCATCGTCACGGTGACGAGCGCGCCGGTACCCGTGAGGGCAGAGACGAACGCCGTGTAGTACTGCCAGGGCTGGGCGCCATTGGATACACCCTGTTGCGGCGTTGCAGCCGCCGCGATGGTGATGGCCGATCCGTACGCGGTCCAGTTCACCCCGTCGTTGGACGCGTAGATCTGCACCGTGGCGCTGACGTTGCCGCTCGATGCGGTTGCGACGACATGGAAGGTCTGCGTCTGCGGGTTGATCGGCGCTTGGCCGGCGCTCGGGTTGACCGACTGCGCCAGACCCATCTGAAGTGCCGCGGCGAGCGTGGCGGCGGCGACTGCCGTCTTGCTGAGGACGTACGTGGTCATTGGAGAACCCGAACCTCTCCGGGCTGCAGGCCCTGGTTGATGGCTTGATCGATGGCTTCGGCCGCGTCGCGCAGCGCAGCGCGGTAGCTGCGTCCGTCCTCGCACGGCAGCTCCATCCAGAACTCGTGGCCGGCGCCGTTGAACATCGACACGCGCGCGACTTCTTCGCCGCGCACCGGCGACCAGTAGCGGTACTCGCTGACGCGGAAGGTGGCCAAGCCGTCGGCGGATCGCACGGTGGTGCTCATGCGCCCTCCTGAGCCGCCAGCTGGCGCCGGCGTGCCTTCTCGGTGACCCACGAGTCGGCCAGTGGCTCGAGCGCCGTGGCGCAGAACAGCTCCACGTCCATGAGCAGGTGCACTGGCAGCACCGCGATCTGCACGGGGATGTCATCGCACTCGAAGGTAATGACCGCCAGATCGATGCCCTTGTCGTCCCTGCCTGGCGTGACAATGACGCGACTGGGACGGTCGTCCGTGCAGGTCAGGCGCACCATCTCGAGCTGGATGATGTTCGGTGTGATGGCGTGGTCGGGGCTCATTGGCGATTCCAGGGCAACTTGGGATCGATCGAGATGCCGATCAAGAACACGACCACCAGCAGCGCATGCAAGGCGAAGCACACGACAGCGATGCGCGACGGCCAGTCGACCTTGGTCATGACGCCATCCAGTTGTGACTGGCCTCGCTGCTACTGGATCCGACGGTGATGACCTGACGCTCAGCTCGGCGCTCGACGCGTTCGCGCACGCGCACGGCGAACGACATGCACAGCGTGTCGCCAACGTCGGGACTGGCCAGGCCACGCGCCTTCATGTCCTTCTTGGACTCGAGCTGGATGACGTCACAGCCATTGCGAGTCACGTACGAGTACTGCGGCCCGGTGAGGTCGGCCTCGAGCTCCGGGTCGTCAGGCAGGTCGAAGCCGGCCTTCAGGGCGTCGCGCGTCAGACCCCAGACTTCGGCTCGGCGGTTGAAGTACTTCGCCGGGTCTTGCGGCACGCCGCCACCGTGGAACTCGGTGAGGATGTCCTTGCCGGCCTTCCGGTCGAAGTTGCGCGCCCGGATGATGTCGATGACGCCGGCGCCGATGCCGTCGCCGTCGATGACGATCGCGTCAGGCTCCTCATCTTCGATGTGCTCGATGAAGTTGTTGGCCAACGTGACCGTGTCCAAGCCACGCCAGCGCTTCTTGACCCGGAACTTGCGGCCCTGCCGAAGGCTGCTGACGCTCTGGTCGTCACCGAAGCGTGCGACATCGAGGATGAGCACCTTCGGCTGGAACTCGAATCCGGTGGCCACGTAGTGGCGGGCGTCGTCGTACAGCTCGTGCTCGATGAACTGCGTCGTGCCAGCGCGCGGGAAGACACCGCGAACGCGCACACGCACGAAGTCGCTGTCCTCGCCGTAGTCTCGAATCCAGGCTTCGATCTGGGTTTGGCTGGCCTTCTTGGCCGTGCGGCTGTCGACCTGTCTGGTGATCCACCGGTGCTTGAAGCGAGCGAAGCACTCCTTGAAACGGCCGTTGGTGCGCGTCGGGTTGCCGAAAGCGATCCACATGGCGCCGACCGTGGTCATCGCGCCCTCGGTCACCTCCCAGATCCCGTCGGCGATCGCGCTGGCCTCGTCGTAGATCACGAGCACGTGCTTCTCGTGAGTGCCAGCGAAGGCCTCGCTGTTGCCCTCAGACCAAGGGATCGCCGAGGCGAACCAGGTCTCCGGGTAGTGGACGTTGTAGAACTTCGTCGCCGTCCACTGGAACCAGTGCTTGTTGATCGAGATGCCGTGCCACTTGGACAGCTCTCGCCAGGTCTTGTGCAGCAGCTGGTCGCGCGTGTTGGCGGTCACCGGGATCTGCGGAAACTCTCGCGTCGAGATGAACCAGATGATGATCCAGGCGATCAGCGCGGTCTTGCCGATGCCGTGGCCGGAAGCCACGGCGATGCGGATGGCCTCACCGAGCGACGAGCCGTCGCGCACGGACTGTCCGATCACCTCGAGGATGTCGCGCTGCCAGACGTCGGGGCCATCCTCGTCCTTGAGCATGCCAGGCTCGCCCCAAGGGAACGAGTACATGACGAAGCCCAACGGGTCGTCGTAGAACCCGGCGATGTCCTCGATGAGCTGCTGCTCAAGCTTTTCCGAGTCGCTCACGGGCTTTCACCAGTTTCTCGGCGAAGCCGAGTTCGATCTGGCCCTTGTGCTCGATCGAGGCGAGCCTCGGGTGCACGTAGGGGGCGACGTCCTTGGCGATGTCCGCGGCGGTGCGCATCAGGCGCCGGCGCAGGGTGACGGTCTTGGCCTTGTCGGCGTCGTCGACCAGGTCGCGCATCGCGCGCAGCATCACGTCCTTGGGCAAGATGCCTTCGACGGCAGCGAGCGCCTCGGTCATCTTCGAGACCTTCGCCGCGTGCGCATGCGTGCCACCCTTGGGCGGCACGCTCTTCTTCGGGTTGGCCTTGCGCTCAGTCACGGAGCAAGTCCCCCTTGAGGATCTCAAGCGCGCCGAGGGTGCGCATCTTTGAGAAGGTGCCGGTGCTGAGCGTGCCGACATCGCCGCCCTTGACGTAGACGATCAGGACTTCGTCCGGGTCGGCCTGGGCACACTCGGCGAGGACGCGTTCCACGTCTCGCTCCATCGGGGCGCGCACGCGGCTGAGCGGCGTGGTCACTTCGAGCCTCTCAGGTAGAGCGGAGGCTCGTAGGTCACGCGCAGCGGCGTCGATCCCCACCGGAAATGCAGCTCGAAGCCGGGCATGTGGCGCGTGACGCGCACCTTCAGCATGAAGCGGGCGAGCCACCAGCCGCGTGCGAAGTTGTCGTTAATGATCAGGTACTGGCGACCGAACCACGGCAACAGCGGCACGACCAGGAAGAAGTCCATGGCGTTCTCACGCGAGAACGGCCGACGCGACAATCCCAACGGGATCAGGCTGTCACGTTCGGCAAGGAGTGGGCACAGGCTGCGCATCTCAGCCCCCGACACGAACGTGACCGTGCCAGCCCAGGCACGCGAGGTGCACCAGGCAGGCGACGCGAGTCATCGCGAAAGGGGCGGGGCGGGCCTGCACCGCAAGCTCACTTCAACGAGCCAGGCGTCTTGCGGCCGAGGTTGTGCGGGTGCTTGGGCGCACTCGTGGGAATCATCACCTTGGACTTCGTGGGCCGGCTGCCACTGCCCACGGCGGTGTTCTGCTTCTTGGACGTTCCCTTGTCATGGGGAATGGTCGGAGACTTCGAGACGATGGCCATGGTCGCTCCTGCAGGGAGTGCGGCCGAGGATCACGGCCATGGTCGAGGAATGTAAGCACGAGTCGGCCGCAGAAGGGCCGCTGCGGCGTACGCGATGGGGTTCAGGCCACGCGCACTGCTTTCTCCACGTAAGGCCGAACGACTTCGAACAGCGCTAGCAGCGCCCTGCCGTCCTCGAAGTTCGGGCACGAGCCGAGCTGCCACTTCTGCACCGTGCTGTGAGCGACGCCGAGGGCGCCGCCGATCTGTCGCAGGCTGAAGCCGGCGTCCTGCATGGCCTGGATGACGTTGGGCCAGCGGATCGGGGGCTCGCGGTGGATGAGGGAAAGGGTGCGGGCGTTCATGACCGGAATGGCCTCCTGCAGTAGCTGCACTCGTTCATGCTGCGGATGAATGACATCGTCGGTTCGAACTTGTGGACGGGCCTCACGATCCACGGCGCGCCGCAGCCCTTGCAGGTACCCTCGGACTCCGCTTTCGGGTCGACGTACAGGCCACTCGGCGATGGGCGCACGCTTGCGTGGGCCGCGATGGCACCTGCCGCGGCAACAGCTACGCACCACATCACCGGATCCCTCTCTTTGGCCGCACGGCATTGGCCGGAGGCTCCAGGTGCCGCAGCTCGTACGGGCTGACGTTGCGCATGGCCAGCTCATTGCCCAAGCACTCGATCGCCGGCGCGCGTAGATGCGGCAGTCCCTCGGGAACGAAGCTCTCCGCGTAGGCCCTGGCGGTCACGTGAAGCAGCTGGCCGCGCGCGAGCACATCCCAGCGCACGAAGTACTCATCGTCGATGACGTCGTACTGCCTGATCTCGCGCACGAAGCTCCGCCAGTCAGGCGGCACCACGATGCGCATCAGCGACTCGGCGCGCACAACCGCCGGTGAGGCGACGAGCGCCAGGCCGGCGCCGAGGAAGCCGCAGCGGGAGAGTTCAGGCGTCACCATGCTGCGTCCTGGTTGATCCAATGGGGGTTGTCATCGATCCAGATCGCCACGAGGAGCCCGAGCTCGAGCAGCGCCGGTCGCTTGGCGCACCGGCTCGTGTAGACCACGCGGACGGTGTCGTCGACGAGCGCGATGGACTCGCTGGGATAGCGCATCGTGGCCACCACGACCTCATGACCGCGCGCCTTGGCGATGCAGATGAAGTCCTCCCACAACACCGGGTCGGCCGTGTAGGTGCCGTCGTAGTCGAGGGCGATCAGCATGGCTTGGCCCCGATGATGCGAGCGCGCAGCCGTGCCATCAGCCCAGGCTTGGGAGCAGCCGCGGCCTCGATCTGGTCGATGCGCCCCTGGAGCGTGGTGTTCCACAGTTGTGCGTCCGTCAGATCTCGCGACAGCGCGGCGGAGCATTCCCGCTCCAGTGCCAGGTCTTCGGTCACGTCCCTGAGCTCACGCTGCGCCGCCATCAGTTCGCGCCGCAGCTCCGCGATGCGCTCGTCCGCGCGGTCGGCGCGCTTCTGCTGCACCTGGGCGACGCGAAAGCCTTCGCCGCGTTCCTTGGAGCGTGTCATGCAGCACCTCCAATGCAGCAGAGTCCCAGGACGCCGGCGCTGACCACGCTGTAGCCGATCGGCGGCCGGAGAAGACGGCGCATGAAGTCCTCGATGTTGTGTTCGAGCTTGACGCGAGCCTGCTCGCGCAGCACGGCGTCGCGGAAGCTCTCGCGCAGGTTCAGGCTGACGCCGTAGCGGTAGCTGATCGCTCGGTGGAACTCTTCGATGGTCAGGCGGGTGTCGGTCATGGGCGTTCTCCAGGCTGCATCGGCTTCCAGTCCTTGCCATCGAATCGCTCGCCGCCCATCTGATGCCAGTACATCAAGCAGTTGCCGCGGTAGTCGTCGCCTGGCTCCGAGATACCCCAGTACTGCCGGTCATCACTGAACCAGACACGGAGCGTGTCCTTGCGCCATGGGAAGCCGCGACAGTTGACTGCGTCCTCCATGAGCCGCTGAATCGTGGTCATTCGCCCTGCTCCCGCCACTTGGCAACCGCGATGGCATCGAGCGCCTCGCGCTGGGCGTCGAAGCACTCTGGTGCAGGTTGCTCCGCCGCATCAGCCTCGACCAGTTCAATGCCCAGCCTGCGCCCGATGTGCACCAGCACGCAAAGCGCGAGCGCGCGCCCTCCTTCGCCCTCATTGAGCGTCGGGTACCACTGGTCGGACTCCACGCACCAGCCACGGATCAGGATCTGCCCCGGGGCGCACTGCAGCACACCTTCAACGAGGACTCTCATGCCAACTCCTCGAGGAGCGATGCCTGGACCACCGGCAGCACCAGCTGCTCAATGGCGATGACAACACGCGCTCCGTGCTCGTCGGGCTCCATGCGCTCGGACTGCAGGCGGCGCACCCAGCGGTCGTCTTCGAATGCGACGCCCTTCAGGGCGTCGAGCAGCACCTTGTTGGCGTTGTCGAGGTCGATGCAGCGCACGTCGTCGTCCCAGGCCTCACCGAACTTGCGTTGGCGCGTCTTGAAGTCGAGCGGGCGTTGAGGGAACAGGCGCACTGCCACCGCCAGGCGGCCGGACAATGGCTCGCAGATGCCAGCGTCCGCGCAGATGCGCGCGACGTCGAGGCGGTACTGCTTGGCCTCCTTGGTCGGCACGATCGTGATGTGGTTGCCGATGTGCACCGGACGCCAGTAGCGGTTGGCCGAGATCGGGTACGGCAGAGTAAGCAGGATCACGCGACCTCCCGCCTCGAGGCAACGCGCCTCCATGCGTGCACTGGCTCAAGCTCGCCAGCCTGGCGCAGCTGGGACAGCACCGAGTCAACGGCGTGCAGACTCACCGAGAACTTCGCGGCGATGTCGGCGCGCGTCAGCTCCTCGTGCGGGTTCGCGTCGAAGAACGCGAGCAGCCGGGCGCGCAGGCTCGATGAACGAGACTTCATGCTGCACCCCCTGGGGTACGGGATTCGATACAACCCCACTGCTTGGCGCTGTGAATTCCCTTGTTCTCCAGCGGGCACGGATCCCCAGCCGCACAGACTCCGCCGAAGCAACCGCAGGGGCGCTCGATCTCCTCCGGCAACACCCCCTGACGGGTCGCGGAGCGATCCCGTCTGAGACAGCCGTGACTGTCACAGTATTTGTCACAGTCACTGTCTGTCACTTCACGCGTGACAGCTGTGACATCCCTTCGGAGAAGGGCGTGCGCGCGCGAGGACGTCACAGCCGTATCTGTCACGCTGTCACGATTTTCTGTCACGGAATGGCTGTTTTCTGTCACGGCTTGGCGCCTCCATTCTTGAGGGTGATCACGCAGCCTTGCGCGATTTCGATGAATCCGGCGTTGGTGGCCCAGCGCTTGGCGCGGCTGTAGGCTTGGCGGCGCGCCTCGGGCGTTTCCTGCTCGCACTTCTTCATGAATTCGGTGCGCAGATCGGACTCGAGGCCGCCGTTCTGGATCAGCGACATGAATAGCTGGTTGCCGCCGCCGCGGCCGGCGCGGCCTTCGCGCTCCATGACCTCTTGGATTTCCTCAACGCTGCTGAGGTGGCGCGCCACCAGGCTCTTGACCTGGTCGCCGTCCTCGTCGGTGCCAAGCGCGTGCACGGTCAGGGCGAAGGTGGTGTCCTGGAAGCCCTCGCCGTCCTTTTGCTTGGCGGAGCTCAGCGTGGCCAGCATCTCCTTGTCGTCGCGGTGCACGCCGAGCATCCAGTCGAGGTTGGCGCGCATAGCGCTCGAGCCGCGCGGGCGCTCCGTGGCGACGTGGCCGGTATGGTGGAGGATGGCCACGGCGCACTTCCACAGCTGACGGATGCGCGTTCCTAGCTCGCGGAAGTAGGCTGCGACCTCCTGGGCGCTGTTCTCCTCGCCGGCGAAAGTCTGCGACAGCGTGTCGATCACCACGAGCTCGGGCGTGATGCCCAGGGCCTGAGCGGCCTCGACGATCTTCCATGCGTCCTGGGTGAGATCGAGGGCCACCGGAACGACGTAGATGGCCGCGTCGTCGTAGCGCAGGCGCCTTGCCTGGTGCCAGGCGCAGATTCGCCCCCAGAGGCCTGTTCCGCCCTCAGCGGCGATGTAGATGACGGCGCCCTTCTTCGTGCGGCGCCCGAGCCACGGCAGGCCGTGTGCGATGTGCCCAGCCAGGTCGACTGCCAGGAACGACTTGAAGGTTCCAGATCCTCCGAACATCATCCCGATCGAGTCGGAAGGGATCACGTTCTTGACTAGCCAGGCCACGCCATGGGCCTGCTCGCGCAGCTGGCCGAGCGTTAGCAGCGGCACGCCGGCGCGCCCAAGCTTGCGCTCCTCGAGGAGCTTGGACGTCCGCAGCTTGGTGTCGGCCAGGATATCGGCCGCGGGCTCACACTTGAAGGCGCGCGTGGCGGCCTCGTCGGCCTGGGCGATGATCTGGCGCAGCGTGGAGCGCTCGACGATGATCTCGGCGTAGCGGCGCACGCTCGAGAGGCTCGGAACGGCCTGCACCAGCTGGTTGAGGTAAATCAGGCCGCCCGTGTCCTCCGCGTGGCCGTCGCGCTGCAGGCGCTCAAAGGTCGAGACGACGTCAACCGGTGAACCCTCGCCGGCGAGCGTGGCCACCGCGTCGAAGATCAGCTTGTGTGACCTCGGGAAGAAGTCTGTGGTGGCCAGAATGTCGATGATCTTGGACAGCGCGGACGCGTCCATCAGCAGGCAGCCGAGCAGGCTCTGCTCGGCCTCGCGCGACTGCGGCGGAGGACGAAGACGTGCGACCTCCTCGTCGAGGCGGTCGTCAGGAGGCGGCAATTCGCCTGGGGCATTCACGTGACGCGTCCCCTTGAGGTGTTCGATGTAGGCGAGCTCATCCACCGCCTGCCTCGTAGTCGAGTACCCAGTCGATGTACTCGCTCAGCTTCGCGCGATCAGCAGCGGACAGGTCGCGTATCGTCGCCAGCGCCACGCCAGGCACGAGCGGCTCACGTACGCTGGTGCCTTTCGCCGGGGGCGGCGCCAGCAACGCGCAGGCAACGCGCAGCCGAGCTTCGCGGTTCGCATCAAGATCGGTCATGCCGCGATACTCACAATCTGCGCATGGAAGCGCTGTTGCTGGATGGGCGCGTTGGTGCCGCGGCGCTCGGCCTGGCGGTTGCGCTCGCGAATGGCGGCCATCTCGGGCGCCTGCAACGACTTGATCTGCTCGAGTAGCCCGGCCACCGTCGCGGGCTCGACGATGATTTCCTCGGTGCGCGTCAGGCACGGCGCAAAGATGCCGAAGTCCTCGATCGCTCTGATCTGCGTCGCGGCGATCTGGGGCGCAGCGTCGAACGGCCGGAAGTCGAACGACCGCTCGGTGAGGTGGATGTGCATGTCCGTGGCGGCGTGCCGGATGTAGAACTCCGGCACTTCCCCGCTGTCACGAAGGAATTGCCATGGCTGCGCCTCGGCGATCATGAAAAGCCGCGCCGGCTCGAACCGCAGCGCGATGCGCACGGTCATAGCGTTGAAGTCCTGCTCGGCCGAGAGCTGCCACCCGGCTTGCTGGAGCTGGGTGGTCGTGCTCTCCCAGCCCGCGAAGATCACGCGGCAGGGACGACTCAGGAGCCGAGGCTCAGAGAGTGCCATCGGCGATCTGCGCCTCGATGTCCGCGAGCTTCAGTTTCTCGGCGCGCACGACGTCTTCGGCCGCGGCGACGACGCGCATCTGGCGCAAGAGCGCGTCCTTGGCCTTCTTGGTCGCCTCCTCGTTGAGTTGCTTGTTCGCTTCCGCCTTGATGGCGGCGATGTCGATGGCGCTCATGATTTCTTCCAGGTGATGGTGAAAGGCAGCACGTCGGCGACGCGCTGCCAGAAGGAGCGGTTGCTCCGGGCGCGCAGTCGCGCCAGCTCGGCGTCGACGGCGATTCGGTGCTGCTCCTCGAGCAGCTGTGCGCGGGCGGACGCGACAATCTGGTTGAACTGATCGGTGTTCATGCGGCGTGTCCTGAGAAGAGTCCGCCGCGGCTGCGCTCGAGCGCATCGCTGCAGGCGGGGTTGAGCCAGACGACCTCGGTTCTCAGCACGGTGCCGCGGACGGCCGAGATCCGCGACTGCGTCTCGAAGCGCCGCCAGCCCGCCAGCGACTGCTCGTAGAGCTCGCAGGCGTAGCCGCTAAGCACGACCATCCCCTGCAGCTCGGTCAGAACCGCCAGCAGCTCGACGTGGTCGTCGTCCGTGAGTTCGTGGCGATAGCCCCCCCCCTTGCGCATGACGCGCGTCTCGAAGACGTAGGGCGGATCCACGAAGTGCAGCGTGTCCGGGCCATCGTGCTGCTGGAGCACGTCGACGGCGGGACGGTTTTCGATCAGCACGCCGGCGAAGCGCGCGCCGGCCGCGGCGATCGCACCCGGATAGCTGGCCCAGTCCTGCTGAGCGGTGGTGAAGCGGCGCTTGAGGTCGACGCGCAGGCCTGTCGTTCCCTTCGTGGCGCCGGCGCTGCCGAAGCCCATCTGGGCGCGGATGCACAGGCGGCGCGCTCGCTCGAGCTCGTCGTCGGTGGGCAGCCAGGCCTCCTCGAACTCGGTGCGGGCGTACGGGGTCTCGCGGATCGCTACCTCGAGGTGAGCTCGCTGGACCGGGTCACGCAGCTGGCGGAAGAAGTTCACGACGTCGCCGTCCAGGTCGTTGTAGACCTCGCCGTGCGAGCGCGGCTTCTGCAGCAGCACGCCGGCAGCGCCGCCGAACGCCTCGGTGTAGAGGCGATGCGGCGGGAAGAACTGCAGCAGCCAAGGCGCCAGGCGAAACTTGCCGCCGTGGTACCGGAGCGCGGGGCGGGAGACGGTGGTCAAGCGGCAGCCCTCCGCGGCAGCACCCAGTAGGTCCAGAAGCCGCGCGCCCAGCCCCAGCCATACAGAAGGGTCAGCCCGAGGACGATCCACTGCTGGTGCGTGTAGGTCTCGACGATCCAGAACGGCTGCCCGCACAGGCCGAAGACGCTGGACCAGCGCTTGCGCGAGTCGATCTTCTCTTGGCTCAGGAAGACGGCCGTGACGCCGCACAGGGCGATGCCGAGCTGGGTGGCGATCATTCAGCGCTCTCCGCCAGCCGCTCGAGATAGCGCACCAGCAAGCGCGTCTCCTCGACCGAGAACAGGATCATCTCGTCGGCGTTGCGCTGGATCTGCATCTGGCCGTCCGACCAGAGCGCGATACGCATGCCCTTCGGCGCCGGGCGCCAAGCCCTGCAGGTGCGCGATGACGAGCGCGGGTGCGGATCCAGCCCGCGGAGCATAGGTGATCATGCGACTGTCCCTTGCGCCAACGTGAGCGCGGTGACGACTGGGCGCACCCAGATCGGCGTGGCCGACAACGAGAAGGTCTCGCCGGCGTCGGCCAGCATCAGCGTGCGCAGGATCTCAGTGCCGATCGCAAGTGCGGCCGCGCGCGGGACTGCGTTGCCGATCCACTCGCGGTGCATCGAGTCGCTGTTGGATTCGGCGGTGTAGTCGCCGGTGAAGGCGGCGAGTTCGGCCGGATCCTCCGGGTCGTACAGGCTCTGCAGCGCGCCGAGCTCTAGCGTCGTGAACGGGCGGTGCCAGGTGCCGTCATCGCTGACGATCCGCGCGACGAGCTTCTGATTGACGGCCGGCATGTTGATTTTCTCGACCTCCGATGTAGCCGCATGGTCGGCACAGCGAGGGTCGGCGAGCGACCAGCGCCCGTTGTCGTGGCACGCCGACGCGCTGACGGAGCCCGACGGCTCGCTCCACGGCACCACGCCATAGTGGCCGCCGGTCAGGTAGGCGCCACGCTGGGCGTCGAGGCCGCTGCGCGGATCGGCGACCGCATAGGCACCATTGCCGCTGGTACTGCCCGAGATCACGGTGCGGGCCGGGCCGCCCCAGTCGGCGACCTCGTACTTCCCGAACAGCGGGCCGCTCGGGCGGGGATCGGAAACGCAGTGGCCGCTGCCGTGCGCGCCGGTCACCGAGCCGGTCGGCTCCGTCCACGGCGAGACGCGAAACTCGTTCGAGTGCTTCGGCGCGCCGTGGTGCCGCGGGTCCGCCACCGACTGCGTGTTGCTGCCCGGCGAGCAACTGCCGCTGGTCACGGTGCCGGCGGCGTGATCCCAACGCACCACGCGAAAGCCGCAGAAGTCGTTGGGCTCCAGGCGTGGATCAGCGACGCTGAACGCACCGTTGGACGGACGGCTCTCGCTGGCCACAACGCCTGTGGGTTCGTCCCAGCGCCGCACGCCGTAGCCGCCGCGGTGCATCTCCGGCACCAGCAGGTAGTCGCGCAGATGGCCGTCCTCGATCGCCAGGCGGTTCAGGCTGCGCCAATCCTTGCCGGCCTCGACGAATGCGAGCCGCACCCATGTGCGCCACTGCAGCATCGGCAGCCGGTGCATGACGCCGCCGCGCGGGTCACCGGCCAGCGGCAGGTGCCGCAGGATCTCGCCAACCCCGCGCATCGGCCGCTTCAGCGGCTCGTAGAGGAAGTTCGGCACCTTGTCGAGCCGGCGCGCTACCAGCAGGAAGCGCTTCCGGTGCTGCGCGCCGCCCATGATCTCGCCGCAGTCGTGCGTGGTCTCGGACACCACGTAGCCGTAGGCACGCAGCATCGCCGTGATGCGATCGAGAAGCACTCGTCCGCGCGTGGCCAGCCGCGGCACGTTCTCGAACAGGATGATGTCCGGCGGATCGTCCGGCCAGGCCTCCAGCATCAGCCAGACGCCGCGCAGCGTGAGCCGGTTCAGAGCCTGGTACTTGCCCGTCTTCGACTTCGTCTCCGACAGCAGCCCGCTGAAGCCTTTGCATGGGGCGGAGAGGAACACGGCGTCCGGCCGTTCGCCTTGCGCAGCGGCGCGGATGTCGGCCGGCGTGGCCTCGACCCAGCCTGGCGGCGGCTCGTGCTCGTGGAACGCCAAGTACTGCTCGCGATCCATCAGGTCGCGGGTGATTGCGCGGACGCCGAGGCGGCGTTCGAACACCCGATTCGCCTTGCCATCGATGTCGATGCCACCCAGGCACTGCCAGCGGCCTTGCATGCCCGCCACCTCGACCTGCGCGGCAGCCATTCCCTCCGCGCCCGCGCCCACGGCGCTGAACATGCAGAAGAGCTTCTTCGTGATCGAGCGGGTCATGCGGCAGCCCTCCCCGCCTGCAGTTCCTCCAACACGGTGAACAGCGCATTGCGCGAATGCCACTGGCTGATGGCGGTATTTCCCAGCACGAGCTCGACGGGTTTGACGCCCTCGGCCGGCAGCTCACGCCGCCCCGGTTTGTCGTCGGCGTTGAAGTAGTCGCCCACGTGCTGGTAGACGAGCCCGCACTCCGCGGCCAGCTGCCGGAACGTGAGGTTGCGCGTGCGCCGGAGCGCCCAACACAGGCGTACGGCCTGGCGATATGTTTTGACGGTGCGCATCAGTTCGGGCGGCACGACGGCCGGCCCCTCCATGCGTGCGAGCAGCGGGAATTCGCGCTGAAGTACGTGTTGATCCAAGGCTGGCCCCTTGAGAAATTCAATCGGGTAACCGGTTGAGTAACCGGTCGCGGAGAGGCGAAAGTGAAGGCATGAAAGCCCGGCACCTCAACACCTTTCTGATGCGCCCGAACGCCTTCCCCGACAGCCTCGAGGGCCAGCCCGAAGGCACCGGTTGGACGAACGGACGCATCAGGAAGGCGACGCATGCTCAGCCCCTCTCCGTGGCGCGATCCCAGATCTCGTTCAGGCGCTCGAGCTGTTTCTTGCTCAGCGCGCGGCCGGCATCGACCTGGGCACGCACCGAGACAAGGAAGTCGTGCTCCCACGCGTTCAGACGCTCTTCGCGGTGCTCGCAGTCCTCGAGCAGCTGCAGGGTCTCGGCGTCCATGTCAGACCTCCAGGCGGCGGCCGAACGCGATGCGATAGCGCGCGCCCTTGGCCGAGTGGTTCTCGTCGCAGTAGCGACGGAAGGCGTCCTCGTGCAGTTCGCCGGGACGCATCTCGATGCCGTGGCCCATCGTGCCGCCCTTCCACGAGCCCTTTTCGGGACCCACCTCGGCGCTGAAGCTGATGTCGAGCGTGCGATGGATGCGCGGGCGCCGAAACAACGACAGCCACTTGCACCACTTCTCGCCAAGCCGGTACTCGCGCTCCTCGATGCAGGTCGAGGCCTCGATGCGTTGCCCGTCGAAGTCGGCGAACTCGAAAACGACGCGCGGCGCCGCGTCCTTGGCGCGCGCCCATTCGGCCCAGCCATCGCTGGACTTCCTGAACCCCGGCGGCGACGTCCAGACAAGCTCGCCGGCGAGACCGTAGAAGCTGTCACGCACGTGGCGCCACTGCGTCCACGGCAGGAACTTCGACCAGCTCTTCGTGGTCGTGCTGTCGTGCGTCTGGGGCCCGAGGAAGACCTGAAGGAAGCCGTCGTTCAGGCTGAAGCCGTATTCGCGCGCGTGACGATCCCAGGACTGCTGCGGATGATTCCAGTGCTGGAACAGTTGCGGCAGCTCGAGGATGAACGAGTAGCCGCGCACCGACAGCCACAGATGGCAGCCCGGGTGTTCGTCGCCATCACCAGAGCTGAGCACGGCGCGCCACGGGCGCCAACTCTTCTCGTCCGGCGCGAAGACCGTGATGTAGGGGCCCAGGTGATGGTCCCGGTCGGAGTACCTGCGGTAGCGACGCACGGATCAATCCTTTCGGCGTTCGAGGTCGGCGCGCTCGCGCCAGAAGTTCTGCGACTGCTCTTGGCGCGTAAGCGCCTCGTCCATCAGACGCCGGCGGCGGTTGGTCTCGTGGCGCTCGGCCAGGCGGGCGACGAACCAGGCAGCGATGACGGCGAGCGCAGCGAAGGCCACGATCAGGGCGGCTTGCACGAACTCGAGGTGCGGGGCGGGGCACTGCATGGGTCACGCTCCTTGGATGGGCGGGAGCCCGCAGTCGTGGCAGAGTTGAAGTTCCACCAACGACTCGCCCACGAAAGGGGCTCCCATGGAAGAAATCGAAGCCCTACGCGCAGAGAGCGAAGCTCTGAAATTGATCTTGGCGGTGCTCATAGAAGACCTGCCGAAATCCGAGCAAGAGCAGCTTTCGCGACATGTCGAAGCCGTGCGAAAAGCGTACGTGGACGGTCGTCTGCTGTGGTCGAAGATGACCGACGAGCAGCTGCACCACATCGGCGTTTCAATTCGGGCGGTAGTGCCGACGCCACCCGCTCAGAAATCTCCGTGGCCGTAGCGTGCGTCCACCCTGAACTCGGCGTCAGCGCCGCGACTTCGAGTTCCGCAGTGCGCCAGTACTCGAACATGGCATCGCGTCGGCGGACGGCTGCGCGATTGCGCCTGGCGGCGGCGTGGATGCACTTCGGCATGTCAAGCCCCCTGCCCTGCTACCTGAGATTCCGAGGTCGGCGCACAGCCTTCCGGCAGTTGCGCCTCGCCGCGGTCGACGCGATCGAAGAAGTCCAACAGCGGCTGGATCGTCTGCACACCCGGGTTCGACCGGTCGCCGGTGGCGATCTTGCGGGGCAGAGACTTCGCGACGCCGGCGGCCTTCGCGATGTCTTCCCAGCGCGTGGAGGGGATCGCCCGGAGGCGAGTCACGAGTGGCTGAAGGATGGTGCTCATGGCCCATTCTTTCCCGTTTTCGGGAATTCGTCAAACCGTTTACGGGAAACGATTGCCGTGACACTTCCCACAAAGAGGAAGTACGGCATGAGCATGGGTGGTTGGAGGGGCCCTATCAACGATGAGGAGCTCTACACAATGACAAGCCCGCCCGCACGTGAAGTGCTGGCCGACAATCTCAAGGCGCTGATGAAGGCCAATCCCCAGTACGGCAAATTGCTGTCGCTGGAACAGGCAACCGCGACTCGCGGAGGCGGCAAGAAAATCGGCAAGACGACTCTCGCCAATATCCTGGGGAAGACGACCCCGGTGAACCTCGACTACGTCGAGATCTTGGCGAAGGTCTTCGGCCTGGCCCCATGGCAAATGCTGGTGCCCGACCTGCGGCCGGACAATCCGCAGATCCTCAGATCGACGGGGCCCGAAGAGGACGCGCTCTACTCCAAGCTGGGCGAGCTGCGGGCACTGGCCAAGCAGATCGACGCACTCGAAGCCGAGCGCGATCTGCCGGCGCCGATCGAAGAGCAGCAGCAGCCAACGACGCAGGGCAGGAAGTTCCGGAAATGAAGGCGCCGTTCACCCTGGTGCCCGACAGCGTCTCCACAGACACGGTACGCTGCCTGCAGACGCTGCTGCGTCGAGCGCGCACCGGCGAGGTCATCGGCCTGGCCTATTGCGCCATGCTGAAGCAGCGCGCCTACATCGTGAACACAGCCGGTGCGGCCCACGACAGCCCGACATTTGCCCGCGGTATGGTGGCCGCGCTGGACGACTCGCTCAGCAACCGAATCCACAACAGAGGAGAGAACACATGAAGAGTTATCTGGGCATCGGACTGGCGATGATCATTGCTGGCTGCGCGTCGACTGGCGTCGTCCCCACAGGGGACGGCACTTACATGATCGCCAAGAAGAGCGCGGCGGGTATAGCGACAAGTGGCTCCACCATCAAGGCCGAGCTCTATCAGGAGGCCGGAGAGTTCTGTGGGAAGAGCGGACGCGTCGTACAGACGATTTCGGCAACTTCGGCCAATGCGATCCCGTTCGCGCGCATGCCCCAGGCCGAACTCAATTTCAGGTGCGCGACGCCGTCCGCGGAAGCGGCATCGGCCACGCAATGACACCGTCCCACCACTTGCGCGGTTGATCCCGCACGCCCACCGAAGCCCGCGATATGCGGGCTTTTTCACGCCCGCGATTCCTGTATTCCGGCTGACGTCTCACTAATTTCCCGTTTACGGGTTGACGCATTCCCGTTTTCGGGAAATACTGCGACCGCGCTCTGCATTTCGACGGGGCGATGGAGCAGAGGATGGAAACCACGCAAGTCGCCGCGGCCGCCGCGGAGATCACCAGCGGCCCGATCCCGGCGATCGCCACCCTCTGGCCCGACCAAGGCGGCCGCAACGGAGGCCTGGTGCGCGGCATCGATGGCGGCCGGGACTACTTCCTGATCTACGCCGACGACCCGGCGGCCGAGGCCGAACTCGAGTGGGGCGGCTACGGCAAGGACGAGCCTGGCGCGAAGTCCGACCACGACGGCCTGGCCAACACCCGCGTCCTGATCGCCAGCGAGCACGATCACCCGGCGGCACAGTTCGCCGGAGAGGCCCGCATCGGCGGCTTCAGCGACTGGTACCTCCCCGCGCGGCGCGAATGGCGTGTGCTGGTGGGCAATGTCCCGGAGGCGTTCAAGCCCGACTGGTACTGGTCCTCGACGCAGTACTCGCGCAACGGCGCGTGGGTGCAGACCTTCGGCGTCGGCCTCCAGGACGTCGGCGACAAGGACGACGCGCGTCGGGTCCGGCTCGTCCGCAGATTGTTCCTTTGATCCTTCAGTACTTCGGAGGATCCATGAACGACCGCTTCTCCCCAATCGCCGTCGGCAAGGTCGCGCCGGTGCCGACGCACATCCCCGCGCCGTCGCCGTCTATGGCGCTGCTCTACGAGGCCATGGACGACTCTGCCGAATACGCGGTCGCCAACGCCGCGGCCGCGCGTTTCACCGATGCGCAGATCGAGCAGTTCACCGATCAGGCAGACGCTGCGGCGCGCCTCGATGTGGTCGATGACATGCGCCACACGCTGCGCGTCATCTGGAACGAGGCGCTGGCCTCGTTGGGCCGGCTCAACCCGCGCAAGCTGCCGATCGTGGCCAGCGGCAAGGTGGTGCTGGTGTCGCTGCCCGAGGTGTTGACCCTGTGCGGCGAGACGAACCACCTGTACGTGCTGCTGGCAGACGTACTGCGCGGCGCGAACGCGGACGTGCTGCACATCCACCTGCGCTCGGCCTACGTCGAAGGATTCGCCCAGCAGCTGGTCGACCTGGATTGGCAGCAATGAGCGCGACGCCCATCTTCCCGCGCGCCGACAAGGCCGCCCGCGAGGTCGACCCGATGTTGTTGGCCCAGGCGCTGGACCACATCGCGAAGTCCGCGGCCAAGAGCCGCACGAGCACGCGCCGCCTGCGCTGGATCGAGCAACGCGCGATCTTCGCGCTCGAAGGTCGCGAATACCGCGACACCGACCTGGATCTGCCGAAGGACGCGCCGGGAACGTCTATCGAGCGCAATGCGCGCCGCATCGCCTACCTCCTGTCGGCACTCCACCGCATCAAGGCGCTGGGGCCGACGCCATCGGTTCAGCAGATCGTCGACGAGGCGCTCGGCATCGCGGAGGCGCAGAGCTTTCCGGCGAACGTGCTGCCCGCGCGCGACACGATCGTCCTGGGTGCTCGCGAGCCGCTCGAAGGCATGCTCGTGCTCGACCTGCCGCCGTTCGACGGCGTGGAAGACGCACAGATGGCGGAGGCGCGCCGTGGCTGATGCGAAGCACACGCCGCGCTTCACGGTGCGCAGTCTCGGCCCGGCGTTCTGGTACGTCTGCGACACCGCAAGGGCGGCGCAGCTCCGGAGCCGCGGACAGGTCGGCCGCCCCCACGCGACTCGCGCCGACGCGGAGAAGGTGCTCGCCAAGGCCGCCGGGAGCGCAGCATGAGCCGCGCCCTCACCCTCCTCGTCTGCATCGCCATGACCGCGTGCGGTGGTGGCTCCGGGGCGCTCCCGTTCGGTTCACCGACGCCTGCTTCTCAGTCGCAGGCAGCTTCACCCAGCCAGACCACTGTGCCGGCGCCAGTCTGCGTGCTGCCGGTGGCCGTGATTCTGCCCGGCGACTCGACGCAGTTCGGAATCGACGGGTCGATCGCCGACGACACCGACCCGAACGCCGCGCGCGCCGTGCACAACCCTGGGGCCGAGCTGCAATCCGAGATGGATCGCATTTTCGGCGCCGGCGTCGTCAAGGTGACGGACATCGGTGTCCCGGGGACGGTCGCGGGAGACGCCGCGCGCCCGGTCATCCACGCCCCGATCATCTCGCCGAACTACGGCCTGAACGATGCGCGCTACGGCGTGCCCGTCAAGCAATTCATCGCCGACATGCTCTCGATGCATCCGACACTGATCGAGACCCCGTTCCCGCGCTTCGACAGCGATCCGCTACTGCCGGTCGAACAGGCCTACATCGCTGCGGAGAAGGCTTCCGGCGTGCCGATCGCCGACGTCAATGCGTATGTCCGGTCGCTGCCGAACTGGCAGCAGTACTTCGCCACGCCATACAGCGGCCACGCGACGGACGCCCTCTACAAGATGGTCGTGGACAACGTGCTTGCGCCGGCCATCGCCGATCAAGTGCGCCAGGTGCAACTGGAGAGCTGCCATGGCTGACGCGAAGCACACGCCGAGGCCGTGGACGCCCGTCGATTCTGAACTTCGGCGCCTCCGCGACGCGAACGTCATCGCGACGAACCGATACACGGGCATCGTGCAATGCGTCAGTCTTTCGCGCCGCGCTCAGCTCTGCCTCTCGCATGCGAATGAACTGCACCAGACCTCGTGCACCGTCGCTTCCGAGTACGCAGCCGTCTTGCGCGAAGCCGCTCGCATGTTGGTCTGCATGGCCCAACTCAATGGCCACGCCGCCATCGTCAAGGCCACTGGGAGCGCCTCATGAACCGCGGCTGCAACGGCGGCGGCTGCCGCCAAGGCCGCATGCCCGAGTCCTGCGACTGCGAACTCGCGTGCGAGCTAGGCCCCGACGCCGACCGCGTCATCCAGCCGCCCGCGCGCACGCCCGAGGACGACGCCTACATCGCACGCGCGCGCCGCGTGGCCGTCTTCGTGGCCGTCGCCGCCTTCAGCGCCCTGGCCGCGCTGCTGGGCATCGCCGACGCGAGGTGGCAGCCATGAGGTTCGCTCCGACGCTGGACGAGTTCTCCGCGATGCGGCCGCTGGTCGACCAGGTCGAGGAGCGCATCGCGCATCGCGCTGGACAGACGCTCGAGGAGTACCGAGCCAAGAAGGCTGAGGCCGTCCGCCAGCTGCTTCAGCCTGAGGTCGCCGAATGAACGCGCCCGATCGAATCATTCCCATCGTGGCCGAGCCGTCACTCGTCGTGCGCGCCTCCAGCTGGGGCGGCCTCTTCGACTGCGCCATGCGTTGGGAAGGCGAGCAGATGCTGGGCATCCGCAAGGCGGCCGGCCTGCGTGCCCACCTGGGCACCTCGGTGCACGCGTCGACGGCAGCCTACGACCTCGGCCGCCTGCCGGGCGGACAGCCGATCAGTGTCGACGATGCCGCGTCGGTCTTCGTGGACACGCTGCGCAACCCGGGCCGTGACGTCGACTTCGGCGTCGACGACCTCACGCTGGTCGAAGCGGAGCGCACAGGCTTGGCGCTGCACACGGCCTACTGCTACGACCTGGCGCCGCAGTTCACGTTCCAGTCGGTGGAGATGACACTCTCTCCGCTCGACATCGACTGCGGCGGTGGCACGGTGGTGCGCCTGACAGGCCAGATGGACCGCGCGCGCGTCGCCGAGACGCCCGCCGGGCCAGTCATCGCCGACGTGAAGACCGGAACCCGCGTCGTCGTCGACGGCAAGGCGAGCACGCGCGGGCGCAGCCCGCAGCTGGGCACCTACCAGCTGCTGTACGAGGAGACGGCGCAGCAGCCGTCCGCCGGCGCACAGATTCTCGCGCTGCCCACCAAGGGCAAGGCCGTCGCGCTCGCATCTGACGTCTTCGACGCGCGGCGCGTGATGGTGGGTGTCGACGGCCAGCCCGGGCTCATCGACTTCGCCGCGCAGATGTTCCGCGCCGGGCTGTTCCCCCCGAATCCCTCTTCCAACCTGTGCTCGCAGAAGTACTGCGCGCGCTGGGCCACCTGCAATTTCCACGAGTGAAGGACTACGCGACCATGACCGCTACCACTGACATCACCCAGCTGCGCACGCCGCGGCCGGCAGTCGCCGAGCCTGACCAGGCCGTCGACCTGTTCACCGCCAAGGGTTTCGAGCTCGCCATCCGCATCGGCAAGGCCTTCGCCACGTCGAACGCGGTGCCGGCCCAGTTCCGCAACTTCACCGAGAAGAAGGAAAAGGGCGGTGCGATCGTGCTGGTAGAGAACCCGGCCGCACTCGGCAACTGCATCGTAGCCATCGAGACCGCGCGCGCCGTGGGCATGTCCATCACCGCCGTGATGCAGCAAGCCAACATCATCGAGGGAAAGCTCTCGTGGTCGGCCCAGTTCGTCATCGGCGCGATCAACGCCTCGGGCCGATTCACGCCGCTGCGCTTCGACATGAAGGCCAAGGGGCCGATGAAGGCGACCTACCGCGAAAAGCAGGGCTGGAACAACGAGAAGCGCGGCTTCGATTTCGTCGACCGGACGGTCGAGGTCGACAACGTCGAGTGCATCGCCTGGGCGCTGCCGCGCAACTTCGCGTGCCCGCCCGGCATCTACACGCTCAAGCAGGCGCGTGACGCCAACTTGCCGGTGATCGAGTCGGCGCCGGTGTCCATGAAGATGGCCGTCGAAGAAGGCTGGTACGCGAAGCCGGGTTCGAAGTGGCAGACCGAGATGCGCACACTGATGCTGCAGTACCGCGCCGGCGCCTTCTTCGGCCGCATCCATGCGCCTGACATCGTCATGGGCATGGGCCGCACGACAGAGGAGGTCGTCGACATGCAGACGATCGATGTGGCCAGCGACGGAGCCGTCACGTCGGTGACGACAGAGCAGTTGCGCGGCGACCGCAAGGTGCAGCCGGCCGAGGTGGTCAACCAGGTCAATGCGGTGGGCGCTGGCGACGAGCCGACGGGCGAGGTGCCTCCGCCCTCACCACCGGCCGTCGCCACGCCGACGCCCGGCCCGGAATTCGACGCCGCCGGCCTGGCCGAACGTATGCGCGCCGCCAAGGACCGCGCCTCGCTCGACGCGCTCGGCAAGGAGCTGCAAGCCGCCAACGTGGGCGATGACGCGAGTGCACCGCTGGAGGAGCTGTTCCTCGAGCTGCTCGAGGCGCTGCCCGCCGCGCCCGCTCCCGCGCCCACCAGCCGCCGCGCTGCGCGTCCTGCCACCTCGATGGAGTAACCCGCCATGCGCATCAACTCCATCACCGTCGAGAACTTCCTGGGCGTGCGCGCCGCGGCGCTCGCGTGCGAGACCCAGGTCACGCTGGTGGCCGGCCCGAACGCCGCCGGAAAGTCCAGCATTCGCGACGCGGTGGCGCTCGCGCTGACCGCCGACCTGGGTCGCGTGAGCCTGAAGAAGGAAGCCGGCCAGCTGGTGCATGGCGACGAGGCTGCGGGCTACTGCGAAGTCACCAACGCCGACGGCGACCTTTGGGGCGTCACCATCACGGCCGCCGGCAAGATCACCGACAGCGCCAAGGGCCGCGAGCCCGATCCGGTCTTCCCGTACGTGCTCGACGCCCAGCGCTTCGCGCGCCTGGGTGAGACCGAGCGCCGCAAGTTCCTGTTCGACCTCATGGGCGTGAAGATGGCCCCGGCGGAGATCAAGGACAGGCTGCTCACGAAGCTCTACCCGAGCGGCTGCAGTGGCGCCGACATGATCCGCGTCGACCGCGTGCTGCCGCTGCTGCGCGCCGGCTTCGACGCGGCCAGCAAGGAGGCCAAGGAAAAAGCCACTGCCGCCAAGGGAGCCTGGCGCGCGACGACGGGTGAGACCTACGGCGCTGTGAAGGCGGCGAGCTGGCGCGCGCCCACGCCGGCGTTCGATCCGAAGGCCTTCGCCGCGGCGCAGGCCTCGCTGGCCAGCACCGACGAGAAGGTGGCGGCTGCGCAGCGCCGGCTCGGCGCACTGCAGGCCGAGAAGAAGGCACACGACGACGCACAGACGCGCGTGGCTGGTCTGAAGGAATCGGCCGAGAAGCTGCCCCGCATCAGGGCGAAGCTGGCCAAGGACGAAGAAGACCTCAAAACTTGGGGTCTCGAGGTGACGCAGCTGCGCCAGCGCGCCGGCGCAGGGCCGCGCGTGGGCCTGGTGCATGACCTAGCCGCGGCGATCGCACGCGTGCTGCCGGCTTGGCCGAACCAGGAGCAGAACGATGCCGGGTGGCAGGCGTTGCGCGACGCGCTCGACGCCTATGAAGCCGAGCACGGCAAGCTCGGCGCCGCCGGCGACAAGGACGCGACCGCCAAGCTGCCGCAGGCCGTCAAGTCGGTGGAGCTCTACACCTCGGCCGTCACCAACGGTAAGCGTGACCTGGCGTTCGCCGAGCGCTCCGCGGAGGATCTGAAGACCATTGAGTCCTCGACCTGGTCGGCCGCCCCGCTGACGCTGGCCAGCGACCAGCTGGTGGCCACGCAGCTCGAGAAGACCGAGGCCCACAACAAGCTCGAGGCGCTGCGCACCGCCAAGGTGGGGGCCGAGGGCGCCGCCAAGAAGACGGCCGATGCCGCCGCGCACCATTCCGACGTCGCCGCCTGGGACGCGATCGGCGACGCGCTGTCGCCTGATGGCATCCCCGCCGACCTGCTGGCAGAGGCCATCAAGCCGATCAACGATCGCCTCGAGCAGTCCGCGGCCGACGCTGAGTGGCTGCAGGTCGTCATCGGCGGCGACATGCGTATCACCAGCGGCGGTCGTTCTTACACACTGCTCAGCGAGTCCGAGAAGTGGCGCGTCGACGCGATGGTGGCCGAGGCCATTGCGCACCTGTCCGGCGCTCGGCTGCTGGTGCTGGACCGCATGGACGTGCTCGATCCCACCGGACGCGTCGACCTGTTCGCCTGGCTGGACGTGCTGGCCACCAACGGCGAGATCGACACCGCACTCGTGTTCGGCACGCTCAAGGCGCTGCCGGCAGAACTCCCCGCCACGGTTTCTGGTCACTGGATCGAGAACGGCGTCGTGGCCAACCCGCAACTGCTCAAGGAAGCCGCATGACCGCCGACACCATCGAATCCGAGTCGATCGAAGCCAAGATCGATGCCCACAACCGCGCCGATCTGCGCGACCTGGGCCTCTTCTACGACACCGAGACCACGGGCCTGCCGCTGTTCGAGAAGCCTAGCGAAGACCCGCGCCAGCCGCACGTGGTGCAGCTGGGCGCGCTGCTGGTCGACATGGACTCGCGCGAGATTCTCGAACAGCTGGACGTCATCATCCGTCCCGATGGCTGGCACATTCCCGAGGAAGCCGCCAAGGTGCACGGCATCACGACGCAGTTCGCGCTCGAGGTGGGCATCCCCGCGAAGGAAGCGTTCGAACACTTCCTGGCCATGTGGGGCGCCAACGGGGTGGTCACGCGAATCGGCTTCAACGAGCCCTTCGATGCTCGCCTGGTGCGCATCGGCATGTTCCGCCACTTCGATGCCCAGGCAGCTGACGCGTGGAAGACCGGCCTGGCGCACGACGTCATGCGCGTGGTGTCGCCCATCTGCAAGCTGCCGCCCACCGATGCAATGAAGCGCGCCGGCCGGGGTAAGCAGTTCAAACAGCCCAAGCTAAGCGAGGCCTACCGGCACTTCTTCGGCGAAGAGCTCACCGGCGCTCACGGTGCGCTGGCGGACGCGCGCGCAACGATGCGCATCCACTTCCACCTCGAAGACCTCAAGCGGGCCGAGCGCGCCGCGGCCTGACCAGTTTCCAGCCCGCAGCCGACCCGCGCGTCTGTCTCCTTCCTCCCTCCTCTTCGACGCTTCGATTTCGGCCGCCGCGCTCCAGCGCAAGGGCTTCTTCTTCTCACCAGCCACGAAAGGCAAACCATGAATGCACCTCAGTCCATCCAGTCCCAGGTCGCCGCGCTCACGGCGATGACCATCGGCACGAAGCTCGAAGTCGGCTTCTTCGCCGGCTACATCAACACGCCAGACGGTGTCTTCGGCATCGAGGCTGCCCCGAAGTCCAGCGAGTTCGAAGGCCTTTGGCTGCCGACCTACACCGAAGTGCCCTCAGCTTGCAGCTACTTCGATGGTCTCGCGAACACGCTGGCCATGGCAAACGCCAACAGCGTCATCGCGACGAAGGCGCTGGCCACCGAGATCGGCGGCCTTCGCGACTGGTACATCCCGGCGCGCGACGAGCTGGAGCTGCTGTACCGCGGCTTCAAGCCGACGCAGGAGACGAACTACGTCTATCGCAATGGCGACAACCCTTCATCCATCCCGGCGGGCTACCCCTACACCGAGACCAGCCCGGCACAGACGTCGCTGGAACTGTTCCAAGAAGGCGGCTCCGAGGCCTTCGAGGACGCCGGCTACTGGTCCTCGACGCAGTCCTCGCGCGACGGCGCGTGGGTGCAGGACTTCGACGACGGCTACCAGTTCGGCGTCGGCAAGGGCGGCACGCGTCGGGTCCGGCTCGTCCGCAGATTCAAGGCTTGATCCTTCGATCCTTTCAACCTGTGCTGGCTGACCACGCCGGCCAACGGAGACCACAGTGATCACGATCCAGAACATGCACGTCACGCTTGGCGCGCCGAACCAGATGGCGTCGGCCTTAGTCGCCGCGCTGCTGGCCGCTGACAGCGAACTGCCGTCCGAAGATTCAGCCGCGGAGGCTGCTCGTACCACCGAGATCCCTCCCATGGGCGCCATCTGGCCGGGCCAGGGCGGCCGCAATGGCGGCCTGATGCGTGGCATCGACGGGGGCCCGAACTACTGGCTGATCCTGGCCGAGGGTACCGCCGCCACTGCCGAACTCACCTGGGGTGGCTACGACCAGGACACCGGTGCGACCTCGGATCACGATGGCCTGGCCAACACGAAGCTGCTGGCAGAGAGTGGGCTGGACTTTCCCGCCGCAAAGTTCGCCCACGCCGCGCGCCTCGAGGGCAAGACCGACTGGTACCTGCCCGCGATCCGCGAGTGCCGTCTGCTCTCAGCCAACGTTCCCGAGCTGTTCGAGTCCTGCTACCACTGGAGCAGCACGCAGCACTCGCGCTACACCGCGTGGATGCAGGACTTCGTCGACGGCAACCAGGACGGCGACGACAAGTACGGCACGCGTCGGGTCCGGCTCGTCCGCAGATTGTTCCTTTAACCCTTGAATCCTTCGATCCATGATCCACACCGATCTGCCGATCTACGCCAAGGGCCGCGACCTGCTGTCGCTGGCGCTTGACGTGCAGCGCCAGCTGCCGCGCGACATGAAGAGGTCGATCGGCGAGCGCATTCACATGCACTGCGTCGACATGCTGAACGAGATGGCTCTCGCGAACGCGACGAAGCAGTCCGCGCGCGTGAAGCATATCGAGCGGCTACTGGAGCTGCTGCGTGCCACCCAAGTCTTGCTCCGCGTGAGCCACGACAAGGGCTGGGTCGCGCACAAGCTCTGGGGGCGAGCGGTGCTCCTGCTCGACTCGATCGGCAAGCAGGCCGGTGGATGGCTCAAGTCCGCATACGGCAAGGCGCCTGCAGCATGACGGTCAAGGCCCTCATGCCCGTGCGCATGAATCTGGTTGTGCCCCTGGCTCACGAGGCCACGGATACGCGCATCACGAAGACCGCCGGCAGCGCGCCGGAACGGTTCGGCGCAGCTTCCCCGCTGGTCGGCGAAAGCCTCCGGCGAGGTGGTGTGAACAGCACGACTGAACGCAGTACTCGCGCAACAACGCGTGGATGCAGAACTTCGACGACGGCAACCAGAACAACGACGACAAGAACAACACGCGTCGGGTCCGGCTCGTCCGCAACTTCAACTTCCGTGTGCACCTTCGACGCGCTGATTCAGGCCTACCTGGATTGCCGTCGCAACAAGCGCTCCAAGGCATCCGCCCTCGAATTCGAGGCCCACCTGGAGCGCAACCTGTGTGACCTGTTCGAGGATCTGACGGCCGGAAGCTATCAGCCTGGCCGTTCGATCTGCTTCGTGGTCACCCACCCGAAGCCGCGCGAGATCTGGGCCGCCAAGTTCCGCGATCGCGTCGTCCATCACCTCCTGTACAACCAGATCTCGCAGGGCTTCTACGCGTCGTTCACGGCCGACAGCTGCGCGTGCATCCCTGGGCGCGGCACGCTGTACGCCGCGAAGCGCCTGGAGAGCCAGGTTCTCAGCCTGACCGAGAGCTGGTCGCGACCGGCGCACTATCTGAAGTGCGACCTGTCGAATTTCTTCGTCGCGATCGACAAGCACGTGCTGCGCGAGCAGCTGGTGCCGCGCATCTCCGGCGCCTGGTGGCAGCGTCTCGCCGAGACGGTACTGTTCCACGATCCGCGTGGCGACGTCGAGATCCACTCGCCTGCGGCAGTCATGCGCCTGGTGCCGCGCCACAAGAGCCTATTCAACGCACCGGCCGACACGGGCCTGCCGATCGGCAATCTCTCGTCCCAGTTCTTCGCCAACGTCCACCTCGACGCGCTCGACCAGTTCGTCAAGCACCATCTGCGCGCGCCGCGGTACGTGCGCTACGTCGACGACTTCGTCTTCACGCACGAGTCGACCGCAGTGTTGAGCCAGTGGCTGCGCCAGGTCGACGAATTCCTGCCGGCCCGGCTCGGCGCTCACCTGAACCCACGCAAGACCGTGATGCAGCCGGTCGCGCGCGGCATCGACTTCGTGGGCCATGTCATTCGCCCGTGGCATCGCACGCCGCGCGCGAACGCCCTGCCCAACGCTCTGCGCCGCATCCGCGCAACGTCCGACGACGCGCTCTTCGAGACCCTGAATAGCTACCTCGGACTGTTTCGCCAAGCGCCGGCCAGCCACCACGTCCGCGCCCAGCTGGCCAACGCGGCCCGCCGGCGCGGCTTCTCCGTCAACGCCTCCCTCACCAAGGTCTTTCGCAAGACCGTCAACGCCTGAAAGGCACATCACCATGATCAAACCCACCATCGGCCGTGTCGTCATCATCCAGCGCGGCAGCCACGACGCGCAGTCGGACGGCTGGCCCGCTTTCGTCAACAAGGTGCACAGCGACCGCTGCATCAACGTCGCGGGCTACAACGAGTGGGGCACCACGGTGTCTTTCAACTCGGTGCCATTGCTGCAGGACGACGACACGCCGCCGGCGGCCGGTCCATACGCCGAGTGGATGCCGTACCAGAAGGCCCAGGCCGAGAAGCACGCTTCCAGCTGATTCAACGGGCGCGGGGCCGGATGAGCCGCAGCTTGCGCGGTGCGAGTCCGAGAACGCGACTCGGTGCAATAGACGACCGCTGAGGCAACAGGCCGGCCCCAAGCCCACCACTACGAGATACGCCATGACCGAACCGAAGACCAAGGCCGTCCGCGGCTTCGCATCCCTCACGCCGGAGCGCCGCAAGGAAATCGCCACGCAAGGCGGCCGCGCTGCGCACGCCAGCGGCAATGCGCACCAGTTCACGCCCGAGGAGGCCCGCGCGGCCGCCGCGGCGCGTGGCGATCGCAAGACCAAGACGCCGGCCTGAGTGCATCACCTACCCAGCCATCCACGGAGATCCCCATGAGTCATGCCGCCCGCGCCTACCAGGTCGCGTTCCACGACACTCCGGTGCGTGAATTCCACGAGGCCTTCGGGCTTCCCGTCAACTACGACCCCACTGCCGCGCCCTCGATGGCGCAGCGCGTGCTGCGCGTGCAGATGCTGGCCACCGAGTTGGTCGAGCTCGCGCGCGCTTCTAGCGTCAACCTGCGCGTCGATAGCACGCTCTCCGGCGACGAGGACGCGTGCGTCGTCTGCACGGAGGCGGCGAGTGATGAGTACGACCCGGTGGAGGCGGCCGACGCCCTCGGTGACATCAAGTACCTGGCCGACGGCGGCAATATCGTCTACGGATTCCCGGGCGACCTCGTCACCGCCGAGATTCACCGCTCGAACATGAGCAAGCTGGGTGACGACGGCAAGCCGGTCTTCCGCGCCGACGGCAAGGTGATGAAGGGCCCGAAGTACTTCAAGCCGGACATCCGCCGCGTGCTGTTCGGCGCAGCCAAAGCCGCCACCCTGGGCTGAGCGCCCTCGATACCCCGCAACTCCAGGAGAATGCCTTGTTCGAACTCACCCAGATGACCACCGTGCGCGTCCTCGACGTGCGCACCCTCGCCGCCAAGAACCGGGAGCCTGGCGACCTGGTCGGCGCGCAGCTGCTGATGCGAGCGACGCTGCCGATCGCGAGCCTCGCGATGTTCGACCCGGCGCTGCCGGCCATGTTCGCCCGCAAGGCCACGCCGAAGGTGCAAGGCCAGCTCGATGGCGTCGAAGAGGTCGAGCTCACCGAGATCGGCCAGCACGTCAAGAGCATGCCCTGGGTCTACGACCAGACTGGCAACGTCATCGAGATCGATCGCGGCATGGGCGGAACGAGCAACCTGCGCCTTGTCGACTGCACCGTGCACAGCGTCTCGTGGAAGGTCCAGGAGGGCGTCTCCGCCACCTACACCTGGACCATCGACGCGCCGTCGCTGGCCGAGACGATCCGCGGCAAGCTCACGAGCCTGAAGCGCACAGAGATCCCCATTACGCAGATCGGGCCGTTGCCGGACGGCCAGCAGGAATTCGCGCCGGCGCCGCGCCTAACGCCCGCCCAGCTGCGCCAGGCCAACCAGGAGGGCAAGACCATCGAGCAAAAGGCGGCCGAGGTCAAGGGTGCGGCCGGAATGAAGCCCACCGTCGCCTGGCCGTTCCCGCAGGACGGCAAGCCCGGTTCCGGCCCGAACGCGAAGAGCGCGCCGCCGGCGGACGCTACGTCCGCCGTCCTGGCCGACGTGAAGAAGAACGGGCCGGGCCATAGCGCCACGCCGAAGCCGAAGGCGGCCGCCAAGAAGACGGCCGCGACCAAGGTCGAAAGCCGCCGCCCTGCCGCGTACAAGGACCCGAAGTCGGGTCAGACCTGGACCGGCCGTGGGCTCAAGCCGCTGTGGTTGACGCAGGCGCTCGCCAGCGGCGCGAAGCTGGATGACTTCCAGGTGAAGGCGCACTGAAATGGCTGATGGCGTCCGAAAATTTCGCACCAGCAACGGACACGTGCACGTCGAGGCTTTCTGCCTCATGTGGTACGCCTGCCCTTGCGGCCACAAGGAACGCTTCTGGAACAGCCGCGACGGCGTCACGCCGTTCGGCACCTTGTGCCCCAGCTGCGACAAGCCCGACCTGCACCATGTCGACTTCTTCCGCGACACCTACGCGCCCGACCACAAGCCGGCTCACGGCCAACGTCTGTGGGTCGGCATGACGCACGCACGCGCGACGGAGATCGCCGACGCGCGCATTGCACTCACCAGCAGCAAGCTGTCCGAGCAGGAGCGCGAGATCGTGATCGACGACTTCTTCAAGGACGGCAGAGCGCCCGACATGAAGGTCTGGGGCTACGACCAGGCGAAGGACTGACCATGGCCAGCGACCCGTCCGAACACGCCCAGCTTATCGAGGACTGCGAGCGTCGCAGCGAGCGCCTCGACGACTGGTCCGTCAACTTCATCGACAGCATCTCTCGCCAGCTGGCGGACGGCCGCGCGCTGACCGCCAACCAGGTGGAGAAGCTGGACGAGATCTGGGAGCGCGCCACGGCGCGCGGCTGACCGTGTCGATACGCGTCATCTATGTCATCACCTGGCGCTACTACGACGGCAGCGCCGCCGGCGTGGTCAGCGCTCACGGCACCAACGAAGGCGCCGAGCACATGGTCTCCATCCTTCGGCAGCACTGCGACGGCATGAAGGTTTTCGCCATCGAACCAATCCCCTACGAGGACTGAAATGCCCCTTCCCTACGAAAACGCCACCAGCGGAGAGAAGGCGCTGGGCGAGATCCAGAAGCTCCTGCGCGGCTTCGGCTGCTCCAAGTTCGGCAGCATGTCGGACGACGAGGCGCAGGAGATCATGGTGCAGTTCGAGTACCGCGGGCGGCCGGTGAGCGTCAAGGCGTCGATCCGCGGCTACGCGGCGGCCTACCTGCGCGCCCATCCCTACAGCAGCCGCTCGCGCAGCACGCAGAAGGAGTACGAGCGCAAGGCCCTCGACATCGCCAGCGTGGCCGTCTACTCGATCCTGCGCGACTGGATCAAGGGTCAGATCACCGCGGTGGAAACCGGCATCCTGACCTTCGAGGGCGCGTTCCTTGGCCAGATCCTGCTGCCCAGCGGCAAGACGGTGCTTGAGCATGCGGCCGCCACGAAGCTGCTACCGGCTCTGGAAGGACCAAAGTCGTGACCGACCGCCCCATCCTATTCTCCGCTCCGATGGTGCGCGCGATCCTGTCCGGCCGAAAGTCGCAGACTCGGCGTGCGGTGAAACCGGCCGAATGGAACTTCGCACCCAGGCCGGAATTCAACATCGACACCGCGACCGGGCGCCACGAGTGGCTGGCGCGCAAGGCAGGCGAACCCAGCACGTTCCGCTGGCTGCCGTGCCCCCACGGCCAGCCCGGCGACCGGCTGTGGGTGCGCGAGTCGCACTGGTTCTTCCAGGATGAGGCAGACCCGGTCACCGGCTACACGCCGCCGGTGCTTACGGTGGACGACGTTGAGTACCGCGCCGACGGCGAGAGCACCCGGCACCGCTGGCGGCCGAGCATTCACATGCCGCGCTGGGCCAGTCGCATCACGCTGGAGATCACCGGCGTTCGCGTCGAGCGACTGAATGCGATCAGCGAGGACGACACGCGCGCAGAGGGCATCACCGACGGCGGCTGCCTGAACTGCGGCAACTCCGAGCTTTCGTGCGGCTGCCTCAACCCGCGACCGGACGCGCGCGACGCGTTCGTCAGCCTGTGGTCGTCGATCAACGGCCGCGAGTCCTGGGACGCGAACCCCTGGGTCTGGGTCGTCGAGTTCAAGCGCCTCGAGGCCTGACCATGCCCTGGTACATCGTCAACGGCTGTCCCGTGCACCTGAAGCTCAGCGGCAAGGCGGCAAAGAACCCACCAGCCCCCTGCGTCGCCAGGGTGGATCGCGATGGCCGCGCGGCGAAATGCTGCGGCATCAGCACGCTGCTCTGCGACTGGCCCGTCGACGGCGGCACGTGCGACGCGCCGCTGTGCGAGGAGCACGCGCACCAGGTGGCAACCGATCGCCACTACTGCCCGCGGCACCGCGCGGAGCAGCTGCGGGCCGCGCCGGAGCTGTTCTGATGCCCATCGCACCCGAGAACCGCGCCCGCTATCCGAAGGACTGGAAGGCGATCGTCGAGCGCGTGCGAGAGCGCAGCGGTGACCGGTGCGAGGGATCGCCGCGCTGGCCAGACTGCCGCGCGGCCAACGGCGAGCCTCATCCGGAGACCGGCTCGAAGGTGGTGCTGACGACGGCTCACCTCGACCACATCCCGGAGAATTTCGACTTGGCCAACCTGCGCCACTGGTGCCAGCGGTGCCACCTCGTGTACGACGGACCGCACCACGCAGCGTCGCGGGCTGCGCGCAAGCGCGCCGCGGCCGCGACTCAGGAGCTGTTCTGATGGCTGCCCGTATGCGCCCGCCCGCACCGCCTTGGGCCGACGTCAAGCTGCGCTGCACCAACGGCGAGCTGCCCGAGCCCGGCACCGAGCTGGTGACGCCCAGCGGCCGCCGCTACCAGGTGGTCGGCGCGCGCGGGCGCACGCTGCGCTGCATCGTTCTGCCGCCGGAGGCCGCGCCCGGCTCCCCGGTGTGGGCTTGGACCTGGGACGCACGCAACAAGCGCAGGGAGCCCTGACGTGTTCCTCGCCGCCGCCGACCTCGAGGAGCTGACCCGGCGAAAACGTGCCGCGGCGCAGTGCCGCGCGCTCGATGCGATGGGCATCGTGTATCTGCGCGATCCCGACGGTCATCCTCGCGTGCTGCGATCGCTGGTCGAGCGCCTGATGGGCGGCGAGCCGCGCGCTATGCTTGCCAACCCCGAACCGGAGCTGTGCCTTGAACCGTCCGCGAAAAGCCGGCCGCCATCTGCCACCGTGCGTGTACTTCAAACACGGCGCGTACTGGCTGGTCAAAAAGGGCAAGTGGACGCGCCTCGGCGATGACCTGGCGTTCGCGCTGGTCGAGTATGCGAAGACGGTAGAGACGCCCAAGGGCGGCATGGCGCAGCTGATCGAGAAGGTATATCTGCACCACTCGAAGGACTTGGCCGCCAACACCAAGGAACAGTATCGGCAGGCTGCTGATCGCCTCGCGGAGATATTCAAGAACTTCGCGCCTGCACAGGTCAAGTCCAAGCATGTCGCGGCCATGAAACTGTCGATGGCCGACACCCCGAATATGTGCAACCGGATGATCAGCTTCCTGCGCGTGGTGTTTGCCTACGCCGTCGAGTGGCAGATCGTCGACGATAACCCGTGCGTCGGCATCCGCCGACACGAGGAGGCGCGCCGCGAGCGCCTGCTGTCCGACGCGGAATGGGGCGCGATCCACGAGAAGGCCGGCCCGCGACTGCGCATCATCATGGAGCTGCAGCTGCTGACGGGTCAGCGTATCAGCGACGTCCTGGCCATCCGGCGCAACCAGGTCACGGACGACGGCATCGAGTTCAAGCAGGGAAAGACCGGCGCCAAGGTGCTCGTTCGCTGGTCGCGCCAGCTGCGCGCCACGGTGGCGGCTGCCGAGGCCCTGAGCGCCGGCAAGCCGCCGGCCCTGACCCTGCTGCGCGGCAGGTACAACGGCGCGCCCGACTACAAGAGCGTCTACGACCAGTTCAAGGCGGCCGCGCTGGCCGCCGGCATCGAGGACGCGAGCCTCAACGATGGCCGCGCCATGTCGGCCACCGCGGCCAACGCGCAGGGCAAGAACGCGCAGGCGCTGCTCGGCCACGCCTCCCCGCGCATGACCGCGCGATACTTGCGAGATCGCTCGGCAACCGAAGCCCGTGGCCCGAATATTAGACAGGCGTTAGACGTTGGACGAAAAACCAAATGAAATCAAGGGGTTAGAACATACCCCGATGATGCAGCAGTACTTCGGACTGAAGGCCGACCACCCCGACACGCTCCTGTTCTACCGCATGGGCGACTTCTACGAGGTGTTCTACGACGACGCCCGCAAGGCCAACCGCCTGCTGGACATCACGCTGACCACCCGCGGCGCGTCCGCCGGCCAGCCGGTGGTCATGGCCGGCGTGCCGGTGCATGCGCTCGAGTCCTACCTCGCGCGCCTGGTCAAGCTGGGCGAGGCCGTGGCCATCGCCGAGCAGGTGGGCGAGGTCGGCGCGACGAAGGGGCCGGTCGAGCGCAAGGTCGTGCGGGTCGTCACGCCGGGCACGGTCACCGACTCCGAGCTGCTGTCCGATCGCCAGGACACGGTGCTGCTGGCCGTGTTCGCCAACCGCGCCCGCGTGGGCCTCGCGTGGCTCGCGCTGGCCGAGGGTCGGCTGGGCCTGGGCGAGTGCACCGAGGCCGAGTTGCCGTCGTGGCTGGCGCGGCTGGCGCCGGCGGAGATCCTCGTGTCGACCGAGGGCGCGCCGACGGCGGTGCGCCAGGGTTCGGTGTCGGTGGTCAACCGCCCCGCATGGCAGTTCGACACCGAGCTGGGCCTGCGCAAGCTGTGCGAGCTGCTGGGCGTGTCCACGCTGGCCGGCTTCAACGCGCAGGAGCTGCCGCGCGCGCACGCCGCCGCGGCGGCGCTGATCAGCTACGCCGAGCACACGTCGGGGGGTGCCAGGCACGCGCTGGGGCACGTGAAGTCGCTGGGCGTGGAGAAGGCCAGCGACCTGCTGGAGCTGCCGCCGGCGACGCTGCGCAACCTCGAGCTGACGCAGACGCTGCGCGGCGAGGCGGCGCCCACGCTGCTGTCGCTGCTGGACACCTGCCGCACCGGCATGGGCAGCCGCCAGCTGCGGCTGTGGCTCACGCACCCGCTGCGCGAGCGCAAGGAGGCGCTGGAGCGCCACGCCGCCATCGACGTGCTGACGACGCACGGCCCCGAGCCGCTGCGCCAGGC